>JACYYK010003087.1_pt1 | contig 11908 bp, 14 predicted proteins | sample 8236871 | NCBI WGS metagenome assembly JACYYK01 (sample SAMN14103087, study PRJNA606662) | landfill metagenome | isolation source: landfill solid waste inoculated with endophyte fungus Paravalsa indica | place: India:New Delhi, Okhla landfill site | collected 2017-11-05 | reverse complement strand
CGACGACGGCGGCGCACCGCACGACGCCGATCCCGAGGGTGAGGTCGAAGGAGACCGGGCACCCGGTGCTGTTCCGGGTCCCGGCGTAGTTGGGCACGGCGGAGACGAGCCGGACATGCACCTGCCCGTCGCAGCAGTCGTCGTGCGCCACGTTCGAGCCCGGCGCGACGATCGATCGGCCGGGCTTCGGATCCAAGCTCGCGTAGGCCGCCTCGAGGACGGCGTCGAGGAGGACGGGGTGCCCGGCGTCAGCGCGGAGCATAGACACCGCCTCGGCGGCGCGGCACGTCGACGGAGCGGACCGTCGCCGGGCGCGGCGGGTTCACGACCGAGGCGACCCACGAGTCCACGATCCAGATGCCGGTCCGCCCCTCGGCGAGATCCTCGAAGCCGTCGAGCATCGTCACGGTCACGCCCTGTCGGGAGACCGTCTGCAGCCGCTCGGGGAGGCGGCACGAGGAGTCGTTGCACATCGCCTTCGCGAACTCCATCGCGAGGGCTCCGGCGGCGACGCGGCCGCCCGCGGGGACCGGGAGTCCCCGTTCGTACTCGATCACGAAGGTGTCGGGCTCGCCGGGAGCCGCGAGGAGATCCTGCGTGAGGGGCCAGGTGCCGCCGTCCTGCCGGACGAGCCTCCGGCCTTCGTCGACTCGGTACGCCTCCGCGGGGACGGTCTCGCCGTCGATCTCGACGCGGAGGATGCTGTGCACCGGCCAGGGCAGGTCGAGGGCGCGCACGCCGTCCACGCACGCGCACCTCGACCCGCACTGCCCGCACCCGAGAGCGTACGGCCGTCCTTCGATCACTACAGAGGACCAGGTGGCGCCTGCCGTCCTCCGCGTCGACGCGGCCGTGAACTCGCGGAGCGAGCGCCCGTGATCCGTGGCGTTTCGGCACGGGCGGATCACGTAGGGGCAGGGCCCGAAGACCCCGCCCGTCCACCGGGAGAGGAGATCGGTCGCCATGTCCTCGACGAGCTCCTTGAGCTCCGGCGCGAGCTCGGACAGGAACTTCTTGTCCCGGTCGTCTGCCTCGCAGGACGAGTAGTCCAGATCCCAGCCGCAGGCCATGCCCGCCTCCTCTCCTCGGTCGTTCTGTGGGGACAGCCCCTACCGGCCGAGCGTCAGTAGCTCAGCCGGTAGGGGGCCGTCATTCCCCCGCGGCGCCGCCTGCGGGGACCGGCGCCAGCTCATCGGTGATCGCCGGGACCGCGAGGCCGGTGTCCATCAGCAGGAGGTGGTCCAGCGGATCCAGCGCGGTCGGGAGCGGGCCCGGGACGAAGTCGGGCGCGGTGCCGCCGTAGACGACATCGTAGGGGCCGGTGCCCCAGCCGTTCCCGCCTCGAGTGACCGCGGAGGTCATCGAGAAGGTGACCGCGTCCTCGCCGCCGAGCTCGATGTCGCCGAGCACGCCCGCACGGACGTAGGGCAGGAGGAGGTAGCCGGACGCCTCATCCTGTCCCTGCGGGACAGCGGCGCCGGAGAGCCCCATCCAGATCTCGAGCGCGAACGCCTTGGTGATGTCGCCCTCGGGGACGGTGAAGCCCGCGATGTCGCCCGCGGCGTCCTCATAGGGCTCCGCGTTCGTCATCGAGGTCAGCGCGTCCGGGTTCACACCGCAGAACTCGATCTCGAGCGAGAAGTTCTTGAAGCTCGGCGCGCTGGACTCGTTGACGCAGAGGGCTCCGGTGAACTTCCGGCTCGTGATCTCCGCGCCGTCCTCGACCTCCGAGGACATGGTCACGGTCACGAAGCCGTCGCCGACGATCTGCTGGGACTCGGGGGTGATCTGCCCGAAGGGGGAGAGCGTGGTGACTCGGTATCGCTTGCCGAGCACCGGGGTGAACTGGTGGGTTGCCATGGTGGTATCTCCTCAGAGGGTGACGGTCGCGGAAGCGATCGGGCAGGTGTCGTAGCCGACCAGGTAGTCGCGCTGTGCGACGGCGGTCAGCCGGTTGTTGGAGCGGTCGAACATCTGCTCCGGAGCTCCGAGCATCTGCGCCTCGCCCCGGTAGGCGAGGACGGACGGGGAGATGTAGACGGTCGTGCCGTCGGCCTCCCCATACCCGGCACCAGCGGCGACGGGGGTCCCGAGGAACGTCTGGAGCTGACCGCCCCGGACCTCCAGCAGGTTCTCGAAGTACGGCGAGAGCTGACGGGGCAGATGCAGCACCCCGCGCGCTCCGTAGGAACGGGCCGCGTGACGCTCGAGGGCGCCGAGCACGCCCTTCGGGGAGGCGTCGAGACCCGCCACCGCCTCCACGTCCGTATCAGCCGCGAGAAGGCCCCACAGGTGCGCCTCGACGGCGGCCTCCTCGTGGCGCTGGAGATCCTCGACGGCGCGCTCCTCGATCTCCGCGAAGGTGACCCCGACCGGCGTGCAGGAGAAGGTGCCCTCGACGCTCACGGCGTCGGCGGTCCCCCAGTCCAGCATCCGCTCGGGACGAACGATCTCCTCGGTCCCGTCCGTGCACGCGACTTCGTAGACCGCGGCGGGCCCACACGTCGAGCCCGGCCAGGTCACGCCGTTCAGCCAGCGGCCGGTATCCCGGAAGGAGAGCACGGAGAAGAGCCCGAAGGCGCTCGGCGCGCGATCAGGTGCAGGGACGATGCTGCGGGTGTCAGCCATGTCGCTCCTCCTCACGCCTCAGGGGCGGTGGCGGCGGCCTCGAGAGCCGCGACGCGGTCAGCGAGGGCGGACAGCTCCCCGTCGTCGACCTTCCCGTCGAGGGCGGCCTGGAGGCCGGTCACCTTCGAGATGTCGAGCGACGGGATCCGGGCGGCGCTGAGCGTGCCCGAGGAGATGTCGGCGGCGGCGTGCTTGTGCCCGGCGTCCGCCTTCCCGGTCACGGCGGCCTCGATCGCGTCGAGCACGGAGCGGGCCTCGGCGATCGCCGCGACGATCGCGTTGTGGTCCTCGATGTGCGTGGTCTCGCCCTCCACTGCCGTGTCGGGAAGGGTGGTGGTCCAGTCAGCCATGGTGAGTCCTCACTCTCGTTCGGTCAGGGTAGGGACAGCCCCTACCGGGCGGTCAGTAGACCGCCCGGTAGAGGTCCGTCATTCCCCCGCCGGAACCTCGGGCTCAGCCGGGGTGAGGGAGACACCGTTGCCGCCGAGCTCCGCCTGGATGCCGGTGACGCCGGAGTCGTCCAGCGGCACGGAGATGACGCGGGAGTCGTGGCCCATGGGCACGACCGCGTAGCCCTCCTCGGTGAAGAGCGCGGTGAAGTCGTTCTGCGCGAGGAGGGTCGAGTCGATGAGGGTGTCCATCGTGATGATGTCCGAGGAGCCTCGGACCCACGAGCCCGCGGGGTACATCAGGAAGGACACCTCGGTCGGCCAGCCGGTGAACGCGGCCGCGTCGATGGTGTTGATGTCCTGCCAGTTGTAGACGAACTGCGGGGCGATGCCGCGAGCCGAGAACCAGCCGTTGATCTGCGCGTCCGTGACGGAGAGCAGCTCCACGCCGTTCCGCTTCGACAGGTCGGAGCGGATCGCGCCGCGGACCCAGTACGGGAACACGGCCTCGAGGGTCGTGCCGCGGCTGAGGCGGTGCAGGTAGCGCACGTGCTCACCCTGCAGCTCGATCGCGCGGAGCACCGGCGCGAGGGTGCCGCCCTCGGTCGGCATCGCGACCGCGGTCGAGCCCGCCGCGACGGCGCGCAGGACGCGGGCCGCCATGCGGTGATCGTGAGCGATCAGGGCGCCGCGCACGGTGCGCGCGATGACCTCCGGGTAGCCCTTCTGCTGCAGGAGCCCGGCGGTGATGCACAGGCCGTCCACCTCGAGGCGGAACTCCTCGAACTCGGGGCACTCGATCCGGTAGCAGGGCTTCCCGCCCGCGGAGCCGTCGCCATTCCCGTCGGCGTCGACGCCGTAGGTGCCAGCGATGTCCTGGTCCTCGGTGTAGTGGAAGCCGACCACGTCGTTGAAGATCGAGGCGAAGTCCGGGCCGAGGGTGCGGGAGATGCCGCCACGGGCCATGCCGACCTCCGGGAGCGAGAAGATCCCGTCGCGGGACTCCAGCTCGAGGAGATCGTAGAGGGTCTCCGAGGGAGCGCACCAGCCGCCCGCGGCGACCAGCGAGTTGCCCTGGAGGCGGGACTCGGAGGCGGCGCGGCGGAGCACGTCCTCGACGTGCATCGCGTCGTTGTTGCCGATCACGAGATCCTCGGGGATCGGCTTGCGGATGGACATGACGCCCATCTGCTGCCGGACGGTGCGGCCAGCGCGGTGAGCGGCGCGCACGGCGGTCTCGTTCACGGTCGCGAGGCGACGGTTCACGATGTTGCCGGCATCGTTGAAGTCGATGCCGTCGCCCGCGGCGTAGCCGGAGCCCTCGCCCGCGGCGAAGGCGACATCCTGCATCCGGGTGGGGACGCCGGACTCCTGCCGAGCCTTCGGGAGGTGGCGCTTCGCGCGCGCCATCGAGACGGAGACCGGGCCGCGCTTCCGCGGGGCGGAGGCGGTGATGGTCTCGGCGGCGGACTCGTCGTCCTTCGCCTCGGCGTCCTCGTCCTCGTCGTCCTCGTCGTCCTCGGAGGCGTCGGACCCCTCGGAGTCGGCGCCCTCGGCGTCCTCCTCCGCGTCCTCGTCCTCCTCGGAGTCCTCGGGAGCGACCTTCGCGGCGAGCTCGGCGGCCTTCTCGCGACGCTCAGCGGCGGCGGCCTGACGGGTGGCGAGCTCCTCCTTGACGCCCTCGATGCCCTCGGTGAGGGCGGCGAGCGCGGTGAGATCCTCGTCGTTCAGGTCCGATCCGTCGCCGTACATCGCCTTGAAGGCGTCGACGGACTGCGCGTGGAGCTCCGCCACCTCGGCGTCGCTCAGGGTCCCGAGATCCTCGGGGATGGTGAAGGTGTCGTCCTCGGCGCCCTTGTCGGCGCGCTTGTCCGCGTACTGGTCGGCGCGGGCCGCGAGGACGGGGGTGGTGCGGTGAGCACGAAGGGCTCGCATGGCTACTCCTCGGAGTGTGGGGTGAACCGGATCGGTCACGCCGATCGTAGCGTGACCGCCCGAGGTCCACCTACCATGCCGGGCGCGATCATCGTAGCACCGCCCTTGCGCGAGGGGAGTCTCCTCTACCCTCCAGCGCCTCTATGCCTATGCCGATGACCTATGCCCCAGCGGGGACCCTCTATAGCTATGCCCGCGGCCGCCTTCGGCTGCGGAGCATAGCATAGAGACCCCCTGGTGCGCATAGGCGCAGGTCAGAGAGATTTCATAGACGAATCTCTTTCTGACCTGCGCCTACATAGAACAGGTCAGCGGACCTCGATGATGGTCCCACCGCCCGCGCGTCGCTTCGCGGCCTCCGCCTCGAGCTTCGAGCCGTAGGCAGTCTGCCCGAGGCGGGTCCGGAGCACGTACTTCGTGGGCTCCTCGCTCGTCGAGCTCGCCTTCGCGGGAGTCCCGAAGGGGCGAGGGGTCTTCCGGCAGTTGCATCCCATGGCTACTCCTTAGTTGTGGATGGAATGTGGATAACTCGGGTCAGGAGAGGAGGTCCGCCGCGAAGCCGCGCACCCGCTCCTCGTTCAGCCGCCGCGCGAGAGCGTCGGCCGCCGCCCGCTTCTCACGACGGGCGAGCTGCTTGAGATAGCGCAGATCCTCGGCGGACAGCGCGCCCTCGGTGCCCGGCCGACGGACCTTCTTCGGCGGGATCATGCCGGAGGCGACGAGCGCCTGCGTGTGCCCCGCCGAGCGGCGCCCGGACGGCCGCGGGACCGGGAAGCCCGGGACGTTCACCGCGAGGGCCGCGACGAGCTCGAGGTTCCCGTTCACGCGCCGCCAGTCGCCCGAGAGCGGCGCCGATCGCATGGAGCGGACCTGCTCCTCGGAGAGCTTCGAGCGCATGGCGCCCGCGACCCAGATGCCGTAGGCGTCCTCCCCGGCTCGCACGTCCGCCGCCACCGTGCCGGTGTCGTCATAGTGCGCGAGCGCCGCGAGGGCCCGCTTCTCCTGCGAGGCGTGCCCGGTGTTCATCGTGAGGTGCCCGACCGCCACCTCCTCGCCGTCCGAGGTGAGCACGGCGCCCGTGTGGAAGTAGGCGTAGCCCGTCGCGGACTGCGGAGGGCTCACGCAGTCGTCCGGATGCGAGATGTGGCAGGAGTCCCACACGGCCAGGTGCCCGTAGACGCGCCCGTCCTCCGTCACGCGGAGCGGCGTCGCCTCGGAGAGCCCCGGATCCTCGAACCACGCCGACGGCGGAGCGACCGGACCGCCCGCCGCGACGAGCGAGAGCGACTCGGTCTTCCCAGCCGCCGCGCGCGCCCGGATCTTCTTCGCCTCCCACTCCGCGACGGCGGCGGCGGCCTTCGCCTGAGTCTTCGCCGAGACCCGGCCCTTCCCGCCCCGCGAGGCCGGGCCGCCACGCGCCCAGCGCTTCACGGTGTTCACCGCCGTCGCGATCGCCCGGGACTCGGTGAAGCCGCGCTTGATGAGGCTGTTCGCGATCCGGCGGATGTAGCGCGGGAGCCCGCCCACGTCGTCGACCCAGTTGTAGGTCTCCTCGATCTCCTCCTCGTCGATCACGTCCTCGTCGCCGAGCGCCGCGATCGCCTCCTCATCGTCGAGGGCCTCCGAGTCGTCCACCAGGTCGATCTTCGCCTCGGCGAACGCGGGGATCGAGACGATCGTCGCCGCGCGGATCCGGGCCGACTTCGTCACGTGCACCTCGTCGTCCGAGGACATCTGGAGCATGACGACCTTGCCGTCGACCACGGCGCGGGCCTCCTGCTCCTCGCCGTCGCCGTCCTCGGCGCCGTCCATCTGCGCCTCATGCGCGGCGAGGACATCCTCGGCCACGCGCACCTCGAAGCTCACGTCGTCGAGATCCATGCTCACGCCGTTGGTGATTCCCTCGCCGACGACTCGAGCCGCCTCACGGCCAGCCTCCGAGGACGTGTCGAAGGTGCCGGTCCCGATGATCCGGCCGTCCTCCTCGCGCTCGATGAACTGGATCGTCCCGACGACCTCGGCGCCGTCATGCGCGCCCACGTCCTTCGCCACGTAGCGCAGCGGGATGGGGAGATCCTCCCAGCGCAGCGCGCCCTGCTCGATCAGGCGGCCGTCGCCGGTCATGGTCTGCTCCATGCCGATCACGCCGTTCCACAGCACGAGGTCCGAGCCGTCGTCCTCCGGCTCCGCCTCAGCCTCCTCGGCGGCGTCCTCCTCGACCTCCTCGATGATCTCCTCCTCGGGAGTGTCGTCCTCCGCGAGGGTGTCGGTGATCGCCGCGAGGGCGTAGGTGTCGATGTTGGCGGCGAGCGAGCGGCGGCCGCGCTTCCGGTCTCGAGGGTTGGTCATCTCCAAGTCCTTCCGTAGTGCCGAGCGGCGGGCGCCGACCAGCGTGCAGCGGCAGTTCATGACCTCACCGGGCGGTGCGGTCGGATCGCCGGGGTAGAGCATCCGCGCCGCCCCGACGATGAAGCGGTCCTCCAGTCGCACAGTCTGCCCATGCGCGATGGTATGCGTCGGGCGGACCCGCGCGTCATGCCGGGACACCCAGCGCTTCATCTCGAAGCCGAGCGTCGCGAGGGTCCCGGACAGCTTGAGATTCCAGTTCTCCGTCGAGAGCGTCCGAGCGATCCGGGAGACCGCGGCACGGTACTTGCTCCGCGAGTCCCAGCGCCCCGAGGACTCCTTCGGGATGAGCGTCGCGGAGAGCGCCCGCTTCGTCTTGTACTCCGTCCAGCCCTCTTCCCGCGCGGTCCGGAGCTGCTCGGTCACCTCGTCGAAGGCCCACGAGGGAAGGTCGGCGCCGTCCATCACGAGCCGGACCTGCGAGTCGTCGAGATCCGTTCCGGCGGCGAGCTCGCGCACCGCGCCGTACCAGCGATTCATGACCTGCGTGAAGGAGAACGGATCCGCGACGAAGCGCCCTGTCGCCGAGCGCTCCGGGAGATCCGCCGCGGGCTGTGCCCCGGCCGCGACGAGCGCCGCGGAGCTCAGCGCGGCGGCCGCGTCCGAGATCACCCCGCGGAGGAAGCCCTCCACCGCCTCCGAGAAGGCCGCGTCGAGCGCGTCCTCATAGCTCTGCCTGGCATCGTCGACGGCGTCCTCGCTGGTGACGTCGATCCCGTCGATGAGCTCCTGCGCGTCGATCACAGCGCCTCCTCCATCTCCTCCGCGCCCATCCCGAGGCGCGTCCCGAATCGGTAGCCGAGCTCCTCCACCCTGTGCGGGGTGCCCGTGATGACGAGGTCATGCACGTAGTCGTCGAGCACCGCGATGACGTCGTCAGCGTCCTCGCCGCACTCCTCGCAGTGCCGGGCGACCAGCAGCGGCACGATGTCCCACGCGCCGCGGAGGGCCTTCGTCGCCTCCTCGTCGTCGACCTGCCAGACGGTGTGCGCGAGGTGGAAGGGCGCGTCGCCGATGATCTGGTAGCGCGACCGCTTCGTGCGCACGAGCCGCTTCCCCATCGTCTCGAGCACCTTGAGCACGAGAGTGTCGCCGACGGCGAGGAGGAGGGCCTGGCACTGCATCGCTCAGCCCTCCTCGGGTCCCGGGAGCTCCGCCGGATCCGCCGAAGTCTCAGGGATCCCGCCTGCCGGTCGTTCCTCGCCGCCCTGCGGGTTCGCAGAGCCTTCGGCGTCCTCCGGGGCCGGGAGCGCGGCCACACCCGCAGAATCGCCTGTGAGCACTTCCCGGATCTGCTCGACGAGGACCGGGATGCCAGGGTTCTGCGCGAGGGACGGCGCGGAGCGGACCATGTCGAGGACGACGGCGAGCGCCGGATCCTCCTCGGCCTGCTCGGTCTCCTTCGGCGCGTCGGTATCGTCGAAGCCGTGCGCTCGGCGGAGCACCGTGTCGTCGATGACGCCTCGCTCATGCAGGGCGAGGGAGTCCGCGCCGAGGTTCGGCCGCGCGATGAGGTGGTCCACGTCGTACCAGATGACGTAGTCCTGCGCCGCGTCCTCCTCGACTCCCTGGTCGATGAGCGCGGGCCAGAGGAACTGAGTCGTGAGCGCGTCGCAGATGAGCGAGAGGACCGGCGCGATGTGAGTCTCGACGGTCTCGGACTGCACCAGCCAGCCGCCCCAGTGGTTCATGTCGCCGGTCCCGAGGAGGAGCTCCGGCGGCGCGTCCTGCCCGAGCGCGAGGCGGCGGATCGCCTCATCGCGGAGCTCCTGCGCGGCAGTGTCGAGCGGCTGCGAGAAGGTGAGGTGCTTGATCTTGTCGACCGCGTCATCCGGCGCCGTGACGACGAGCGGGACGACGGCGGACGCCGAGGCGCGGTCGGAGATCGGGGTGAGCATCGACTCGATGAGGGAGTCGGTGAACTGGTCCTGCTCCTCGGAGACTCCGGCCTGCTCGGCGAGGGACCGCTGGATGGACTGCGGGACGACGAGGACACCGGCACCCGCGAGGCGGGAGTCGACCTGCGCGGAGACGTGCATCGTGAGCCCGACCAGCTCCTTGAGCACGGGCAGGCTCGAGCGCGTGGGGGAGTCCGCCTCCCACCACTTCCGCGGATGCGGCCGCCACACGCGGATGAGGTAGAGATCGTCCGGGCTGTACTCCGCCTTCTCCCCTTCGTCGAGGGTGAGCTCGACCTTGCCGGTCGTCGCGTTCACCTGCACCTCGGACACGGACAGCATCCGCCACTCGAGATCGGTCACCTCGACGTCGTCGAGCGCGGAGTGCTCCTCGTCCTCGAGCCCCGCGGCCTCGCCGATCCTCTGCGTGAGCATGAGGCCGCCGGACGGCGCGGTGAGGTCGTCGCCGGAGAGCTCATCATCGGACGCGGGCGGGATCCCGACGATCCAGCCCTCACCCGGGATGAAGAGGTTGACGGCGAGGCGGTTCAGGATCTGCGAGCGCCCGGCCTCGCTCGAGCCGAAGGACTCGAGGAGCGACTCCGCGAGGCGGGAGGCCGCGGTCGCCGACTCCTCGTCGACGCGCTCCGGAGCATCGGCGCCGGGGGTGACCTTCCCGATGTAGAGGTGCGCCTTCGCGAGCTGCCCGGCGAGGTTCGTCGCCAGGAAGCGCTGCTCCCCGACGAGGTCGAACATGTCCCAGGCGTCCTCCTGCCAGGACGATGCTCCGGAGCCGCCGGAGGTGCGCTTCTTCTTCGTCTTGACGTCCGTCTCGCTGAGCCGCTTCGCGGAGGCGACGAGGGTGCTGAGCGGGGCCTGCTTCTTGTTCATCGGTCGGAGTCCTCATCGTCGGGGTCGAAGTCGCCGAGGCGGGAGCCGAGGTGCGCCGCGGCGTAGTTCAGCGCGAGGGCCCCTGCTCCGAGGCGCCACGCGGAGGCGGCGGGCCCGGGGCGGCGGGTCGCGGCGGCTCCGGTCACGAGCACGGCGGCGCCGAGCCAGAAGCCGATGCAGAACGGGCAGTCGAGCCCGCTCCGGTACTTCCACCACCACGGCACCTCGGGGTCCCGCTCCTCGTTCGCGGCCGCCTGCAGCTCCCGCTCGGCATAGCGGTCCATCGCCCGGTCGACGGGCTCCTTGAGCCACCAGCGGCCGATGTCATCGGTGATCGCGAGGCGAGACAGGCGGGCCGCGGCGAGCACGGCGAGGGGGGCATCGAGTAGGCGCATGTGCTCATGGTAGCGGCCGAGCACGGCGAAGCCCCGGCCACCTGTGTAGGTGACCGGGGCCTGGGATGCGCGCCTATCGCACAGCTGAGGCTAGCACGGGATCCGCGGGGCCTCGACGGGCAGGTCAGTACGCCTTGCCGTGCCGAGCGGGGCGCGAGGCGTTGTAGGCGAGCTTCTGCTTGAGCAAGGCGTCCACGTCCACGTCTCGGGAGCCGAGGAGATCGAGGAGCCGGATGAGCGCGTCGATGAGCTCGATGTCGATGCCCTCGGGCTTGAGCGGGTCGGGCATCTCGTCGACGACGTCGAAGTCCTCCTCGTGGTAGGGCACGCCCCTCACGAACATGAGGTGCTCGGGGCCCACGGCGGGGTCCTCGGAGGAGCTGAGCCCGTTGTCCCGGTACCAGACGGCGGGCCGTCCGGCGCGCTCCTCCTCCACCGCCTCGGCGAGCTCGGTGACGATGAGCATGGTGGTCTCGGTGAGCGGGCGCTCGCGGTCCCAGAAGCCCTTGGAGGCGTTCGCCTCGAAGATGTCCTTGGCGAGGGTGGTCAGGTTGGTCATGCACTCTCCTTGTCCCAGTAGTCGGCGGCCACATCTCGGTCGCCCTCGTGCCATCGGCCCTTTTTATCCTGCCACCAGCGGGCGACAGGCGTTCCATTCTTGGTCACCGCCACGTCAGCGGCCGGGTCTACGCAGTAGCGTCCGCCGCCGTGATCGCCACGACGATGCTTGTCCCATGCCGTCTCGCCCATGAAGTCGAGGTGGCAGAGGGCGCAGTGGCCGTAGCGGTTCCCGGACAGCGTCGGGACGTGGCCGGCACAGTCGAACACCGTGGTCATTCGGCCTCCAGCCCGAGGGCGACGGTGAGCATGCGGCGGGCGAGTCCGGCCGGCAGGCTCGCCGCCGCCGCCTCGTTGAACCTGGACTCAAGCCGCTCCACCATCTCGTCGGTGACCTTCGCCTCGATCAACGGGGTCACGTCGCGGAGCTTCTCGGTGCGCACCAGGTAGCCCTCGGTGCCGCACCAGTAGACCGTGTCGCCGTCGCGCTCCCACACCTGCCGGATATGCCCATCGTCCGTGTGCGCGATGACCGCGACCGCGTCGTGCCATGCGGGCTTGGGCTTCGGGGCGCGGGCGAGGATGCGGACGGTCTCCCCCGTGGAGCGCACCAATTCGGGCGTCCACCCGCCGCCATCCGACTCGATGATGTACCCGGACGTGCGGCGGGGGTAGATGAGCGTGTCGCCCTTGTTCGGCAGGGTGGTCTTCGTGACCTGCTCAGCGTCGGCGTACCACTGTGCAAGCTGGTCGATATGGTCCGTGGTCATCGTGCGCTCCTTACTGGTGTTTACACTTCGCCGCGTGT
>JACYYK010003018.1_pt2 | contig 11916 bp, 10 predicted proteins | sample 8236871 | NCBI WGS metagenome assembly JACYYK01 (sample SAMN14103087, study PRJNA606662) | landfill metagenome | isolation source: landfill solid waste inoculated with endophyte fungus Paravalsa indica | place: India:New Delhi, Okhla landfill site | collected 2017-11-05 | reverse complement strand
GGACACGGCTGGAGGGCCGGTGAATCCACCGACCCGTCCAGCATGCGACCGACGCGAACCGCCCGCAAAACGGTCCGACCGTCGCGCGACGCCAGCCAGGTCAGTCCAGGTCAGTCCGGGTCAGTCCAAGTCGTCGTGCCTCATCAGCTGACGGCCCGCCTCGGTGACCGACCCGGACAGCGACGGGTACACCGAGAACGTCAGCGCGAGGTTGTCGACCGTGAGCTGGTTCTGCACGGCCAGCGCGATCGGCAGGATCAGCTCGCTGGCGTTCGGGCCCACCACGACACCGCCCACCACGACACCCGTCGCGGGACGGCAGAACAGCTTGACGAAGCCGTGCCGCACGCCCTCCATCTTGGCGCGGGCGTTCGTCGACAGCGGCAGCATGATCGTGCGGGCCGGGACCTCCCCGGAGTCGATCGCCTGCTGGCTCACGCCCACCGTGGCGATCTCGGGGTGGGTGAACACGTTGGCCGCGACCGTGCGCAACCGGATCGGCGCCACCCCCTCGCCGAGGGCGTGCCACATCGCGATCCGGCCCTGCATGCTCGCGACCGAGGCGAGCATGAGCACGCCCGTGCAGTCACCCGCCGCGTAGACGCCCGGTGCGCTGGTCCGCGAGACGCGGTCGACGTTGATGAAACCACCGGGGCCGGGCTCGATGCCCACGCGCTCCAACCCGATGTCGGTGGTGTTGGGCACCGAACCGACGGTCATGAGCGCGTGGCTGGCCTCGATCTGCCTGCCGTCGGTGAGGTGCACGACGACGCCGTCGGCGGTGCGCTCGACCCGGTCGGCCCTCGCGTGCTTGACCACGGTGGTGCCGCGCTTCGAGAAGACCTCNNGCACCGCGGCGGCATCGGCGTCCTCGTGCGGCAGCACCCGGTCACGGCTCGACACGACGGTGACCTTGACGCCCATCTCGGTGTACGCGGAGGCGAACTCCGCGCCGGTGACCCCCGAGCCGACCACGGCGAGATGCTCGGGCAGCTCCGGCAGGCTGTAGAGCTGACGCCAGTCGAGGATGCGCTCACCGTCCGGCACCGCACCCGGCAGCACCCGCGGCGTCGCGCCCGTGGCCACCAGCACCACGTCGGCGTCGAGGAGCTCCTCCTCACCGGTCTCCGAGTCGGTCACGCCGACCTTGTGCGTCGCGAGGCCCGGCTCCGTGTCCCGGAACCGCGCCGTACCGGTGACCACCCGGACGCCCTCCCGCTGCACGCGCGCCCGGATGTCGGCCGACTGCGCGAGCGCGAGTCCCCGCACCCGGCCGTGCACGCTCGGCAGGTCGACGCTCGGCGGGTCGACCGAGATGCCCAGCTCGGGGAAGCTCTGCAGGCTCGCCCGCGCGCCGGACGAGGCGATGAACGTCTTCGAGGGAACACAGTCGTAGAGGACGCACGCGCCGCCGAGACCATCCCGCTCGACCACGGTGACGTCCGCGTCGTGTTGCGCGGCGACCAGTGCCGCCTCGTAACCGGCGGGCCCGCCACCCATGATCACGATTTTGGTCAACTTCGTTCCCTCCTCGACACGGCGCTGCCATCCCAACTGTATGTGGGGACACGCCGAGTGCATCCGCTCGGGTGACGGAGTGGTCGCTACCCTGGAAGCGTGCCCCTCTACGCCGCATACGGGTCCAACATGGATCCCGCCCAGATGACGCAGCGAGCCCCGCACTCGCCGATGGCGGGCACCGGCTGGCTGGAAGGCTGGCGGCTCACCTTCGGCGGCGAAGACCTGAACTGGGAAGGTGCGCTCGCCACGATCGTGGAGGACCCCGGGTCGCGGGTCTTCGTCGTGCTCTACGACGTCACTCCGCAGGACGAGGCGACGCTCGACCAGTGGGAGGGTGGCGAGCTCGGGCTGCACAACAAGATCAGGCTGCGGGTGCAGACCATGGACGGGTCCGTGCTGGCCTGGCTCTACGTCCTCGACGCCTACGAGGGCGGGCTGCCCTCGGCGCGCTATCTCGGCGTCCTGGCCGACGCCGCCGAAGCGGCGGGCGCCCCCGCCGACTACGTCGACGATCTCCGCACCCGCCCCTGTAAACGCGTAGGCCCCTGATCCAGGCCCGTACGCGTGTCCGCGGCGTGCGACGCGAACACGCGTGCGCAGCCCGCGGACACGGCCTAACACGAGCGGTCGGCGAAGGCTCGCTTCAGCTCCCCCAGCACCCGCGACGGATCACGGAGATCCTGTGCCGTCGCCCGGACGACCTGCCACCCACGCCCGGCCAGCCGCCGGTCCCGTTCGGCGTCGTAGGCGGCACGGCCCTCGTGCGCGTCGTACCCGTCGTATTCGAGAGCGATCCGCCACGACTCCCACGCCAGGTCGAGGACGTAGAGCAGCCGCCCGTCGATCGTGTGCACCGGATACTGCACCTCGGGGATCGGCAGCCCCGCCTCCACCACGACGAGCAGGAGCGAACTCTCCGGCGGTGAGTCGGCACGCCCGGTGGCGAGGTCGGTGAGCATGAGCGCCTTCGCCACGCCGCGCCGGTCGTCGCGGGCGGCGAGCCGTCCGCGTACCGACGCGCGGAAGGCCTCGGAGTCGGTGTGCCGGCGCAACACCTCGTCGAGACTCCCGAACGCTTTCCGTCGATCACCGTCGCAGAGCTGTTCGGCCACCGCGAGGTCGAGCGCGAACACGGGAAGGCCTTCGACGTCGACGACGTCGTCCGGTTCGTACCGGTTCTGGTGCATCACCAGTCCCGGCCGCGACCGTGCCGACCTCGAATACGGCACCGTGACGTGTACCGGGCCCGTCTCCCCCACCGCGGCGCAGCCGTGCAGCGCCAACGCCGTGGGCCCGGACACCACGACGGGACGGCGGACGGACAGCACTGCCGCCTCCGCGCGGGTGCGGAGCTTGGCGAGGTCGGCGGTCCGCACCACGACGCCCCGCCACGGTTGCGTCAACATGCCGAGGTTCAACGCCACCCGCACGGCCCGTTCTCCCATGTTCGCCACGGCGTCGCGCCGCAGTACGGCGCTGCGCCCGGCCCAGAGCTGCGACATAGCCCCAGGTTCGACGCGCACAAATCAAGACGCCACCGGTTGTCCACAACCTGTGGACAACTCTCAAACCTGTGGATAACTCGTGTCCGCGCCCCAGGAACACGTGTTCGCGCCGCACGGCGCAGACACGCGTACGCAGACCGCGGACACGATGTTGGGGTGGGTCAGGAGGCCAGCGCCGCCAGGGCGGTGTGGACCATGGTCCGGATGCCGGTGAGCAGCGCGCGTTCGTCGGCCTCGAACGTCGGCTGGTGCAGGTCACGCATGGGTCCCTCACCGGACCACACACCGAGCCGCGCGAACGCCCCGGGCACGTGCTCGAGGTACCAACCGAAGTCCTCGCCACCCGACGACTGCTCGGTACCGACGAGCGCGTCGGCCCCCAACGCCGCCTCGACGCCCGCGCGCAGGAGGCTCGTGCTCTCGGGTTCGCTCACCACGGGCGGGACGCCGCGCCGGTAGTGCAGTTCATATCCCACGCCGGTGGGCGCGAGCAGCGCCTTCACCGACGACTCGACCAGCGGCTCCAGCATGGTCCAGGTCTCGTGGTCGGCGGTCCGCAGCGTGCCGCGCAGCAGGCCCTCCTGCGGCACGGCGTTGGCCGCCTCACCGGCGTGCACGGCGCCCCACACCAGCACGGTGCCCGACCGCGGGTCCACGCGACGCGACAACACGGCGGGCAGCGACGTGATCACGGTGCCGAGGCCGTGCACCAGGTCGGCGGTCAGGTGCGGCCGGGAGGTGTGCCCGCCCGGCGACGACAGGGTGAGCTCCACCAGGTCGGCCGCGGACGTCAACGCGCCGATCCGGGTGCCGACACTGCCGACGGGCAGCCGCGGGTCGCAGTGCAGGCCGAAAATGCGTTCCACGCCGTCGAGCACGCCCGCGTCGATGGCGTCGAGCGCGCCACCGGGCATGACCTCCTCGGCCGGCTGGAAGATGAGCCGGACGCGCCCGGGCAGCTCCGCCGCGGTGGCGAGCGCGAGCCCTGCACCGAGCAGCACGGTGGTGTGCACGTCGTGGCCGCAGGCGTGCGCCACGCCGTCCACCGTGGAGGCGAAGGGCAACCCGGTCGCCTCCGTCAGCGGGAGGGCGTCCAGGTCGGCGCGCAGGGCGACGCACCGCGATCCGGTGCCGACGTCGCACACGACGCCGGTGCCGCCGGGCAGCACCCTCGGCCGCAGCCCGGCGGAGGTGAGCAGCTTGGTGACCATCTCGGTGGTTCCGTACTCGCGCCGCGCCAGTTCGGGGTGGGCGTGGATGTGCCGACGCCACGCCACGACGTCCGTCGTGCGCTCGGCGAGCCACGCGTCGAGCCAGTCGGGGCCACGTCCCTGTCCCACATCACCGATGGTGGCCGCACCCGACGCGGCGAGCAGGGCTTCGACCGACGCATCCGGGCCGGAATCGCCCGGCAGGTCGGGTCGCGAGTCGAGAACGGTCACGCCGCACCTCCGCACGCGACCAGCGCGCCGAGGTCACACATCGTGACTCTCCTCCGTCGTCCGCTGGTCCATCGTTGCCGTACGCATTTGCTCTCAGTCTGACACCAACCAGCGTATGCGTAACCCGGATGTCCTAATGGGGAGACAGAAGGTAGCCCGTTTGCGCTAAACGGTGACGGATCGTTCGGTCTCGCTGTAGAGCTCGCTACCCGCTCTTGGCCCGCTTGGCCCGCACGTAGCGTCCCCACACCACGATGCCGAGCAACGCCGCGGCGATGATCCCCACCACGATCTTGCTCCGGTTCTTGGCCGCGTCGGCCTCCGTCTGGGGATCGAGCGCCGGTCCGTCCTCCGACGAGCGGGACGACTCCGTGTCACCCGCGTCCTCCGTGTCGGAATCCTGCGCTTGCATCTGCGCGAGCGCGGCGCCGGAGGACGGGTCGACGGTGGCAGCCCGCGCCTCGCGCGCGGGAGCGGCCAGGGACGTCATGAGGACGACGGTGAGTACACCCAGCAGTACCGTGAGAACACGCACGACCACAGTCTGCCGTGGAAAGCGGCGGCGCGTCAGCCCCCACGCCGGGAGTCGACGCCGAACGCCCGCAGAATGCGCTCGGCCGCGAGTGTGGCCGTACTGCGTCCCTCGCGCACGTCGCGCTCGACGTCGTCGACGATCGCGCGGACGTCGGGATGCTGCACCAGCCGGTCGAGCAGCTGGTCGCGGACCATGGCCCAGGTCCAGTCGACCTGCTGGCGCTGGCGCTTGGCCTCCAGCTCGCCCGACTCGGCCAGGTGGGCCCGGTGCCGCCCGAGTTGCTGCCACACGGTGTCGAGTCCGGCCCCGGTCAGCCCGCTGCACGTCAGCACGGGGGGCGTCCACTCCGCGTCCGGGCCGTAGATCATGCGCAGCGCACCGGAGAGCTCCCGCGCCGCGCGACGCGCCTCCCGCTCGTGGTCGCCGTCGGCCTTGTTGACGGCGATGACGTCGGCGAGTTCGAGCACGCCCTTCTTGATTCCCTGGAGCTGGTCGCCCGTGCGGGCCAGGGTGAGGAACAGGAAGGAGTCGACCATTCCCGCGACGGTGACCTCCGACTGGCCGACGCCGACGGTCTCGACCAGCACGACGTCGTAGCCCGCGGCCTCCATCAGCACGATGGTCTCGCGGGTCGCCCTGGCCACGCCGCCGAGCGTGCCGGAGGTGGGCGACGGCCGGATGAACGCCGCCGGGTCGACGGCCAGCCGCGCCATGCGGGTCTTGTCGCCGAGGATGCTGCCGCCGGTGCGGGTGGAGGAGGGGTCGACCGCGAGGACGGCCACCCGGTGTCCCGCGGCGGTGAGCTGGGTGCCGAGCTGGTCGATGAAGGTCGACTTGCCGACTCCGGGCACGCCGGTGATGCCCACCCGGGTGGCCCTTCCGGCGTGCGGCAGCAGCTCGACGAGCAGCTCCTGCGCGCGTTCCCGATGGTCGGCGCGCTGCGATTCGACCAGCGTGATCGCCCTGGCGAGGATGCCGCGGTCGCCGTCGAGGACGCCCTTGGCGTACGCGGAGACGTCGAGGATGCGTGCCATGTCTACGCGTGCCGTGCCTCGAGCTCGTCCAGCAGGGTCACCGCCGAGTCGGCGATCACCGTGCCGGGTCCGAAGATCGCGGCGGCACCGGCCTCGCGCAGCGCGTCGTAGTCCTGCGGTGGGATGACGCCGCCGCACACGATCATGATGTCGTCGCGACCGAGCTCTTCCAGCTCCTCGCGCAACGCCGGGACGAGCGAGAGGTGTCCCGCCGCCAGCGACGACACCCCGACGATGTGCACGTCGGCCTCGACGGCCTGCCGCGCGACCTCGGCCGGGGTCGAGAACAGCGGGCCGACGTCGACGTCGAAACCGAGGTCGGCGAACGCGGAGGCGATCACCTTCTGACCACGGTCGTGCCCGTCCTGCCCCATCTTGGCCACGAGGATCCGCGGGCGCCTGCCCTCGGCCTCGGCGAAGGTCTCGACGCGCTGCCGAGCGGCCTCCACACCCGACGTCCTGCCGACCTCCTCGCGGTACACACCGGAGATGGTACGGATCTGGCCGGAATGCCTGCCCCAGATCTTCTCCAGGGCCTCGGAGATCTCGCCGACCGTGGCCTTGGCCCTGGCGGCGTCGATGGCGAGCTCCAGCAGGTTGCCGTCGCCCTCCGCTCCCGCCGTGAGCCTGCGCAGCGCGTCCTGGGTGGCGGACTCGTCGCGCTCGTCTCGGAGTGTGCGCAGCTTCTCCAGCTGCTGTGCCCGCACCTCCGCGTTGTCGATCTTCAGGACGTCGAGTTCGGTGTCATCCTCGGCACCGACGCGGTACTTGTTGACGCCGATCACCGGCTGCCTGCCCGAGTCGATGCGGGCCTGCGTGCGGGCCGCGGCCTCCTCGATGCGGAGCTTCGGGATGCCCGCGTCGATGGCGCGCGCCATCCCGCCCGCCGCCTCGACCTCCTCGATGTGGGCCCACGCGCGCCGCGCCAGCTCGTGGGTGAGCCGCTCGACGTAGGCGCTGCCGCCCCACGGGTCGATGACGTCGGTGGTGCCGGACTCCTGCTGCAGCAGCAGCTGGGTGTTGCGCGCGATGCGGGCGCTGGTGTCGGTGGGCAACGCGAGCGCCTCGTCGAGGGCGTTGGTGTGCAACGACTGCGTGTGTCCCTGCGTGGCGGCCATCGCCTCGACGCAGGTGCGCACCACGTTGTTGTAGACGTCCTGGGCCGTGAGCGACCACCCGGAGGTCTGGGAGTGCGTGCGCAGGCTCAACGACTTCGGGTTGCCCGGCTCGAACTGCTTCACGAGCTTGGCCCACAACAGCCTCGCCGCCCGCAGCTTCGCGACCTCCATGAAGAAGTTCATGCCGATCGCCCAGAAGAACGACAGCCGAGGCGCGAACGCGTCGATGTCGAGTCCCGCGTCCAGCCCGGCCCGGATGTACTCGACGCCGTCGGCGAGCGTGTACGCGAGCTCCAGGTCGGCCGTCGCGCCGGCTTCCTGCATGTGGTAGCCGGAGATCGAGATCGAGTTGAACTTCGGCATGTGCCGCGAGGTGAACGCGAAGATGTCGGAGATGATCCGCATCGACGGCTGCGGCGGGTAGATGTAGGTGTTGCGGACCATGAACTCCTTGAGGATGTCGTTCTGGATGGTCCCCGCGAGCTGCTCGGGCCGCACCCCCTGTTCCTCGGCCGCGACGACGTACAACGCCAGCACGGGCAGCACGGCGCCGTTCATCGTCATCGACACGCTCATGCGGTCGAGCGGAATGCCGTCGAACAGCTGGCGCATGTCGTAGATCGAGTCGATCGCCACGCCCGCCATGCCGACGTCACCGGCCACCCTGGGGTGGTCGGAGTCGTAGCCGCGGTGGGTGGCGAGGTCGAACGCCACCGACAGGCCCTTCTGCCCCGCGGCGAGGTTGCGCCGGTAGAAGGCGTTGGACTCGCCCGCCGTGGAGAACCCCGCGTACTGGCGGATCGTCCACGGCTGCGTGGTGTACATCGTGGGGTACGGGCCACGCAGGTAGGGCGCGATGCCGGGATAGGTGTGCAGGAAATCGACGTCGGCGAGGTCCTCGGCCGTGTACAGCGGCTTGACCCCGATGCCTTCCGGCGTCTCCCACGTCAGCGCGTCGACGTCCTTGCCCGTGGCGGCCCGCACGGCGTCGGTCCACGCTCCTCGGCCCGCGTCCGCGGAGCCGGCGGGCGGCGCGCCCAGGTCGATGCCGCTGAAGTCGGGAATGCTCATGACGCGACTCCCAGGGTGTCGAGCGTGTCGGTGAGGACGGCCAGCGCGTCGCAGCCCCGGTGGACGTACCCGCTGATGGCGCTGTCGGGATCGGATTCGCCGGGCCTGCCCGCGACGAGCACCGTGGTGGCTCCGGCCGCCCGCAGGGCCTCCGCCACCTCGGCGGCCTTCTCGGCGTAGGCGGCGTCGGTGCCGCACACGCAGGCCACCGGTGTGCCGCAGGCCCGGAACGCGTCGACGAGCTCCTCCGTGGTGGGGTCACCGAGCTCCGGGTTCACCGGCTCGATGCCCCCGGCCAGGAAGAGGTTCGCCGCGAACGTGGCCCTGGCGGTGTGCTCCGACAGTGGGCCGAGGGTGGCCAGGAAGACCTTCGGCCTGCTGCCGTGTTCGGCGAGGTGCGCGTCGGAGCGGTCACGCAGACGCTCGTAGCCCTGTGCGTAGCGGACGCGCGGCAGACCGCCGTTCGCCCGCACCGTGGGGCGCGGGGCGCGGTCGAAGTCCTTCTCCTCCAGCAGCGGGAACTCGCTGACGCCCGTGATCGCGTCGCGGCGCGTGGCGATCCGGCGCGACCGCGCCTGCCAGGTGCGCGCGATGCGCTCCCCCAGCGCACCGGAGGCGAGCTCGGCCTCGATGCCGCCCGCCTTCTCGATGGCCGTGAACTCGTCCCACGCCCTGCGGGCGAGCGCATCGGTGCGGTTCTCGACGTACCAGGAGCCGCCCGCCGGGTCGATCACCGCGGCGAGCTTGCTCTCCTCCAGGAGGATGGCCTGCGTGTTGCGGGCGAGCCGCCGGGAGAACCGGTCGGGCAGCCCGAGGGCGTGGTCGAACGGCAGCACGGTGACCGCGTCGGCGCCGCCCACGCCCGCCGCGAAGCAGGCGACCGTGGTGCGCAGCAGGTTCACCGAGGGGTCGCGGCGCGTCATCATCGCGGGCGAGGTGACGGCGTGCTGCCGCATGGCGACGTCCGGGGCACCACACACCTCCACGACGCGTGCCCACACTCGGCGTGCCGCGCGGAACTTCGCGATCGTGCCGAACTGGTCGGTGGTGGCCGCCAACCGGAACTCGATGCGCGAGGCGGCCTCGGCCACGTCGAGTCCCGCCTCGGTCATCGCCCGCAGATACGCCACCGCCGACGCGGTCGCCGCACCGATCTCCTGGGCGTCGGACGACCCGGCCTCGTGGTAGGGCAGCCCGTCGGCGACGACGGTCGCGAGCCGCGGGTGGCGGCCGTCGAGCCGGGTCGTGAGGGCCACGGCTCCCGCGACGTCGAACTCCCGGCCGGTCCGGGCGCGCAACCCGATCGGGTCGGCACCGAGGTTGCCCGCCACCTCGGCGTCGGGCACTCCCTGTTCCGCGTGCAGGGCGAGCAAGGCCTCAGCGGCCCGTTCGTACTCCGCACCCGCGTCGAGGACCACCGGCGCGAGGTCCAGTCGCACGTCACGCAACGCGTCCGCGAGGGAGTCGACCGGCAGACCGCCCTCACCCACGCACAGCCACAGCGAGGTGACACCGCCGTCGAGGTCGACGAGCACGGCGTCGTTGAGCGCAGCGGGATCCCCGCCGTCCCCGGCCTCGTGCCGGGCACGCACGTCCCACCCCGCGACCACGTGGCCCTCCGGGCGGGCTCCCCGCACGAACGGGGGCATACCGGGGACTCCGGCGGACGGCGCCCGGTCGTCGGCGGTGTAGAGGGGTTGGATCTCGATGCCGTCGTCGGTGGTCGTCACCAGCCGGTCGCGACTGGAGCCCATGCGTTCGAGCACCTTGTCGACCAGTCGTTCCCACTGCCGGCGGCTCGGTGCCTCGAACTCGGCCGCGAGCGCAAGATCACCCGTCTGCGCTACCCCCTTGCTCATAGCAGCATCCTAGGCGTGTGCCTCCGGGGCGGCTTGTGACCTCGATCTCTCGCTTTCCGCCGTCCGCTCCGGCGGTCCGGCCGTCTCGCGCGGCGCCGTTCGGTGACAATGGACCACGTGTCCGCTCCGACTGACGACCGACGTCTGGTGGCCGGCCGATACCGGCTGCGCTCCGTGCTCGGCTCCGGGTCCATGGGCACCGTGTGGTCCGCCTACGACGAGTTCCTTCACCGGCCCGTGGCCGTGAAGGAGGTCCGCATGCCGCACGGGGTGCCTCCCGCCCGCGTCACCGAGCTCCGAGAACGGACGCTGCGCGAGGCGAGAGCGATCGCCGTGCTGTCCCACCCGAACGTCGTCATCCTGCACGACGTCGTCAGGGAGCACGACGATCCGTACGTGGTCATGGAGCTGCTGCCCTCGCGGAGCCTCGCCGGGCTCGTGCGACAGGCGGGCAGGTTGACGGTCGCGCAGGCGGCGGCGGTCGGCGAGGCCGTGGCCGCGGCGCTGGAGGCGGCCCACGCCGCGGGCATCACCCACCGCGACGTCAAACCGGGCAACGTGCTCGTCGCCGACGACGGCCGCATCAAGCTCACCGACTTCGGCATCGCGCGCAACGTCTCCGAGGCGACCATGACGCACACGGGGATGATGCTCGGTTCCCCGGCGTTCATCGCGCCTGAAGTGGCCACCGGCGGCCCCGTCACGTACACCGCCGACCTGTGGGGACTGGGTGCGACGCTGTTCGCGGCCACCGAGGGACGGCCACCCTACGACGCCGACGGCGACCCGCTGGAGACCGTCGTGAGCGTCGTCCAGGGTGACGTGCCCCGCCCCTCCCCCGGTCCCCTGGCGCCGGTGATCCGCGGGCTGATGATGAAGAAGCCGTCCGAGCGCATGTCACTGGCCGAGGTACGGCGAAGGCTGTATCCGCTGCTCGCCGAACCCCGGCACCTGCTGTTCCCTCCGGAGCTCTTCGCCGAGAGCGACGTCGGCCGGGTGCGCGACGACGCCAGCGCCACGAGGGTGATCCCGCGTGTTCCGGCGCTTCCGGCGGAACCGGACGGGGAGGTGGAGGCCGACGGCGCGCTCGCCGCCGACCCGGGTCCGCTGCCGTTCTCGACCGACCGACCGTCGGCGACACCCGCGAGCGCTCCTCCGGCCCGGTCCGCGCCCCGCTCGTCGGGTGGCACGAAGTCGCCCGCGGGACTGTTCAGCCGACTCCCCCGCCGTCACCTCGACCTGCTCACCGACCTGGCGGGCACGGTCGCCGATCGCCGGGCCGTCCTGCTGACGGTGGCCGCCGTGCTGTTCGTGCTCACGGCCGTGCTGGGGTTCGCCCTCACCCGGATTCTGGCCGGCTGACCCCCTCACGCCCCTCCGGCTCCGCGAACAACCTCGCCGACACCGCGGTGTGGGCCATCCTGCGCAGCGTGACCAGCAGCGCGTCGCCGATCACCGTGCCGACCACCGCACCTTCCACGATCGACTCCGTGTTCGGCAGCGCGGCGACGTGGCCCAGGTCGGCCTCGGCGACGACCTGCGCGGCGTCGGCGTAGGCGTCGAGGACGGACGCGATGTCGGCGTGTCCCAGCGTGTGCAGCGTCGCGAGCAGGCCGACCAACGACTCCACCAGCGCCGGATCACATCCCCAGCCCCGTTGGTCGAGCAGCTCCTCGACCCTCGCCTGCGCCCACGCCCGCGCCTGGACGTCCACCGCGTCGGCGCGGGCGAGCGGCAGTCCGTGCTGGGTCACCCCGAGCATCTCGTGCACCGACGTCTCCGGTGCGTCGACCGCCGCGAGGACGTTCTTGACGGCCGAGATCGACAGGCC
>JACYYK010000660.1_pt2 | contig 11919 bp, 7 predicted proteins | sample 8236871 | NCBI WGS metagenome assembly JACYYK01 (sample SAMN14103087, study PRJNA606662) | landfill metagenome | isolation source: landfill solid waste inoculated with endophyte fungus Paravalsa indica | place: India:New Delhi, Okhla landfill site | collected 2017-11-05 | reverse complement strand
ACCGGCGTGTTCACCTCGGCGAAGACCTCTGGGTGGCTGCTGGTGCGCAACGCCTCGCTGCGCGCTGCCCTCATCCTCCTCGTCTTCCTGGCCACCGCGATGGGCACGACGGACCTTGCCGCGATCCAGGTCGCTCAGAGCATCTTCTTCGCCCTCGCGCTCGCCCTCGACTCATTGGCCATCGCGGGCCAGGCGATGATCGGTCTCGAACTGGGTAAGAAGAACACCGAGGCGGTCGCCGCGATCAACCGCCGCCTGTGCCTGTGGGGGATCGTCTTCGGCATCGTCGTCGGCGTCGTCCTGTTCGCCGGATCCGGAATCATCCCGCGCGCTTTCGCCTCAGACCCCGCGGTGGTGTCGGCGCTGGCTGCCCTCCTGCCAGTGCTGGCGCTGAGCATGCCGATCGCCGGGTACGTCTTCGTCCTCGACGGTGTGCTCATGGGAGCCGAGGACGCGAGGTACCTGGCTCTGGCACAATTGGTCGCTGTGATCGGATACGCGATTCTGCTCATCCCGATCGTCAACATCTGGCCGGGAGCCCCCGGGCTCTGGGCCGGCTTCTGCATCGGATTCGTCGGTTTCCGCGCCCTGACCCTGGGCTGGCGAGTACGCAACCGGGCGTGGATCGAACGCGCCGTCGAGAAAGGAATCTCATGAACGCTGCACACACTGACGCTCATGATCCGCAGAACACTTCCGCTGATTCGCAGAACTCCTCCGCCGAGGCGGCCGCCTCCTCCCTGCGCGGACGTATCCGTCCGCTGCCGGCCGAGACCGATGACGAGACCTTCCTGCCGTTCCTCGACCTGTGCTTCAACTGGTCGATGGACAAACCCCGGATCGAGCTCGAGGACCTCCGCCACCGCAGCGATGCCGTCTTCTACTTCCGCGACTGGGGTCGTGACGGTGACATCGCCGTCGCCGCGCACGCCGAAGCCGATGCGCAGTCGCCGATCATCGGACTCGCCTGGGTGCGCCTGGCCGATATCGACGACGTCGTCGGGAAAGCCGACGAACGGGTGGGCGGAGACTTCGCCGCCGCCCTGGACAAGACCGGCACCGAGGTGGTTCGCAGTGAGGTCGTCACCGGCGATGACGCGAATGCTGAGTCGAGTGAACCACCCGCCGATCTGACGCCGAGCGACGATCATGTGCCCTTCACCGGTTACGGCTGGGTCGCCGCCGACATCCCCGAACTTTCGATGGCAGTGCTGCCCGACCACCAGGGGCAGGGAATCGGCGGTGCCCTCCTCGACACCGTCTGTGCGCTGGTGCGGATGAGCGGATTCCCGGCCGTGAGCCTGTCCGTCGAAGACGGCAACGGGGCAGCGAAACTCTATGCCGACCACGGATTCGTGTCCGTCGGACGCAATGGCGACTCGGACGTGCTCGTCCGCAAGCTCGGCTGAGGTGCGGGCGGACTCTCGGCTGAGGACCAGCCCGGCAGCGTCGACTGCAGCGCTGCCGGACTCGGCAGTGCGCAAAGCGCAGGCGTTCAAGCCAGCGGCGGGAGCTCCAGCTCTTCGAGCCACGGGCGGACCACCTCGGCGATGTCACGATCTGCCACGTCGGAGACGCAGCGGATGAACTCCTCGGTGCTCACCGAGGAATGACGGTATCGCTTCGTCCACTCGCCGATGGCAGCGAAGAAGTCCGCATCGCCGAGCTCGAGGCGCAGAGCGTGCAAGCACAGTGCGCCGCGCTTGTACACGCGGTCGTCGAACATGTCCGGCCCACCCGGATCGCCGAGCATGATGTCCTGCGCCTGAGCGGACAGATCTTCCCACCACTGCCGTGCACGCTCATCGGCACTCGCGCGCCCGGACTCCTCCGACCACAGCCATTCGGCGTAGCAGGCGAAGCCCTCGTTGAGCCAGATGTCCTTCCACCGCGACGGCGTGAGCGAGTTCCCGAACCACTGGTGCGCCATCTCATGCGCGACGAGGCGCTCGGCCTCCCATTCGGGTCCGAGATGATTGGGCCCGAGAACGGACAGCGGCTGCGACTCGAGCGGAATCTCGAGCACGTCATCGGTCACAACCACGTCATAGACGTCGAACGGGTACGGACCGAAGCGTTCGATGAACAGGTTCATTATTCCGTGCTGAACGCCGAGGCGCTCGATCGCCACATCCCAATGATCGTCGGCATAGACGCCCAGGGGAACGGGGGACTCGGTTCGGCTGTATGTCGTGCGCCTGCCTGATTCGTCGTGAACAGGCACATCCTTGCCGGCGGCACCGGCGACCCCGCGGGCGGCGCTCGACAGGGCATCTCGGTGCGAACCCGCGACTGCGTCCTTCGCTGCGCCGAGCATCGCGGCACCGAACTTCGTGGTTCCGGAGCTCAGCGGGATCTGTCCGTACTTGTAGCGGCCGATCTGCACCGTCGCCAGGTAGGTCGCCAGGGGAGTCGTCGATTCATAGGTCCAGCGGGTCCGCCCGGCCTTGCGCGTCTTCTTCGTCAGCGACCCATTGGACACCACCGTGTACTCGGACTCGACGAGCACCGAGATCCTGTACTGGGATTTGTTCGAGGGATGGTCGTTGCACGGGAACCACGTCGAAGCTCCGACGGGCTGTCCGGCCACGAGCACTCCGTCTTCGAGCTCCTCCCAGCCGACGTCGCCCCAGGTGCCGATCGCCGGTTCCGGATTGCCCGTGTAGCTGATGTCGATGACCACCGGCTGGTCACTCTTCAGCGCCGGGGTCGTCAGGCGCAGCTTCTTCCCACGTGCGGAGAAGCGGACCTTCTTGCCGTTGACGCTGGCCTTGGTCACCCGCAGGCCCGTGAGGTCGAGGACGATCGACGAGGTGTCCGTGAGCACACGGCCCGTGAGCACCGCCCTGGCCGAGAGTCAGTTCGGACCGATCCGGTAGTCGAGGTCGAGATCGTAATGGTCGATATGAAGGTCCGCGTTGCCGACACCCTGTGTATAGGTATCAAGCATGCGATCGGCCCGATCGTTCTCCGTCGTCGGGGTCTGAGCCGTTGTGACCGACGTCGTCTCGGCCTGCTTCTTCGCGACCGACGTCTTCTCGGCCTTCTTCGCTGAGTGAGGGAAGTTCTGGGGCATCCACCCAGGGTATGACAGGATTGCCGCTGAAGTAGGCATGGGCCGGCACGAACTCTCCGCGCATGACCAGAGACGTCGCTCCCACCGTGGCGTTCTCACCCAGCGTGGAGGCCGGGAGGATGACGCTGTTGGGGCCCAAGGTGGCACCGGGATCGAGCTGCACGGTGTCAAGGCTCATCACCCGATCATGGAACAGGTGAGTCTGAACCACACAGCCGCGATTGACCGTCGAATTGTCACCGAGGTCGACGAGATCGGCCTCCGGCAGCCAGTAGCTTTCGCACCACACTCCGTGGCCGATCTTCGCTCCCATCGCACGCAGGTACCACACGATCGCAGGCGTGCCCACGGCATTCCGGGTGAACCAGGGAGCGGCTACGAGTTCGACGAAGCAGTCGGCGACCTCGTTGCGCCAGATGAAGGACGACCACAGCGGATGCTCCCCGGGTCGGATGGGACCGGCGAGGATCCATTTCGCTGCCACGGCCAGTCCGGCAGCCACTGCACCGGCGGCCATCATGACGACGCCTGAGGTGAGCAGGGCCAACAGCACCGAGGCGACGAACGTCGTCGACTGCGCGGCGACCCCGCCCGGCAGACCGAGGAAGAACCAGATGGTGAGGACGACTCCGGTGATGAGCACGCCGCCGGCGATGATCGACGAGACTCGCAGCGTCTCCCAGAAGGCCCGGGCGGCCTTGACCCCGAAAGTTGGGGCATAGGTGAGCGACTCATCGGACTCGACGGCCGCACGGCGCAGCTGCACCGGGGGAGAGCCGAGCCAGGACGACCCCTTCTTCGCCTTCGCCGGTGCCGCAGAGAGCACCGCGACGAGGGAGTTCTTCGGCACCCGGCGGCCGGGGGACGCGATTCCCGAGTTGCCGAGGAAGGCGCGTTTGCCGACCTTCGCTCGCCCGGCGCGCATCCAGCCGTGGCCGAGCTCATAGCTGGCGACCATGGTGTCATCAGCCAGGAAGGCACCGGCCGCGATCGTCGTCATCTTCGGAACGAAGACGACGGTCGAGATCTCCGTACCCGGCCCCACCTTTGCACCGAGGAGGCGCAGCCACCACGGGGTGAGCATCGACGCATAGAGGGGGAACAGCAGATCCCGGGCCATGTCGAGCAGACGCTCCGTCGCCCACACCCGATATCCGCGAGCCGAACGAACGGGGAACTCACCCTCTTCCATCCCGATCGCCAGAATCCGCACGGACACGAGGACGAGCAGGGCGGTGGTGAGGAACCACAGGCAGGCGACCACGGGGGACCATGCCACCAGCAGCCAGGGAGACTCGACGACCTCGATCCCGGAGACCCCGAGCATGATCGCGACGCCCGGCACCACCGCAAGATACGGCAGCAACGCATTGATCTGCGAGCCGATGGCATAGAACAGGAAAGGCAGACGCCGCCGAGGCGGGGGAGCCGGCCAGGACTTCTTCGCCTTCCCGACGCGAACCGCCGGAGAACCCGAATAGATCTGGTTCTTCCGCACCCGACCGGTCACCGCGGATCCGGCTTCGACGAGGGCCCCGACCCCCACCTCGGCGCCGGGCATGAGCGTCGACCGGGCACCGATCGTGGCGTTGCGGCTGATATCGATGCGTCCGATGCGCAGCAGATCACCGTCGACCCACCAGCCCTTGAGATCGACCTCGGGTTCGACTGCAGCGCCCTCGCCGAGAGTGAGGAAACCGGTCACCGGGGGCACTGAGTGCAGATCGGCGTCGCTGCCGATCCGATTGCCCAGCAGCTTCGCATACCAGGTCACCCAGGGTGCGCTCGCCACCGAGACCGCAGCGGCGATGTCGGCGATGTGTTCGGCCAGCCACAGCCGTTTATGCACCCACCCGGATCGCGGATAGACCCCGGGCCGGATCCCGATCATGAGCAGGCGTGCCGCACCCGCGGAGATGAGCATCCGCCCCCACGCGGTGACGAAGACGAGGAAGAGGACGATAAGCACCGGCCACGGTGTGAAGGGCAGGTCCGCGCCGAGACCGACCCCGATATTGGCCGCGAGCATCGCCAGTGCGACCCATCGGACCCCGCCGAGGATGTGCACCGGAATTCCGAGCAGCACCTGGAAGGCCTGCATGCCCCGGGAGGTCCGTGTGATCGTCCGCTTCGGACCTGCCGGTCCGATTCCGGCCCCTTCCTCGCCGAGGCAGAGCCTGGACAGGGCGCCGAAGCGCGGATGCGCGTAGATGTCGCCGACGGTGACGCTGGGATGGCGGGTGCGCAGTCGGGAGACGAGCTGTGCGGCGCCCAGCGAACCACCGCCGGCGGTGAAGAAGTCCGTATCGCTGCCCGGTCGGGCACCGAGGACCGCGGCCCACTGCTCGGCGACCCACTCCACGTCCTCGTCGAAGACCTCATCGGATCCGGCCGCCTCGGCGCCGTCATCGAGCGGCCACCGCAGGGCATTGCGGTCGACCTTGCCGGAGGTCTTCGTGGGCAGGTCATCGACGAGGGCCAGACGGGGAACGAGTGCGGCCGGCAGTTCGTCACGCAGCCGGGCCTCCCAGTCGGGAAGGTCGGCCTCGCCGGAACCGGCACCGGGGGCGAGGTAGCCGATGAGGACGTCCGTGCCGGCCGCCGTCTTCTTCACCGCGGCCGCAGCGCCTTCGACACCGGGCAGGGCCTGCAGGGCAGCGTCGATCTCGCCGAGTTCGATGCGTCGGCCTCCGAGTTTGATCTGCTCATCGGCACGACCGACGAAGATGAGCCCGGCCGGATCGTTGACGACGAGGTCGCCGGACCGGTACGCCCGGTCCCAGCCGAGACTCGGCATGGGGGCGAACTTCTCGGCGTCCTTGGCAGCATCGAGGTAGCGGGCCAGTCCGACTCCGCCGATGATGAGCTCGCCGGTCTCGCCCTCGGCGACGGGTACGCCCTCGGCATCGACGACGGCCAGATCCCAGCCCTTGAGCGGCAGGCCGATGCGCACCGGCTCGGACCCGTCGAGCATGGCCGCGCAGGCGACGACGGTCGCCTCGGTGGGGCCGTAGGTGTTCCACACTTCACGGTCGTCGTCGTTGAGCCGACGTCCGAGCTCGGGCGGGCAGGCCTCACCGCCGAAGATGAGGAGGCGGACATTGTCGAGGCTCTCCGCCGGCCACAGTGCGGCCAGGGTGGGCACGGTCGAGACGACGGTGATCTGCCGCGATGACAGCCACGGTCCCAGATCCATTCCGGACTTCACCAGTGCACGCGGGGCAGGGACGAGGCACGCGCCGTGCCGCCAGGCCAGCCACATCTCCTCACAGCTGGCGTCGAAGGCCACGGACAGTCCGGCCAGGACGCGATCGCCGGGACCCAGCGGCTCCTCGACGCAGAACAGGGCCGCCTCGGCGTCGACGAAGGCTGCCGCCGAACGATGGGTGACGGCCACGCCTTTCGGAGTGCCCGTCGAGCCGGAGGTGAAGATCACCCAGCAGTCGTCATCGGGGGTAGGCGAACGCAGCTCGGAACGGTCGAGAGGACCGCGGTCGGTGCGGGATTCGATGTGTGGTCCGGCGGTGACCACTCCGGTCACGGCCGCCTCGGCGAATACGGTGCGCGCCCGCTCATCCGGGTCGTCGACGTCGACGGGAACGTAGGCCGCGCCGAGCATGAGCGTGGCCAGGATCGCGAGGTACAGATCCACCGACCCCGAGGGGACGCGGATGCCGACCTTGTCACCGGGGCCGATTCCGGCTTCGGCCATCTCCAGTGCGAGATCGCGGATCGCGGTGATGAGCTCCGCGTAGCTGAGCACCCGAGTGCCGTCATCGAGGGCCGGTTGATCGGGATGGGCGCCGGCCGACTCGAGGAGGACGTCGATGAGGGTGCGGTCCTCGCGGGGCCGCACGGGGGACGGGAACTGCGGTGCGTATTCTCTCACGGATCTTCCGGGTCGTTCGGGAGCTGACTGGCGCCGGGCCGACCGGCATCGCCGGTGACCTTAGTCCAATAAGGTGTCGCGGACGTGAACACAGGTCGGGGCGCACGGAGCGCATCCCGGTTCCACGGACTGATCCTATCGCCACGGGACAGGCGCTATCGTCACGGCTCAGGCGTCCGTGATAGATGTGAGTAGACGACCGTCCGCGGTCGACCAGCTGATTTTCAACGATGAGGAGCACGCCCATGGTCACAGTTCTCACCCACGCCACCGTCTTCGACGGCACCCGCTTCCTGCCCGGCACCCGGGACGTCGTCATCGACGGAGGACGAATCACCTCGGTGACCGAAGGGGGACAGGGATCACACAACGCCGGGGACGACTACGTCGACTGCACGGGCAAGACGATCATTCCCGGAGTCATCGACTGCCACGTCCACCTCACGAGCTCCGGAGCGGCAGCCACCGCGAACTTCCACGATCCGTTCTCGCTGCAGTTCTATAATTCCGTGGCGAATATGGAAGCCACCCTCAAGGGCGGAGTCACGACCGTGCGCGACGCCGGCGGCACCGACCTCGGGGCAAAGGTGGCAGTGGAGACCGGCGTGGTGCGCGGTCCGCGCCTGACGATCGCCGTCAACATCATGTCCCAGACCGGCGGGCACGGGGACTTCCACCTCGTCTCCGGAGCCGAATCGCCGTTCCTGGCCCCGCACCCGGGCCGGCCGTCGGGAGTCGCCGACGGGCTCGAAGGGGTGCAGAAGAAGGCCCGCGAACTCCTGCGGGCGGGCGCCGACCACATCAAGATCTGCTCGACCGGGGGAGTGCTCTCCCCGCGTGATGACCCGCGCCACTCGCAGTTCACCGAAGCCGAGATCGCCGTCATCGTCGCCGAGGCGGCCGCTCAAGGTGCGTCCGTCATGTCCCATGCCCAGGGCGCACCGGGAATCAAGAACGCCGTCCGTGCCGGGGTGCGCTCGATCGAACACGGAATCTATCTCGACGACGAGGCCATCGACCTCATGTGTGAGCACGGCACCTTCCTCGTCCCGACCCTGCAGGCCCCACAGGCGGTCATCAAAGCCGCCGACACCGGTGCCGCACTGCCCGCCTCAGTCGTTGACAAGGCCCGCCGCGTCGTCGAGGCGCACCAGGAGTCGATCGCCCGGGCCCACGAGGCGGGAGTCCCGATCGCTCTGGGTACCGACGCCGGAGTCGGCCCACACGGGGAGAACCTCGAAGAGATCAGCCTGTTGGCCGAGGTCGGGCTCTCCACGACGGAGGCGCTCGCCGCCGGCACCTCCGTGGCGGCTCGCCTGCTCGATGACGATCGGGTCGGTCGCCTCGGCGCGGGCGGTCTGGCCGACCTCGTCGTCGTGGACGGCGACCTGCGCACTGCCGATGTCCGCGGAATCGAGAACCGAGTCAACGCGGTCTACCTCGACGGCGAACTCGTCTGAGTCGTTGACCGAACCGGAACGTCGCCGAGGCGGTGCGCCCTGATCGTACGTCTGCGAGGGCACGGCCGCCTCGGTGGGTGAGATCGGTCTCGCCTCATCATTTGGTGAGGGAACCCTAACCTGATGGGGCTATGATGAGGGTGACCGATCCATAGGCCGCAGCGCGTCATTGCGGCGGAAATGCCAGAGAGAGGAGTGCGCCTCAGCGATGAATCCGCTCGACTGGTCGTTTCCGATCGCCGTGACCTGGCTGATCATGTTCGGCATCATCATCTTCCGCGCCGGCGGCACCTTCCTCCTCGGCCGCTTCGCCCGGAAGGGGATCCGCAAGTTCGACCGGGTCGAGAAGATCATGTCCGGGCGCAAGTACCGTCGCGCCGAGGACACGATCGACCGTTTCGGGGCACCAGTCGTGGCACTGAGCTTCCTCACCGTCGGACTGCAGACGGTGGTCAACCTGGCTGCCGGAACCACGGGGATGCGCTACCGCCGCTATGTCCCGGCGCTCGCCGTCGGCGGATCGCTGTGGGCGCTCATCTACTCGACCGTCGGATTCCTCGGCTTCAAGGCCGTCGCCAAGGCCTACCAGGCCGAGCCGGGACTGACCGTCGGGCTCGGCCTCGTCTTCGTCGTCGCGATCATCGGTCTGTTCATCGGACTGCGCAAGGACCGAACTCCCGCCGAGGAAGAGGCCTCCGCCTCGGTGAACTGAGCGAACTGCGCTGCCGCCTCGGTGAATTGAAGGATCCAGCTGGGCGAACCGAAGGATCCACCTCGGAGTCCGTCAGGCAGACTGTGGTCCGAAGTGCCGCGCGCGTTCAGTAGAGTGGGACAGCGTCAGCGTCGACATGACGAGAGTGCTCGTCGACAGTGAGTAAAAAGGAGTCCCCGGATGGTCGTGGCCTGGTGGAGCATCATTCCGTTCGTTCTGCTGCTCGGGTGCATCGCGGTGCTCCCGCTCATCCCGGCCACGGAGAAGATCTGGGATCGCAACCTCGTCAAGCTCTTCGTCGCCTCGGGCGGAATCTTCCTCGTCGGAGACATCAAAGCGACACCGCGCAACAACACGATCTTCATCGTCGCGAACTGCGGTGGTCTGCTCACTCCGCTGGGCGAGACCCGCCGCTGTTCCTCGGCATGCTGCGCGGAGTGCCCTTCGAATGGACGTTCGGACTCTGGCCGTACTGGCTGTTCGTCAATGTCCTTCTGCTCATCAGCTACTTCGCCCTCGACTCGAAGATGTACGCAAAGGAACCGGCCGAGGCACTGGCCAAGGACGCCGAGTATGCGACGAAGCTCGGCCTGCGCGGCGCCAGCGGTCTGCTGTTCCTGGCGATCATCATCGCCGTCGCGTTCATCCCCTCGGTCGACTTGCACGCGATCGAAACCGGGCATGCGACCGCCTCGGACTACGTGCCGTGGCGTGAGGTCGTCATGCTCCTCTCCGCGGTGACCTCGTTCCTCGTCGGCGACCGTGGTGCCAGGTTCAACCTCAACAAGTTCACGTGGACGCCGATCCTCGAAGTCGGGGCGCTCTTCATCGGCATCTTCCTGACGATGATGCCTGCTCTGCAGCACCTCGGTCAGATCGCCCACACGATCCCGCTGGGCGAGATCTCCCTGTTCATCTTCACCGGCGGCCTCTCCTCCGTCCTCGACAACGCTCCGACCTATGTCACCTTCTTCGAGATGGCCGCCCAGGTGCCGGGCGAGCCGAAGGTGGCGGGAGTGCCCGAGACGCTGCTCATCGCCGTCTCGCTGGGTGCCGTCATGGGCGGAGCCATCACCTACATCGGCAACGGACCGAACTTCATGGTCAAATCCGTCGCAGATTCGGCGGGCGTCGCGATGCCGAGCTTCGGCGGCTACGTCTGGTGGTCGCTGCGCCGCCTCGTGCCGATCCTCGTCTCGATGGTGCTCATCTTCATGACCGGTTCGCTGTGGTGGATGCTGCTCGGAGTGCTGGTCGGACTCGTGATCCTCGGACAGGCCGGGCGAGACCTGCGTGCGGCGAAGGCCGTGAAGGCGGACTGAATCGTCATGCCCGGAACCAGTGAATCATGCAGGTCGAATGCGGTGGGACTCTGAGTCCGCGCGATGAGGCTGGGCGGTCCGGTTCCGGCCGGGGCCGCAATGGTGTGAGCGCCGCTGCCGGAGTCGGCCTCTACTTCACCGGAAACGGGGCCGTCTTCGCGGCGCTGCTGCCGTGGTATCCGCTGCTGGTCGACCGCCTCGAGCTGAGCTCCTGGCAGTTCGGACTCGTCGTCGCCTGCTTCGCAGTCGGATCGCTGCTGTCCTCGGCCCTGCCCGCCGCGCTCATCGCCCGGTTCGGAGCGCACCGGGTCGTCATCGTCGGGACGGTGATGCTCGGCGTGGCCGCCTCGGCGACGGCATGGTCGGTCAACGGCGTGATGATGGCAATCTGCCTGCTCCTGCTGGGGTGCTGCGATGCGATCGTCGACGTCGCGCAGAACGTCGTCGGCATCTCCGTCCAGGAGCGGGCCGGCCGCTCGATCCTGTCATCGATGCATGCGCTGTGGAGCCTCGGCGGACTGCTCAGCGGAGCCGCCGCGACCGCGGCCGCCAGCGCAGGTGCCGACATGCGGGTGTGGCTGGCGATCATCGGCACCGCAGCCGTGCTCATCACGATCGTGGGTCGGCGCCTCATCGGCGGATATGCCTCGCCGAGGCGCGTCGCCGGTTCCGATCCGAGCTCGACGTCCGATTCCGGGGCCGACTCCGGATCGGACTCCCGTGCGGCTGATCTGACCGGAGAGGTTGAGCGCGCGANNCGTGGCGGCGCCGGGGCCGCGGGACGTTCGAAACTTGCGGTTCTCTTGGCGGCGCTGCCCTTGGCGATCGTGGCGATCTGCGGTGCCGTGGTCGAAGACGTCGCGAACAACTGGGCAGGGCTGGCCGCGGTCGATTTCGCTGACGTTCCGGCCGCCTCGGCGGGGATCGCCTTCAGCATCGTCATCGGCAGCCAATGTCTCGGACGGTTCAGCGGGGACGTGCTCGTGACGAGGTTCGGGGCCGGTCGGGTCGCACGCCTCGGTGGCGGACTCATCGCTCTCGGCGGGATCGGGGCCATCACGGCCCAGGAGCCGATCCTGCTGCTCATCTCGATGGGAGCGTTCGGATTCGGGTCTGCGACGCTCGTGCCCGGTGCACTCGGCGCTGCTGGCCGTCTGCCCGGAGTGGGCCGGGCCGGGGGAGTGACGCTTGTGAACTGGCTGATGCGGGTCGGCTACCTCGGGACGAGCCCGCTGATCGGGGTCGTCGCCACCGGAGCCGGACTGCGCTGGGGCCTCGGCATACTCGTGCTCGTCGGCATCCTGACGATGGTCTTCGCGAACCGCTTGGACGTGCGCCGGACCTGACGCTTGCCGGAGTCGGCGCGGGAGCGGGGTCGAGATTGCGCAATGTATGGGTGGGCTCGAGATTACGCAGGGTGCAGAACAGTTCCGGGAACGAAAAATGTGCCGCTACCTCGT
>JACYYK010007404.1_pt1 | contig 11921 bp, 12 predicted proteins | sample 8236871 | NCBI WGS metagenome assembly JACYYK01 (sample SAMN14103087, study PRJNA606662) | landfill metagenome | isolation source: landfill solid waste inoculated with endophyte fungus Paravalsa indica | place: India:New Delhi, Okhla landfill site | collected 2017-11-05 | reverse complement strand
CGGTGGCGTCGACGATCGCGCGCACGACCGCGACGCGTCGCGCGCCCGCGTCCAGGGGAGCGGCGACGTTCGAACGGTCGATGCCCCCGATCGCGACGAACGGCAGCGGCCGGGTCGCGGCGTAGCGGACCAGGTCGACGCCGACGGCGGCGACGCCCTGCTTGGTCGGGGTGAGATTGACCGGGCCGACGCCGATGTGGTCCGCGCCGGCGTCGAGCGCGGCGTCGATCTGATCGGGCGAGTGGGTCGAGAGGCCGACCAGACGGTCCGCGCCGACGATCGCCCGCGCGTCGGTCACCGACAGGTCGTCCTGCCCGACGTGGACGCCATCGGCGCCGCCGGCCGCGGCCAGATCCGGTCGGTCGTTGAGGATCAGCAGCGTGCCGGTCCGGTCGCACAGCGGGCGCAGCGCACGCAGCCCGGCGACCAGCTCGTCGTCGCTCGCCCGCTTGTCGCGCAGCTGCAGCGCGTCGACCCCGCCGGCGATCGCCTGGGCGGCGACGTCGACCAGGTCCCGGCCGTTGGCCCGCAGCGGGGCGACCAGGTACAGGTGGACGGCGGCGAAGCGGGCGCGGCGCTGGTCGGGGGTCATCGCGGGGAGTCTGGCAGCCGATCACGAAGTAGCCTGCGGAGCGTGACCGCTGCCGCGCCGACTGCCCCGAGCCCCGACGTCGTGATCGTCGGCGCGGGGCTCGCCGGCCTGCCGATCGCCTGGGAGCTGCTGCGGCGCGGCGCGACCGTCCACGTCGTCGATCGCGGCCGGCCGGGCCAGGGGACGAGCCGGGTCGCCGCCGGGATGCTCGCCCCGGTCACCGAGGTCGAGCCCGACGACCCGATCCACCTCGAGCTCGGCCAGCTCGCCCGTGAGCGCTGGCCCGGGTTCGTCGACGATCTGCGCGACGCCACCGGCCACGCGATCGCGATCCGGACCCACGGCACGCTCGCCGTCGCCCGCGATCGTGACGAGGCGGAGGCGCTCGACCGCTTCCGCGGGATCTGCGACCGCTTTGGCCTGCCGGTCGAGCGGCTGATGCCGAGCGCCGCCCGCAAGCGCGAGCCGGCCCTCGCCCCGACCCTGCGGCTGGCGCTGGAGATCCCCGACGACGCGGCGGTCGATCCGCGGACGGTGACGGCGGCGCTGGCCGACGCGGTGGTCGCGGCCGGCGGCACGATCGAGACGGACTGCGAGGTCCGCGGCCTGGTGCTCGCCGGCGGGCGGGCGGTGGGCGTCGAGCGCGCCGACGGCTCCGCGATCCGCGGCGGCGCGGTGGTGATCGCCGGCGGTGCCGAGTCGTCGCGCTTCGCGGGGATTCCGGAGCACGCGCGCGTGCCGGTGCGGCCGGTCAAGGGGCAGCTGCTGGTCCTGCGCGACCCGTCCGGTCCGGGCATGGTCGAGCGGGTGCTGCGCTTCGGGCCCGGCTACCTGGTGCCCCGCGACGACGGCCGCTACGTGCTCGGCGCGACGACGGAGGAGCGCGGCTTCGACCGCACGGTGACGGCCTGGGCGGTCCACGACCTGCTGCGCGACGGGGCCGAGCTCGTCCCCGGGGTGCTCGACCTGGAGCTCGTCGAGACCCTCGTCGGCTGGCGGCCGACCAGTCCGGACGGCCTGCCGGTCGTCGGCCCGGCGCACGACGTCGAGCGCCTCTGGTGGGCCACCGGCCACCACCGCAACGGCGTGCTCTTCGCGTCGATCACCGGGGCGCTGCTCGCCGACGGGCTGACCGCCGAGCGGACGCTGCCCGCGCGCTACGCCGCGATCGACCCGCGGGCGGTGGTCGACCCGCGGCGCTTCTCGTCTGTCATGGTCGGGCCGGACGGCGCCGGCCGCCCGACCGGCGAGCACCCGTCCCGCCCACCCACCGACCCGGGCGCCGGCGCGCGCGAGGAGGACCACGAACGATGAGCGACCTGACCGAGACCGTGACCGTCAACGGCGAGCCGCGCGAGGTCGCCGGGCGGACGGTGACCGACCTGCTGGTCGAACTGCAGACGCCGGCCGACGGCCGCGGCGTCGCGGTGGCGATCGACGGCGAGGTCGTGGCGCGCGGCGACTGGCCGCGGCGCACGCTGCGGGCGGGGGAGCGGGTCGAGGTCCTGACCGCGATCCAGGGCGGCTGAGTGCCGACGCGGTCGCGGGTCCGGGACCGGCTCCGCCGGTCGCTGCGGAGCGTCGGCGGGCGGCGACCGATCACGGCGAGCGGGCGGTGACGCGCACGCCGATCCGGGCGCTGACGCTCGACGCGATGGGCTGCCTGGTCACGATGCGCGATCCGGTCCCGGCGATCGGGCGGCTGCTCGCGGACCGCGGGACGCCGCGCCCGGACGATGTGATCGCCGTCGCGCTGCGCCGCGAGATCGGCTTCTACAAGGCCCACCACCTGGAGGCGCGCGACCCGCAGCGGCTGCGGGCGCTGCAGGTGCGGGCGGCGGGCGTGCTCGCCGCCGAGCTGGCGCTGCCGCTGGAGCCCGGTCCCGACGGCGGTCCGGTCCCCGACGACGCGTTCGTCGACGGCTTCCTGGCCGCGCTCGAGTTCGTTCCGGTCGCGGGTGCCGTCGACGCGCTGGCGCGGCTGCACGCCGCGGGCGTGCCGATGGTCTGCGTGTCGAACTGGGACTCCGGCCTGCCGGGCCACCTCGAGCGGCTCGGGATCGCCCGCTACCTGCGCGGCGTCGTCGCGTCCGGCGCGGTCGGGGTGGCCAAGCCGGATCCGCGGATCTTCGCCGTCGCCGTCGAGCTGCTCGACGTTCCGCGGGACGCGATCGGGCACGTCGGCGACGAGCCGATCGACCGGGCGGGGGCGCTGGCGGCCGGCCTGCGGTTCCTGCCCGCGCCGGTCGAGACCCTTCCCGAGCGACTCGGGCTCGCCTGAGCGTAGAGTTCCAGCGATGGGTGACGCCACCGCACTCCCCGCCGCCGAGCCGACCGTCGATCCGCTGCGGATCGCGGACAAGGAGCTCTCCTCACGTCTGCTGCTGGGCACGGGCGGGTTCACGCGGCTACGGACGCTCGAGGATGCGGTCGTGGCGTCCGGGACCCGGCTGGTGACGTTGGCACTGCGTCGGGCCGGATCGGGCGGGACCGACATCCAGGGGTCGCTGGTCGACGCGCTGCAGCGGACCGGCGTCGAGCTGCTGCCGAACACCGCCGGCTGCTTCACGGCGCGCGATGCGGTGCTGACCGCCCAGCTCGCCCGCGAGGCGTTCGCGACGAACTGGATCAAGCTCGAGGTGATCGGCGACGATCGCACGCTGCTGCCCGACGCGGTCGAGCTGCTCGACGCGGCGGAGCGGCTGGTCGCCGACGGCTTCGTGGTCCTGCCGTACACCAACGACGACCCGATCCTCGCCCGCCGGCTGGAGGACATCGGCTGCGCGGCGGTGATGCCGCTGGGGTCGCCGATCGGGTCGGGCCTGGGGATCCGCAACCCCCACAACATCGAGCTGATCGTCGAGCGCGCCGGCGTGCCGGTGATCCTCGACGCCGGGATCGGCACGGCGTCCGAGGCGGCGCTGGCGATGGAGCTGGGCTGCGACGCGGTGCTCTGCGCGACCGCCGTCAGCCGCGCCGAGGACCCGCTGCGGATGGCGCGGGCGATCCGTCACGGCGTCGAGGCGGGGCGGCTGGCGCGGGCCGCCGGGCGGATCCCGCGGCGCACCCATGCCCTGCCGTCGACCCCCACCGAGGGCATCGCCGAGCTGTAGGGATCCGTTCCAGGATCGGTGGTCGATCCGGCGGCGTGGCGATGGCCGCCCGGGCGGCCGATCACGCTGAGCGGCTCGTAGGGCGGGCCGGCAGACGACCGGTCCTTCAGCCGGTGGGTGCGCGGCGGCGCGGGCCCGTCATCATGGAGCGGTGGGCGTGGAGATCGACGGACAGGCGTTGGTGGATCGCGTGGTGCGGGCGATCGGTGGTCGCGACCGGCAGACGGTCGCGGCGCTGGTGACGCACGACGTCCACTACGAGGACCCGTTCTCCGAGACGCCCTACCGCGGTGCCGAGCCGGTGATCGACCATCTGGCGCGGCTGTGGGCCGCGTTCCCCGACGCCACGGTCGAGGCCACCGGGCCGTGCCTCCACGACGGCGACCGGATCGTCGCGATCCCGCTCCGCCTGTTCGGCAACCACAGCGGTCCGCTCGGCTCGCTGCCGGCGACCGACCGCTTCCTCAACCAGCACGGCATGCTCGTCTGCGAGCTCGACGCCGGCGGTCGTCGGATCTTCCGCGGACGGCTGTTCGCCGACCGCTACGCCGCCGCCGTCCAGCTCGGCGCGCTGCCCCAGTCCGGCACCGTCGGCGACCGCGCCCTGCGGGCGATCCAGGGCTTCGGGATCCTCCGCGGGCGGTAGACGGCGAGGGCCCGGAGCCCCGGGACGCCGGAGCGCACTCGCATCTGGAAGCCGTACGCCCCGCGCCGCAGCTATCGGTTCGGCGAGAGCGTGACCAGCAGCGGGGCGTGGTCGGACAGCGCGCCGCGCTCGAGACGCTCCGACGCGGCGGCCGCGCGGACGCCGCGTCCGGCGACGTGGTCGGGTCCGCTGCTGGCAACCCGCGCCCAGCCGTCCGGAAGCCCGGCGGCGACGACCTCCCGCGGCAGGTTGAAGTCGCCGCCGAGGACGAGCGGCGGTCCGTCTCCCGCCCACGCCTCGAGGTGCGCCGCCGATCGCGCCAGGTCGGCGCGCGGGGCGGCCATCCCGGCCGCGTCGTCCCAGTCCCCGAGCTGCGTGTGCACGTTGCCGATCCAGGCGCCGTCGAACGGGTCCGTCCCGGCGACCCGCACCGCGTGGACGACGCGACGCTCGGGGCAGAGTCGCAACCGTCGGCGGCCGTGCGCGACGATCGTCCACGGCGGACGGACGAGGATCGCGTTCGCCCCGCCGCCGTTGCTCTTCAGCAGATCCGGCCGGCGCGACGCGATCGCCCGGCGCAGCGGCAGCAGCTGGTTGCGCGCCGTCAGCGCCGTGCGGGCGTCGGCGTCGCAGTGCCGCGCGAGCAGCGGCGGCCACCACGGCGGGACCTCCTGCAGCAGCGCGACGTCCCACGCCCAGCCGGCGAGCGCGTCGGCGAACTCGTGCAGCAGCGGCCGGCCAGCGGGCGGATCGGCGCGGCCGTGGAAGAGATTCCAGACGAGGACCCGCATCGTCGCCCGATCCTCCCAGTTCTGACTGCGCACGCACCGACGCTCGCCCACCGCACGCCGCGCGACGGACCCGTGGGTTAGCGTCCCCCGAGTGACCACCCGCCATCTGCTGACCGGGACCGAGCTGACGCGGGACGACCTGCTCGCGGTGCTGCGCCGCGCGCACGAGCTGAAGGCCGCCGACGCCGCTCGCCGCGACGGCACGTACGCCGCGGCGTCCGATCCCGGGGCCGACAGCCTGGCCGGACGCTCGGTCGGCCTGATCTTCCAGAAGCCGTCGACGCGGACCCGGATCTCGATGGAGGTCGGCGTCCGCGAGCTCGGTGCCCACCCGCTGCTGCTGCGACCCGACGAGATGCAGCTCTCGCGCGGCGAGTCGGTCAAGGACACCGCGCTGGTCCTGTCGCGCCACGTCCACGCGATCGGGATCCGTACCAACGCCGACGCGCTGTTGGAGGAGCTGGCGGCCGAGGGCACGATCCCGGTGGTCAACCTGCTGACCGACGGCCACCACCCGTGTCAGGCGGTCGCCGACCTGCTGACGCTGCAGGAGGCGTTCCCCGGTCGGCTGCGCGACGACGGCGGACTCGACGACCTGCACCTGGCCTACGTCGGCGACGGCAACAACGTGGCCCGCTCGCTGGCGCTGGTCGGGGCGATCGCCGGGCTGCAGGTCACCGTCGTGGCGCCGGACGGCTACCAGCTCGCCGCCGACGAGACCCCGGCGATCCTGAGCAACGACCCCGTCAGCGGCGTCGCCGGCGCGGACGCGCTCTACGCCGACGTCTGGGTCTCGATGGGGGACACCGACAGCGACGAGCGCCGCGCCGCGCTGAACGGCTACGGGCTGACGGACGCGCTGCTCGACGCGGCGGCGCCGGGGGCGATCGCCCTGCACTGCCTGCCCGCGCACCCCGGCGAGGAGATCACCGCCGAGGTGCTCTACGGCGACCGGCAGCGGATCTGGGACCAGGCCGAGAACCGCCGCCACGCCCAGAAGGCGCTGCTGGAGTGGGTCCTGCGCGCCGGCCCGTTCGCCGGCTGACGCTCTCCGCCGAACCGAACCGCTCACGATGCCCGGGCCGCGAACGACCCGGGCATCGCGCTCGTGGATCCCTCAATCCGCGAGAGCGTCGGCGGTTCCCTCGTTACCCGAAGACCCTCACAACCTTCGGGAACGTCGTGTCGTCGGGACCCGCGGCCTTGCGGCCCGGACCACCGTGGGGAGCTCTGACCGGAGCGTGCCGAGCAAGCACCATCCCCGCCGCCCGACGGTCCGCCGGCCCTTGCGGGACGGCGGTGGTCATGGCGGCCGGAACGGCGGGGATGGCGGGTGCTTTGCTGCTCATCGGTGCTGGTGTTTGGTGACCCTTACTCGGGTGACCGCGGAAGACGATAGCGCACTCGCCGCCGAATGCCAACCCGGTTGATCGGGATTGGGTTTCGGCTCCCGCACGCCGGGACGGAGCGGGCTCCGCGCGGCCCGATCCGACACACTTGGGCGATGGCTGAATCCGCTGGCACCACCGACCCCGAGACCGGCCCGGGGTCGACCGCGTCCAGCGACGCGTCCGCGGCCGATTCCGCCGCCCCGGTCACGACCAAGGACGAGGCGCAGGCGGCCGGCACCGCGAAGCGCCAGCGGCCGCCCCGCCCGCACCGCGGCGAGCAGGTCGAGCTGCGGGTCGACTCGCTGGCCCACGGCGGCAACGGCGTCGCCCGGACCGACGGCGGCTGGGTCGTCTTCGTGCGCGGCGGGATCCCCGGTGATCGGGTCCGCGCGTCGATCACCAAGCGCAAGAAGGACTACGGCGAGGCCGTGATCGTCGAGCTGCTCGAGCCGTCGCCCGAGCGGATCGCGCCCGTCGCCGACCACCCGGGCGCGCCGTGGCAGGTGCTGCCCTACGCGCGCCAGCTGGAGATCAAGGCCGAGCAGGTCGAGGACGCGCTGCGCCGGATCGGCGGCCACCGCGACACCGAGATCGAGCCGATCATTCCGGCGGTCGAGCAGTGGCGCTACCGCAACAAGCTCGAGTACTCGTTCGGCACGGAGCCGGGCGACGACGGCGAGCCGCGCCTGGTCTGCGGCTTCCACGCCGCCGGCTCGTGGCAGACGATCGAGCACATCGACGACTGCAAGCTGGCGTCGGAGCGGGGCAATCGGGCCCGCGACGCGGTCTACGCGTGGTGCGTCGAGGAGGGCCTGGAGGCCTACGACCGCAAGCACCAGCAGGGCTTCCTGCGCAACCTGGTGATCCGCGAGGGCGTTCGCACCGGCGACCTCCAGGTCCGGATCGTCACGAGTCCCGGCGAGTTCGACGTGGCGGGCCTCGCCGCCCACCTCGACGACGCGCTCGGCGAGGACGCACTCACCGGCCTGCTCTGGACCCAGATGCAGACCGTCGGCGAGACGACCTACGGCGGCGACACCGAGCTGGTCGCCGGCGACGCCTACATCCACGAGGAGATCTGCGGCCTGCGCCTGCGGATCAGCCCCGAGGGCTTCTTCCAGACCAACACGACGATGGCCGAGCGGCTCTACGAGCTGGCCGCCGAGTACGCCGACCTGCAGGGTTGGGAGCGGCTGTTCGACCTCTACTGCGGGTCGGGGTCGCTCGGCCTGACGATGGCGTCGCGCGCGGGCGAGCTGATTGGCGTCGAGATCGTCGAGGAGTCGGTGCAGGACGCGGCGACCAACGCGCTGGCCAACGACATCCGCTCGGCGAAGTTCCTCGCGTCCGACGCCCGTACCGGGCTGCCGGACGCGATCGAGCTGGTCGGTCGTCCCGACGTGCTGGTCGTCGATCCGCCGCGCGCGGGCCTGGGTCCGCGCGTCTGCCGACGGATCATCGAGGCCGCGCCCAAGCGGATCGTCTACGTGTCGTGCAACCCGACGACGCTGGCGCCGGACGCCGCGCGGATCGTCGAGGCCGGCTACGCGCTGCGCAAGGTGCGGCCGGTCGATCTGTTCCCGCAGACGCCGCACGTCGAGTGCGTGGCGGTGCTCGACCGCAACCCGGATGCTCCGGCTCCGGAAGGCGGACCGCGGACGAAGCCGGCGAGACCGGCCGAGTAGCGCGGACGCGGGTCGGCGCCCGCTCCGCCGGCGACTCACCGCGCGGCGCCGGCGGTCCCGCTCCGCCGGCGGCTCGCCGCGTACCGGTGACTCAGCGCGCGACGGTGGCGGCGCGGCCGTCGGTCGCCCGGCCGACGGTCAGGGTGCCGTTGAGGTCCTGGAGCAGTCGGGCCAGGCGCTCGACCTTGGCGGGGCTCCAGCCCGTGAGCTGCGTCTGCATGTAGCTGATCCGCGCGGCGCGCACGGTCTGCCGCTCGCGGCGGCCTTCCGCGGTGATCGCGACGAGCGTCGCCCGGCGATCCTCGTCGCTCCGCGTGCGGACGACGAAGCCGCGGCGCTCGAGCGGCGCGATCTGCCGGGTCACGGTCGAGGCGTCGAGGTCGAACGCGGACGCGAGCTGGCTCATCGTCTGCTCGCCCTCCGTCTCGAGCAGCACCAGCAGGAGGTACCCCGAGCGATCCAGCGGCGACCGCGCGATGTCGAGGGCGGCCATCCGCGCGCTCTCGGCCCGACGCGCCAGGACGGCGAGCTCGAGTTGAAGTTGGTCGTACGGGTCAGGCGCGCGATCCGGCATTCCGTCGCGAGTGTATACGACTTACAACCATTTTCGTGTCCGATGTGTGCTGCGTACGATCGTGCGGGCCTCGGGCGGGCGCCGTTACCGTGTCGGCATGCGCGCTGTGACGCTTCGTGAGGGACAGATCGTCGTCGATACGCACCCGGATCCCGCGCCGGGCGTCGGCGAGGTCCTGGTGCGGATCCGCGCGGCGGGCCTCAACGGCGCGGACCTGCTGCAGGCGAAGGGCGGATACCCGGCGCCGCCCGGGAGCCCGGCCGACATCCCCGGCCTCGAGCTGGCCGGCGGGGTGATCGACCGCGGGCCGCACGCGACGCGCTTCGCGGTCGGCGACCGCGTCACCGGCATCGTCGGCGGTGGCGGGCAGGCGGAGCTGGCGGCGGTCCACGAACGTCAGCTGTCACCGGTCGCGAACGCCCTGACGTGGGCCCAGGCGGGTGGGTTCAGCGAGGTGATGGTGACGGCCCACGACGCGCTGATCGGCCAGGCCGCCCTGCGTCCCGGCGAGCGGCTGCTGGTCCACGGCGCGGCGGGCGGCGTCGGCACGGCCGCGGTCCAGATCGGCCGCGCGGTCGGCGCCCACGTGACCGCCAGCGTCCGCAACCCCGACCTGCACGAGGCCGTGGGCGCGCTCGGCGCCCACGCGGTGATCGCGCCCGGCGACCTCGCCGGCGACGACGCTCCGGCGCCGTTCGACGTGATCCTCGAGCTCGTCGGCGCGCCGAACATGCCGATCAACCTCAAGCGGCTGGCGACCGGCGGTCGGATCGTCGTGATCGGGGTGGGCGCCGGCTTCAAGTCCGAGGTCAACCTGCTCGTGCTGATGGGCAAGCGGGCCCGGCTGATGGGCTCGACGCTGCGGGCGCGGCCGCTGGAGGAGAAGGCGCTGGCGACGCGGGCGGTCGAGCGCGAGCTGCTGCCGCTGGTCGAGCGCGGCCTGATCACGGTCCCGGTCGCCGAGACGTTCGCGCTCGACGACGCCGCGGCCGCTTACGAGCGGTTCGCGGCGGGCGGCAAGCTCGGCAAGATCGTGCTGGAGATGCCGGAGGGGTAGCGCCGCGCGCCGGGACGGAACGCCGCCGCTAGTAGGGCGGCAGCGCGTCGTGCCACGTGCCGACCTCGCGGAACGCCGCCCAGAACGCCTGCTTGGCCGTCTGGTCGTCGAGCGCGTCGTCGATCGCCGGGGTGACGATCGCGGTGCAGGACGGCGTGAACCGCTGGTGCACGCCGGCGTCGGCGGTCAGCGGTGCGGCGAGCGGGACCTCGGCTCGGTTGAGCGCGGCGACCGCGTCGGCGCCCATCACCACGATCAGGCGCGGCTGGACGATCGCGACCTCCTCCGCGAGCAGCTGGATCGAGGCCTGCTCGATCGTCGCGTCGACGTCCTCCAACGGGAGCTTGACGCAGAGCGTCCCGTAGACCGTGGTCGGGTCGATCCCGAGCCGCGCGAAGCTCTTCATCAGCGCGGATCCGGAGCGGCCGTAGAACGCGACGCCCTCCTCCTGCTCCGCCCGCGTGGCGTGGTGCTTGAGCAGCAGCACGTCGGCCTGCGGGTGCCCGGACCCGATGACGGCCATGCCGTCGTCCTCCGCGAGATCCTGCACGTCGTGGTTGAGCGCGTTGATCTCGCGGATCGCGCGCTCGAGGTACTTCTCGTGGATCTCGTCGTCGGTCACGGGCATCGCGACGTGGTTTGGCCGCACCGCGCCGTCGTCCTCGCGATTGCAGCGGGCGTTGCCGGATGCAGCACGGATTGCTGCACGCGCGGCGAGGCAGGAATCGCCGGACGGACGCCGGACGTCCGCGCGCCCGCCCGCCCCGCGCGCGGCAGAGCGCCGCTCCGACCCGACGGCACGACGCGGACCGGCACGGCGCTCCTACGACGTGACCGTCGTCCGGCGCCCGAAGGTCCAGGCGTCGGGCCGCAGCCGGCCGAGCTGGTAGGCGCCGACGGCGGCGATCGCCACCGCCACGGCCCCGAAGACGGCGTCGAGCAGGAAGTGGTTGCCGGTCGCCATGATCACGAACAGCACGATCGCCGGGTAGACCGCCCAGAAGATCTTCACCGCGCGATGGGTGGCCAGCTTGGACAGCGGGATCCCGACCATCAACGCGAAGCCGATGTGCATCGACGGGACCGCGGCGTACGGGTTGTAGAGCTTGCTGGTGCTGTGGTCGGTCGGGTCGACGCCGGTCATCCGCGCGACGCCGTCGAAGATGTCCAGCCCCGGCACCAGCCGCGGCGGTGCGGTCGGCATCCCGATGTAGCCGATCAGCGCCAGCGTCCAGGCGATGATGAACATGTTGCGCACGAACCCGAAGGCGCGGTTGTGCACGATGTAGATGTAGATCATCGCGCCGAACGTGATGAAGAAGTGCGCGTTGAGGTAGAACAGGCTGGCGCCGTCGAGCAGCCCCGGCACGCGGTCGGCGAAGCCCTGGACGGCGTGCTCGACGTCCAGGTGCAGCGCCCGCTCGACCGACACGATCCAGTCGGCGTTGGCGAACGCGACGCTCGCGCCGATCTGGTGGTCGACCATGCCGCGGGTGTTCTGGTAGAGCTTGTAGGCGACCACCACGACCAGCAGCTGCACCAACGCGTCGACGATCCCGTTCGGCAGGAATCGGCGGGGGCGGGTGAGGGCTTCGGGCATACGCGGGAGACGCGGACGTATCGGCTCGCCCGGAGCTTCCGACTACGAAGCGCAGGCGACGGGGGGCGAACGGTGCCAGGGTCCCGGCAGGCCGGAACGCACGGACACTGTACCGGTTGCGATCGGGGTCACGCGCGTCCAGCCGTCGTCGGTCTCGTCGAGACACGCCTGTCCGGCCGCGATCCGCAGGTAGGGACTCCAGCGCAGGCGAACGCGCAGGGGGACGCCCGGCTCGGCGCCGGAGAACCGCAGACGCCCGGCGTCGGCGGCGGTCACGCGGATCCGCGCGCCGCGGCCGGGGACGTCCGGCTCGACCAGCGGACGGGCGCCCTCGACGCGCCAGACCGTCCAGTGCGCGTCGCCCCAGACGCGGGTCAGGCCGGGCACGGCACCGCGCCGCAGCAGCGCGACGACCCGCCGCGACGCGTAGTCCGGCGTCGCGTCCGGCAGCGCGACCCAGCGGACGGCGTTG
>JACYYK010003864.1_pt2 | contig 11976 bp, 15 predicted proteins | sample 8236871 | NCBI WGS metagenome assembly JACYYK01 (sample SAMN14103087, study PRJNA606662) | landfill metagenome | isolation source: landfill solid waste inoculated with endophyte fungus Paravalsa indica | place: India:New Delhi, Okhla landfill site | collected 2017-11-05 | reverse complement strand
TTCCAGTCGAGCGGCTCCTCGGCCGACCGTGCCGACGATGGGAGGCGGATCGGGGAAGCTGGTGTGGCCCGTCGATGGGCAGTTCACGTCGCCGTTCGGTCAGCGCTGGGGCCGGCTGCACGCGGGCATCGACATCGCCGTTCCAACAGGGACCCCGGTGCGGGCCGCCGGGGCCGGTACGGTGGCTATCTCGGGGTGGACGGGCGGGTACGGCAACTACGTCTGCATCGCCCTAGGCGGTGGTCTCTCGGCTTGCGGGGCCCACAACTCGCAGCTGAAGGTTCGTGTCGGGCAGCGAGTCGCCAAGGGCCAAGTAGTTGCGCTCAGCGGAAACACAGGCAACAGTACCGGCCCGCACGTGCACTTCGAGACTCGGCTGGGCGGCGTTCCGCGCGACCCGATGTCCTACCTCTGAGACCGTGCACGCGAGCAGAGTCCTGGTGGGGTCCGCCTTGGTCGCTCCTACAGCTTGTAGGAATAAGGGCATACTGTTGCGCATGTTGCCTCAGAATCCGCCCGGCCCCCGACTGACCGAAGGGGCCGGCCCCAGGAGGCTGTCTATCGTCGCCGCGCGCAAGGGCCGCGGGTGGCAGCTGTGACGGGCTTGCGACTCTGGACCATCCTGTTCGCGATCGTCGTCGTCGTGACATTGGCGACCGTCACCGTGCTCGGCGTTCGCTCGGCTTCTGATGGCGTTTCTCCGGCGACGACGGTGCAGGTCGCGCCTGGACCGTGAGCAGCGGCGTGCCTGGCTCCTCGTCGGAGATGTCTCGTCGGAGGAGGTCAAACAACGCCCATAGGGTGGTGATTGATTCGGCAGCCGGATCGCGCGCAGGTGCGGAACGCGGGTGCCGTACCGGGCGGCGAGACCCGCGCCTCCCTAGGACGGACCAAGGGCTCGGGTTCCGTCACCCGGTGCATTCGTGAGCCTCTCGGGGCTGACGCGGGCCTCGCATGCCCGCGCATCATGCCTTTCGGCGGTGCGGATATCCGTCCCGCCGGGTCCCGGCCCGATGCGCCTTCGGATCGTAACAAGAACTCCTACGAGGCGTAGGACTTGGGGCGTGTGCCTGGAGCCCCGGCGCGGTCGAGCGCCCGGTCGAGGGCCTCGTCGCTGACCTCGCCGTAGATGATCGCGCGGATGCGGCCCTCGCGGTCGAGCACGAAGGTCTCGGGGATCTGCGAGACCCCGAACTGTCGCGCTACGACGCGACCGGAGTCCCGCAACGACGGATAGGTCAGGCCGTACTGCCGCACGAACGCGCGGCTTTCGATCGGGTCGTCCTGGTAGGTGATCCCGAGCACGGTGCCACTGCCAGCCTTCTGCAGTCGCTGGTGGACGCGCTCCAGCACGGGGGCTTCCTTCTTGCACGGGTCGCACCACGACGCCCAGAAGTTGAGCACCACGACCTGCCCTCGGAAGTCGGACAGGCTGAGCTCCCCGTCGCCATCGAGCAACGGTCGCTTGTCGTCTGCACCGGGCGCCGAGACCGGCTTGCCGGCCTCCACCTGAGCACTGAGCGATTGGCTGCGTTGGTCGTCCCCGCTGGTCCGCGTCATGGCAAGGGCGAGGACGACGATCAGCGTGACGGAGAGAAACCCGAGTAGCGCGGGAATGACGGAGCGGGGCATATCGATCACCGGCGAACGGTCGCTCGCACAGGCGGGACCTCTAGCGGAACGAGAAGGCGTGGGCTCATGAGGCTTTCAGGAGTTCGAGGGTGCCCAGCACGGTTCGCAGCCGTCGGGTGACCTGCACGTCGGCGAAGCCGGCGTCCTTGATGATCTGCGGGATCCGGCCGGCGGCGTGATCGGCTGTGTTCTCCCGGCCGTCCAGCAATCGGATTGACAGGAACGCAAGGCGCATCGCCGGGTCCTGCGGGCGTCCCCAGTCGGCGATGTGCAGGCATCCGCCCGGGCGCAGCACTCGGCGCATCTCGCGCAGCGCAGCCAGGCGGGTCGGCGGTGAGAGGTGGTGGAGCAGAAGCGACGCGGTAACGCAATCGACCGCATCGTCGTCGAGCGGCAGGTCCTGCGCGAACGCCTCGAGCCACGTGATCGCTCGGCCTGCTCCGCGGGCGTGGGCGCGGGTCAGGGCGTCGGGGTCGCCGTCTACGCCGATGATCTCAGCGTGCGGGGTAGCATCGGCCAGTGCAATCGTCTGCGATCCGGTGCCGCACCCGACGTCAAGGATCACTCGGGGTTCGCTGGTGACGGCAGAGCGAACGAGGGCGCGGCGGAACGTGCGCTCGCGCATCGTGGCGGCCATAGCGGGGTCGTAGAAGCGCGTCAGGGCGCGGTGCCCGGCGGCCGGCACGTAGCGTTCACGCAACGCGCTGTGATCTGACTGCTCGGTGGCCCCGCTGGTCGGGTCGGTGTTCGTGGGCTTCGGGGGTCCTGGCGGCTGTGAATTGGCCATACGGGTTATCCTAACGATCGTGCGAACGTTTCGTGGATGGTCAGGCCGGCGCCTCGCGCTCGTGGTGGCGGCTGCGGTGCTGGTGGCGGACGTCGCAACGAAGGTGTTGGCCGAGAGCGACGTGCTGTTGCCGGTCCGGTTGCCGTTGGGAATCGACCTGGAGCTTTCGCACAACCGAGGGATCGCGTTCGGGGCGTTGACGGATCTGCCTCCCGGCGTGCTGTACGGCGGGGTCTCTGCGCTCGTGCTGATACTGCTGGTGGCTGTGCTGCGTGGGTGGCCGCAGGAGTTTCCGGCGGCGGGTGGGCTGCTGTTGGGCGGAGCGGTCGGCAATCTCGGCAATCGGCTGCTCAGTGGGCAGGTAACGGACTTCGTCGCCGTCCCACACTTTGCGGTCTTCAACCTGGCCGACGTCGCGATCACCTTCGGGATCGTGCTGCTCGTGGTCTCCGGGTTTCGCGAGCGGCCTGATGGTCCAGACGTGAAGGCGCGAGAGCTGGCAGGCAGGCACCCTTCGCGTCTTCCGCGGTTTCGAGCTCAACATCGAGACGTCGACGCGGCGGATGACGGCGCTGTGGTGAGCCGGACGCACGCCGTTGGATCCCGGCCCTTCGGTGATCCGCCGATGGTCGATCCGAGCGTGCCGGGCGGTGTCCGTGTGCGTCGCTTTAAAGACCGAACGCTCCGCCGCTGACCAGGATGACGATGCCGAGGCCGATGAGGACGATGGGGAACAGGACGTGCTCCCAGCGTTCCAGGACTTTGGCGATCGGCGGGCGGGTGGCGACGAATCTGGCCAGCATGACGAGGACGCCGACGAGCGCGAGGAAGACGACGCAGTAGACCACCACGGCTGCGGGTTCTAGGTTGAGAAAGGCGGGGACGTAGACGCCGATGTTGTCTCCGCCGTTTGCGAAGGTGACTCCGGCGACGGCCAAGACCGCGACCTTCTTGCTCGCGACTGCGTCCTCGTCGCGGTCATCGTCATCCGCCCCGCACCAGGCCTGCCAGGCAGCCCACAGCCCCAGGGCCAGAGGGATGAGCCCGAAGTACGGGATGGCCTCCGGCGGAAGGGACGCTCCCGCACCCAAGGTGACAAGCACGGCAGCGCCGAGAATGCCCGCAAACCCCAGGTACTGGCCAGCGGTGATCCGTGCCGTCGTCCCGCGTTGCCCCGCACCGCGTGCGAAGAACAGCGAGAGCACGATGATGTCGTCCACGTTGGTGGCGATGAACAGGCCCATCGCCGGCAGAACCGAAGACAGGATCACGTGACTACCGCTCTGTCGTGGCGTTCGGAAGCCGCATGGGCGTGATCAATGCTCGAAGTACGTTCCCCAACCGCCGCGGCGGTGTCGCTCATGCACGTGCCTGCTGGGCGGGTAGCAAAGCTCCGAGGAGCGCTTGGCCAGCGGCGGTGATTTCGTACATCACCATCTTGCCGTCGCGACGTGCATGCGCCACCCCGGCGGAGCGCATCTTGCGCAAATGGTGCGAGACGAGCTTCTCGGATCGTTCGACGATCCAGGAGAGGTCACAGACGCAGAGCTCTCCACCGTCGGCGAGCGCCCGCGCCAGCGCAATACGCGTCGGATCACCAAGTGCGGCCGCAAGGGCAGCGACGGACTCGGCGGACGGCTGGTCCAGGCGCGCGCGACGAAGGCCTTCGGCCTTCTCCATGTCGATGCAGAGCAACTCGCACGAATCCGTCATGCCGACATCCTAACGATCGTGCGTTTAAGTGTCCAAGGCGCGCATCGTGCACTGACGGCAAAGGAACCTAGCGGTTGCCGCGCGGCGCAGGAAGGGGCCGGGATGTCGGTGAGGGTGCGTCTCGCTGGGCGGCGACGCCGAGGGTGATCGCCCCCGCGACGATCGCGACGTCGGCGAGGTTGAAGGCCGGCCCTCCGGTGATCCGAAGGAAGTCGATGACCGATCCGAGCGTGATGCGATCTACGGTGTTGCCCACGGCTCCACCGAGCAGTAGGCCCGCTCCGACCCATGCCCATGGCAGGTCCGCGTGGCGCAGAAACCAGATGAGGATGACGCCGACCGCGCCAAGGATCAGCAGGCCGACGATCAGCGGGTTGCCGGCGAAGCTGGAGAACGCAATCCCGCCGTTGCGCCAGTGAACGAGATCGAGGCCTGGCAGGAATCCGGCGACCTCGCCGCGGTTGAGGGATTCGCGCAGCACGCGCTTGGTGATCTGATCGACCACCAGCGCCACGGCCGTGACCGCGGCGGTGCGGCGCAGTGCCAGATGGAAGCGGCGCTGAGCGGGGGTGCGGGCGCCAATGGCCACGCCACGGCTCCTCATGCGCTGCGAGCCGGGTGCCCCTTGGTCCCCTGCTACATGTCGGGTCACCGACACATCCTAAAGAATGTGCGCCTGTTAGCCCGAGGCTCGCGCCGGGCGGCGGACGCACGTCGACTGCCGGTGATTCGGCAGCCGGGAGGCGGTGTCGGGCGGGCCGGTCTTGACAACAATCGCACGACCGTTAGGGTATTGGCATGAGCGACGAAGCATGTGACCTCCTGTGCCTCGATCTCGAGAAGGCGGAAGCCCTGCGGAGCGCGCGCTTGGACGGGACGACGGCTGACGACTTCGCCGAGCGTGCCGCGGCGCTGAGCGACCCGACGCGCGTGATGTTGGCGCTCGCGTTGCGTGATGCGGGCGAGCTTTGCGTGTGCGATCTGTCGTGGATCGTCGAGCGGCCGGAGAAGGTGGTCTCCCACCACGTGCGCAAGATGCGCAGCGCCGGGATCCTGCAATCCCGCCGTGACGGACGCATGGTGATGTACGCACTGACCGATCCGGGTCGTATCCTGCTGGCCGCCCTCGTGCCCGAGGCCGTGACGGCATGAGCGACGCCTGCTGCGGGCCCGACAACGCCCACGAGGAGACCGACGCTTGCGGCTGCGAGGCCACACCCGCGCCGCAGCCGACTCGCACGATCACCGACGCGTGCGGCTGTGAGGTCGAGGTTCCCGATCACCGCGCGCCGGTGCAGCGGCTGCACCAGGTCCGCGACATCCAGCTCGCGACCGTCTCCGGCGTCCTGCTCGTCGCGAGCATCGTGTCGCACGCCGTCGGCTCGGACACCGTCGCACTGGTCGCGGCGATCGGTGCACTGGTCGTCGGCGGCCTGACGTTCATCCCACAGTCCGCTCGCGCGTTGCTGCGCGGCCGCCTGTCGGTCGGAACGCTGATGATGGTCGCCGCGATCGGTGCGGTGATCCTCGGTGAGGTCGCCGAAGCGGCGGCGCTCGCGTTCCTGTTCTCGATCTCCGAGGCGCTGGAGAGCTACGCGATGACCCGGACCCGGCAGGGGTTGCGGGCGCTGATGGACCTGGTGCCCGACCGGGCGACCGTTCGCCGCGACGGGGTCGAGCTGACCGTCGATCCCGCGGAGCTGCGGATCGGCGATCGGTTGATCGTGCGGGCCGGCGAGCGACTGGCGACCGACGGCACGATCTGTTCGGGGCGCTCGGCGTTGGATCAGTCGGCGATCACGGGCGAGTCCGTGCCGGTCGAGCGGGGCCCTGGCGACGAGGTCTACGCGGCGTCGATCAACGGCGGCGCGGTGCTGGAGGTCGACGTCACGGCGACCGCTGGAGAGAACTCGCTGGCGCGGGTCGTGCGGATCGTCGAGGACGCCCAGGAGCGCAAGGGTGCCGCTCAGCGCCTTGCCGCGCGGGTCGCCAAGCCCTTGGTCCCCGGCGTCTTCGTCGCCGCGTTCCTGATCGCGGTGGTCGGGTCGTTGGTCACGGGTGACGTGTCGGAGTGGGTCGAGCGGGCGCTGGTGGTGCTCGTCGCGGCGTCGCCGTGCGCGTTCGCTATCGCGGTACCTGTCACCGTCGTCTCCGCGATCGGAGCTGCCACGCGGTCCGGCGTCCTGATCAAGGGCGGCGCGGCACTGGAAGCGTTGGCGGGCGTCCGCGCGGTGGCGATCGACAAGACCGGAACCCTGACCCGCAACGAACCACGGGTCATCGACGTACTCGCTGTCGACGGTCTCCAAGATCGGGACGTGCTCGGCGTTGCTGCGGCGCTGGAAGCGCGCAGCGATCATCCGCTCGCGACAGCCATTGTGGCCGCAGCGACCGACGACATCGTGACGGCAACCGACGTCGAGGCCGTGGCGGGCAGCGGACTGATCGGCCGTGTCGACGGTGACGACGTGCGGCTCGGCCGTCCCGGGTTCATTGCGGCGGATCCGCTCGCGGATGACGTGCAGCGGTTGCAGCAGGTCGGAGCGACCGTCGTCCTGGTCGAGCGAGCGGGTAGGACGATCGGCGCGGTGGCGGTGCGCGACGAACTGCGCCCGGAAGCCGCCGAAGCCGTGACCCTCCTCCACGAAGCGGGAATCCGGCCGGTCGCGATGCTGACCGGCGACAACCGCGCAACCGCACACGCGCTGGCCCGACAGGCGGGCATCGAGGACGTACGCGCCGAGCTGATGCCGGAAGACAAGCTGACCGCGGTCGAGGACCTGCAACGCGAGCGGCCGGTGGCGATGGTCGGCGACGGGATCAACGACGCCCCGGCGCTGGCGACCGCCAGGGTCGGCATCGCGATGGGCGCGGTCGGCTCGGATGTCGCGATCGAGACCGCCGACGTGGCGCTGATGGGCACCGACCTGCGCGCCCTGCCCGACACGCTCGTCCACGCCCGCCGGGCGGGGCGGATCATGAAACAGAACCTCGCCCTGTCGGCGTTGATCCTGATCGCGCTCATTCCCTTGGCCGCGGCCGGCATCCTGGGGCTGGCGGCCGTGGTCGCCATCCACGAGTTCGCCGAGCTTTTGGTGATCGGCAATGGCGTGCGTGCGGCGCGCCGCTCCGCGTTCCAGCGGCGCACGCCGCCGCCGAGCCAAGCCGTCCCCGCGCCGCACGCGGCAACCCGATCGACCGTGGCGGCCTGAGATGCCCGAACTTGCGCTGGTTGCGTACCTCCTCTACCTGGTCGTCGCCTTCGGATGGCGGACCTGGCGGCAGATCCAAGCCACCGGATCGACCGGCTTCCACGGCATCAGCGGCACGCCGCGGACCGCGGAATGGTGGGGCGGCGTCCTCTTCGTCGTAGCGCTCGCGGCGGGCGTTGCCGCCCCGGTGCTGCAACTGGCCGGGGTGGTGTCGCCGATCGACGTCCTGACCGGCGACACCGTCGCGATCGGCGGTGCGGTGGTAGCCGGTCTCGGAATCGTGCTCACCGTTCTGGCTCAGGGCGCGATGGGGACGGCGTGGCGGATCGGAGTCGACGAACAGGACCGCACCACCCTGGTTACCGGCGGGCTCTTCGCCTTGGTGCGCAACCCGATCTTCACGGCGATGATCGTGGCCGCGATCGGCTTGGCGTTGATCGCGCCCAACGTGGTCGCGGTACTGGCGGTGGTGGTCTTGATCGGGGCGATCGAGCTACAGATCCGCAGCGCGGAGGAGCCGTACCTGCTCGTCATCCACGGCGACGACTATCGCCGGTACGCGAGCGCGGTCGGCCGCCTCGTGCCGGGGGTCGGTCGGCTCGATCGTCGCCGTGATCGCGGCTAGTCACGTTTTCCGCGGTGTCGTCGACTCATCCGACGGTGTGTCGGAGTTCGGCGCTCAGGGCAGGCAGGCGGCGCAGGCGTGGCGCACGGCGTCCGCGGGGCCGTGGGGAATTCCCGAGCCCACCGCGAACGCGGCCCATACGACCGTCAAGGAGACGAGCATCCCGGCACCGAGTAGCGCCGAGATCCGCAGGATCCTGTCGCCGGCCCGGGCGGTGGACAGTGGCCCGCCCAGCAACTCGTCGACGCGGTCGGACGCGCCGGACCCGGTCAGCAATGCCAGCGCCGGAGTCGTCGATCGCGACAGCGCGCTCTTGCAGATCGCGCTCGCCAGCGCGGCGCGATCGTGCCGCTGGCCGACCGCCCAGGCGTCCGCGTCACGCTCGATCTGACGATGGACCTCGGGGACCATCGCGCGCGTGCCAGGGACCAGCCGGCCCGCGACGGCGCCGCAGAGCTCGGCGAAGGCCGCCACGAACCGGTGGCCGCGGTGGATGTGGGCTCGCTCGTGTGCGATCGCCGCGGCAAGCTCCTCGTCGTCGAGCGTCGTGAGCGCCCCGGCGGAGACGACCACTCGCGGGTGCAGCAATCCGGCGGCACCCAGCATCACTTCGCGGCCGCTCAGGATCACGGTCCCACCGGGCCCCGGTCCGATCGTCGACCACGACAGCAACTGCCGCACGGTCCGCGCGCCGCGTGCGATGCGCACCGTCACCCACATGGCCGACGCGCTGAGCGCAAGGAAGGGAAGCAGCGAGAGCACGTCGCCGATCTGATGGCCGAGGACGTCGACCGGGGTGGCGAGTATCGGGACGGCGACGTCCCAGCACCAGTCCGTCAGCGCCGCGAAGGCGGGAGTGGTCGGCAGGGCTACCACCAGGTACGCGGCCAGCAGCATCACGCCCGACGCGCGCACGCCGAGCGCCACCGTCAGCAGCACCAGCGACGTCGCAGCGGGGCGTCGGGAGCGTCGTGCGATGTGCGGCAGCGTCGCGAGCACCGCCGCCAGCCCCGCCATCGCCACGATCACTCGCTTGCCTCCCGGTGCTCGCGAGCCTGGGTGGCCTGGTTGCGAAGACGCTCGATCTCGTCCGCGTCGAGACCTCCGATCAGCCGGGTCAACGCGACCTGCCGAGCCTCCATCGACGCCCCGGCAAGCGTGCGCTCCAACGAACGCGACAGGTACTGGGACTCACTCAGCTCCGCCGTGTAGACCATCGCCCGACCGCGCCGCGAACGGCTGGCCAGGCCGCGTTCGGCCAGCCGGTTGAGCACGGTTTGCACCGTGGTGTAGGCGCTGCGGTGGCGGGCAGGAAGGCCAGCGCGGACGTGCTCGACCGACCCCGGACCGGTTCGCCAGAGCACGGCCATGATCTGCTCCTGCAGCTCCCCTTGGATATCGCCACTCATCGAAGGTGAGTATCCCACGCGCTTCGACGGCCGTCAGGCAGGCACGAGGCCACCTACTCCTACAGAATGTAGGATTTGATCCGGTGATGGCGATCACGCACGCATCCGCAGCGACCTGGTCTGTCGGTCGATGTCGCCTCTGGCTCGCCGCGTCGACTGGGCACCCTCCGCGACAGCGTGTAGGACTCCGCAGCGTGGTCGGACAATGAGCGCGGTCAACCCGACGGTCTTCGCCGCGTTCTCGGCGGGAATGCTGTCGTTCGCTTCGCCGTGCGTGCTACCGCTCGTGCCTGGCTACCTCTCCGTGCTCACCGGTGGCGAGAGCACCCGATCCGACCGTGCACGCGTTGGCGCTGTGCTGGGCCCGGCGGCGGTGTTCTGCATGAGCTTCACGCTCGTGTTCGTGTTGCTCGGGCTCCTGGCGACCGGTCTGGGTGCCCCGCTGCGGGGCAGCCGCAACACGCTCGACGTCGTGGCCGGCGTGCTGCTGATGGCGATGGGCGCGTTGTACATGCTCACGCCGTTGATTCCGGCACTCGGTCGGACCCTGCGACCGTCGGGGCTGCTGGAGCGCGCCGGATCAGGAGGCCCGCTGCTGGCCGGCATGGCGTTCGCGGTTGCTTGGACCCCGTGCGCCGGGCCCATCCTGGGGGCGATCCTCACCGCAGCCGCCACCCAGTCCGGCGTCGGCGGCGGGGCGTTCCTGCTGCTGGCCTACGGTCTCGGGCTCTCGGTGCCGTTTCTCGCGGCTGCGTTGGCACTCGAGCGGGTGACCGGCGTCGCGCGCGTGATCCGCAATCACTACACCGTGATCTCCGTGGTGGGCGGTGCGCTGCTGATCGTGATCGGCTGGCTGGTGGCCAGCCACCAGATGACGATGCTCGCTGCGGAGTTCAGCCGCCTCAGCGACTCGCTGGGGCTGACCGGCCTCCGACGAATCTTCGAGCGCTGACCGTTGATGTCTCACCGTACGACTGCTGCCTACCCTCGCCTCATCGTCGGCCTGCTCGTGGCGGCTGTCGTCACCCTCGTCGTGCTGGTCGTGCTGGCCTTCGCGATGTCGGTTGCCAAGCCGGACCAACTGGATTCCGGCATCCGCTCGTCCGGGCCCTACCGTGGTGCTGCCCGGGACGGCGGCACCACGCCGCCGCCCTCGCCGGAGTTCCGGTTGCGCGATCAGGACGGAGCGATCCGCACCCTGGCGCAGTTCCGGGGAAGCCCGGCGATCGTGACGTTCCTCTTCACGACCTGCGAGGACACGTGCCCCACGATCGCCAAGCTGGTGTCGGGCGCCCTCGACGAGCTCGGGCGCGACGTTCCGACGCTGATCATCAGCGTCGACCCCGACGGTGACACGCCGGAGTCGGCCAAGCGGTTCCTCAACACGATGGACTTGCGCGGCCGGGCGATGTACCTGCTGGGCGAGCGCCGGCAGCTCGCACCGATCTGGAAGGCCTACGGCATCCAACCGCAGGGCGAGGCGTTCGACCACTCCGCCTACGTCCTGGTACTCGATGACCAGGGCCGTCAGCGCGTGTCCTGGCCGGCCGACAAGCTGACCACCGACGGGCTGGCCCACGATGTCGACGTCGTCGCGCGGCTGTCCTCGCGGACCAGCGGCAAGAACGAGGAGCGCGCGCCGTGACGACCGTGCTCGCGCACATCGGTGGCTTTCACATCGTCCTCTATCTCTCGCCCCTCTTTCTCGTGGGCGGCGGTCTCTGGGTAGCCGGCCGGTACCTCCCCGACGAAGACGACATCGACCTCGAAGACGACCTCGACCTCGAAGACGACGAGTTCGACCCAACGATCGGAAGACCCAAATGAGCAACAACGTCAAGATCTCCGCAGTGCTCGTCGTCCTGTTCGCCGGGATCGTCCTCGCGCTGGCCCTCATGTCGGGCGGGGAGGACGACGGCGACCAGCAAGCCGACGCGCCCGCCGCTGCGCAGACGACGACCGGTGAGACCTCGGCCGACGCGAGCGGCGAGCCCGCTCCGTTGCCCCGCGTGGTCAACGAGGATCCACGCCGACTCGGGGAACCCGGTCGCGACGGCGTGACCTTCACGGAGTTTCTTGACTTCGAGTGCGAGGCATGTGGGGCCGCCTATCCCGCGATCGAGAAGCTGCGCGAGCAGTACGCCGGACGCGTGACCTTCAACGTCCGCTACTTCCCGCTGCCGGGTCACAAGAACTCGCGCAACGCCGCGCTCGCCGTCGAAGCCGCCGCGCAGCAAGAGAAGCTCGAGCCGATGTACAGCAAGATGTTCGAGACGCAGGAGGAGTGGGGCGAGCAGTCCGACTCCCAGGCCGCGCTGTTTCGCGAGTTCGCCGAGGAGATCGGCCTGGACATGGAGCAGTACGACCGGGCGATCGTGCACCCGAAGACCGCCCAGCGCGTCGAGGCCGACTTCACCGACGCCGTCGCGCTCGGCTTGCAGGGCACACCTGCCTTCTTCATCGACGAGCAGCGCATCGAGCCGCAGTCGATCGACGACCTCAACGTCGAGCTCGACAACGCGCTGAGCGGCGAGTGAGCGCGCCGACCGAACACGCTCGACGGGATGCACGTTCGACGGGACGCAGGGTGCCGAGCCT
>JACYYK010000831.1_pt2 | contig 11981 bp, 12 predicted proteins | sample 8236871 | NCBI WGS metagenome assembly JACYYK01 (sample SAMN14103087, study PRJNA606662) | landfill metagenome | isolation source: landfill solid waste inoculated with endophyte fungus Paravalsa indica | place: India:New Delhi, Okhla landfill site | collected 2017-11-05 | reverse complement strand
TCGGGCCTGCCCGTCCGATGCCGAGCGTGACCTTGTTGACCTCGAGGAGTGGCTGGGTCACAGGACGCGCCTCCTCATGCGGGGGTCGAGCCGGTCGCGCAGCGCGTCGCCGAGGAGGTTGATGCCGAGAAGCGCCAGGGAGATGGTGAGGCCGGGGAAGATCACCAGCCAGACGGCCTGGTCGAGAAAGGCGCGGCTGCCGGCCAGCATGTTGCCCCAGGTCGGGGCCGGCGGCGCGACGCCCAGGCCGAGAAAGCTCAGTGCGCTTTCCGCCAGCAGCACCCAGCCGCACATCGACGTCGCAAGCACGGTCAGCGGCGCGATACAGTTGGGCAGGATGTGGCGGCGCATGGTGTAGCCGAGCGAGTTGCCCATGACGTGCGAGGCTTCCACGAATTCGCGTTCGCGCAGGCTGAGCACCGTGCCGCGCACGACGCGCACGACGGAGGACATGTAGACGAGGCCCAGCGCCAGGATGATGCCGGTTTCGTTGGCCCCGAGCACGGCCAGCAGGCCGAGCGCGAAAAGCAGCCCCGGAAAGGCCAGCAGCACGTCGTTGAGCGACATGATGATGCGGTCGGCCCAGCCGCGCAGGAAGCCGCTGACGATACCGATCGCCGTGCCCGCCGTGATTGCGAGCGTCACGGTCAGCGCCGAGATTTTCACGCTTGCCGCCGCGCCGGTCATGAGCCGGCTCAACTGGTCGCGACCGAACTCGTCGGTTCCGAGCCAGTGGCTCCAGCTCGGCGGTGCGAGGCGGGCGGTGAAATTCATGGCGACCGGATCGTAAGGCGTCCAGACCACGCCCATGACCGCCATGACGACGATGATGCCCGTGAGTACGAGCCCGATGACGAGGTTCGGCGGATAGGTTCTCATTGCGCCGTCACCCGCGGGTCGAAGATCGGATAGAGCAGGTCGACGACAAGGTTCACCAGCACGTAGATGCCGGCGATGAACAGCAGGCAGCCCTGGATGACGGGGTAGTCGCGCCTCAGGATGCCCTGGACGACGAGCTGACCGACCCCGGGCAGCACGAAGATCTGCTCGATCACCACAGCGCCCGCGATGGCAACGTTGACGAGCAGGCCGATCACCGTGACGACCGGGATCATCACGTTGGACAGTGCGTGCTTGGCGACGGTTTTCCATTCCGCCACGCCCTTGGCGCGGGCCGTTCGGATGAAGTCCTGTCGCAGGACTTCCAGCGTCGTGGCGCGCGTCATCCTCGCCAGCAATCCGATCTGGAAGACGGCCAGCGAAATGGCGGGGAGGGTGAGAGACTGCAGGCAGGCGAGGATGCCTTCGCTCGGCGGTACGTATCCGCTGGACGGAAGCCAGCCCAGCATGACCGAGAACACCAGGATTCCCATGATGCTCAGCCAGAAGCTGGGGACGGACACGCCCAGCAGGGCGACGGACATGACCGCGGTATCCACCCAGGTGTTGTGGCGATACGCCGCCACCAGACCCGCCGCGATGCCGAGCGGCATGGTGATGACGATCGAATAGGCGGTGAGGAGAAGCGTGGTCGGCAACCGTTCCTGTATCGCCTGCAGCACGCTGCGGCCGAGCATGAAGGAATTGCCGAGGTCGCCCTGGAAGAGGTTCATGTACCAGACGCCCATCTGGACGTGCAGGGGCTGATTGAGGCCCAGCAACTCCCGAAGGGATTCGACCTGATCGGAGGTGGCGTCCGGCCCCGCAATGACGGTTGCCGCATCGCCGGGGATGATGTGGATCAGTCCGAACGTTATCAGGCTGACCCCGATCAGCACCGGGACGGTGCTGATCAGGCGGCGTAGTATCACTTCCAGCATTGCGGTGGTTTTCTCCTGCCGGTCACGACATCCAGACGTTCCACATCCGGATGGCGTCGAACGGTTCGAAGTTCTGGAGACGGGCCTGCGCGACCTGCTTGATGCCGCGATCGCCAAGTTTCAGGAGATAGGCCTGATCGTTGAGGCGGAACTCGATCTTGTCCCAGGCCGTCCGCTGCTCCTCCAGCGAGGGGGCGGCCAGCAGCTCGTCCCACGCCGACTCCATCTCCGTGTCTTCTTTATAGAAGAACCAGTTGCTGTCGCCGGAAACAAGGCGCTGGTACTGGAATGGCCCGAGCATCGGCTGGATGGCATAGGCCGTGCTGAACATGTTGTAGGCGGTCGGATCGGCGCGCATGGCGTTGGCGCCGGGCCAATCGAGCACCTGCACCCGCACGGGGATGCCGATCGACTTGATCTGTTCGGCCATGACCACGGCCGCTTCCTGGAGCGACACGATGTCCGAGCTCGTCAGCAGCACCACTTCCTGTCCCTGGTAGCCGGCCTCCTGAAGCAGCGCCTTGGCGCGATCCGCATCGGAGACGTTGTAGACGAGCCGGTCGAGATCGCGCGGATAGAACTCGCTGTCGGGATAGACGAAGGACGGATTGAGATTGAACAGGCCATCCGTGGCGATGCCCATGATCTCCTCGGTGTTCAGTATCTGCTGAATCGCCTTGCGGACGAGGACGTTGTCCGTCGGTGCGCGCTGCACGTTCATCGGCACGAGGTTGATGGAAATCGGCAGCCGGTCGTAGGTCGCCAGCATGGGATCCGATTCCAGCCGCCGCGCCGCCGGCACGGGGATGTCGTCGGCGATCGTGATCTGTCCGGACTGAATGCCGCTCACCCGGCTGCTGGCTTCGGAGACGACCATGAAGGTGACTTCGTCGAGATATGCGACGCGGCGGCCGCCATAGCCGTCACGATCCTCGAAGGACTCGTCGGGGCGGTAGTCTTCGTAGCGCTTGATGCGAAGCCGGGTGACGCCGTCCCAATCGACGAACTCGAACGGTCCGGTCGCGATCGGCGTGATCTCGTTCGGTCCCTTGTCGCACTCCTCCGACGGGATGATGGTGATGGGCGACGCCGGCGACTTGATGAGCTCGATCCAGCTCGGCATGGAACTCTTGAGGGTCACGACCACGGTATAGGCATCCGGCGTCTCGATCCGCTCGACGGGCTCGAGCCGCACCTTCTCCGGGCTGACGCGCGCATAGCGTTCAAGCGAGCGCTTGACGTCGTCCGACGTCATCTCCTTGCCATTGTGGAAGGTTACGCCCTGCCGCAATGCAAAGGTGTAGACGCGGAAATCATCCGACACGTCGAGACTCTCGGCGAGCTGCAGCTTCGGCGCACCGCTCTCGTCGATGGTCACCAGCGTCTCGTAGATGTGCATCAGGATGTTGCGGGCGACCTGCGAGCGCGAGAAGTGCGGATCGATCGTCTCGGTTGCGGCATTCATCGCAACCACGGCCGAGCCGCCGCGCTTGGGTTCCGCGGTTTGTGCGAAAAGCCGCATCGGATAGGTCGCAACCGGACCGGCAAGCCCCAACGCGGCTGCACCCGTGAACAAGTTTCGTCTGCTAATGCGCATGTTGCTGATCCCCTGCGGTTTTGTGCGTCAACTGTTGTCGTCGAGGTTGGTGTCGCTGTCTCGACCCGGTTGTATCGGCTCAACAATCGTATACAATCTAACGATTGTCAATTGACTTGAAGGAAGGGACATATCTTGAGCAAGCCGGAGATCGCATTCGTGGGCGGCGGGCCCGATTGGTACATCCAGCGGTTTGCAGACGATTTCCTGCTGCATCGGCTGCCTGATGGCGATGCGAGCATACTGGACGAGGATGTCCGGAGGCGTATTCGTGTCCTGCTGGCTGCCGGGCCGGTGCCGGCGACGCTGATCGAGGCCTTGCCGCGGCTCGAGCTCATTGCAAATGCCGGTGTCGGTTATGACAAGATCGATATGGAGGCCGCTCGCGCGCGATCGATTGCCGTGACGAATACGCCGGAGGTCACCGACGACTGCGTGGCCGACATGGCGCTCGCCCTCTTCCTGGCCGTTGCCCGCGACGTGCTGCGCGGCGATCGATTCGTCAGGCAGGGGAAATGGTCGCAGGGCAGCTACCCGCTTGTCCGCAAGGTGGGCGGCCGCAAGCTCGGCATTCTCGGCATGGGGCAGATCGGCCGGGCCATAGCAAAGCGAGCCAAGGCGTTCGGCATGACCGTCGGCTATCACAACAGGAGGCCGCTGGAGAACGAGGAGCATGCCTACTTCACGTCGCTGACCGATCTCGCAGCCTGGGCGGACGTGCTCGTGGTCGCATGTCCGGGAGGAGCGGCGACGCATCATCTGGTCGACCGGAAGGTCCTGCAGGCACTTGGTTCCAACGGCATCGTCGTGAACATCTCCCGCGGCACCGTGATCGACGAGACGGCGCTGATCGAAGCGCTGGAGGAAGGCGTGATTGCCGGCGCGGGCCTCGATGTCTTCGAGCATGAGCCCGAGGTTCCCGAGCGGCTTGTGCGCCTCGACACTGTCGTCATGATGCCTCACCGCGGCGGCGGCACGATCGAGACATGGGAAGATGCCTGCGATCTCGCCAAGGAGAATATCGCAGCCTTTCTCGACGGCCGGCCATTATTGACCCCGATTATCGGCTGAACGGCGTCGGTCTCCGGCTCAGGAGGACGTTGTCCGCGATTTCTTCCGCTCGGAGCGCTGCGCCGTCACCAGCCCCTCATAGTCGAGGGCGCGCGAGTAATCGAGGATGTGAACCCGGACCAGTTCGACGATCTGCGTGCTGTCCCCGGCCTTGAGCCCGGCCAGCAGCTCGTCATGTTCGCGGGCGATCATGTTCAGGTCCTTGTGAAACGTCGAGAGGCCGAAGATGATGGTCAGCTGTCGCGACAACGGCTCCCACATGCGAAGCAGCACGTCGTTCCCCGAAAGCCGGCACAGGGTTCGATGGAATTCCGTATCCAGGCTGGCGACGCCATAGGGATCGCCGGCGCGGACGGCCTCGTGCAACCTGTCCACCACCTCCTCGAGCGGGGCGAGGATGTCGGGATCGGCCTGCCTGGCTTCCAGCACCTCCTGCACGGCGAGCGTCTCGAGCGCCGTGCGGACCTTGAGGATTTTCTCCAGCCGGTCCACGCTCACATCCATCAGGCGCATGCCGCGATACCGTTCGTTGACGACGATGCCCTGGCTCTCGAGGATGCGTAGCGCCTCGCGGACGGGGACGCGGCTGACATTGAGAGATCGGGCCACTTCCGCCTCGATCACCCGGTCGCCGGGCAGGAATACGCCGGTGGCCGTCGCTTCCACGATCGCCTCCACGACACGGTCGACAAGGGTCTGGGCCTGGAGAGGCATCAGCTTCTTCTTGCCGCCTTTCACGTCCGGACTGGTTGCTTGCGGGCTCATGTGGCGTCCCCACGCATATTGATTACCGACTCAAGATCGTATACGATCATACGATAATGATAAATGTTGGGCCAGTTAAGCTTACGTCTACCAGAGGGAGATGGGCGGTGCTAAGGACATTTTCTCGATTGAATCTCAAGGGTGCATTTCTGGGTATGATCGCCGCCGTGGCGATCGGCTCGGGCGGCGCGAGCGGTCAGACCATGGGCGGCGACCTCGTCGTCGCCCAGAGTTCGAACCCTCCCAGCCTGGATGCCATGGTCACGACCTCCCAGGCGTCCCGCAACATCACGATGAACATCTACGAAACGCTGTATGGCTTCAGCGAGGACATTCGTCCGATTCCGATCCTGGCGGAAGGCGTCGACATATCGGATGACGGCCTGACTTATCGCTTCGCACTGCGGCAGGGCGTCATGTTCCACAACGGCAAGGAGATGACGGCCGAGGACGTCAAGGCCTCGCTCGACCGCTACAAGCGGCATGGCGGCACCAGCACCATGCTGGAGCCGGTCGAGACGATCGAGGTCACGGGCGATCACGAGGTCACGCTGACCTTCGCCGAGCCCAACCCCACTTTTCTCGAGGCCTTCGCCTCGCCACGCGCGCCGGCGGTCATCATTCCCGCCGAGGAGGCGGCAAAGGGGCCGAACGAGATCGAGTTCATCGGAACGGGCCCGTACAAATTCGTCGAATACGTGCCGGACAGCCATGTCACGCTGGAACGTTTCGAAGACTTTACGCCGAATGAGAATTCCGAGGGAATCGACGGCTTCGGCGGGCGCAAGACCGCCTATCTCGATACCGTGACGTTCCGCGTCATCCCCGAGCCCGGCGCGGCGGTCGCGGCGTTGCAGACCGGCGAGGTCCAGATGCTGGAGCAGATCCCGGTTCCGACAGCGCGCCGTCTCGCCTCCGACGAGAACATCAAGGTCTACGAGAACATGCCGTGGGCATTCCTCACCTTCATCTTCAACATGAAAGAAGCGCCCGGGGATAATCCCAAGTTCCGCGAGGCCGTTCAGGTGGCGCTGAACAATGAAGAGGTGATGGGCATTGCCACCGAGGGCCTCTTCCAGCTCTATCACGGCTGGATGTATGAAGGCTCACCCTATGATGCCGGCGAGATCGGCCGGGACCACTACAATGTGGCGGATTCCGAACGGGCAGCGCAGCTGCTCGAGGAGGCAGGCTACAACAACGAGCCCTTCTCCATCCTGACGGATTCGAACATTCCCGAGCATGGCAAGGCTGCGATCGTCATTGCCGAGCAGTTGCAGGCGGTGGGCATCAACGCGACCGTCAATCAGGTCGACTGGCCGACTGCGCTCAACATTCGCCTCCAGGACACTGGCTGGAACGGGTGGACCCTGATGATGGGCATAGAGCCATATCTCGGTCCCGTGGCCCTGATCTCGACACTGACCGGCGCGCAGCCGCATTTCCGCGCCAATGACGAGCAGCTGGACCAGCTCTACGAGGAACTGATCACGACCGCCAGCGACGAGGGCCGAAAAGAGGTGTTCGCGCGCATCCAGCAGCGGCTCTACGAATTCTTCGGCATCGTCAAGCTTGGTGAGACAGGCCTCATGCAGGCGACGACCGCCAATGTCGAAGGCTTCAAGCCGTTCCGCTTTCCCCGCGTCCACGACATCTGGCTCGCGCAGTAGCGCCTTGCGGCGGGATTGGTATGATGCCGGGCGGGTAAAACCGCCCGGACCGGTCTTCCATTGGGAGCCAGAGCGTTGATCCCATTTCTCCTGCGCCGGCTGGCCAGCGCGCTGCCGGTGCTGTTCGTCGTCTCCCTCGTCAGCTTCGTGATCATCGCGATCGTACCCGGCGATGTGACCGCCGAGATCGCAGGCAGCGATTCCACCGAAGCGCAGCGGGCCGAGATTCGGGAGCGGCTGGGTCTGGACCGCCCGCTCTACCAGCAGGCCCTCCTGTGGTATGGTCGCCTGCTTCAGGGCGATCTCGGACAGTCCTATCTCCTCAATCGCCCCGTGACCGAGGCGGTGTTGGAGCGGCTCCCGGTCACTCTCTCGCTCGCGGGCCTGGCGCTCGTCATGGCGGTGGTGCTCGGCATGCTGCTCGGAATTCTGGCAGCCGCCAGGCACGGTAGCTGGCTCGATCAGGGTTCCATGTCGCTGGCGCTCTTCGGGCTCTCGATCCCGGATTTCTGGTTCGCGCTGGTGCTGATTTCCGTTTTCGCCGTCGGCCTCGGATGGCTGCCCACCGGCGGCTATGTGCCGGCGAGCGAGGACTTTCTGGGCTGGGCCAGATCGATGACGCTCCCGGCGCTTGCTTTGGCCATCACCCAGATGGGCGTCATCGCCCGCATGACGCGATCGTCCATGCTGGAGGTGATGAGCCAGGACTACATACGCACGGCGCGCGCCAAGGGGATGGTCCGCCGCACCGTGATCTTCAAGCACGCGCTGCGCAACGCGTTGATCCCGATCGTGACGGTGATCGGGGTGATGACGGGCGTGCTTTTGGGCGGGGCGGTGGTCATCGAGTCGGTCTTCTCCCTGCCGGGTGTCGGACGGCTGATCATCGGCGCCATCCAGAGGCGCGACTATCCGATCATCCAGGGCGGTCTGCTGATCACGGCCGGCGTCTTCGTCTTCGTCAACATCATGGTGGATTTGGCCTATGGCTGGCTCGATCCGAGGATTCGCCATGGTCGCTGAACCGGACGTGCGCACGATCGAGCGCGAGATATCAAGGGCGCGCCGGCGAGGCTGGGCGCTGTTCGCGCGCCGCCTTTTCGCCCATCGGTCGTTCAAGATCGGCTTTGCGCTTTTCATGGTGATCGTGCTTCTGGCGCTGTGCGCTGATTTCGTGGCGCCCTACAATCCCAACAAGAGCGACTATCGCAGCATCCTGATGCCGCCTTCCGCCGAACACTGGTTTGGCACGGACGGGTTCGGCCGCGATATATTCAGCCGCGTCATCCACGGCACCCGCGTCTCGCTCGGCATCGGTATCGCGGTCGTCGTCGCCACCGGCATCCTCGGGGTCTTTTTCGGGTTGCTCGCCGGCTATGTCCGGTGGCTGGACAACCTGCTGATGCGGGTGATGGACGGCCTGATGGCGTTTCCCGGCGTGCTTCTGGCGATCGCGCTTGCCGCAGCGCTCGGGCCTTCCGCAATGAATGCGGTGATCGCACTCACCATCACCTTCACGCCGAGGACGGCGCGCGTCGTGCGATCGAGCGTGCTGGTCATTCGCGAGCTGCCCTATGTCGAGGCGGCACTTGCCGTCGGCGCGGGACACGGCCGGGTCATCTTCCGCTACATTCTGGCCAACTCGCTGTCGCCTCTGATCGTGCAATTGACCTTCGTCTTTGCCGTATCGATCCTTTCCGAGGCCATTCTCAGCTTTCTCGGCGTCGGGCCGCCGCCGCCCGCACCTTCGCTCGGCAACATCATCGCCGAGGGGCGCAACTACCTGCAGGACGCAAGCTGGATAGCGCTCTTTCCGGGGCTGGCGATCGCGGCGGCGGTGCTTGGTCTCAATCTCATGGGTGACGGCCTGCGTGACGTAACCGATCCGCGTCTGCGAAACGAACGGGACGGGGGCTGAAGGCAATATTGAACAACGAGGGATACATGAAGGACAAATCCGTATTGGTCACGGCAGCGGGACAGGGGATCGGTCGCGCCATCGCCGTCGCGTTTGCGGATGCCGGCGCCACCGTCATCGCCACGGACATCGACACCGCTCTGCTGGACGGCTTCGAGCCGCGGCAGGGGATACGGACCCGGCGTCTCGATGTACGCGACGACGGCGGAATCGGGCAAGCAGCGGCGGAACTGGGGCGGGTCGACGTCCTCGTCAACTGCGCCGGGATCGTGCATTCCGGCTCCGTCGCGGACATGGAGTGGCAGGATCTCGACCTGGCCTTCGACATCAACGTCAAGGGTATGGTGCGTACGATCCGTGCCTTTCTGCCTGCCATGCTCGAACATGGCGATGGCAGCATCGTCAACATCGCGTCGGTCGTGTCGAGCGTGAAAGGGGCGCCGAACCGCTTCGTCTACGGGACCACCAAGGCTGCCGTGATCGGTCTCACGAAGTCGGTCGCGGCCGACTTCGTTACGCGTGGCATACGCTGCAACGCGATCTGCCCGGGCACGGTCGACAGCCCGTCCCTGCAGGGACGCATGCGGGAGCAGGGCGACTACGAGACGGCCCGGCGCGCCTTCGTTGCGCGCCAGCCGATGGGCAGGCTTGGCACCGCCGAGGAGATCGCGGATCTCGCCCTGCATCTGGCCGGCGCGACCTATACCACCGGCCAGGCCTATGCGATCGACGGCGGCTGGTCGATCTGATCGGAGATTGCCGCGGCCTCAGAGGGTCGCGGCGACCGCCTGGCGCTGTTCGCCCAGACCTTCTATGCCGAGCCGCATGACCTGGCCGGGCCGAAGATAGACCGGCGGCTTCTGCCCCATGCCGACGCCCGGCGGCGTACCGGTGGAAATGACGTCCCCGCTCTGCAGGCTCATGAACCGGCTGACATAGCTGACGAGTTCGGCGACGCCGAAGATCATCGTGCGGGTCGAACCGTCCTGGAAGCGTTTGCCGTCGACGTCGAGCCACATTTTCAGGTCCCCGGGATCGCCGACCTCGTCCGCCGTGACCAGCCAGGGGCCGATCGGGCCGAATGTGTCGCAGCCCTTACCCTTGTCCCAGGTGCCGCTCCGTTCGAGCTGATATTCGCGCTCCGAGACGTCGTTGATGAGGCAATAGCCGGCGACGTGCGACAGGGCCTCCGCCTCGTCGATATATTTGCCGGCCTTGCCGATGACGACGCCGAGCTCGACTTCCCAGTCGGTCTTCAGCGAATCGCGCGGAATCAGCACCGTGTCGTTCGGCCCGCAGACCGCGCTGGTCGCCTTCATGAAGATGATCGGCTCCGTCGGCACCGGCGCGCCCGACTCCGCAGCATGGTCGGCATAGTTCAGCCCGATGCAGATGAACTTGCCGATGCCGCCGACGCAAGGGCCGTATCTGACACCCTCGGTCACTACGGGCAGCGAGCCCACGTCTATGGAGCCCAGCGCCTCAAGGCCCGCCGGCGTAAGCGTCTGCCCTGAAATGTCGGTGACGACATCCGACAGATCGCGGATCGTGCCGTCCGTGTGGATGATCGCGGGCTTCTCGAGGCCGGGCTGGCCGACGCGTGCAAGTTTCATGTGCGCTGTCCTCAATAGGTGGCGCGGCCGCCCGACAGGTCGAACACGGCGCCGGTGGTAAAACTGTTTTCCTCGCTGACGAGCCAGGCGATCATAGCGGCGGCCTCCTCCACTTCAAGGAAACGGCCGCGCGGAATCTTCGACAGCATGTAGTCGATGTGGGTCTGCGACATCTGCTCGAAGATGCGCGTGCGCGCTGCGGCAGGCGTGACGCAGTTGACCGCGAGCCCGGTTCCGGCCGTCTCCTTGCCGATCGACTTGGTAAGCGCGATCACGCCCGCCTTCGATGCGGAATACGCCGCTGCGTTCGGGTTGCCTTCCTTGCCGGCGATCGATGCCAGATTCACGATGCGGCCATATCCCCGGGAGATCATTCCCGGCAGGATCGCCTTGCAGCAGTGGAAGACGCCGTTGAGATTGATGTCGATGATGCGTTTCCACTCGTCGACTGCATAGTCGGCGACGGTGGCAGTGGCGCCTGCGATCCCGGCGTTCGCAACCAATATGTCGATGCGTCCAAGGTCGGCTTCGTCTTCCCGGGCAGCCTGAACCACGGCGTCGTAGTCAACCTGATCGACGACCCTGAACGATGCTGCCTCGCCGAGTTCCTTCGCCGTCGCACCGGCGAGTTCGGCGTCGCGATCCCACAGCGACACCCGCGCGCCGGACGCGACCAGCCTTTCGGCGACGGCGCGCCCTATGCCCTGTGCTCCACCCGTCACGACGGCCGTACGGCCTTTCAGATTGATCTCGTTGCGCTGTACCTGCTGCATGACGGTTCGGGCCTATCAGGGTTGGAAGAAGCGGGCGGCATCCGGCGTATACCGGGCCAGGCGATCGGGATCCGGCTCGATGCCGAGGCCGGGAAGGTCGGGGATCTCGAGATAGCCTTCGTCGTCCAGCGAGAAAGCCGTGTTCGCCAGCCGATCGACATAGGCGCTGCCGCCGATATATTCGACGAGGTCGCAGTCGAAGATCGCGGAGGACAGTTGCAGGTCCGCAGCCAGCCCGAGCGCCGTGTTCCAGCCGTGGCCGATGTAGCGGACACCGAATTCCTGCGCCATCCAGGCGATCCGCCGCTGCTCGCTGATGCCGCCGACCTTCGTCACGTCGGGCTGCACGATGTCGAACGCGCCGCGAACCAGATAGGGCGTGAAGGATTGGCGCCGGGTCAGGACCTCTCCGCCGGCTATCGGCACCGGGCTCGCCCTTCGCAAGGCGACAAAGTCATCGATCGCATCCGGCTGCAGCGCTTCCTCGAACCAGCCGACAGAGTAGTCCTTCAGCATCTGCGACGTGTTCAGCGCCCATTTCAGGCCGTTCGGCCAGTAGGCGTCGCTCGCGCCCGCGTCGACGAGCAGGCTGGCGTCGTCGCCGACAGCCTCACGCGCCGCGCGGACGATCGCTTCGTCCTTGCGGGCATCGCCGCGTCTGCCGAATGGGCCCCAGCCGATCTTGAACGCGCGGAAGCCCTGCTCGTAATGCGGTCCGATGATGTCGGCCATCTTCTCCGGCTCGTCCATCAGG
>JACYYK010016356.1_pt1 | contig 11991 bp, 11 predicted proteins | sample 8236871 | NCBI WGS metagenome assembly JACYYK01 (sample SAMN14103087, study PRJNA606662) | landfill metagenome | isolation source: landfill solid waste inoculated with endophyte fungus Paravalsa indica | place: India:New Delhi, Okhla landfill site | collected 2017-11-05 | reverse complement strand
CCGAACAAATCCTGATCCGGGTGCGCCCGGAGGAAGCAACGAGGCTCCCGATGAGACACCGACCGTCCCCGCGCCGCCACGGCGCCCTCACGCTCGCCGCGGCCGTCGCCGTCGTCGGGCTGACCGCCGGCGGGGCCTCCGCCGCCCCCGCGCCGTCGACCCCGCCCCTGCCCGGCGCCGCGTCCGTGCACGACGCCGACGGCGTCAACGGGTTCAAGACCCCCGCGTACTTCCCGGGCTGGGGCCCGCAGGACGTCGGGTTCGAGGTCGCCGACCTGCAGCGCTCCGGGGCGGTCGAGGACCTCACCCACCTCAACTACGCCTTCGGCAACGTCACGACCGACCTCGTGTGCGACATCACGGACCGCGTCGACCCCGACGAGGGCGAGATCGACCCCGAGACCGGCGAGCCGGTGGGTCACATGGAGGGCGACCCGCTGAACGACTACGTGCAGCTCAAGGGCGCCGGCCAGGCCGTGGACGGCGTCGCGGACAGCGCGGACCAGGCGCTCGCCGGCAACTTCAACCAGCTCAAGAAGCTCAAGGCGGCCAACCCCGGGCTGAAGGTGCTGATCTCGCTGGGCGGCTGGACCTGGTCGGACAACTTCTCCGAGGCGGTGAGCAGCCCGGAGAACCGGCAGCGGCTGGTCGACTCGTGCATCGACCTGTACCTCGACGGGAACCTGCCCGTCGTCGACGACCCGGAGCACGGCGCCAAGGGCGGCGACGGCGTCGCGGCGGGGATCTTCGACGGGTTCGACATCGACTGGGAGTGGCCGGTCGTGGGCGGGGAGCACCCGAGCGACCACCCGGAGGCGGACAAGGAGAACTTCCTGGCCTTCGCGGAGCTGCTGCGCGCCGAGCTCGACGCGCGCGCCGCGACCACCGGCGAGGACTACCTCATCACCGGCTTCGCCCCGGCGTCGTGGGCGGGGCGCACCGAGGGCGGCTGGGTCGACCCGCGGCTCGCCGCCGTCGTCGACTTCCTCAACATCCAGGGCTACGACTACGTGGGGCCGTGGCAGGCGGGCAGCACCGGCCACCAGGGCAACCTGCACGAGTACCCCTCGTACGCCGACCCGAGCCAGTCGGCGAACTGGGGCCTCGCCGCCGAAGGGCTGATGAACGCCTACAAGAACGCCGGGTACCGCGGCGACCAGCTCGTGCTCGGCCTGGCCGCGTACGGGTACGGGTGGAAGGGCGTCGACGACCCGACGCCCGGCGCGCCCGCCAGCGGCGGCTCGCTGCCGTTCACGTACTACGCGCAGCTCCAGGACCGGTTCGCCGACGGAGGCTTCACCGAGCACTACGACGAGCAGGCCGGGCAGAGCTACTACTACAACGGCGACGAGTGGTGGACGCTCGACACCCCCCGCTCCGTGACGGCCAAGGCCGAGTGGCTCGCCGAGAACGGCTTCGGCGGCGCCTACCTGTGGGACATCGCCGGCGACGCCGACCGCGACCTCAGCACCGCGCTCGTCCGGACCTTCCAGGCCGCGACGCCCGGCCCCCTCGTCGACGGCGACGGCGCCGCCCCCTGGTACCCGACGGGCGTCTACCAGACCGGCGACGTCGTCTCGCACGACGGCGTCGAGTACGCCGCGAAGTGGTGGACGCGCGGCGTCGCCCCCGCGTCGGTGGAGGGCAAGAAGGACCCGTGGAAGGTCGTCGGCGAGCACGGCGACCACCCCGTCGCCGCCGAGGACTGCGGGCCCGCGTTCGACGCGGGCGCGACGTACTCCACCGGCGACGTCGTCTCCCGCGCCGGCGTGAACCACACCGCCCAGTGGTGGACCCGGGGTGAGCTGCCCGGCAGCGACGTCAAGGGAGCCTGGGACGCCGGGGCGCCCTGCGTCTGACCCGATGATCCACGCGACGGCGGGCGGCGAGGTGCCCGCCGTCGCCCGGATTTCGAGTCTGCCGATCCATTGGGTATCCTCGGTGGGCCGGTTCGTCCGGCGAGGTAGCGTGTCCGAGCGGCCTAAGGAGCACGCCTCGAAAGCGTGTGTGGGTGAAAGTCCACCGTGGGTTCAAATCCCACCGCTACCGCCACCCGAAGGGCCCCACCCGCGAGATTCTGCGGCTGTGGGGTCCTTCGTCGTTTCCCGTACTCCTTTTTCACTCCGTTTTCCCTTCCCGGACGCCCGTTGTCGACGCCTGGGTGACGAGCTGGTCGATCACCGTCCGCAGGTCCGGGGCGACGTGGGTCCGCTTCACGTAGTGCCGCACCGTGGTGCCCTCGTCGGCGTGGCCGAGCAGCGCGGTCGCGTTGGCGATGGTGGTCGAGTTGGCGACCTGGGTGGCGACGGTGCGACGGAAGTCGTGCGGCGTGACCTTGGTGCCGATGGCGGCCTGCGCGTCGCGAAGCTGGTCGCGGATCCGGCTCGGTGCGCGCGGCGTGGCATTGGTCGACGGGAACACGAGGTCGTCCGGCCCGCCGTCGAGCCCGAGGTCCAGCGCCTCGGTGATGGCGGCGACGACGAAGGCCGGCAGCGTGATGGTGCGCCGCGACGTGTCCGACTTGGGCTTGGACTGCCGCAGCAGCCGGCCCTCCACCCGGACGATGGTGCCGGTCACGGTGAGCGTCGGGATCAGAGCCTCGAGGTCGAGGTCCGCCTCCCGCAGCGCCAGGCACTCACCGATCCGCAGGCCGGTGCCGAGCATCGTGTCCACGATCTGCGGCAGCAGCGTGATGTTCCGCCGACCACGGGGCAGCGCGGGACGGTCCTCCCACTCCCGCACCGCCTTGCGCAGCAAGGCGATGTCCTCCAGCCCGAGGGCGCGGACCTCGTCGCGTCGCGGCTTGCGCACCGTCACGGCGTCGCGCACCGGGTTGAACGGCGCCGCCCCGTACCGGACGCACATCATCATGACCTGCGACAGCACGTTGCGGGCCTGCCGGGCGGTGTCGAACTTCCGCGCCGCGCTCAGCGCCATGAGCACCCGGTTCACCGCGACCGGAGTCACCTCCCGCACCCGCAGCGCCCCGAACGCCGGACGCAGGTCCCGCTCCAGCACGCCGAGATACGTCGCGAGCGACTGCGGCGTGATCTGCCCCTCGACCCGCTTCTCTGAACCCACTGGTCGAAGACGACCGTCATCCGGGACTCCGGCGTGATGGCGGCGCCACCGCTGGTCGTGCCGTCCGTGCTCGCACGGTGCAGCTTGTCCTCCAAGCGACGCTGCGCAGCGGCACCGGACGGCCCGCGAGCCTCGTACTTGTGGAGCACGCCCGCAAAGTCGCGGTACAGCGCCTGCGCCCGCCAGACGCCGGGGGAGATCTCACGGCGGCGGATCTGCCCCCAGCGTCCCGGCTCGATGGGCTTGCGAGGCATCGGTCAGCCCACCGCGCGGTCGTCGGTGACGCGATCCAGCCACGCCTCGACGTCGTCCGGCCGGTACCGCAGCCGGGCGCCGACACGGACCACGTTCGGCCCGCCGCCGCGGCTCGACCACGCGTACACGCAGTGCAGGCTCACCCCCAGGTACTCGGCGAGCTCGTCCGGCGTCATCAGGCGCCGACGGGTGGTCGTCCGGTCGATCTGGTTCACGCTCGTGGTGCTCATTGCAGTTCCCTCCCGTGTCCGTTCTTCTGTCCCTCGTCGTTGTGGGTCATGCGGTACGGCTGGCCTTCCACTGTGCGTACTCGCGAGCACGAGCGGCAGCGGCGTCGGCGAGGGCCTTGTCGCCGGGGTTGGTCCAGCCGGTGCCGGCGTACGTCCAGTGCCCGATGACGAGCGTGGTGTCTTCGTCGTCGGCGAGCAGGCGGGCCTCGAGGTCGGCGGTGTCCATCGGGGTGCCGTCGCGGTCGGCATCGGCCTTGAGTTTCTGGAACCTCGCGCGGGCCCGGCGGAGCCGTCCGAGGGGGATGGAGTAGCGCCGGGACTTGCTGGAGAAGTGGCCGCGGAAGCCGAGCATGTGCGCCCACTTGGTCAGCAGCCGGTACGGGCTGTCAGCGCAGTGCCCGCAGAGGCAGCCGTCGTCGTCCTCGGGGTCGGGGCCGTTAACTCCACGGCACGCGGTGCGGGCGCGTTCGCCGAGCCACCGGCAGGTGCGGATGAGGCGCTGGTGGTGCGGTCTCGGCGCGGACGGGTCGGTGCCGGTGCCCTTGGTGGAGTACTTGGCGAGGTAGCCAGCCACCTGCTCGGGGCGCAGGTCGTCGGTGCCATCGTCGTTGTCCGGCACGCCGGAGCGCACGCACCGCACGTCGAGCTGCTTGCCGAAGCGCAGCACGCGGGGGACGTCGCCGCCGTCGACCGGGGGAGCGGTCACCGCGACAGCCCGGGCGGCGTCCTTGGCGGCCTGCGTCAGGGTCTCGCCGTCGAGGGGTGCGGGGGAGCCGGGGCCGTCGGGTCCGTCGAGGCGGATGAGGGCGTGGAAGTGCACCAGGCCGCGTACCTGGTACTCGGCGACCTTGGCGAACTGCACCGACGCGACGTCGCGCAGCCCGGACTCGCGGATGCCGAGGCGGTCGGCGACCTGGCGGCGCAGGGCGATGGTGAAGCGGCGCCACAGCTCGGGGGCGTGCCACTGCCACACGACGGCGGAGTGCCAGTCGTAGCAACCGTCGCACAGCGGTCCGCCGACGGCGGGGTCGGTGTCGGAGTGCTGGGCGGTGCACGAGCGCGGACGGCCATGCGGGCAGACGCCCGTGCCGTGGGGGCGGCAGCGTCCGCCATGCTTGCCTCCGGTTCCGTGCACGTGCCCGAACGACGGCGCGGTGAGGGTGGCGAATACGAGCGGGTTGTCCGCGACCTCGCCGGGGACGGTCTTGCCGCCCAGCAGGCCGGCGCGGATCATCTCGAACGTGTCGCGGGCGTAGACGCGGGAGCAAGCCGGGCAGACAGACTCGCGCCGGTTGCCGCACGCCCGATACAGGGTGCCGAGCGGGGCGTCGGCGGAGCTGAACTGCGACAGCACCTCGCCCGTCGCCGCGTCGATCGTCGTCGAGGTGCCCTGCAGCCGGATGGGGTGGGAGCAGTAGCCGGTGCGGGCAGCCGCTTCGGCGAAGGAGCCCGTGGTGCGGTCGCGCAGGCGGGCCACGATTCCAGCAGCCTGCGCTTCGGTGAGGTCGGCCAGGTCGAGGGGGACCTCGGGGGAGTGCCCCCAGAAGCCCTCTCCTGTCACCGTGGCCGCGTTCATCAGGCGACCTCGGCGTCCCGCTCGACGGTCGTCCTGCGAGGGGATCGCTTGCGCGGCGTGCGCGGACGCGGCGTCGTCTCGACGGGCTTGCCCGGAGCCTCGGCCGGTACGTCGTCGCCCGCAGGGGAGTCTGCCTCGGCTGGCGTGGTCAGCGGTGGTGCGGGCGGTGCCGGGTAGGTGGCGGCGACCATGCGGATGAAGTCGTCGGCCCAATAGTCCGCGCGGACGCGCTCGACGTGGCCGTCGTCCCCGACGAGGTATCCGGCGCCGGGCATCGTGGTCGCGACGTGGTGAGCGGGCGCAACAGCAGCCATGCCCTCTCCGAGGACCATGCGCGTCTCGGCCGCGGAGGCGAGGCGCAGCGCGATGGTCTGGGTGAACAGATCCCGCATGCCCACGGTCTCCTTGCGGGGGTCCTGCACGAACGCGACGACCATGACCCCGAACGCGCGCCCCTGGGTCAGGATCAGCTTGAGCAGGGTCGCGGCCTCGTTCACGACGTCCTCCTTGGAGGCATAGGCGGTCAGCACGGCGAGCTCGTCGATCATCAGCACGTGGACGGGGTCCCCCGGTGTCGGGGTGAACGTGCGCGACAGGCCACGCATAAGGCTCTGCCGGCGGACGATGACGCGGTGCAGGTCGCCGAGGAGTCGGACGGCGTCGGGCTCGTTCATGGCAACGTGGGAGAACATCGGCGCCCCGACGGAGACCTCGACGCCGCCCTTGAGGTCGACGCCCCACAGCTGCACCATCCCGGCGTGCGAGGCCGGGGCGAGGTTCCCGGCGATGCCCCAGAAGATCGACCCCTTCCCTGATCCGGAGCGGCCGACGACGAGGGTGTGCCGGGCCGCGAGGTCGAGACGCCAGGGGGATCCGTCCGAGGTGCGCCCGAGGGTGACCGCACCGGTCTCGATCACGGACGGGATGACCGGCAGGGTCGGCACGTGCAGCAGCTCGCGCATCGTGAGCGACAGCTCGAGCCACCCGCCGCCGATCCGTCGGGTCTCGACGGCTTCGGCTCCGACCGACGTCGCGATCGCCTCGGCCGCGGCAGCGACGTCGTCCACGGTGTGCCCGACGCGGGCACGGACCCGGAAAGTGAGTGTGTTCCCGGAGGTCCGCACATGTCGCAGGCGGGGGACCACGCGCGCCCCGTCGTCGGAGTCCGAGGTTGCCAGGCCGCAGCGGTCGGCAATCGTCGACCACCGCTTGCGCAGGTGACGTCGCCATCCGCGGCGGCGGAGCGGCCCGCCGAGCACCGCCTCGTAGGTCAGCGGGTGCACGAGGGACCAGACCGCTCGCAGCAGGCAGAACGCCGGGACGCACCAGATCACGGCGTGGCCGGCGAGGTGGTGGTCGAGGATGAGCAGGACGTTGCCCAGCACGACGCAGGCCAGCAGCAGCCGCCAGGACCGCAGCGTCCACCAGACCAGGTGCCACACCGCCCCGGCGACCGTGCGCGTGACGGCCCACGCCGTGCCGAGCGCGTCCATCACGCCGCCTCCGCCCCATCAGAAGGGCGGTCGTCGAGGTCGTCCCACCACGGCTCGGTCGGAGGGAACGCGCGCACCGGGCGGACGACCTCGCCGGCGTAGTGCACCGCGAACCGCGGCTCGACCCCGGACATCGAGGACCAGACCGTGAACCCGCGGGGGTGGTCCTCGGGCGGGTACTCGGTCACCTCGCCCAGGGACAGCAGGCGGGCCAGGTGCTCGGCGTCCGCTTGGGAGTCGACGTGCACACTCACGCACGTGCGACCGAGCGCGAGGTAGCCCACCCGGCCACCGACCCACTCGACCAGGTCCCCGGCGACCTGCAGCAGCTCCGCGGGAGCGAGCCCGCCTGTGGGCGCGGACATCAGGCCGCCGCCTTCGCCGTAGGCGGCTTCGCGTCGGTGCGGTCCTGCCCGGGAGCGACCATGCCCGACGCCCGGAACGACCAGGACAGGCGCGGGCGCGGACCCGAGTCGTCGATCCACGGCAGCGCCGTCAGGCCGGTGAACTCCACCGGCGTCCACGGCAGAGGCGAGGTGTTCTTCGGCGGTACCGGCTGGACCTCGGCCGCGAACTTCACGCTCACGCCGATGTCCTTGCGGTTCGCGTCGTCGTCGGCGTCGATGACCGTGCACTGCCACAACGGCAACCCGGTCTCCTTGTCCCGCTGCTGCGGGCGCGAGCCGTTCCGGCCGCTTCTCGCCGTTGAAGTCCGCGACCGGCTCCACGTAGCCGCGCAGGAACGCCCCGTTGGGGAAGACCATCGCGTGAGCGATGGGGAAACGCTTGGCAATCGCCATGTAACTGCTCTCCTTCGATGCGTGCCCGTCCGGGCGACCCCTCTCGGTTAGAGGTGGCTCTATTTGGACGGTAGCACCGAGGCCTCGATAGGACCACCTCTAACCGCAGATCGTGCGTCACCAGCACGGATACCGCTAGCCTTAACGGTCAGGAGGTGGCAACTTGGCCCACGGCTACAAGGAGCTCGCGGCGGTACTGCGAGCCGGCATCCAGAGCGGGCAGTACCTGCCGGGGTCGACCCTGCCCAAGCAGGCGGACCTTGCCGACGAGTACGGCGTCAACATCAAGACCGTCCGCAACGCCGTGGCACTGCTCGAATCAGAGGGGCTGGTCACGCCAGTCCGGCGACGCGGGACGGTGGTGAGGTCGCGCCCGCCGATGCGACGCCTCGGCTCCGAGAGGTACGCCAAGAGCAACTGGAAGTTCGGCGATCGGGTCGCGTTCGTGGCCGACCGTGAGGCCAGCGGCCAGACCTGGAAGCCGACCGACCAGACGCAGACCGTCGAGCGGAACATCGCACCTGCCCACGTTGCTGAATCGCTGGGCATCGAGCCGGGGGACGAGGTGTACGTCCGCGCCCGCACCGTCCGGCAGGACGGCGAACCCACCCACACGCTCACGAGCTACTACCGGGTGGCGGACGTGCAGGGCACTCCACTGGTCGACCCCACCCCTGGCCCCGCCGGACCTGGCGGAGGCTTCGCAGTGCTCACGCTGCAAGGGCTAGAGCCAGACCACGTCACCGAGACACTGACAGCGCGCATGCCTACGCCCGACGAAGCGCAGGCACTAGACCTACCGGCCGGCGAACCTGTGATGATCCTGCACCGCGTTACGCGGACGAAGGAGGGACGGGTGGTTGAGTACGCGGAGGGCGTGCACGCCGCGTCACGATTCGCCTGGACCTACTCCTTCGACATGCCCGACTGACGGACGGAGCCTCATGAGTGTGATGGACGATGCCCAGATCCTCTGGGACTACCACCAGCTGCACCACGAGCCCCGCAACACCGACATCGCCATCGGACTCGGGAGCCACGACATCGGCGTCGCCGAGCACACAGCAGAGCTGTGGCATCAGGGCCGCTTCCCGCTGATCGTATTCACGGGCGCCAACGCACCGACGACACTCGACGTCTTCCCACGAGGCGAGGCCGTCCACTTCGCTGAACGTGCACAGGAACTCGGGGTTCCCGCCGACATAATCCTCACCGAGACGCGGGCGACGAACACGGGCGAGAACTTCACGTTCACGCATGAGCTGCTCGACGGTCTAGGAATCCAACCCGCTTCCGCCACGATCATCAGTCGGCCGTATCAACAGCGGCGCGCATACGCGACGGCCCGCAAGAGCTGGCCCGAACTCGACCTAGTCTGCTCAGCTCGGGCACAAGCGCTCGACGAGTACACCGCATCCATCGGCGACGTCGACCGTGTCGTCAACATGCTCGTGGGCGACACCCAGCGAATCTGGGTCTACGCCCAGGAAGGGTTCGCAATCGAACAGTCGATCGATGCGAGTGTGGTCGACGCCTACCAGAACCTCGTAGCGGCTGGATACTCATCGCGGCTCGTAGCGGGACGGCCGATTCTTCCCGTCCAGTGACATTCAGCGTAAAACTACCTACGGGTGAAATGCTCGACGCGATTCCTCGGCCCTGCAACGGAAGTGTAGGGTTGAAATTAGACATACCAGTCGCAAATCCTTGGAGGCAAAGTTGTCGCTCTGGACAGACCTCGGCTTTACGGGCAACCCCTACGACGTGAACCCACTTCCCGCCACCGAAGAAGGTGTCGAGCTCCTGGTCGGGCGCGAAAGGGAAGTTCGCACTCTTCTCAGCCAATTGCGGAACCAGACTCTTCATCCGACGCTCGAAGGAGACAATGGCGTCGGAAAGACCAGTCTCGCACTAGTTGCTGGATTCCGCGCCCTGGAGGCGCGTCGAAATGGACAAGAAGCCCAGCTATTTCTCCCCGTAACCCGACTTCTTCAGCTTGGAAACGATCCCGACGAGTTTCACAAAGAGGCCCTGTTTGCAATTGCCCAGGCGATACTCAAGTACGAGGAAGATCTCAGGCGATTCGGGCACGACGTAGAGCGCCTGAGCGCTCTCAGGCGCTGGATGTCCGATCCGTTAATCACCAGCGGTGGTGGAGGAATTAGCGCATTGGGGTTCGGTGCAAACGTTGATCGCGCGGCTGAGGCGAACACATCTGCCGGCTTCGAAAGGTCGGGATTCGAGGAGACGGTCAGGGAAGCCTTGACTGCGGCGTTTCCTACTCCGGAATCCGGGGGGTTTGTTGCAATCATCGACAATCTCGAACTGCTTAGCCTCAGCAATGAGGCTAGACGAGTTCTCGAGCGAATAAGAGACACATCGCTCAGCCTTCCCGGTGTCCGATGGATCTTGTGCGGCGCGCGCGGGATCGTAAGGGCTGCCGTCAGCTCGCCGAGGCTCACGGGGAGGGTCGCCCGGCCAATTGAGATCGATCCTGTCCTGGACGACCGAATTGAGGAACTCATTCGAGCTCGCCTAAGCCATTTTGCGATAAATGGCGACGCAAAGCCGCCCGTCAACGCATCGTCATTCAGGCACCTGTATGAGATCAGTGCCAAGAACCTGCGCCATGCTCTCAAGTACTCGCAGGATTTCAGTATCTGGCTGGAAGTTGAGGATGAAGTAGATCGGCCCGCGGAGGACTACGCCCAGTTGCTTGAGGTTTGGCTTGCTGACGAAGCGGAAAGAACGAGCGCCTCGATCCGCCTACAGCCGCGCCAATGGCAACTGTTCGACGATCTTGCAGGTGCGGGGGGAACCTGCGCCCCAGGCGATTATGAGTCTTTCGGGTTCCAGTCAATGCAGCGAATGCGAAGCAATTTCGCTGAGCTCGAACGAGCCGATCTCGTCGAGGCGGAAGTTGACGAAGATGATCATCGACGCCGGACGGTGTCGATCACTTCTAAGGGATGGATCGTGCACTACGCTCGGAACGGCTTCGTTACGGCGGGCCGTGATTGATTGCTGCAAACACTGACTCGCCGCATGATTGACGCGGTGGCGTGTCTCTATCCTCGAAACTTCTCCAGTGTATTCATGAGACGGGCATGAGAATCTGGGTCTTGTGCTAGGCGCATTAGTTCTGTTTGCTGTTCGATCTGCGCGACCTCGAGTTCGTGATTGTCGACAGTCGATCTGGCCTGAGCAAGTATGAGATTCCGCAGGAGAATTGTTAGCGGCTCGCCGATTGCGGATCGGAAGTTGAATCCCAGGGTCTGTAGCACTTTCAGGGTGTCCTGGGACAGAATCGGCTTGAGTTGGTCGACCATGTTTTCGGCATCGGATCCACTCTCGCTGTTAGCGCTCGTCATCGCGCGCAGCACGGGGAGAGTGGTGTTTACGACGTGTTCAATGTCGTCGTCGCTAATCTGCTGAGAAACGAGTTGCTCCTTTAGTCCCTGGGCGATGGCAAGTATTTCATCGCGATCGGCGACTAAATCATTCACCAGTTCCGTCAATTCGCGAATAGCCTCAGCGTCCTGCTTCTTCGCCCTGATCGCCGATATCTTGGCGGCGATTGCCGCGGCCGACTGTCTGGCGGCGACGTCTGCGAGACTCGTGAACAGCTGGAGCGCTACCTGGTCCATGACACTCCTCGTCTTCGGTGGCGGGACTGCTCCGGCCCATCTCACACCATGTGACGCGTTCAGTACAGGTGGTCGTGAGGACTTTCCATACTGACTCAAGCGCGCGGCTCCGCCGCGCGTGGTCGGCCTCCCGGTCGGGGCCCCGCGCTCCGCTCGCAAGCTCGCTCCGCGCACCCCACCCGTCCGGCCTCCCGACACGAGAACGGCGGCCCCGGGTCAGCCCCGGGACCACCACCCCCGCTCAAGAACCGCTCAGGAGCCGTCGTGAGCCCGCTCCCAGACCCGTTCAAAGGCCGACTCATCGACGACCTCGACCATGAACTGCGCATCACCGGCGATCTCCTCCGGCGGCGGCATCGGCGTCTCACTCAGCCTCGTCGCCCCCATCCCGTGCTGGTCGTCCGCCCAGGTCAGGCGCCCGTCGGCGAATTCGTCGACCTTGCGTACCTCCCGGCCACCAACGACGTGCGACCACAGCACGACGGGCTCGTCAGCGTCGTCATGGAGCCACTGCACGCGCTGGAAGTAACTGCTGGTCACGCCCTCAATGGTCGCGCACATCTGTTGTCTCACCTTCCGGCCCGCACCGACCGCCGAGCATTCGGCCGCCTACGGCCCGCGTCAAGGGCGCCTGCGGCGTCGCTGCGCGATGGCCTGCGGCCACCCTTGACCCAGACCTTCGCCGACCTCTTGTGCTCCGCTATCGGTACGGCGCCTCCGAGTGTCCCCACCGGCCGAGGTGCCGACAGGTCGCCGGATTGCCTCCGTTTTGGACGGCGGAGCGGTGCCGGCGGGTGCAACCCGATCCAACGGGCGAAGCCATAAAAGGCCAGGTCAGATGCCAAAACTAGCCAGTGAGCAGGGCGGGCCAACGCACCGTTTTGGAGCCCACCGCTACCGCCACCCGAA
>JACYYK010000724.1_pt1 | contig 12021 bp, 9 predicted proteins | sample 8236871 | NCBI WGS metagenome assembly JACYYK01 (sample SAMN14103087, study PRJNA606662) | landfill metagenome | isolation source: landfill solid waste inoculated with endophyte fungus Paravalsa indica | place: India:New Delhi, Okhla landfill site | collected 2017-11-05 | reverse complement strand
CGACCGTCTACGAGCGACTCGGTGACGACCAGCGGATGTTGCTGGAGTACAAGTTCTTCGAACCCGCCTTCTACGCCACCGACGTGCCCGACTGGGGCACCAGCTACGCGCACTGCCTCGAACTGGGTCCGAAGGCGCAGGTACTGGTGGACACCGGGCACCACGCACCCGGAACCAACATCGAGTTCATCGTCGCGTTCCTGCTGCGCAAGGGCAGGCTGGGCGGGTTCCACTTCAACTCGCGGTTCTACGCCGACGACGACCTCATGGTCGGTGCGGCGGACCCGTACCAGCTCTTCCGCATCATGGTGGAGATCGTGCTCGGCGGTGGGCTCGACCCGAGTGCGGGCGTGGCGTTCATGCTCGACCAGTGCCACAACATCGAGCCGAAGATCCCCGCGCTGATCCGCTCGGTGATGAACGTGCAGGAGGCCACGGCCAAGGCCCTGCTCGTGGACACCGACGCGCTCGCCTCGGCGCAGCGGGCCGGGGACGTCCTCGGAGCGAACGCCGTGCTGGTGGACGCGTTCTCCACCGACGTGCGCCCCCTGCTCGCGGAGCTGCGCGAGGAGATGGGGCTCGACCCCGACCCACTGGAGGCGTACCGGCGCAGCGGTCACGCGGAGAAGGTCAGGGCCGAACGCGTCGGCGGTAACGCCGCAGGGTGGGGGGCCTGACATGCGCCGTTCCGCACTCCGGTTCGCGGGCGCCGTGGCCGTGGCGCTGACCCTGACCTCCACGGCCACGGCGGTCGCCGGCGCGAAGCCGGGAAAGGGCCCGAAGACCGACCAGCCGCGGGTGGAGAAGCTGGCGGACACGCTGCTCGATCCGCGGGCGCTGTACTTCGTGTCCTACGACGGTCTGGTCAACAACAACTCCTTCCAGCAGGACGCCGTGCTCACCCACGCCGGCTACCAGTACGCGGCCTGGTACACCGAGACCCGGCACGCCGTCGTGGCCCGCAGGGCGCTGAAGGGCGGGACGCCGGGGGAGTGGGAGACGGTGCGGCTGCCGCACCGGCTGTCGGCCGACGACTCGCACAACGTCATCTCGCTCGGCGTCTCGCCGCGGGACGGCCGCCTGCACGTCGCCATGGACACCCACAACACGCGGCTGTACTACGTGAAGTCCGAGCCGGGACTGGCTTCGCGGCCCGCCGCGCACGACTGGACGAGCGAGCGGTTCGGTGAGGTGCGGCGCACGCTCGACGGTGTGGAACTGGGCGGCATGACCTACCCGCGCTTCCTGGTCACGCCGGAGGGCGAGCTGCAGCTCAGCTACCGCACGGGCGGCTCGGGCAACGGCACGCTGGAGCTGGCGGAGTACACCGGGGGCACGTGGCACAAGCTGGGCGTGTGGTCGTCCGCCACCGGACCGTGGACCGGCCCGAACGGCGTGGTGTCGCAGACCCGCAACATGTACCTGCACGGCCTCACGTACGACGAGACCGGCCGCCTGCACGCGGCGTTCACGTGGCGCGAGGGCAACTGGGACGTGCTGTGCCACCCGGGTGGGCTGACCAACCACGACACCGGCTACGTCTACAGCGACGACCGCGGCCGCACGTGGCGCAACGACGCCGGTGACGTCGTCGGCGTCACCGGTTCCGACCCGGTCGGCATCACCGACCCCGGGCTCGTCGTCGATCCGCTCGGGCCGAACCACGGCCTCATGAACCAGGAGAGCCAGGCCGTCGACTCGCGGGGCAACCCGCACGTCGTCGTCAGCTACGTGCCGGGCCGGTTCACCCAGTGCGTCACGGACTACGCGGCCGACCGCGCCCGCTGGGGCCGCACGTTCCACGTGTTCCGCGACTCCGACGGCACCTGGACCAAGCGCGAGGTGCCGGTGCCGCCGAACCACACCCAGCGCACGAAGCTGGTGTTCGACGACGACGACAACGCCTACCTCGTCATGCCGAAGGGACGGATCGTCGCGGCCAGCGCCGACAGCGGGTGGAGCGACTGGACCGTCCTGTTCGACCAGCCGTCGATGAACGCCTACGGCGAGGTCAACGTGGACACCTCTCGCCTGGCGTCTGACGGAGTTCTGTCCGTGCAGTACCAGCAGTCGTCTTCCGGGACGTCACCGTCGCCGATCCGGGTCGTCGACTTCAAGCTCGGTTGAGAAAGGAGAGGCGTTGAGCAACGAAACACACCCGGCCGTCGCCGAACTGCTCGCACGTTCGCACGAGCTCGGGTCCGACCGCCGCAACACGAACTACGCGGGCGGCAACGCGTCGGCCAAGGGCGTCGACGTCGACCCGGCCACGGGGCAGGACGTGGAGCTGATGTGGGTCAAGGGCTCGGGCGGCGACCTGGGCACCCTCACCGAGGCGGGACTCGCCGTGCTGCGGCTCGACCGGATGCGCGCGCTGGTCGACGTCTACCCCGGTGAGGAGCGCGAGGACGAGATGGTGGCGGCGTTCGACTACTGCCTGCACGGCAGGGGCGGAGCCGCGCCGAGCATCGACACCGCCATGCACGGGCTCGTGGACGCCGCCCACGTCGACCACCTGCACCCCGACTCCGGCATCGCGATCGCCACCGCCGTCGACGGTGAGGAGCTGACCCGCACGATCTTCGGCGACCAGGTGGTGTGGGTGCCGTGGCGGCGCCCCGGCTTCCAGCTCGGCCTCGACATCGCGAAGATCAAGGCCGAGAACCCGCAGGCCGTCGGTTGCGTGCTCGGTGGACACGGCATCACGGCCTGGGGCGCGACCAGCGAGGAGTGCGAGCGCAACTCGCTGCACATCATCCGCACCGCCGAGGCGTACCTCGCCGAGCACGGCGCGCCCGAACCGTTCGGCAAGGTGCTGCCGGGCTACGAACCGCTGCCGGAGGCGCAGCGCCGCGAGCGCGCGGCGGCCCTGTTCCCCGTGCTGCGCGGGCTGGCGTCCACCGACTCGCCGCAGCTCGGCCACTTCACCGACAGCGACGAGGTGCTCGACTTCCTCGCCCGGGAGAAGCACCCGGCGCTGGCCGCGCTCGGCACGTCGTGCCCGGACCACTTCCTGCGCACCAAGGTGCGGCCGCTGGTCGTCGACCTGCCGGGTACCGCGCCGGTGGAGCAGGTGGTCGAGCGGGTGAGGGAGCTGCACGCCGCCTACCGGGAGGACTACGCCGCCTACTACGACCGGCACGCCACCCCCGACTCCCCGCCCATGCGGGGGGCCGACCCGGCGATCGTGCTGGTGCCCGGCGTCGGCATGTTCAGCTTCGGCCGCGACAAGCAGACCGCTCGTGTGGCGGGCGAGTTCTACGTCAACGCCATCAACGTCATGCGTGGCGCGGAGTCGGTGTCGACGTACTCGCCGATCCCCGAGTCGGAGAAGTTCCGCATCGAGTACTGGGAGCTGGAGGAGGCCAAGCTGCGGCGCATGCCGAAGCCGAAGCCGCTGGCCACCCGGGTCGCGCTCGTGACGGGCGGCGGTTCCGGGATCGGCAGGGCCATCGCGCTGCGGCTCGCGTCCGAGGGCGCGTGCGTGGCCGTGGCAGACCGTGACGTCGACGCCGCCAAGGCCGTGGCCGAGGAGATCGGCGGCAGCGACCGGGCCGTGGCCGTGGCCGTCGACGTCACCGACGAGTCGGCGATCGTCGACGCCGTGGCCGCCACCACGCTCGCGTTCGGTGGTGTGGACCTCGTGGTCAACAACGCCGGGCTCTCGGTGTCGAAGCCGCTGCTGGAGACCTCGGCGAAGGACTGGGACCTGCAGCACGACGTCATGGCCAAGGGATCGTTCCTCGTGGCGAGGGAGACGGCCCGGGTGATGATCGAGCAGGGCATGGGCGGCGACATCGTCTACATCGTCAGCAAGAACGGTGTGTTCGCGGGGCCCAACAACATCGCCTACGGCGCCACCAAGGCCGACCAGGCACACCAGGTGCGCCTGCTCGCCGCCGAGCTCGGCGAGCACGGCATCCGGGTCAACGGCGTCAACCCCGACGGCGTCGTGCGGGGCTCGGGCATCTTCGCCTCGGGCTGGGGCGCCCAGCGCGCGGCCGTGTACGGCGTCCCGGAGGAGGAACTGGGCGCGTTCTACGCCAAGCGCACCCTGCTCAAGCGGGAGGTCCTGCCCGAGCACGTCGCGAACGCCGTGTTCGTGCTGACCGCGGGGGAGCTGTCCCACACCACCGGGCTGCACGTGCCGGTGGACGCCGGGGTCGCGGCTGCGTTCCTGCGCTGAGGCCGCCGTGGGGACCGGACGCAAGCGTTTGCTCCAGTCCCCACGGCCCGCCCGGCTCACCCGTCCGTAGGAAAGGAGTCTTCATGAGCACCAGCACACGACGGCCCACGATCGGACTGGTGGCCGGGGGCCTCGGCGCGTACTGGCCGCAGTTCCCCGACCTGCTGCCGACCCTGAAGAAGTCGGCCTCCTACGTCGGTGAGCGGCTCCGCGGTTTCGACGCCGAGGTCGTCGACGCCGGGTTCGTCTCGGATGCACAGGAGGCCGCGAAGGCCGCCGAGAAACTGCGCGCCGCGGACTGCGACCTCATCGTCGGGTTCCTCACCACCTACCTGACCGCGACGATGCTCATGCCGATCGCGCAGCGCAGCGGTGCACCCGTGCTGCTGATCAACCTCCAGCCGACCGCCTCGATGGACCACGCGACGGTCGACACCGGCCAGTGGTTGGCGTACTGCGGCGCGTGCCCGCTTCCGGAGATGGCCAACGCCTTCCGCCGGGCCGGGGTGGAGTTCCGCAGCGTGTCGGGCTACCTGCACGACGAGCGGGCGTGGACGAAGATCGGCCGGTGGGTGTCGGCGGCGTCGGTGCGCCGGGTGCTGCGCCACGGCAGGCACGGCCTGATGGGGCACCTCTACCCGGGCATGTACGACGTGTCGACCGACCTCACGATGGTGAACGCCCACTTCGGCGGACACGTCGAGGTGCTGGAGTTCGACGACCTCCGGGTGCGCGTGGAGAAGGTGACCGAATCCGAGGTGTCCGAGAAGGTCGCGGAGGCCGAGTCGGTGTTCGAGCTGGACTCCTCGGTGAACCGCGAGGACCTGGGGTGGGGAGCCAGGGTGGCGGTGGGCCTCGACCGCCTCGTGGCCGACTTCGACCTCGACAGCCTCGCCTACTACCACCGCGGCCTCGGCGGCGAGCTGCACGAACGCCTCGGCGCGGGCATGATCCTCGGCGCGAGTCTGCTGACCGCGCGCGGGATTCCCGCCGCGGGCGAGTACGAGTTGCGGACCAGCATCGCCATGCTGGTCATGGACGTCCTCGGCGCGGGCGGCTCGTTCACCGAGTTGCAGGCGCTCGACTTCGAACGGGGTCACGTCGAGATGGGCCACGACGGGCCCGCGCACCTGCGCATCAGCTCGCGCAGGCCGCTGCTGCGGGGACTCGGTGTGTACCACGGCAAACGTGGCTGGGGCGTGTCGGTCGAGTTCGACGTCGCCCACGGCCCTGTCACGCTGCTCGGCCTGGGCCAGGACCGCGACGGTCGTTACAGCTTCATAGCGTCGGAGGGTGAGGTCGTGGCGGGCCCGCTCATGCGTATCGGCAACACCACCAGCCGCGTCGACTTCGGGCGCGATCCGGGTGAGTGGACCGACGAGTGGGCCGCGAGCGGGGTCGCCCACCACTGGGCGCTCGGCGTGGGACATCGGGTGGCGGAGATCGAAGCGGTGGCGAGTCTGCTCGGCATCGCGGTGGTGGAGGTCTGAGGTGGTCGACAACTTCGTCGCCGTCGACCTGGGCGCGACCAGCGGCAGGGTCATGCTGGGCCGGGTCGACCGTGGTGCCGTCGAGCTGTCCGAACTGCGGCGGTTCCCCACGGGGCCGAGGCAGCGGCCCGGTGGGGGCCTGCGGTGGGACGTCGACGCCGTTCACGACGAGATCCTGGCGGGGTTGCGGGACGCGGCGCCCGCGCGAGTGGTCTCGCTGGGCATCGACTCGTGGGCCGTCGACTACGGTCTCGTCGGTCCCGACGGCGAGCTGGACGGTGACGTGCGGTGTTACCGGGACCCGCGCACGGACGGTATGACCGAGCGGCTGCGGGAGCTCGTCGACGACGAGACGCTGTACCGGATCACGGGCATCCAGCACCTCCCGTTCAACACGGTGTACCAGTTGCTGGCCGAGCCGCCGGAACGGCTCGCCGACAAGACGATGTTGCTGCTGCCCGACCTGCTCGCGTACCGCCTGACGGGTGCGGTGGGAGCCGAGGTCACCAACGCGTCCACGACGGCGCTGCTCGACGCGACGACACGGCAATGGTCGGACGACCTCGTGGCCAAAATCGGGCTTCCCCGCACGTTGCTGCCCCCGCTGCGGCAGCCGGGCGAGCTCGTCGGCACGGCTTTCGACGGCACCCCGGTCGTCGCCGTGGCCTCGCACGACACGGCCTCCGCGGTGGCCGCGGTCCCGGCCGAACACGACGACTTCGCCTACATCTCGTGCGGCACGTGGTCGCTCGTCGGACTGCGACTTCCCGCCCCTGTCCTGGGAGAATCCGCCCGAAGGGCCAACTTCACCAACGAGGCGGGCATCGACGGCACCGTGCGTTTCCTCCGCAACACGATGGGTTTGTGGCTGCTCAGTGAATCGATGCGCCTCTGGCGTGAGAAGGGGCGCCCCATTACTCTCGACCGCGTGTTGCGTGAGGCCATGAAGGAACCAGCGTTCAAGTCGGTCGTCGACCCCAATCATCCGATGTTTCTCCCGCCGGGGGACATGCCGGCGCGGATCGCGCGGTTCTGTGCGGACACGGGGCAACCGGTGCCGACGACGCCGCCCGCCGTGGTCCGCACGATCCTCGAATCGCTGGCCGTGGCCCACGCCGACTCCGTGCGGACGGCGGCGAGGCTGGCCGGGCGGGACCCCCGGGTGGTCCACCTCGTCGGTGGCGGATCGCTCAACGAGCCGCTGTGCGGGCTGACCGCCGACGCCTGCGGCCTGCCCGTCGCGGCCGGGCCGGTGGAGGCGAGCGCGCTCGGCAACGTCTTCGTGCAGGCCAGGGCAGCCGGGGTACTCGCGGACACGCCCGCCGTGACACCGCACGCCCGGTACGAACCGACGGGCACGCGCCGCGAGTGGCGCGACGTCGCGAAGCGGGTGGGGGTCGAGCTGGAATGACGTCCGCATCGAAAGCCGGTCCGAGGGTGGCGTTGTTCGCCACCTGCCTCACCGACACCCTCTACCCGGACACGGCGAAGGCCGTCGTCCGGCTGCTGGAGCGACTCGGCTGCGAGGTGGACTTCCCGCTGGACCAGACGTGCTGCGGGCAGATGCACTACAACACGGGCTACCAGGACGAGACCGTTCCGCTCGCCCGCCGCTATGCCGAGGTGTTCGACGGCTACGACTACGTGGTGGCGCCCTCGGGGTCGTGCGCGGGCATGGTCCGCGAGATCCATCCCGGGGTGTGCGGCACCAGCCCCGCCGTCGAGCGCACGTACGAGTTGAGCGAGTTCCTGGTCGACGTGCTCGGCGTCACCGACGTGGGCGCGTACTTCCCGCACAAGGTCACCTACCACCCGACGTGCCACTCACTGCGGATGCTGGGCGTGGGCGACCGGCCGCTGCGCCTGCTGCGGGAGGTGCGGGGCCTGGAGCTGGTCGAGCTGCCGCAGGCGGAGCAGTGCTGTGGCTTCGGTGGCACGTTCGCGTTGAAGAACGCGGAGACGTCCACGGCCATGCTGGCCGACAAGATGCGCTGCGTGCAGGACACGGGCGCACAGGTGCTCACCGCGGGCGACAACTCGTGTCTGATGCACATCGGTGGTGGTCTGTCCCGACTGCGCACCGGTGTGCGAAGCGTGCACCTGGCGGAGATCCTGGCGAGTACGGAGGAGCAGCCGTGGGTCGCAACCCCGTGACGTGGCTCGGTAGCCCCACGTTTCCCCGCGCGGCGCGGACCGCGCTCGGCGACACACAGCTACGCACCAACCTGCGCAAGGCGACGACCACGATCCGCGCCAAGCGCGCCAGGGCCGTGGCCGAGCTGGCCGACTGGGAGCGGCTGCGCCGAGCCGGCGAGGCCATCAAGAACGACGTGCTCGCCAACCTCGACACCTACCTGGTGCGATTGGAGGAGGCCGTCACCGCCCGCGGCGGGGTGGTGCACTGGGCGCGCGACGCCGAGGAGGCGAACCGCATCGTGTTCGACCTCGCCCGCGCCAAGGGGGCCGACGAGGTGGTGAAGGTGAAGTCCATGGCCACCGCCGAGATCGGCCTCAACGAGTACCTCCGGGCGAGGGGCGTGCGCCCGGTCGAGACGGACCTCGCCGAACTGATCGTGCAGCTCGGCAACGACCGGCCGTCGCACATCCTCGTGCCCGCGATCCACCGCAACCGGTCCGAGATCAAGGAGATCTTCTCGCGCGCGATGGCGGAGCCGCCCGACAGCGACGACCCACGCGTGCTCGCCGAGGCGGCGCGGCGACACCTGCGGCGCCGGTTCCTCTCGGCGAAGGTCGCGGTGTCGGGGGCCAACTTCGCCGTGGCCGACACCGGTTCCGTCGTCGTGGTGGAGTCGGAGGGCAACGGGCGCATGTGCCTCACCCTGCCCGAGACGCTGATCACGGTCATGGGCATCGAGAAACTCGTGCCGACGTGGCGGGACCTGGAGGTGTTCCTGCAGCTGCTTCCCCGGTCGTCGACGGCCGAGCGGATGAATCCCTACACGTCGGTCTGGACCGGGGTGACTCCGGGTGACGGTCCCGGCGAGTTCCACCTCGTGCTCCTGGACAACGGTCGCACGGCCACCCTCGCCGACGAGGTGGGCAGGCAGGCGCTTCGGTGCATCCGCTGCTCCGCCTGCCTCAACGTGTGCCCCGTCTACGAGCGCACGGGCGGACAGGCGTACGGGTCGGTGTATCCGGGGCCGATCGGTGCGATCCTCGCCCCGCAGCTCGCCGGGGACATGACGGACAAGCAGGCCGCCTCGCTGCCCTACGCGTCGTCGCTGTGCGGTGCGTGCTACGAGGTGTGTCCCGTGCGTATCAACATCCCGGAGGCGCTGACCCACCTGCGGGCGCGGGCCGTGGAGGCGAAACCGAAGCACACCGCCGAGGCGCTGGCCATGTCGAGCGCCGGCTGGGTGTTCCGCGACCCACGCCGGTACGAGGCCGCGCAGCGGGCCGGATCACTGTCCCGGTTCCTCGCCGGAAGTGACGGAACGATCAAACGTCTGCCGTGGCCCGGTTCCAAGTGGACGTCCACTCGGGACGTACCCGCGGTGCCGAAGGAGTCCTTCCGGATGTGGTGGAGGCGCAACCGTGGATAGTGCTCGAAGCGAGATCCTGGCTCGTATCCGCGCCGTGCCGAGGCGGCAGCCCGCACCCGTGCCGAGGGACTACGACACGGCTCGCAGCGTGGAGGACCCGGTCGGCCTCTTCGTCGAGCGGGTGGAGGACTACCGAGCGGTCGTTCGACGTGTGTCGGAGGACGAGCTGCCGCAGCGCATCGGCGATTGCCTCGCCCGTCGCGGGGTGTCGAACATGGTGGCGCCGCCCGACCTGCCCGAGTCGTGGCGGTGGGCCGGAACGCGTTGGTCGCTCGACGAGCCCCCGCTGAGTTTGTCCGAAGTGGACTCGGCGGACGGTGTGCTGACGGGCGCCGCGGTGGCCATCGCCGAGACGGGCACCATCGTGCTCGACGCGGGCGCCCGGCAGGGGCGCCGCATGCTCACCCTGGTTCCCGACTACCACCTCTGCGTGGTGCGGGCCGACCAGATCGAGGTCAGTGTCCCCGAGGCGTTACGGCGCCTCGATCCCACGCGGCCGCTGACGTTCGTCAGTGGTCCTTCGGCCACGAGCGACATCGAGCTCGACCGGGTCGAGGGCGTACACGGCCCGAGAACGCTGGAAGTGCTGGTGGTGGACATATGACGTCGTGCGAGCGAGTGAGGCTGGCCGACCGGGACGTCGAGCTGCTGCGGCTGCTGGCGAAGGGGCTGCCACTGGACGCGGTGGCTCGGCGGGTGGGGCTGTCCGAACGCACCGTGCGTCGGCGGGTCCGAGGGGTGTGCGACCGGATCGGCGTGAGCACGCGTATCGAGGCCGTGGTGTGGGCGGTGCGGCACGGCCTGTTCTAGGGGCACAGCCACGGGGCGCGACAGCTGCTCCCGGTAGGTGGATTCCTCGTGCGGGACGCTCCCCGGCGGGGTCTTCAGCAGCCGAACACCTCGTCGGCCGGAGCCGGTTTGCCGAAGTGGAAGCCCTGGGCCTGATCGCAGCCGAGCTCCCGCAGGATCGCCACCTGGCGTTCGTTCTCGGTGCCCTCGGCGATCACGGTGAGGCCGATCGAGTGGGCCATCGTGACGATGCCCTTGATGATCGCCTCGGCGTCGGCCTGATCGGGGCCGTCGAGGCCCGCCACGAACGACCGGTCGATCTTGAGCGTGTCCAGGGGCAGCTTCCACAGTTGCGCCAGCGACGAGTAGCCCGTTCCGAAGTCGTCGATCGCCAGGCGGACCCCGAGTCCCCGCAACGCGGTGAGCACGTCGGCCGCCGTCGCAGGGTCCAGCATCAGAGCGCTCTCGGTGATCTCCAGACACAGCTCGTCGGGCGGAAGCCCCGTGCTGCGAAGCGCGTCGCTGACCGTGTCCACCACCGACTCGTCGTCGAGCTGCCGTGCGGAGAGGTTCACGGTGAGGCTCGTACGCACTCCCTCGCGCAACCGCCGCCGCGCCAGCTCGCGGGTGGCCGTTCGCAGCATGTGGCCGCCGACGAGGTTGATGAGGTCGCTCTCCTCGGCCAGCGGGATGAACTCGGAAGGTGAGATCGGACCGTGCGCGGGATGGTTCCACCGCAGCAGGCCCTCCACGGCCACGCGTTGGCAGGTGCGCAGGTCGACCACGGGCTGGTAGGCGACCCAGAGCTGGCCACTTCGGACCGAGTCGCGCAGGTCCTGTTCCAGCCGTAGCTGGCGTTGCACCCGCTCCCGCAGCTCGACGTCGAAGAACTCGTGTCTGCCCCGGCCGCGGGTCTTGGCCTGGTACATCGCCACGTCGGCGTCGCGCAACAGGTCCTCGGCCGAACGCTCGTCGTCCTCGCGTGCCGTCACGACGCCGATGCTGGCGTCGACGCGCAGTCTGCGGCCCTCCACGGTGATGGGTTCGGTGAGTGCCTTGCGGATGTGGTCGATGAGCGCCTGGATCTGCTTGCCGTGCTCCACGCCGAAGGTCACGACGGCGAACTCGTCACCGCCGAGCCTGCCGACCACGTCGTGGTGGCGGACGCAGTTCTTCAGCCGTTGTCCGGCGATCCGCAGCACCTTGTCGCCGATACCGTGGCCGAGGGAGTCGTTGATGACCTTGAACTTGTCGAGGTCGATGAACAGCACGCAGGCGGGCGACCGGCCCTCGCGTCGCCGGAGGGCCTCCTCCAGCCGTTGCAGCACGAGCGTGCGGTTGGCGAGGTTGGTGAGCGGGTCGTGGGTGGCGTCGTGTTCGAGCTGCTCGCCGATCGCCTTGCGCTCGGTGATGTCGGTGAAGGACGTGACCACCTGGTGGGGTGGAGCGGAGTTGGGGTTCAGCGGTCGGCAGCTCATCGACAGCCACACCCAGCGTCCGTCGGGACGACGAGCCCGCACCACCCGGCCGTTCGTCGCCAGGCCCGTGGTCCGAGTCGCCGCCAAGGGGTACTCGCTCGGCGGGATGCGCGCGCCCGACTCGTCGTACAGCGGGAACAGGGTCGGCGAGCAGCCGAGCATGGCCTCGACGGGCAGCCCCAGGATGCGGCCCGCCGCGGGGTTGGCCGAGTCGACGAAGCCGTTGGCGTCCGTCACGACGACGCCCTCGTCGAGCGCGGCCACCACCGTGCGGTAGCGGCGTTCGGCCGTCCTGCGGGCGGTCTCGTCGGCGCAGACCAACACGTAGCCGCGGTCCATGGGGGAGGCCGACACCCGCACGGTCAGCGCGGACCCGTCGGCCTTGCGATGTTCCGCCTCGATCACGCCGCCTTCGGCCACCACGGCTTCCGGATCGAGTGGCGCGCCCACGAGTTCCCCCACCGGCTTGCCGAGCGCGATGTTCTCGGAGTGGCCGTAGATGCGTTCGGCGGCCG
>JACYYK010001037.1_pt1 | contig 12024 bp, 9 predicted proteins | sample 8236871 | NCBI WGS metagenome assembly JACYYK01 (sample SAMN14103087, study PRJNA606662) | landfill metagenome | isolation source: landfill solid waste inoculated with endophyte fungus Paravalsa indica | place: India:New Delhi, Okhla landfill site | collected 2017-11-05 | reverse complement strand
CGTCCCCGGCCTTGGCGAGCGCCCGGACGTTCTCGATCTCGTGCTCGGGGGCCTGCACGACGACCGTGCCCATCGTGTCGTATCCCGCGCGGCCTGCGCGACCGGCGATCTGGTGGAATTCGCGCGCCTTGAGCTGCCGGGTGCGGGTGCCGTCGAACTTCGTCAGGCCCGTGAGCAACACGGTGCGGATCGGCACGTTGNNGTGTCGGTGCCGCAGATGACCTTCAGGAGCCCGTCCTGCGCGAGCTTCTCGATCAGGCGCCGGTACTTCGGCAGCATGCCCGCGTGGTGCACACCGATACCGTGCCGGACGAGACGCGAGAGGGTCTTGCCGAAGCCGGTGGAGAACCGGAAGTCGCCCAGCGCGGTGGCGATCGCCTCCTTCTCGGCCTTCGTGCACATGTTCACGCTGGTCAGGGCCTGGGCGCGCTCGAGGGCCGCCGCCTGGGTGAAGTGCACGACGTAGACGGGCGCCTGATGCGTGGTGACGAGTTCTTCGATCGCTTCACCGATGGGTGCCTGCGAGTACGAGAAGGTCAGCGGGACGGGGCGTTCGGAGCCCGAGACCTCCATCGTCGGCCGTCCGGTGCGGCGGGTCAGATCCTTCTGCAGGAAGGTCACGTCGCCGAGCGTCGCGGACATGAGCAGGAACTGCGCGTGCGGCAACTCGATGAGCGGAACCTGCCACGCCCACCCGCGGTCGGGTTCGGAGTAGAAGTGGAACTCGTCCATCACGACCTGGCCGATGTCGGAGTCCGGTCCTTCGCGCAACGCGAGATTCGCGACGATCTCCGCGGTCGCGCAGATGATCGGCGCTCCGGCGTTGACCGATGCGTCGCCGGTCATCATGCCGACCTTGTCGGCACCGAAGACGTCGCACAGGGCGAAGAACTTCTCGCTCACGAGCGCCTTGATCGGCGCGGTGTAGAAGGTGCGCTTCCCGGCAGCGAGCGCGAAGAAGTGCGCGCCGAGCGCCACCATCGACTTTCCCGAGCCGGTGGGCGTGGCGAGGATGACGTTGGAGCCGGCGACGAGCTCCATGAGCGCTTCCTCCTGCGCCGGATACAGCGAGATGCCCCGATCCGTCGTCCAGGTGGTGAACGCGTCGAACAGCGCGTCGTCGTCGACGGGGTCGGGTATCAGATCGGGAAGCAGCACTTCTCCAGGCTAGTCGGAAGGACCCGACCCACCGGAGCGGGTCGCGTGGCCCTGCGTGTAGTGCAGATCAGGTGGCGCTGCGCTCGTCCGAACCCATCGCGCCGAGCACCGCCATGCGGGTCTCCGGGCCACCGGAGATCTGCGACTCGCTCACACCCGACACGAGGAGCCGACGCCAGCGGTCGAGGTCGAACTCCAGGGGAGCGGTGGTCTCCAGGAAGTTCTCGACCACCCGCAGGAAGCGCATCGGGTCGTCGCGGAACGGGAAGTGGCCGGAGCCCCGGAAGACCTCGAGACGTGAACCGGGCATGGCCGAATGCGCGAGATAGCCGTGGGCGATGGGGATGACACTGTCGTGATCGCCCCAGATGAGCTGGACGGGAAGGTTCTCCGTCAGATAACAGCGGTCGAGCATGGTCACCACCTGACCGCGCCAGTCGACCACCGCACGCAGCGTACGCAGATACGCTTCGTAGGCCGTGGGGTCGGGGAGGTTCCCCAGTACGCGCACCAGATCCGAGGTGTCGTGCAGCAGGGCACCGGGCCGCAGCGGTGATCCGTTGACCCGGTTCAGTACCGCGCCGGCAGCGCGCAGGACGGGCATCGCCCCGGGCAGCCGTAGGACCCGCAGCGCTTCGCTGACGATCGGCACCGAGATCAGGCGCAGGGCGGGATGAACGTCCTTGGTGACCCCGCCGGAGGCGACGAGCACGAGACGCTCGACCATGTGGGGGAACTGGTAGGCGAACTGCATCGCCACCCCGCCGCCGAGGGAATGGCCGATCACCGTGACCGATTCGATCCCGAGGACCGACAGCAGGTCGCGCATGCCGTTCGCGTAGGCGGCCACCGAGTAGTCGGCCCGCGGCTTGTCGGAGCGACCGTGCCCGAGCAGGTCGGGAGCGATCACGGTGTACTTCTCCGCCAGGTGCGGGATCACGTCCTGCCAGGTCGACGAGTCGTCACCGATGCCGTGTACGAGCAGCAGTGCGGGACCGCTGCCGGCCATGCGGAATGCGCGTCGGTAACCGTGGATCGTGCGGAACACGATGCGGGGTTCGTTGTCCGGAACCGGGCGGAGCGTCCGGGCGCGCGGTGGAACCATGAGCGTCTCCTGCGACGTCGGTGATCGCGTGGTGGTAGCCGGGCTGCCCGACCCGTCGCCGGGAATCGGACACGACTACCACTGTGGCATGCCGCCGAAGCGTACCGCCTGTATGTGACGTCGACAACGACGATTGTGACGATCATGAAACATCCGGCGGACCCGTCGTGGCGTCAGCGCGGAGCGGAATCGTCCCCGTCGTCCGGACCGAGCTCGCCGAACCCACCGCCGCCGGTTCCTCCGTCGCCCGGACCGGGGAGATCGTCGCCGGGGTCGGTGCCACGCCGGTCGTATTCGGCGAGGAACCGCTCGAACTCCGCCCCGATCTCCTCACCCGTCGGCAGACTCTCGTCGGTCGGCAGGGGAGAGGTCTGTTGTTCCTGGGCGGCCACGTAGCTGTCGTACTGCCGCTCGAGCGCGTGCACCACCCCGNNGGCGTTGTCCTCGATGTGCTCGTCGATCTGTTCCCGCACCCGCGCTGCGGCCTCACCGAGCGCCTGCAGCGGCAGATCGAGACCACCGACCTCGGCGACGTTCGTCAGCAACGTCTCGGCGGCCGCCGGATAGTCGGTCTGGGCGAGATAGTGCGGCACGTGCACCGAGAAGCCCACGGACTCGTGCCCGTGCTGTCCCATCCGGTATTCGAGCAGCGACGACACTCCTGCGGGCACCTGCAGCTCGCCNNACGGCCGGGTGTGAGGGATCGCCATGGGGATCGCGTTGAGCCCGATCGTCCGCCGCACCCCGAACTGCTCGGCGAGCAACCGCACTGCGGTGATGAAGCGCTCCCACTTCAGATCCGGCTCGGCACCTGCGAGGAGCAGGAACGGGGTGCCCGCCTCGTCGATGAGTGCGTACAGATTCAACTCCGGCTCGGCGTAGTCCGAGAAGTGGTCGGCCTTGAACGTCATGAGCGGGCGACGCGACCGGTAGTCGATCAGTTCGTCGACGGCGAACGACGCGACGAGTTCGGTCTCGAGACTCTCGCGCAGATGTGTGGTCGCCAGCCGCACCGCGTGTCCCGCGTCGGCGAACCCTTCGAGACCGTGCACGAGGACCGGCCCCTCACCGTCCGGGGAGGTGAGTTGCGGAGCCGGGAATTCCAGCTCGTACATGCGGGACTGCTCGTCCATCTGCGAACCACTCCGATCACACTTCGTCTCGGCTCTCCGTCGGGTCACCCGACGTGGCATGGTGGTGTTCGAGTCTAATTGACGCCACGACGACCGATTCCGGGGCGCACATCCTGCCCGACGTCGACGACCGAGGGAGGTTCGGGTGACCCGACGCGACACTCGTCCGAGGCACCGCGCATCGGCCGGTCGGAGCGCGGTGGCGGCCGCCTGCCTGGTGCTCGCATCCGCCTGCTCCCAGACCGTCTCCGGTGATCCCAGGCCCGAGCCGGCGGCCCTGACGGCAACCGCACCTGCGTCCGCACCAGCGATCGTCCGGGCACCCGGCGATCTGGTGCTGCCCCCCGAACGTTTTCCCGAACCGTACGTCGCGGTGGTCCTCCCGCCGGAGGCGGTGGCGCAGGCGGCGCCCGACCTGACCGGGATCCAGCCCGGTTCGAAGGTCGATCCGGGCGGATGTCTGCCGCCCGCGCAGGATTACGGCCCGGAGAGCACCGCCATGGTGGTCGGTACCGACAACGCCGGTCGCGCGACGATCAGTGTCGAGGTCACCCGTTCCGCTCCGGATCTCGGCGAGTACCGCACCTATCTCACCGAGTGCTCGCAGGTGGACGCCACCGTGCGGGGGATCACCTCGACCGTCTCGACCGTCCTCGGCGACGATCCCGCCATAGCCGTCGACGGGGCCGAGACGCTGGCCCTGACCCGCACGGTCGACTCCGGCAGGGGATCGGGTGGCATGACGCAGTCGATGGCCGCGCGGATCGCGCAGATCGAGGACGTGCGTGTGACGGTCACGTACCTGTCCTTCGACGCGGCGCCGCCCGACGCCGACAATCTCGACCTCGTGTTCCGGGAGGCCGTCGACTTCGCCGCCCGCCCCTGACGGGGCCGGGTGCGCACCCTAACAGCGCTCACCGACGGGATCGTCCGTTCGGCACGGGTCGACGATGCCGGTCGCGGAGTTGTCCACAGCCGGCCGGTTCATCCCCAGAAGGCCGCGGAACGGCCCCGGGAGCCGCTTTCCGCTCGGACCGATGGGCCACGGTCCGAGCATGACAACTTCCACGCCTTCGTCGTCGCATCCGCTCCGTCTCACCGATGTCGGTGACGTGATCGCCGCCCTGCCCGCACTGATGGGGTTCCCGCCGACGCGCTCGATCGTCGTGATGTGCCTGACCCCGACCGGTGACGCCCCGACCCGCCCGAACGGGAAGGTGGCGAGTATCGGCGCCGTGATGCGACACGACCTCGTCCTGCCCCGGCCCGGGGAGCCGGTCCCGGAACTCATGCGCGCGGCGTTCCGGCGCTTCTGCGCCGTCTGTGCCCGCGAGGGCGCCGAATCGGTGGTGGCCGTTCTCGTGGACGACGATCTCATCGACCGGCACGATCCGGTGATCGCCGACGTGTGCAGGCTCGTCGACGACTTCGCCGATCGTCTCGACGCCGTCGGCATCGACCTGGCGGGGGTGTATGCGCTACCGGAGATCTCCGGTGGAGCGACCTGGTTCGTGCCCGGCCAGGACATCACCGGCAGCGTGGCCGATCCCGGGTCCTCGGTGGTCGCGGCGGCCCGGGTGTTCGAGGGCAGCCCGATCCGCGGCTCCCGCACCGAACTCGCCGCCCTGCTCGCGCCGTATCCGCCGGCGGTTCGGCAGGAGGTCGCGCGGTGCATCGACGAGGTCGTCGAAACCCGCGACCGCGAGTACGAGCGCTGTGCCCGCGAGGGCGGTGGTGAACGCGCCGACCGTCTCGAACTCGAAACCGTGCTCGCGCACATCGAGACGTACGCCGCCGGAACGGATCCCAGTGCGTCCGACATCGCCGAACTGGCCGTCCTGCTCGCCAACCGCACGGTGCGGGACGCCGCCATGGGGCTCGCGACCGGACCGCTCGCACGGCCGGCGGAGCGCTTGTGGACCGAGCTCGCCCGCGCCCTGCCCGATCCGGAGCGGGCCGATGCCGCCGCGCTCGTCGGCTTCGGTGCCTACGTGCGCGGCGATGGTCCGCTCGCCGGGGTCGCACTCGCAGCGGCCCTCGAATCCGATCCCCGCCACCGGCTTTCGGATCTACTCGACCAGGCCCTGCAGGCGGGACTGCGACCCGAGTCGATCCGCGGCCTCGCGGAGACCGGTCACGAGATCGCGGCGCGGTTGGGACTCGAACTGCCGCGCGGCGACGAACCGTCCTGACCGGAGCCGTGTGCGCGGTCGGGTCGTGCGCTCGATCAGCGTCGAGCGGCGTGCAACCGGTCGCCGAGGGCGCGGGTGAACTCCCACGCATCGGAGACGATCTCGTCGAGATCGGTGTGCTGGGGGTTCCACCCGAGTTCGGAGATCGCGCGACCGCTCGAGGCGATGAGCACGGCCGGATCACCGGCGCGGCGCGGCGCGTCGACCGCTGCGATCGGCAGGCCCGTGACCCGCTCGCATGCCGAGATGACCTCGCGGACGGTGAAACCCTCGCCGCTGCCGAGGTTGTAGATGCCGTGGCGGCCGGGCTCGGACTTCGTCAGAGCCAGCACGTGGGCGTCGGCGAGGTCCTTCACGTGGATGTAGTCGCGCACCGCGGTGCCGTCCTTGGTCGGCCAGTCGGTGCCGAAGACCGAGATGTGATCGCGCACACCGAGAGCGACCTGCAGTACCAGCGGGATCAGATGCGTCTCGACGACCCGGTTCTCCCCGGCACCGCCGTAGGCGCCGGCAACGTTGAAGTACCGCAGGCTCGTCGCCGCGAGACCGTGGGCGTGCGCATACGAGGAGATCGCATGATCGATGGCGAGCTTCGACGCACCGTACGGGTTGGTCGGCCGGGTGGGCGCGTCCTCGGTGATCGGCACGCTGTCGGGTTCGCCGTAGGTCGCGGCGGTGGAGGAGAACACCAACCGCGGGGTACCCGAGCGACGGATGGCCTCGAGCAGGGCGAGAGTGGTCACCACGTTGCCCTGCCAGTACTTCTCGGGGAACTCCACCGACTCGCCGACGAGGGACTGTGCACCGAAGTGGAGGACGCCGTCGAAACGGGATCCGGAGAGCAGTTCGTCGGCGACGGCCGCGATGTCGCCCTCGACGAACTCGGCACCGGTGGGCACCGCCTCGGCGTTCCCGGTGGACAGGTCGTCGACGACCACGACATCGTGGCCCTGCTCGAGCAGCACGGTCGTGCACACGCTGCCCACATAGCCGGCGCCGCCGGTCACCAGAAGTCTCACGCTGGACATCCCCTTTTCGCATGCCCGTACCGGACATGCGAAAAGGGGTCTGTGTCAGACCTGCTTCACCTGCACGGCGTGGGCCATCTCGTCGGAAAGCTCGAAGCTGTCGTGACCGGCCACGGTGATGGACACCGAGCCCGGTCGCGTCTCGACTGTAACCCGCGCGTCCGGGACCACACCGGCCTCACGCAGTCGCGCGATGACCTCGGGGTCGGACTGGACGTACTCCGCGAGCCGGCGCACCACGACCGCGGTCGGCTTGCCGTGCGGGATCTCCGTCAGCCGCACCAGTTTCTCGTCGAGGACCGCCGTGCGGTCGAGACCGAGCTGCGCCAGTCCCGGGATCGGATTGCCGTAGGGGGAGGTGGTCGGGTTGTTGAGCACCTCCACGAGGCGGCGCTCGACCTCCTCGCTCATCACGTGCTCCCAGCGACACGCCTCGGCGTGCACGTTCTCCCAGTCGAGACCGATCACGTCCACGAGAAGCCGTTCGGCGAGCCGGTGCTTGCGCATGACCGAGACCGCGAGATCGCGGCCCTTCTCGGTGAGCTGCAGGTGGCGGTCGCCGGCGACCCGGAGCAGGCCGTCGCGTTCCATACGGGCCACGGTCTGGCTGACCGTCGGTCCGCTCTGTTCGAGGCGCTCGGCGATACGCGCGCGCAGCGGCACCACGCCTTCCTCTTCCAAGTCGTAGATGGTCCGGAGATACATCTCCGTTGTATCGACCAGGTCCTTCACTCTCACACCCCTTCGTCTGGGCCGATTCTAACCGTGCGAACAGGACGGTGGGGGCGCCCTCCGAGGCTCGCATGTCGGTGGGTGGACCAGTAGCGTCTGTGTCCATGACCACGAGCTCCACCGCGGCGGGCGGTACGACACAGCTGAGCGGCGATCGGATAGTGGTGTGGAGCCCCGACTACCTCGATTACCGGTGGGGTCCGACACATCCGATGAATCCCACGCGCCTCGATCTCACGATGGCGCTGTCCCGCAGTCTCGGTCTCCTCGAGGGCGTCGAGACGGTCCGCCCGTCCCCTGCGGACGACACCGATCTGCTGCGCATCCACACCGCTTCCTACGTCGACGCGGTCAAGCGCGCGGGCTCCGCTCCGGAGGGAGCGGCACCCCCGGCCGACGCACCCCACGGTCTCGGCACCGAGGACAACCCGATCTTCCCCCGTATGCACGAGGCCAGCGCGACGCTCGCCGGGGGAACCCTCGCGGCCGCACGCGAGATCGCGAGCGGCCGGGCCCGCCGCGCGGTGAGCATCGGGGGCGGCATGCACCACGCGATGGCCGACTGGGCCGCCGGGTTCTGCGTCTACAACGACGCCGCCATCGCGATCTCGTGGCTGCTCGACCACGGCTACGACCGCATCGCCTACATCGACGTCGACGCTCACCACGGCGACGGTGTGCAGCACGCCTTCCTCGGCGATCCCCGCGTCCTGACCATCTCCCTGCACCAGCATCCCGCGACGCTGTGGCCCAACACCGGGTGGTCCAGCGAGGTCGGTTCGGGTCCGGCCGAGGGCACCGCCATCAATCTGCCGGTGCTGCCGGGCACCGTGGACGCGTTGTGGTTGCGCGCCTTCCATGCCGTCGTGCCGGGCGCGGTCGCGGCGTTCCGCCCCCAGATCCTCATCAGTCAGTGCGGTGCCGACAGCCACCGCGAGGACCCTCTGGCCGATCTCTCCCTGACCGTCGACGGCCAGCGCGCGTCGTATCTCGCGATGCGCGATCTCGCCGACCGCTACTGCGAGGGTCGCTGGCTCGCCGTGGGCGGCGGCGGTTACGGCCTCGTGCGGGTGGTGCCGCGCGCGTGGACCCACCTGATCGCCGCGGCGCTGGACCGCGAGATCGACCTGAGCACCCCGGTCCCGGCGGACTGGAGCGAGCGCGTCGGCGCTCTCGCCCCGAGCGTCGAACTGCCCACGGTCATGGGGGAGGGCTCCGACGTCTCGTACCTGCCGTGGGACGGTCCCGGTGGCACACCGGAAACGGGGATCGCGTCCCTGGACCGCGCACTGACCCGCATCGATTCGGCGATCATCGCCACGAGGCGGGCGGCCTTCCCGCTGCTCGGCCTGGACCCGGAGGACCCCCGTGACTGACCGGCAGAATCCCTCGGCGGCACCGGACTCCGCGTCTGCGACGGGCGCGGCCCCCGCGCAGGGTGCCGGGACGGCGGGGGAGACCGACCCCGCGCGCGAGGCGGCGCTGGCGCGCGCCCGCGACTATCCGCGGCACTGGGTCGCAGACGTGCTGGCCTCGGACGGCGGTGTCGTACACCTGCGGCCGATCGTCCCCGAGGACGCCGACGCGATCGTCGCCTTCCACAGCAAACTGTCCGAACGCACTCGCTATCTGCGGTACTTCGGTCCGTACCCGACGATCTCGAAGAAGGACCTGTTCAACTTCACGGTCGTCGACCACAAGTCCCGCGTGGCGTTCGTCGCGGTGCTCGGCGACGAGATCATCGCCGTCGGTCGGTACGAGGGACTCACGAACGAGGGCGACGGTCTCTCCGCCGAGGTGGCCTTCACCGTCGCCGACGCCCACCAGGGACGCGGTCTCGGTCCGATCCTGCTCGAACACCTCGCCGGCGCGGCCGCCGAGAACGGACTGCACACCTTCGTCGCCGAGGTCCTCGCCGAGAACCGGCACATGATCACGGTCTTCCGGGAGGCCGGCTACCAGGTCAGCCGCAGCTTCGAAGGGGGAGTCGTGCGGCTCGAATTCGCGATCGATCCCACCGAGGCCCTCGTCTCGGTCCGCAACGCCCGCGAACGCGCCGCCGAGGCGCGCAGCGTGCGCAACATCCTCGGTCCCGGCAGTGTCGCCGTCATCGGTGCCTCCACCGACAGCCGCAAGGTGGGCAACGCCGTGCTGGTGAACATGCTGCGCAGCGGGTTCACCGGGCCGGTCTACCCGGTCAACGCCGAACACCGGTCCGTCCGGGGGGTCCGCGCCTACCCGACGGTCCGCGACATCCCCGACGAGATCGACCTCGCCGTCGCCGCCGTACCCGCCGAATCGATCGACTCGGTGCTCGACGACTGTCTCGCGAAGGGCGTCAAGGCGCTGCTCGTCGTCTCGTCGGGTTTCGGCGAGACCGGACCGGAAGGCCGCGACGCCGAGCGGCGGCTCACCCTGGCCGCGCGGTCGCACGGTATGCGCCTCATCGGGCCGAATGCTCTCGGTGTCGCCAACAACGATCCCGCGGTCCGGCTCAACGCGACCCTCGCACCCGTGCTCCCGGCAGCCGGCAACGTCGGCTTCTTCTGCCAGTCCGGTGCCCTCGGCATCGCCATCCTCGACGAGGCCGCCAAGACGGGGGTCGGGCTGTCGTCCTTCGTCTCGGCCGGTAACCGCGCCGACCTGTCCGGCAACGACCTGCTGCAGTACTGGGACACCGATCCCGCCACCGAAGTGGTGCTGCTGTATCTGGAGAGCTTCGGCAACCCGCGCAAGTTCTCGCGCATCGCGCGGCGGGTGGCGCGTAGCAAACCGATCGTCGCCGTCAAGAGCGGCCGCCACGCGGTGCCGCCGGCGCTCGCCGCGCGGACGGGGGAGATGGACGACACCATCGTGCGATACCTGTTCGAGCAGGCCGGTGTCGTCCAGGTCGAGTCCATCGGCCAGCTCTTCGACTCGGCGCTGCTGTTCGGTTACCAGCCGCTGCCCGCGGGTCCCCGCGTCGCCGTGGTCGGCAACTCCACCGCCCTGGGTCTGCTCGCCGTCGACGCCGCCCGCGGCCAGGGTCTGCAGGCACCGGACGCGGTGGATCTCGGCGCGCAGGCGTCGCCCGAGGAATTCGCCGAAGCCGTCGCCCGGGCGCTCGACTCACCCGATGTCGACTCGGTGATCGCGGTCTTCGTCCCACCGGTCGCCGTCGACGTCCAGCCCTACGCGCAGGCCCTGCGCGACGCCGTCGCCGGGTCGGAGAAGCCGGTGGTCACGACCTTCCTGGCGACCGAGGGCATCCCCGACGTCCTGGCCGTGCGCGGACCGGACGGCAACCCGACCCGCGGATCCGTGCCGTCCTATCCCGGTCCGGAACGAGCCGCGCTCGCCCTGGGACGGGCCTGGCGGTACGCGAAGTGGCGCAGTCGTCCGCCCTCGCAGGTCGTGCGACCGGCGGGCATCGATCCCGAGCGTGCCCGCGCGCTCGTGGACGGCTGGCTCGAGACGACTCCGGAGGGTCGCTACCTGTCGGACACCGAGGCGGCGCTGCTGCTGTCCTGCTACGGGGTCGAGGTCGCGGACTTCCGCGCGGTCACCACCGAGGAGGAGGCGGTCGAGGCGGCGGAGGAGATCGGTTTCCCCGTGGCGGTCAAGGCCACCGGTGCCCAGTGGCGGCACCGGCCCGACCTGAGCGGGGTCCGGCTCGATCTCGTCGACGCGGATTCGGTGCGGATCGCCTATCGCGACCTGGCCGCGGTCTCCGGGGAGCCGTTGATGCACGTGCAGCGGATGGCCCACAAGGGCATCGGGTGCGCGATCCGTGTGCAGGACGACCCGTCGTTCGGTTCGCTCATCTCGTTCGGTCTCGCCGGTGTGATCTCCGACCTGCTCGGCGACCGGGCCTACCGGGTCCTACCGCTCACGGAGGACGAGGCGGTCGAGCTGATCGATGCTCCGAAGGCGGCGCCGCTGCTGTCGGGCTACCGCAACGCCGCGCCCGTGAACAAGCCGGCGCTCGTCGACTTCGTCCAGCGGATCTCGGCGCTCGCCGACGACCTTCCCGAGGTACGCGAGCTGGTGTGCGAGCCGGTGCTGGCCTCGGTGGTGGGAGCCGAACTCACCGACGCGCACGTGCGGATCGGGCCCGAACCGCACCCGCTGGACCTCGGACCGCGCCGTCTGCGCTGACGTGAGGCCGGGGCGACGACTCCCGGCGGGACACCCCGGACAGCAACGATCCCCGAGAACCCAGCCCGGTTCTCGGGGATCGGATACCGCTGACGCGCCCGGTCAGCTGGCGTAGGCGCGAAGACGCTCGGCGCGGTCTCCTTCGCGGAGCTTGGCCATCACTTCGCGTTCGATCTGGCGGACACGCTCACGGGAGAGCCCGAAGAGCTTGCCGATCTGATCGAGGGTGCGGGGCTGACCGTCGTCGAGGCCGTAGCGCAGCCGGATGACCTGCTGTTCGCGCTCGTCGAGCGTTGCGAGGACGCTGCGGACGTCGCTGTGCAGCAGGCCGGCGATGACGGCGGTCTCGGCGGACGTCGCCTCGGCGTCCTCGATGAAGTCGCCCAGGGGCGCCTCCTCGTCCGCACCGACCGGCATGTCCAGGCTGACCGGATCACGCGAGTGATCGAGCAGTTCCTCGATCTTGTGGGCCGGGATGCCCGACTCCTCCGCGAGCTCCTCGAGCGTGGACTCACGACCGAGCTGCTGGTGCAGCTCAC
>JACYYK010022501.1_pt1 | contig 12031 bp, 11 predicted proteins | sample 8236871 | NCBI WGS metagenome assembly JACYYK01 (sample SAMN14103087, study PRJNA606662) | landfill metagenome | isolation source: landfill solid waste inoculated with endophyte fungus Paravalsa indica | place: India:New Delhi, Okhla landfill site | collected 2017-11-05 | reverse complement strand
AACCCGCATTCCCAGCTTGGAAGGCTGGAGCACTAGCCGTTGTACTACATCCGCAAAGTGTTTATCCGTATCAACAACAATATTTATAATACACATTTGTTCTGACAAAGTCAACACTTTTGTTATTTAAATTAATTTATCTTCTATGTCTATCCTTAATGGTGAATAAACATTGCATCCCCGAAACTGAAAAAGCGATATTTTTCAGTTACAGCATGCTTATAAGCATTTAAAATATTATCACGACCTGTAAAAGCAGCCACTAACATCACTAAGGTTGACTTAGGTAAATGGAAGTTAGTAATAAACGCATCCACAACTTGCCACTTAAATCCTGGCTTGATAAATATATCCGTCCAACCAGAATCTGCATGTAATGTACCGTCAAACTTCGCACCTATCGTTTCAAGCGTACGAATTGATGTCGTTCCTGTTGCGACAATTCGGCCACCATTAGCACGAACCTCGTTCAATGTCTGTGCAGCTTCTTCACTTAATTGATAAAATTCGGAATGCATTTTATGATCATCAATATTGTCTTCTTCAACTGGTCTAAACGTACCTAAACCAACATGTAAAGTCAGCTCAATCAGTTTAATCCCTTTATCAGCTACTTTTTGCAACAATTCAGGCGTCCAATGCAATCCTGCAGTTGGTGCAGCAGCTGAACCATTAACCTTTGAATAAACCGTCTGGTATCGTTCTTGATCTTCCAGCTTCTCTTTAATATATGGTGGTAATGGCATTTCTCCTAGTTCTTCTAGAATCTCCAAAAAAATACCATCATAATGGAACTTAATCATACGACCACCGTGTTCTAGCTCCTCTGTCACTTCCGCAGTCAATCGTCCATCACCAAAAACTATTTTTTGACCAACTGGATATTTACGTGCCGGTTTCACAAGAGTCTCCCAAACATCATCTTGATCTTGACGAAGTAATAAGACCTCAACATGACCACCGGTTTCTGGTCGTACACCATAAAGTCGTGCTGGCAAAACACGTGAATTATTCATGACTAAGGCATCACCCGGATTCAAATAGTCAATGATGTCATAAAAATGACGATCATGTAATTCTCCAGTATCTGCATTTAGTTCTAATAAACGTGAACCATCACGTTTCTCCAATGGTGTTTGTGCAATTAATTCATGTGGCAAATCATAATCAAAGTCATTTAAACTAGTATATGTTTCCGTCATTTATCTTTACTCCTAACTATTTTTTATCAGGTAATGGTAATTGTAAGTGTTCATATGCTGCTAAAGTAACCACTCGCCCTCGTGGTGTTCGCTGTAAAAAGCCAATTTGTAATAAATATGGCTCATAAACCGATTCAATCGTATCGATTTCTTCACCAATATTAGCCGCAATTGTACCAACGCCGACTGGGCCCCCTTGGTAAAATTTGATCATTGTCTCTAAAATCTTATGATCTACCTCATCAAGTCCCATGCCATCTATTTGCAATAAGGCGAGTGAAAAATTAACCATTTCATCGTTAATTATTTGCAAGCCTTTCACAGTTGTAAAATCACGAACGCGTCGCAATAAACGATTTGCTATTCGTGGTGTTCCTCGTGATCGTCGCGCAAGTTCATAAGCACCCTCATCAGCAACTTCAATATTAAATATATCGGCTGAACGTTTAATAATCTCTGATAATTCAGTTGCCGTGTAATATGCCATATGTTCAACAATGCCAAAACGATCACGTAAGGGTTGCGATAACATTCCTGCCCGGGTCGTCGCACCAATCAACGTAAAGGGTGGTAATGGAAAATGAATCGGGTGCGCATTAGGACCTTCGCCAGCAATAATGTCAACATAAAAATCTTCCATTGCTGAATATAACATCTCTTCAACTTGCTTAGGCAGACGATGGATTTCATCAATAAATAAAACATCGCCTGGAGCAAGTTCATTTAACAATGCCAGTAAATCACCAGACTTTTCAATCGCTGGACCAGATGTTGTCCGCAAATTGACTCCCATTTCGTGAGCCACAACCATTGCTAAGGTTGTCTTCCCTAATCCTGGTGGACCATATAATAACATATGATCCAATGGTTCTGAACGTTGTTTTGCCGCCTCAATATATACCTGCAATCTTTGTTTTAAATCTTCTTGACCAATATACTGCTGCAATGTACTGGGACGTAACGTTTGTTCAATCGACTGTTCACCAGTGTCAGTAGACATATCATGTAAAAAGTCCTCTGCCATTTATTTCCCCCAAAACCTTACTGCAATAATTTCAAGCCTGCACTCACGTATTCTGCAGTAGATAAGTTTGTTTGTTTTGTTAATTCTTTTTCAACACGTTTCGTATCCTTCTTTGCATATCCTAAAGCCTCTAAGGCTAATAAAGCATCAACTAATGCTGAATTTTCCCCATCTGCTGGCAGCGGATCATTATGCTCAACTGACAATGTCAAATCAGCAAGCTTATTTTGCAAATCTAAAACAATTTGTTGCGCTGTCTTTTTACCAATACCGGGAAACTTTGTTAAAAAGCTAATGTCATTTTGCATAATGGCATTAATTAGCCCTGTATGGTCACTGTTTGCCAAAATTGCCAAAGCCGATTTAGGCCCAATACCTGAAACGTTCAATAATTTTTGAAATAAATCTTTATCTTCTTTATTTGAAAAGCCATATAAAGCTTGTTCGTTGTCACGAATTATCTGTTCAACGTAAACAGTCATTGTGTCATTCAAAGAAAAGGTATATGGATTAGCAACTAACACCCGATAACCAATTCCTTGTATGTCGATTACAATATAGCTTGGCAATATTGCTGTTATAGTACCTTTTAGATATTCGTACATGTTCTTCTCCAATTCTACAAGTCACTGCTTACATTATAGCAGAAAAATTCCAGCTATTTTTAATTTACCGTGATTGTTAAATTCCAGAATGTGAAATTTTGTACAATAATATTCACACTTTATTCACATTTACTAGTTATTATTTAACTATCGACTTAAAGATAAGTAACGAGAAAGCCTACGCTCATTGCTTGGTCGTTTCGTCACCCACATGACGAAGAGTTTTTACTTTCCTAGTAAATCTACTCAATTAACATATCTCTTATTAAACCTACAACAAAAAAGGACTGGTTAATAGCCAGTCCTTTTTTGTTGTAGATTTTATCACGTGCATGAATACTACAAAACGAGTAGAATGGTTATTTATAAAAAACAAATCAACAGGAGATAATCATGCTAAAAGAAAAATTGTCTGAGTTGCCTACTTGGCGCCGAAACTTGTTTGTACTTTGGTTTGGTGTTTTCATGACTGGTATTGGATTTAGTGAAGTTATGCCTTTTTTGTCTCTATACGTAGATACATTAGGTGATTTTACTAAAAATCAATTAACATTCTATAGTGGACTAACTTTTTCTATCACTTTTTTAATGACTGCAATTATATCGCCTTTTTGGGGGAAATTAGCTGATAGCAAGGGACGTAAACTGATGTTGTTGCGTGCATCATTAGGAATGGCTATTGTGTTTTTCCTAATGGGAGCAGCCCAAAATATTTGGCAACTTATTTTCTTTCGTGCGTTACAAGGTCTATGTGGTGGCTTCATTTCAAATGCAAATGCCATGATTGCTACCCAAACCCCAAAAGACAAATCAGGCTATGCTTTAGGGACACTAGTCACTGGTGTAACCGGCGGACAGCTAATTGGTCCATTCATCGGTGGTATTCTTGCTTCAATTGTGAGCTATCGTTTGTCTTTCATTATTACTGGTATTATATTCTTACTAGTATTTACCCTTGTCATTACCTTGGTCAAAGAAGAGTTTACCCCAATTGCACCTGGCGAATCATTATCACGCAAAGAAGTATTTAAACAGTTAAAGCACCCCCAGTTAACGATTAGCTTATTTCTAACAACCTTTATCATTCAAATCGTTAATCAGTCCATCAGCCCGATTGTTGCCCTTTTTGTCCGTGAACTAAATAACGGCAATAGTGGTACCACATTCTGGGCCGGAGTTGTTGCTGCCATGCCTGGTATTGCAACCATGCTTGCTGCACCAAAATTTGGAAGATTAGGTGATCGCATTGGTACACATCGTATCATGTTAATTGGATTTACACTGGCATTTTCATTTATGTTACCCACAGGATTTGTCACTGCAGTTTGGCAACTAGCCATCTTACGTTTTATGATAGGTATTTCCGATGCCACGATGCTACCTGCGGTTCAAACACTAATATCTAAAACAACGCCATCGCAGATTACTTCACGTATCTTTGCATACAATCAATCATTCCAATCATTAGGATCGGTTGCTGGACCAATAATGGGAACAATTGTTGCAATGTTTTTCGATTATAGAGGTATCTTCATTGCAAGTGCCCTCTTGATAGTCGTGAATGCTGTACTATTCTTTTATCGTACTAAATCATTAAAAAATGATGATTCACTTAATTTATAAAAAAACCTTGATGTTCTTTTCAACTAGTTAGCAACATAACTAGCAATGAAAAACACCAAGGCTTTTTTTAATCAACATTTATACGACGAACCATGTGATATAACACTAATAGCGCAAATTGTAGCGCCCCAAATGAAATAACAAATACCAAACTATGCATTGATATAGAGGCCGTAAATAGTTTAATAATTTTTTGTGGATCACTAACAATTTCCCATGAATTAATACGCAAAAACCGACCTAGGTAAATACCATATGCCGAAACAAAAGACAAAATCATATAAAATAATATCGTCCAAAGGGTTGAAGATTTTTGACAATAGACCCGACCAACAATGTGTGCTGAAGCAATTCCTAATATTAACCCAGTTAATACACCCACTGCTAAAATAGCATAATTAAAAAATTGGGTTTCAGTCATTAATCCGGTACCAATCGATGACAAATGACTAAAATCGGTCACCATATACATGGCATTTGGAAAAAATGCTAACCAACCCAGTGTTATTAACCCCTTTACAAGACGATGCTTCTTGGCATAGCGAATTAATAAGGCTAAATCAAATGGTATCAATGCTAAAAATATATTCCAAATTAAAAAATTATAGTTGGTTGGTACCAACCAAATGACCAAAAGCATGCCTAAAATAACGACGTGCACCCTGATAATATCCGTTTTCATTTTTTCTTCCAATACTTTGTTTCTTAACCTGATAAAAACATTTTACAGGACGTACGATAAATGCATCATAAAAATAACTTATTTAAGCGTTTCAGTTTTTGCATGAACTTTATTCGTATATGGTATTTCATACCAATTAATATCCCCAACAACAATCTGCACCTGACCAGCCATTTCGTCAGTAACTGCCTGCTTAAATGCCGTCATTTCTGAATCAGCAACCGCAACAGTCAGCGTTACATCAGTCGCATAAGCTGTATCTAAAACCTGATAATCATTCTGCCCTAACCAATATTTCAGCGGATCAAATTGCTTATAAGCAATTTGTAAACGTACTTCATGTCGCTGAATCCGTTCAATCAAGCCGCTCGCTTCAACACCGCCAACAACAGTTCCTGCATAAGCTCTAACAAGTCCACCGGCACCAAGCTTAATACCACCAAAATAACGCGTTACAACCACGGCAACATCACGAATAGCATTATTTTTTAAAACTTCTAACATCGGTACACCAGCTGTGCCGGCCGGCTCACCATTATCAGAATATCGTTGTATTTCATTACGATCGCCTAATAGATATGCCCAAACATTATGTGTTGCCTTACGATGGGTCAAACTAATACTATCGATAAATTGTTTCGCTTCTTCTTCATTTGACACACGCGCGATATTTACAATAAACCGAGACTTTTTGATAACTTGCTCCCAGGTTATCTGTTGCTTAGCAATTGTGATATATTTTCCCAACTCTTCAACGTGTTCAACCTGATTTCCCGCCATATTATCCTCCTTTTTAATTAATAAAACTCGTTTATTCTCAGCTTTACCGAAAATAAACGAGCTATAAAATTTCCAAATATTTAATCGACCTTACTCTTCGTATTCAAATTGGAAATCTAAAATCTGTACAGTATCACCATTCTTCGCACCAGCTTCATGGAGAGCCTTATCAACACCCATAAACCTAATTTGACGTGCAAAACGCATTAATGATTCTGTAAAGTTTGTATTTGTACGCTTAAACAATCGTTCAATTTCATCACCAGATAGAATCCAAGTACCATACTCATCTTGTGATAATTCGAATGGTTGCTCACGTCCCTCAAATTCATAATTTGCTTGTTCATCATCAGTTGCTACCATGCCCTTTGGTATAAAGGCAGGTGTCTCATCCAACAAGTCAGCTGTACGACGTAACAAAGGCTCCAAACCTTCACGTGATAATGATGAAATTGGCATGATTTCAATATTATCAGGTACACTATCATCTTTACGAAGTTGCTCTTCAAACATTTCAAGAGCAGTTTGAGCGTCCGGCATATCCATCTTAGTTGGTACAACAATTTGTGGACGCTCTAATAATGCTGGATCGTAGGCTGCTAATTCTTGATTGATTTTTATATAATTATCGTAAGGATCCTGTTCCGGATCAACACCTGACATATCAATCATATGCAAAATAACTCTAGTTCGTTCAACATGACGTAAGAATTGGATTCCTAATCCGACACCATCCGAAGCTCCTTCAATCAACCCAGGTAAGTCAGCCATAACAAAATCACGCCCATCATCTAAACGTACCATACCTAGGTTAGGCACTAAGGTAGTGAAATGATAAGCTGCCACCTTTGGCTTTGCTGCTGTTACGACTGATAATAACGTTGATTTTCCAACTGAAGGGAAGCCAACTAGCCCCACATCTGCCAATACTTTCAATTCTAATGAAATATCTAATTCTTCACCTGGTTCACCATTTTCAGCAATCTCAGGAGCGGGGTTTTTCGATGAAGCAAACCGAATATTACCACGACCACCACGGCCACCTTGGGCAATAACTAACCGTTGCCCTTTTTCAGTCAAATCACCAATGACTGCACCAGTTTCCGTGTTTGTAATCGTTGTTCCTTGTGGGACTTTAATAACTAAATCTTCTGCTGATTTTCCTGTCATCCCCTTGGTAGCACCATTACCACCAACTTGCGCCTTAAAGTGGTGCTGATAACGGAAATCCATCAGCGTACGAAGCCCCTCATCAACAACCATGATGACTGATCCACCATGGCCACCATCTCCACCGAAAGGACCTCCCATATCAATATATTTTTCGTGGCGGAATGAAACTGCACCATCCCCACCTTTTCCTGCTTTAACAAATATTTTTACTTGGTCGACAAACGCCATCGTTCATGACCTCACTTTCTTTTTTAGCTGCCTTGTAGCCAACTGTAAACTGTCGTGTTACATTTTACAGCACTTTCTCAGGTTTGACTACCTTTAGTCGTCATGATTTTGCATCGCTGCCAATGATATGCGTATATTATTGGCAACCTTTTCTGATATCCCCAATTGTTTTAAATCATCTAATGAGGCGTTCGCCATTTTATTCATTGAGCCGAACTTTGTTAATAATTTTTGGCGTGTCTTGGGGCCAACCCCAGCAATACCATCTAATCTTGAACCTAATGAACTTTTAGAACGTAATTGACGATGAAATGTAATAACAAATCGATGAACTTCATCCTGTATCCGTTGTAATAAATAGAAACCTTGTGAATTTGGATCAAGGTGGACATGAGCCGCCCCTTCTTCCTTTAACAAGTCAGCAGTCTTATGCTGATCATTTTTTACCATAGCTGCTACCGGAATATCAAGACCTAATTCATCCTCGATAACCTCTCGAGCCGCATTTAATTGAATAACGCCACCATCCATTAAAATAAGATCTGGCATTTCCTCATGTTCTTTCAATAATCTTGTATACCGTCGCCGAATGACTTCCATCGTTTCAGCATGTTCATCAGCGTGCTCAGTCGTTTTGTTTTTATACTTACGATACTTGTTTTTGTTTGGCACACCATCTTCAAAGACAACCATCGCAGAAACCATCGCTGTTCCTTGTAAATGAGAATGGTCAAAAGCCTCAATGCGATGAATCTCTGGAATATTCAACGCATCAGCAATTTCTTGCATTGCACCACTGGTTTTTGACTCGTTCATCTCTAGGAGGCGGAATTTTTCATCCAAAACAATTTTGGCATTCTTCCCTGCTAATTCAAACAATGCGCGCTTTTCACCACGTTGCGGCGTACGTACTGGCACATCAAACACCTGCGAAATAGCCTCTTTATCAACACCTGCCGGTACCAAGATTTCTTTTGGCAACACAGCGTTCCGCCGATTGTAAAATTGCAAAATAAAACTTGTCAATTCTTCTTGTGCTGAACCAACAATAGCGAATAGACGTTTTTCTCGTTTCATTAAACGGGCTTGCCTAATGAAGAAAACCTGGACTGATAACCATCCTTTATCCATATAAAAATTAAAGATATCTCTGGGCGTACCATCACGTGAAATAATTTTTTGCTTTTCAACAGTTGCTTCAATAAATTTTAATTGGTCTCTTAAGTCAGCTGCGCGTTCATAAGACAAATTTGCCGCCGCATCAGCCATTTTTTCTTGTAACATTTTGGTGACAACTTTAGTATCACCATCTAAGAAACGCTTTATTTTCTTTATCTGATCACTATATTCTTTTTCCGGCACTACTTTGTAACAAGCACCTAAACACTGTCCAATATTAGCGTACAAACATGGCCGTCCTTGAAACCCATGACAACGTCGTAAAGGATAAACTTTTTGCAAAAAGTGCAAGGTCTCCTGTGCAGCATAAACATTCGGATAGGGTCCAAAATAATGAGCACCATCATCAGCCACTTCGTTTGCTAATTGGATTTGCGGATCACGTTCATTAGTTATCTTAATATAAGGATAGCCAGTCCCACGTTTTAACCTAATATTATAATAAGGCTGGTATTTCTGAATTAGCGTAATTTCTAGCAACAATGATTCTTTTTCAGAACTTGTCACAATAAAATCAAAGTCGGCGATATTAGCGACCAGTTGTTCAGTTTTTCCAGAGTGTTCACTTTTAAAATAAGAACGGACTCTATTTTTTAAATTTTTAGCCTTACCAACGTAAATAATTTTCCCATCTTTATCTTTCATTTGATATGATCCTGGTAAGTCAGGTAATAAAGCTAATTTCTGTTCAATATGTTCTGATGCCATCTAGATGCCTTCCTTAACTATCAGCTGACAATTCGCCATGTTTTCAACAATTTTTCTTATTTAACCAAATTTTAATTAAACATGCTATAATAGTGCTAACTATTATATAGGAGGTTCTTGACATGTCACTACAAACCAAAAGAAATGATGAATTAGCTCGTCAAGTTGACGAAGTTTTTGATATCCCTGATTTAAACGACAAAAATAAAGATCGTTTCCTCGGCAATCAACAAAATGAGGAAGAAGAAAAATAAGTTTAACCAAGAGACTGGAACAAAAGATGTTCCAGTCTCTTTTATGTCTAGAATTTGAAAAATTTTAAACATAAACGCGTACCAAAAGTTAACGCCTGAATATAACAAACGTCTTTTGTCTCGCTGTCTTTTCTTTATTGCTACATACTTTATACAATAATAACTATGAGTATTCACCTCTACATCATAACAACCCTATGCTACTTTCTCAATAGCATAGGGTTGTTACCGTTAATCATCAATTGTTTTTTTACTAAATAATCCTTTTAAGCTCAATAAAGCTGCTTTAGTAATATTACCATCACTGTATGTTAACACATTTTTCTTATAAACTCGTAATCCGTATCTGGCCAAGAAAATTAGCACAATAACTTCTAATACTAATGCAACGAATGCATCTGTCATATTAGCATATTGTAATCCTAAGCGTGCTGGCATAAGTGTCTGAGATACAAACGGCACATAAGACAATGTATTGATCAACATATTATGTGGCTGGCCTTCAAGGATAAACGTCAAAATATAGCCAATCATCGCCATATAAGTAATTGGAGATACAGCTTGTTGTACTTGACTCAAGTCATTGATCATTGCCGATATAATTGCTGTTAGAATCATGTACAAGAATATCCCAACAATCGCTAACAATCCTGTCATTACGGCAAATCCAACATCAACGCCAGTAAGTAGCTCCTTAGCCATGTCAACGTATTTATTATCAGGTACAAAGGCATAGCCAATGACACCCGCCACAACATACACAATACCATGGGTAATTGCCAGCGCAGCAACGCCTAATAGTTTACCAAAAAATTGTACTCCAGCCGAAGTGACTGCTAACAAAATTTCCATAATTCGCGAAGACTTTTCATTCGCAATTTCTTGAGCAATCATGCCGACATACGCCGTTAGAAAAATAAATATAAAGATACCTAAGCCACCGGCTAGCATGCTATTAGCAGCGTTCGAAGATACACCACCCGCCGATGTTTTACCATTGTTGCTATAGACAGTTGAATTAAACGATGGTGGTTGAATCAAATCTTGTAATTGTTTCGTATCTAAATGCAATTTGGCTGCTTGATTAACCATATAATATTGATTAATCGTCGTTTGCAAAGTATCTTCAGATAATGACTCAGCATCTTTGGCCATCGTTAAATGATAACGCTCATGTTGCGAAGTCAAATAACCATCAATTTTATCATTACGCAAGGCTTGTTTGGCTTTAGCCGACGAGGTGACATTCGTATACCGTGCACCAACCGATTTATTCTTTTCCAAATACGTCGTTAGTGCTGTGTTATTCACTATTGCTACAGTAGGTTTCTCATCACTTTTAGTAGCATCTATTGCAAACGCAATGCCGAAGATAACAAGTAAAATTAATAATGGCGCTAAAACAACCGACCAAAAGCCGAATGTTTTCATGCGATTCATATAGGTCTGTCGGGCAACCAAAAATAATTGATGTCTAGTCATTTTTAATACCCCCGGCAACTTCACGACGGAAAATTTCATCTAATGTGGGTGGTGTCTGTGCAAACACCGGTACATACCCGTCTCGAGCAACAATCCTGAACACCTCTTTACCAACATGATCATCTGATAACTTCAGATGCCGGCCATCCCCTTCTTTCTCAACCGAGACAACACGTGGTACTGCTAATAATTCCGCATCTGCTACAGGTGCTTCTAAGTAGATTTCACTACGTCCAAATGACTCTCTAATATCGGATAAGCCTCCACTTAGCACTGTCTGTCCATGTTTTAACATTAATAATTCATCTGATAACTTTTCAACACCACTCATATTATGTGAACTAAAGATAATCATCGCTCCGTTATGCTTCAGGCGTAAAATTTCATTCATCATGAGTTGGGCATTAACTGGATCGAGACCAGTAAATGGTTCATCCAATATCAGTAATGATGGTTCAGTAATCACCGTGGCAATTAATTGAACTTTTTGTGCATTACCTTTAGACAGGCTTTGGACTTTATCAGTTACCTTACCCACAACGTCCAGTCTATCCATCCAATGCTTTAATTTTTGTTTTGCATCACCCTTCGACATACCATGTAGTGCAGCAAAATAAACAACTTGTTGTTCAACACTCAATTTTTGATACAAGCCACGTTCTTCAGGCAAAAAACCAATATTTTGCCTATCTCGGTTTGTAATAGCATGATTATCCCAAGTAATCGTACCATGTGTGGGCTTAATAAAATCCAGCATCATTCGGAAAGTTGTGGTTTTCCCAGCACCATTCTGGCCAATTAAACCAACGACATGTCCTGCTTCTAATTGCATATTCATATTGTCAACCGCAATTTTATCACCAAACTCTTTTGTTAAATTTTTTAATTCTATCATGCAAAAACTCCTATCATAATTGGCAGTTAACACTATTAGGATAGCATATTTTGTCAAAATAACTATCTTTTAAATTAAAAATCATCAATACTATCATTTTAAGATGTTAAAAAAGAGAACGTCACTTTAAAATTCGGCGATGTGATAAGAATGACAGAGAAACATAATTAATACATTTTTAACACAAAAAAAGAGC
>JACYYK010000916.1_pt1 | contig 12033 bp, 10 predicted proteins | sample 8236871 | NCBI WGS metagenome assembly JACYYK01 (sample SAMN14103087, study PRJNA606662) | landfill metagenome | isolation source: landfill solid waste inoculated with endophyte fungus Paravalsa indica | place: India:New Delhi, Okhla landfill site | collected 2017-11-05 | reverse complement strand
GGATCGCGCAGCTGGTACCAGAGGAAGCTCTTGACCTTCTGCTTCTCGGCGATGCTCCAGGCGGACTTCAGGTAGCTGGCGGCACGACCGACCGGGATCTTGTCCGATCCGCGGGTCTTGTAGGCGAACTCGGTCAGGTAGAGGTTCGAGACGGCCTTCGACGGCAGCCGCTTGGTCCGGGCGGCCTTGCGCAGGTCCGACTTGGCGTAGCCGAGGTTCGCCTGGGTCCAGTCGTCGCGGTCCTTGCGCTTCTTGCGCGGGTTCGCCTTGAAGTCGTAGGTGTGCAGCGAGACGCCGTCGGCCTTGACGGTGTAGGTCTTGCGGCTGCCCTTGGCCTTCCAGTTGCTCTTGAGCCCGAGCACCTCGCGGACGAACGATCCGGCGTTCTCCGACTGGCCGTTGGGGTAGTTCTTCGACAGCCGCCGGGCGTACGGCAGCAGCTCGCCGAACAGCACCTTCGCCTCGGGATCGATCCGCTTGATCTGGGTGTAGGCGGTGTTGTGCAGCCGCCGGTACATCGCCGCGTTGCCGCGCTTGGGGATGTGCCGGTACCAGTTGGGCTCGTTGAGCGCCGAGTAGAAGCGGTCGACCGGCAGGTCGCGGAGCGCGGTGGCCAGCTCCTGGACGTACGCCGAGTACGCCTTGACCGAGATCTTCGAGGACGCGGTCGGGCCCGGCTTCTTGCCCTTCGGGTTGAACGAGCTGCCCCCCGTGACGGTCGGGACGACCTCGATCGCGGTGATCCCGCTGTCGCTCGCCACCGCCTGCTGGACGAACTGGCGGATCCCGGTGATCTGCCCGCCGTCCGGCTTGCTCGACTTGCCGTCCCAGCGGGTGTTGAACCGGACCATCTCGACCTTGGCGGTCTCGGCGGCGTCGAGGAACTCCGGCACCATGTCCGGGAAGTTGACGGTCATCTCCTGGTCCTGGAGGCCCTTCAGCGGGGCGGCGCTCGCGCTCGTGGCGGGCACGAGGCCGGCGGCGGCGACCGCGGCGAGGGTCAGGACGGTGCGGTTTCGGGGCATCGTTCGAGACATCGTAGGAGATCAGTTCGGCGTCGGGTTCGGGCGACCTTCCGGCGGGCGCCGGCCGGGCGAAACCACTGGGTGGACCAGCCAATGGACCCGGACACGGCCGCGGCGGATAGCCTGGGAGGATGTCCCCCGACCACTCAGCGGCTCCGCACCAGTCGGCGGCGGTGATCGCGGCGGACGCCCTCGGGGTGTTCGTGCAGGCGATGGCGGGCCTCGAGGAGGCCACCCCGGACAGCGCCTCGTTCTACGACCGGCTCTGCGCCGCGGTCTGCGGCGCGATCGGCGTCAACCGCGCGGTGATGTTCCTCTACGACGAGGGCCGGCGTCGCGTCCGTCCGGTGGGCGCCCACCGGATCGACCACGACGCGTTCCCGGCCGAGGGCGTCGGGATCGAGGACGCGCCGCTCTCGCGGGTCGCGCTCGAGGAGGACCGCGTCATCGACGCGCTCGACATCCCCGACCACGGGGTCCAGCGGCCGGACCTGCTGCAGCTGCCCGAGGGCGACCTCGCCTACGTGCCGATCGCGGCCGCCGGCACCTGGTACGGCGTGATGGTCGTCGAGCGGACGACGGGGGAGCCGCTCGGCGCGGCCGAGCGCGACGCGCTGTGGATCGCGGGCAAGGTCGTCGCGTTCGCGTCGGTCGCCCGTCGCGCCACCCGGCACCAGGAGCAGGCGCGGCAGATGACCCGTCACCTGACGCTCGTCCGCGAGGTCCACGAGCAGGTGATCCAGCGGATGTTCGGCGTCGGCCTGGTGCTCGCGTCCGACGCGCCGCTCGAGGGCGAGGCCCGCGAGCGCGCCCGTAACGAGGTCGAGGCGACGCAGGCCGACCTGCGGCAGCTGCTGCGCGGGCCGGCGCTCGGCGCCGCGCCGCCGACCGCGCTGACGCTGGCCGAGGAGATCGAGCGGTTGCGCCGCGCCCACGACAACGTCGAGCTGCAGGCGACGATCGAGCCCGGCGTCGTCGTGCCGCCGGACCTCGAGTCGCTGGCGCAGTCGGTGCTGAGCGAGGCGGTGCGCAACGCGATCAAGCACGGTCGGCCGACCGTCCTGCAGATCTCGCTCGAGCGGGTCGACGACGCGTTGGCGATGACGATCGTGAGCGACGGGGCCCGTCGCTCGGAGGGCGGACGCAGCGGGCTCGGCCTGCGGTTGGCCGCCGTGGAAGCGCTCCAGGCCGGCGGTCTGCTGGAGTTCGGGGCGCACGGTGAATCCGGTTGGCGGGTGCGGTTGCTGCTCCCCGTGACCGACGGACAGGAGCAAGACGCGTGACGCGTGAAGTCGGACGAACGACGGTGCTGTTGGTGGACGACCACGACGTGGTCCACTGGGGCCTACGCTCGCTGCTGTCGAGCCAGACCTGGGTCGCGCGCTGCCTCAGCGCGCACAACGGCCAGGAGGCGGTGGACCTGGCCACGCGCTACTCGCCGCACGTCGCGCTCGTCGATCTGTTCCTCGGCACCGAGTCCGGCGCCGAGCTCTGCGAGCGGCTGCGCAAGGCCGAGCCGCGGACCCGCGTGCTGCTGCTCTCGGGCGCGGGCCGGATCTCGGCGGCGGCGGCCCGCGCGGCCGGCGCGTCGGGCTTCGTGCCCAAGGACTGGCCGGCGGCCGACGTCTGCCGTGCGGTCCAGGCGGTCGCGGCGGGCCGGACGATCTTCGAGGCCAGTGCCGGACCGGCGACCCCGGCCGGGCTGAGCGCCCGCGAGCGCGAGATCCTCGGCCTGATCGCGACCGGCGCGACCAACCCCGAGATCGCCAAGACGCTGCACCTCTCGCCGCACACGGTCAAGGAGCACACGAGCGCGCTCTACCGCAAGCTCGAGGTCCGCAACCGCGCCGAGGCCGTGCGGACGGCCGACCAGCGCGGCTTGCTGTAGGCCGCGCGGCGGGGGCCGGGACGCCGGGTCCGCGGCCGGCGGTCCGCGGTACCGCCGGCCGGGCGCCCCCCGGGCAGGGGGTCTGCTCGCCACGCGGTCGCCCGCCCGGCGCACGGGCATGGCAGGCTGTTGGATCGTGAACGTCCCTACCGCGATCCTCTTCCCCGGGCAAGGCACGCCGATGGAGGGCACGGGCGACGAGGTCGCCCGCTTGCGCCCCGACCTGCTCGAGGCGGTCGTCGCCGCCGTCGGCGAGGATCCCTTCCCGAAGACCGCGGAGAGCACCCGCTACACCCAGCCGGCGATCGTCTGCTCGTCGCTGGCGCGGCTCTCCGCCCTCGAGTTCGACGAGCCGGTGGCCTACTTCGGCCACTCGCTGGGCGAGATCGTCGCGCTCGCCGCCGGCGGCGTGATCAGTGAGTCGGACGCGATCGCCCTGGCCGCCGCCCGCGGCGCGGCGATGGCCGACGCCGACCCGCAGATGCTGGGCAGCATGGCGGCGGTCCGCAAGGCCGACGTCGACGAGGCCCGCGCGCTGGCCGAGCAGCACGGCCTGGTGGTGGCCTGCGACAACGCGCCCGGCCAGGTGATCATCGCCGGTCGGATCGACGCGCTCGACGCCGCGGCCGAGACGGCCAAGGCCCGCGGCAGCCGGATCCGCCGACTCGACGTCGCCGGCGCGTTCCACTCGCCGCTGATGGAGCCGGCGATCCCGGGCCTGCAGGCCGCGGTCGATCGCACGACCTTCTCGCCGGCGACGACCACCGTCTGGTCGGCCGTCACCGCGGCGCCGATCGACGACGTCCCGCGGCGGCTGATCGACAGCCTGACCAACCCGGTGCTGTTCCGGCCGGGCCTGCTGGCGCTGCACGCGTCCGGCGTGCGGCGGTTCGTCGACGTCGGGCCGGGCGACGTGGCCGCCGGGCTCGCCCGTCGGACCTTCGCGGACGGCTTCGAGGGCGACGACGCGGTCGAGATCGTGGTGCCCGCGCTGCCGGCGGCCGGTGCCGTCGACGCGACGCGCGACAATACCGCGGATGCCTGACGCGATCCCGTCCCCATCCAGCTCGTCGGTGGCCGCTCCCGGCCGTCTGCGGGTGGCTCCGCTCGGCGTCGGGGCGGCGTTGCCGGACACGGTCGTGACCACGGCCGAGATCGAGGCCCGGCTCGGCCTGGAGCCGGACTGGCTGGTCTCGCGGACCCACATCCAGGAGCGCCGGATCCTCGCCGACGGCGAGCGACTCACCGACTTCGCGCTGCTCGCCGCCGAGCGGGCGCTGGCCGACGCCGGGGTCTCCGCCAGCGAGGTCGACCTGGTGGTCGCCGCGACGCTGCTCAGTGACGACATCGCGCCCGCGATGTCCGCGGTCGTCGCCGCGGGCCTCGGCACCCCGCACGCCGCGGCGTTCGACGTCTCGTCCGGCTGCAGCGGCTTCGCGGCCTCGGTGACCGCGGCCACGGCGATGCTCGAGACCGGGCGGGCGACCACCGCGGTGGTCCTCGCCGCCGAGGCGATGAGCCGGATCACGGATCGCTCCGACCGGGCGACCGCCGGGCTGCTCGGCGACGGCGCCGGGGCGATCGTGCTCCGCGCGACGACCGACGACGGCGTCGGCAGCGTCGGCCGCTCGGTGATGGGCTCCGACGGCGCCAACGGCGGCACGATCCGGGTCGCCACCGACCACCCGTCGACCTTCGACGACGTCGAGTTCGGCGCCGGCAAGCCGTTCGCGGTCCGGATGAACGGCTACGACACGTACAAGACGGCGGTCGTGCGGTTCGAGTCCACCGTGCGCGAGACGGCCGAGGCCAACGGGGTCGGCCTGGACGACGTCGATCTGATCGTGCTGCACCAGGCCAACGGCCGGATCCTCGACGCGGTCCGTCGCCGGCTCGCCGTGGACGAGGGCAAGCTGGCCAACTCGGTCGACCACCACGGCAACACGTCGGCGGCCTCGATCGTGCTGGCGCTCGCCGACGCGCGGGCCACGGGCCGCCTGGAGCGCGGCACCCGCCTGCTGCTCGCCGGCTTCGGAAGCGGCCTCGCGTGGGCCGGAATCACCATGACCTGGGAGGGCGCCGCGTGAGCGCCAAGAAGTTCGTCTGGCCACCCGCGAAGCCCGAGGACGGCTGCGCGCTGGTCACCGGCGGCTCCGGCGCGATCGGCGCCGCCACGGTCAAGGCGCTGGCCGCCGACGGCTGGCCCGTCGTCGTGCACTACGGCCGCAACGCGGACAAGGCGCAGCAGGTCGTCGCCGACGTCGAGGCCGCCGGCGGCACCGCCGTGGCGATCGCCGCCGACCTGGCCGACCCGGCGGCGCCCGAGCCGCTGCTCGCCGCCGCCGTCGAGGCGCTCGGTCCGGTGCGCGTGCTGGTCAACAACGCGGGCATCACCGCCGACAACCTGGCGATGCAGCTCAGCGACGACGACTGGCAGCGCGTGATCGACGTCGATCTGTCGGCGGCCTTCCGGCTGATCCGCCCGGCGCTCAGCCCGATGATCCGCGGCCGCTTCGGCCGGATCGTCAACGTCTCGTCGGTGATCGCGCTGAAGACGAACCCGGGCCAGGCCAACTACGCCGCGGCCAAGGCCGGCCTGCTCGGCCTGACCCGCTCGGTCGCCGCCGAGGTCGCCCGCCGCGGCGTGACCGTCAACGCGGTCGCCCCCGGCTTCATCGAGAGCGAGATGACCGACGGTCTGCTCGAGGATCTCGTCGGCCACATCCCGGCCCGCCGTGCCGGCCAGCCCGAGGAGGTCGCCGCGACGATCCGCTTCCTCGCGTCCCCCGAGGCGTCCTACGTCACCGGGTCGACCCTCGTCGTCGACGGGGGCCTCGGTGCCTGAGCGCACACAGCCCGACCCGACGGCAGGGGGGTAGCACCCCCCGGATGGCGGTACTGCACCGCCGTCGCCGTTCTCGGCCCGCGCCGCACGTGTACCCATACGTGACCCGCCCTTCCCGTAGTTCTGCCCGCTAGTTCCGCAAACCAGGAGAAACCCAACGTGTCCACCGCAGTCACCCGTGAGGACGTCGAGCAGCTCGTCCTGAGCTCGCTCGAGGAGCTCGGCGCCGAGGCCGACGCGCTCAGCCCGACCGCGAGCTTCGAGGACCTCGACGTCGATTCGCTCGACCTCGCGGAGCTCTCGCAGATCGTCGAGGAGAAGTACGCCGTGAAGCTGCAGGGCGAGGACGTCGCCAAGCTGCGCACGGTCGAGGACGCCGTCAACCTGATCGTGGAGCGCGCCGCCCAGTGATCAACGCCGCGATCACCGGAGTCGGCGCCGTCACGCCCCTGGGCGTGGGCGCGGACACGCTGTTCACGGGCTGGGCGGCGGGGCGTTCGGGAATCGTGGACGGCGAGGGCGCCTGCCGCGACTTCGACCCGACCGACGTCCTGACCCGCAAGGAGGCGCGCCGCGCCGACCGCTCGAGCCAGATGGTGCTGGCCGCGAGCACCGAGGCGCTGGCGCAGGCGGGCTGGACGGACGCGGACGGCGGCGGCGAGCTGCCCTACGCGTCCGAACGGGTCGGCACGGTGATCGGCAGCGGCATCGGCGGGTTCATCACGCTCACCGAGAACCACGCGGCGCTGCTCGCGGGCAAGCCGGTGTCCCCGCTGGCCATCCCGTTGCTGATGGCGAACGGCCCGACCGGCCAGGTCGCCCTGCGGCACGGCTTCCGCGGTCCGAGCTACGGCGTGGTCAGCGCCTGTGCCGCCGGCGCGGACGCGATCGCCGCCGGCCTGCGCGACCTGCGCTCCGGCGCGATCGACGCGGTCGTGGTCGGCGGCACGGAGGCGGCGATGGTCGATCTGGCGCGCGCCGGCTTCGGCGCGATGGACGCGCTCTCGACCACCGGCCAGTCGCGTCCCTTCCACACGGAGCGGGACGGCTTCGTGCTGGCCGAGGGCGCCGCGGTGCTCGTGCTCGAGCGCGAGGACCGGGCCCGGGAGCGCGGCGCAGAGATCCTCGGCTTCGTCCGGGGCAGTGGCTCGTCGCAGGACGCCCACCACCTGACGGCGCCGACCCCGGACGGCTCCGGCGCGTCGCGCGCGGTGATCGCGGCGCTCGAGAACGCCGGGATCGCGGCCGAGGACGTCGACTACATCAACGCCCACGGCACCGGCACGCCGCTCAACGACAAGGCGGAGACGGGGGCGATGCAGATCGCGCTCGGCGCGCACCTGCAGCGGACGCCGATCTCGAGCCTGAAGTCGGCGCTCGGCCACAGCCTCGGCGCCTCCGGCGCGATCGAGGCGGTCGCGACGGTGATCGCCCTGGGCCAGCGGGTCGCTCCGCCGACCCTCAACCTCGATCAGCCCGACCCGGAGCTGGACCTGCTGCACGTGATCGGCGAGCCGATGCCGCTGCGGGACACCGGCGAGCGGGCCCCGGTCGCCCTGTCGACGTCGTTCGGCTTCGGCGGCCACAACACCTGCATCGTCCTCGGAGGCAACTGATGAGCGGACGCACTGGGACCCCGACCATCGTCGCGGAGCGGATCGCTCCGGCGGCGGACCACGACCGGCGCGACCACGGCGACGAGCCGCTGTCGCCGCGGCAGCGGCTGGAGTCCCTGTGCGATCCCGGGTCGCTGCGGCTGATCCGCACGGCGGTGACCTCACCCGTCCTCGGCGAGCGCGCGGTCGCCGGCGACGGCATCGTGGCGGGCCTCGGAACGATCGGCGGCCGTCCGGTCGCCTGCTACGCGGAGGACCAGACGCTGCTCGGCGGCAGCCTCGGGGCGCGCCACGCCGAGACGATCGTCCGGCTGCTGCAGATGGCCGGCGAGTCGCGGATCCCGGTGGTCGGCTTCCTGGCGTCCGCGGGCGCCCGCCTGCAGGAGGGCCTCGAGGCGCTGGCCGGCTACGGGCGGATCTTCGCGGAGCTGACGCGGCTGTCCGGCCAGGTGCCGCTGATCTCCGTCGTCTCCGGCACCTGCGCCGGCGGCGGTGCCTACACGCCCGCGCTGACCGACGTCACGATCATGACGCGCGACGCGGCGATGTTCCTGACCGGTCCCGGGGTCGTCCGCGAGGTCACCGGCGAGGACGTCTCCGCGATGGACCTCGGCGGCCACGAGGTCCAGAGCCAGAACGGCGTCTGCCAGATGGTCGCCGACGACGATCGCCACGCGATCGACCTGGCCCGCGAGCTGCTCTCGTACCTGCCGCTGCGCTCCGGCGAGGAACCGCCGCAGGCCCGTCCCGTGCCGGCACCGGCCTTCGACCCGTCCGCCTTCGTGCCGAGCGAGCCGCGCCGTGGCTATGACGTCCGCGACGTCGCCACCGCGATCCTCGACGGCGGCCGGCTGCTCGAGATCGCGCCCGGCTGGGCGCCGAGCGTCGTCTGCGCGCTCGGCCGGATCGACGGTCGCCCGGTCGGCATCGTCGCCAACCAGCCGTCGCGGATGGCGGGCACGCTCGACGCCGAGTCGGCGCAGAAGTCGGCCCGCTTCGTCCGCTGGTGCCACCTCTTCGGCGTTCCGCTCGCGGTGCTCGTCGACACGCCGGGCTTCATGCCCGGCAGCGACCAGGAGCAGGGCGCGGTGATCCGTCACGGCGCCAAGCTCGTCCACGCGTTCGCCGAGGCCGAGGTCCCGAAGATCACGATCGTCCTGCGCAAGGCGTTCGGCGGCGCGCAGATCGCGATGAACAGCCGCGCGCTCGGCGCGACCATGGTGCTGGCCTGGCCGACGGCCCAGATCGGCGTGATGGGGGCGGAGCAGGCGGTCGGCTTCACCGGTCGTCGCGAGATCGCGGCCGCCGACGACCCGGTCGCCAAGAAGGCCGAACTGGCCGCGCAGTACGCGGCCGAGCACCTGTCGGCCGACGGTGCCGCCGCGCTCGGCATCGTCGACGAGGTGATCGAGCCCGCCCAGACCCGCGATCGCCTGATCTGGGCGCTCAGCGCCCTGCGGCGCCCGGCTGCGACCGAGCAGCGGGCGCGCAACCTGCCGATCTGACGGTCGGGTAGCCTCGCGCCGACCCGCCCGCGTCCTCCGTAGTCCACCACCCCGAGGTACCCGTGACCGTTCCCGTGCCCGCCGGCCTGCTGACCGGCCGTCGTCTGCTGATCACCGGCGTGATCACCAAGGACTCGATCGCCTGGCACGTCGCCGCGCGGGCCCAGCAGGCGGGCGCCGAGGTGCTGCTGACGGGGTTCGGCCGTCCGCGGCGGCTGACCGAGCGTGCGGCCAAGCAGCTGCCGCAGCCGGCGGACGTGCTCGAGCTCGACGTCAACCGGCCGGAGGATCTCGCGGCGGTCGCCGCTGAGATCGACGCCCGCTGGGACGGCCGGCTCGACGGCGTGCTCCACGCCATCGCGTTCGCGCCGGAGGACGCGCTCGGCGGCAACTTCCTCGAGACCCCGTCGGAGAGCGCCAAGGTCGCGTTCGAGACCAGCGCCTACTCCCTGAAGGCGCTGGCGGCGGCGCTGCTGCCCGCGCTGGCGAGGTCCGAGCACGGCGGCTCGGTCGTCGGCCTCGACTTCGACGCCCAGGTCGCCTGGCCGATCTACGACTGGATGGGCGTGGCCAAGGCCGCGCTCGAGGCGACCAGCCGCTACCTGGCCCGCTACGCCGGGCCGCAGGGCGTGCGCTCCAACCTCGTCTCCGCCGGCCCGCTCGGCACGATCGCCGCCCGCGGGATCCCCGGCTTCCACCAGCTCAGCGACGGCTGGGACGCCGCCGCGCCGCTCGGCTGGGACCAGGCGGATCCGACCCCGACCGCCGACGCCGCGCTGTTCCTGCTCTCGCCGCTGGCCCGCGCGATCACCGGCGAGATCATCCACGTCGACGGCGGCGTCCACGCCTGCGCGACCGTGGGCGCGGGCCAGTCGCCCGCCTGATCGCCCGCCACCGGGATCGATAGCCGGGTCCGGGGACGGCCCCGGCGCTCCGCTCCGTGTAGCGTGGCCGCGTGGATCTCAAGCTGGACCTCTCGTGGCTGCTGCTGCACAGCACGCTCGCCCTCGACGTCGTCGGCCTGGCGATCCGCATCGCCGCGATCGCGATCGTGCCCGTCAACCGCCGCCCATCGTCGGCGATGGCGTGGCTGCTGGCGATCTTCCTGATCCCGTACATCGGGGTGATCGCCTTCCTGCTGATCGGCAATCCCAAGCTGCCCGCGCACCGCCGCCGCAAGCAGCGCGAGGTCAACCGGGTGATCCTCGAGCGGACCAAGGGCATGGACCAGCTGCCGGCCGACGATCCCGGGCCGCCGTGGTTGGCGTCGGTGGTCCAGCTCAACCGCAACCTCGGGGCGATGCCGATGGTCACCGGCAACGCCGCGCGGCTGATCGAGGACTACGCGGCGTCGCTGCGCGAGATGACCGAGCAGGTCGACGCGGCCCGCGAGTACGTCCACTGCGAGTTCTACATCCTCGCCTCGGACGAGACGACGGCGCCGTTCTTCGCCGCGATGGAGCGGGCGGTGCAGCGGGGCGTCACGGTCCGCGTGCTGTTCGACCACATCGGCTCGTACCGCTCGCCGGGCTACCGCCGGACCAAGCGGCACCTCGAGCGGATCGGCGTCGACTGGCGGCCGATGCTGCCGGTCCAGCCGTACCGCGGCAAGTACCAGCGCCCGGACCTGCGCAACCACCGCAAGCTGCTGGTGATCGACGGCGAGGTCGCCTTCATGGGCTCGCAGAACCTGATCGACGCCAGCTACAACAAGCGCGCCAACCGCCGGCGCGGGCTGCAGTGGAAGGAGCTGATGGTCCGGCTCGAGGGGCCGATCGTCGGCGGCGTCAACGCGCTCTTCATCACCGACTGGTACTCCGAGACCGACGAGGCGCTCGAGGGCGAGATCGAGCCGGTCGACGAGCGCGTCGCCCTGGACACCCTCGAGTGCCAGGTGGTGCCGAGCGGTCCCGGGTTCGACGACGAGAACAACCTCAAGCTGTTCAACTCGCTGCTCTACAACGCGCGGCAGCGGGTCAGCATCACCAGCCCGTACTTCGTGCCGGACGAGTCGCTGATGTACGCGGTGACCACCGCGGCCGACCGCGGGCTGTCGGTCGAGCTGTTCGTCTCGGAGATCGGCGACCAGCCGCTGGTCTTCCACGCCCAGCGCTCGTACTACGAGGCGCTGCTGCGGGCGGGCGTGCGGATCTACCTCTACCCGGCGCCGTACATCCTGCACGCCAAGCACCTGACGGTCGACGACGAGATCGCGGTGATCGGGTCGAGCAACATGGACATGCGCTCGTTCGACCTCAACATGGAGGCGTCGCTGCTGGTCAGCGGTCGCGAGTTCAACGAGCGGCTGCGGCGGATCGAGGACGGATACCGGGTCGTCAGCCGCGAGCTCACGCTGGAGCAGCACCAGGCCCGTGCGTGGCCGGGCAAGATCGTCGACAACCTGGCGCGGCTGACCTCGGCGCTGCAGTGACGGCCGACCCCGCCGGGGACGGCGGGGTCGGGTCGCCTACCGGCGGTATAGGGTCGTCGCCATGTGTGGGCGCTACACCCTCGGGCCGGGCCGGCCCGGCGAGTTCGACGCCCGCTTCGGGGGGCACGTGGACATCCGGGCGCTGCGGCGCTACAACGTCGCCCCGACCGAGGCGGTGCCGGTCGTCCGCCGCAAGCGCTCCTCGTCCGGCGCCGAGCCCGCCGCCGGGCACGTTCGCCCCGCCCACGCCGACCGCGAGACGGTCAACGCCCACTGGGGCCTGCTGCCGCCGTGGGCGACGTCGCGCAAGGAGCGGTTGAAGCCGATCAACGCGCGGGTCGAGAGCCTGCCCGACAAGCAGCTGTTCGCGCCGCTGGTCGCCACCGCCGAGCACCGCGTGCTGGTGCTCGCCGACGGCTGGTACGAGTGGATGCGGCGCGAGGATCCGCGGAAGCGGGGCCCCGCCCCCGCGAAGGTCCCGTTCCACCACACCGTCGACGGCGGCGAGCCGATCGCCTTCGCCGGCCTCGCTCGCGAGGTCCGCCTGCGCGGCGAGACCGCGGGCCTCGACCCGCTCGACCGTCCCTACGGCGGCCCGGGAATCGACGAGCACCGGCTGCTGAGCGTCGCGATCGTGACCTGCGCGGCGAGCCCGTCGGCGGCGCGCCTGCACGACCGGATGCCCGCGGTGCTGGCCGGCCCGGAGGAGGAGGCCGCCTGGCT
>JACYYK010000633.1_pt1 | contig 12079 bp, 13 predicted proteins | sample 8236871 | NCBI WGS metagenome assembly JACYYK01 (sample SAMN14103087, study PRJNA606662) | landfill metagenome | isolation source: landfill solid waste inoculated with endophyte fungus Paravalsa indica | place: India:New Delhi, Okhla landfill site | collected 2017-11-05 | reverse complement strand
GACGCGCACCGCTACCGTGCTGGCGGTGGAACCGATCCCGATCCAGCAGGCCCGCGCCCGCTACCGCGAGCTGATGGAGGCGCCACGCGGTCTGCTGGAGCTCTACGACGCCGACGACCCGCGGTCCGCGCTGGTGCCCGCGGGCGCGCTCGTCTTCGCGCTCGGGGCGTGGGAGACGTTCTGCGAGGAGGTGCTGCGGGCCGCCGCGGTCGCCGTCGTCGGCGCCGCGCGGCGGCCGAGCGACCTGCCGCGCGCCGTCCGCGAGCAGCTCGTGCACGTCCACGGCGAGCCGGGCGAGCCGTGGGACCACGTCCTGCGCAAGCTCGCCGGCAACTGGCACCGGCTGGCGGTCCGCCACCTCGGTGGCGCGCTCGAGTACCGGTTCCGGCACTGGAACACGCCCAGCGGCGCCGGGGTCGACCGGCTCGCCGAGCTGGTCGCCGGGATCCCGCCGATCTCGCCCCGCTGGCCCGCGCTCGACGGTCATCCCGGCGCCGACGTGCTCGACGACGCGATCCGCCGCCGCGGCGAGGCGGTCCATCTGGCGCGCACCGACTTCGCCGATGACGTGATCGTGCCGGTGCTCGACCTGCTCGACGGGATCGTCGCGGTCACCGGCGAGATCGTCGCCCGCCGGATCGGCCACCTGCCGCCGGTGACGGCGGGCTGAGCCCTACGCCGCCAACGCCGCCGCGATCCGGGCGACGCCGTCGTCGATCTGCTCGTCGAGGATCGTCAGCGGCGGCAGCAGCCGCAGCGTCGTCGGCCGCGGAGCGTTGACCCAGACGTCGTGCTCGTCGAGCAGGGTCGCCGCGATCGCCGCGGTCGAGCCGTGGCGCGCGACCACGTCCGGATCGAGCTCGACCCCGAGCATCAGGCCGCTGCCGCGGGCACCCACCACCCCCGGAATCGCGGTCAGGCCGGTGCGGAATCGCTCGCCCGCGTCGTTGACCCGCGCCAGGAAGCGCTCGTCGTCGACGACGTCGAGCACCGCGTGGGCCGCCGCCGCGGCGACCGGGCCGCCGGCGAACGTCGATCCGTGGTCGCCGGCCTGGAAGGTCTCGTAGAGGTGCGGCGCGGTGATCAGCGCGCCGATCGGCAGGCCGTTGGCCAGCGCCTTGGCGACCGTGATCGCGTCCGGGGTGACGCCGGTCGCCTGGTAGCTCCAGAGCCGGCCCGTGCGCCCGACCCCGGTCTGGACCTCGTCGAAGATCAGCAGCGCCTCGTGGGCGTCGCAGGCGTCGCGGACCGCGGCCAGCAGCTCCGGGTCCAGCGGCAGCACGCCGCTCTCGCCCTTGATCGTCTCGAGCAGCACCGCGGCGGTGCCGTCGTGGATCGCCCCGACGATCGCCTCGGTCGTGTTCGGGACCGCGCGGAAGCCCGGCACCAGCGGCGCGAACGGCTCCTGCTTGGCTTCCTGCGGGGTCGCCGACAGCGCGCCGTAGGTGCGGCCGTGGAAGCCCTCGTGGACGGTCAGGATCTCTCCCCCGCGCTTGTGCCGCCGGGCGAGCTTGATCGCCGCCTCGTTGGCCTCGGCGCCGGAGTTGGTGAAGAAGACGCCGCCGCCGAGCGACGACTGCGAGAGCCGCTGCGCCAGCTTGACCGGGCCGGTCAGGTGCATCAGGTTGCTGGTGTGCAGCAGGGTGCCGGCCTGCGCGACGATCGCCTCGGTGACCGCCGGATGGCTGTGGCCGAGCGACGTCACGCCGAGCCCGCAGAGCAGGTCGAGGATCCGCCGGCCGTCGACGGTGTGCAGCCAGACGTCGGAGCCCGAGGCGACCGAGACCGGCAGGCGGGCGTAGGTCGGCAGCACGTGCCGCCGCTCGATCGCCTCGAGGTCGGAGAGCGGAAGCTGCTGCATCGCGCTCACCGGGCCGGCCGGATCTGCGTGCCGCAGCCGTCGTCGGTGAACAGCTCGAGCAGCACGGAGTGCGGGCGGCGGCCGTCGACGATGCTCGCCGCGCCGACTCCGCTGTGGACCGCATCGACGCAGGCCTGCAGCTTCGGCCGCATCCCGCCCGAGATCCCGTCCAAGGCAGCCTCGACCTCGTCGGTCGCGGCCTGGACGATCAGGCTGTCCGGGTCGTTGGCGTCGCCGAGCCAGCCGGCCACGTCGGTCAGGAAGATCAGCCGGGTCGCGCCGAGCGCGCGGGCGACTGCCGCGGCGGCCTCGTCGGCGTTGATGTTGTGCGAGCGCCCCTGCTCGTCGGAGCCGACCGACGCGATCACCGGCACGAAGTCCTCGGCGACGTGGTCGATCACGCCGGCGTCGACCCGGGTGACCCGACCGACGAAGCCGACGTCCTCGCCGTTCGGCCCGACGGTCGTCTCGACCTGGAACAGCCCGCCGTCGTCGCCCGACAGCCCGACCGCGGCGTGGCCGTGGCGGCCGATCCGGACCACGATGTCCTTGTTGACCTTGCCGATCAGCACCATCTTGGCGACCTCGACCGTCTCGGCGTCCGACACGCGCAGTCCGCCGCGAAACTCGACCGGCAGGCCGAGCCGCTCCATGTACTCGGTGATCGCCGGACCGCCGCCGTGGACCACGACGACGTTGATCCCGACGTACTTGAGCAGCGCGACGTCGCGGGCGAAGTCCTCGCGCAGCGCGGGATCGGTCATCGCGGCGCCGCCGTACTTGATCACGACCGTGCGCTCACGGAACTGCCGGATGTACGGCAGCGCCTCGAGCAACGTCGAGACGTCGCGCACGCCGGCGCCTTCGGCGAGCGTGCTGAGGACCGGATCGTTCACGTCGTGTATTCCCCGTTGAAGGTCACGTACTCGTGGCCGAGGTCGCTGAACCAGACCTCGGTCGCGTTGGCATGGGCCACCGGCTGCCCATTGTCGTCGACCTGCCGGCCGATCGTCACGTCGTAGTCGATCTCGCTCGCGGCGACCAGCGTGGTCAGCGCGTCGCGGTCGAAGGCGACCTCCTGGCCGTCGCGGCAGACCTCGATCCCCTCGATCCGGATCTGCAGCGGGGTCAACGCCGGTCCGGGCAGCGCCGCGCCGGCCGCCTGGACGATCCGGCCCCAGTTGGGGTCGCCGCCGTAGAGCGCGGTCTTGACCAGCGGGCTGTTGGCGACGTTGCGGGCGACGCGCTCGCAGCTCGGCCCGTCGCTGCCGCGGACGGTGACCCGGCCGACCCGGCGCGCGCCCTCGCCGTCCTTGACGATCAGCAGGGCGAGCTGGCGCAGCACGGCGTCGAGCGCCAGGCCGAACCGCTGCTCGTCGGCCGACTGCGGCGCGACCCGCACGCCGCTGGCGCCGGACGCGATCAGGATCGCGGTGTCCGACGTCGAGAGCTGGCCATCGACGGTGATCCGGTCGAAGCTGCGCTGGACACAGACGCCGAGCAGCAGGTCGGCGGTCGCGGCGTCCATCGCCGCGTCGGTGGTGACGAAGCAGAGCATCGTCGCGAAGCTCGGCTGGATCATCCCCGCGCCCTTGCAGACGGCGGTCAGCGTGACCGGGCCACCCTCGAGCTGGACGGTCACCGTGACGGTCTTGGGGAACAGGTCGGTGGTCTCGATGCCCTGCCGGAAGTCGTCGTCGCCGTCGGAGCGCAACGCGCTCCCCGCGTCGGCCACGCCCTGCGGCACGACCTCCATCGGCAGCGGCACGCCGATCACGCCGGTCGCGCAGACCGCGACCTGATCGTCGTCGAGCCCGGCAGCGACGGCCGCGGCGTGCCGCACCTGACGCGCGACCTCGAAGCCGTCGCGCCCGGTGCCGGCGTTGGCGTTGCCGCTGGTGATCACCACGGCGCGCAGCGCGTCGCAGCGCGACTCCTCACGGCTGACGAGCACCGGCGGAGCGGCCGCACCCGACCGGGTGAAGCGGGCGGCGCTGACCGCGTCCGGCGCGTCGCAGACCAGCAGCGCGATGTCGCGGGCACCGGACGGCTTGATCCCCGCCGCGACCCCGGCGGCACGAAAGCCCTGCGGCAGTCCGCGCTCGCGGACGTCCACGATGCTCTCGGGGACCTCGACCCAGCGCGAGCGGAAGAACGCGTCCGCGGCGGGGTCATCGGACGCTGGTCCTGGTGCTGCCATCCGGTCGAGTCTACGCCGAGGACGGCCTACGACGAAGCCCGGTGGTGATCCACTCTGCCGTCGACCGCGTCGCGAAACTCCCCGGATCTGCAGCCGAAACCGACCAGTTTGATGCTTGAACATCACACTAGTGAAGCTATGATGACTTTCATGCGGACCACCCTGACCCTCGATGCTGACGCCCGCGATCTCCTGGAACAGCACATGCGGGAGCGGCAGGTGTCGTTCAAGCAAGCGGTCAACGACGCGATCCGCGCCGGGCTCACCCGCCAGCGCGCCCCCACCGAGGCGCCCACCCTCCCGCGGTCACTGGGGCGGCCGACGGTCCCCCTGGACCATGCGCTCCGCGTCGCAGCCGGGCTCGAGGACGCCGAGCTGATGCGACGCTTGGAACAGGGCCGATGATCGTCGTCGATGCGAACGTCCTGATCTACGCGACCAACCAGGCGTCGCCCCAGCACCCGGCGGCGCGTACGTGGCTCGACTCGATGCTCCTGGGTCGCGAGTCGGTCGGCTTCACGTGGACCGTCCTGCTCGCCTATATCCGGCTGACGACCAATCCTCGTGTCTTCGCGGACCCGCTGGGGTCTGCCGAGGCGATCGAGCAAGTCGAACGTTGGCTCGACGCTCCGGCCGCGACGGTCCTCCACCCTACGGCGCGCCACGCCGGCTTGCTCGCCGGCCTCCTCGCGCAGGAATCGACGGCGGGCAACCTCGTCAACGACGCGCATATCGCCGCGCTCGCCCTGGAGCATGGCGGCCGTGTCGCGTCGTTCGATCGTGACTTCGAACGGTTCGAGGGCATCCGCTGCGAGGTTCCCGCCGCCGTGGCGTCCTGAAGCAGCTGGCCCTTCCCTCCCTGTCGCCGAACCGCGACGCGTGGCGACGGTCTACCCCAGCCCCTCGCCCTCGTCGCGGCCGAAGGCGATGTTCAGGCACTGGACCGCCTGGCTGGACGTGCCCTTCCAGAGGTTGTCGATCGCCCCGAAGACCAGCACGTGGCCGGACCGCGGATCGACGTGGGCACGCAGCCGGGCGAAGTTCGTCGCCTGGACGTCGCGCATTCCCGGGTCCGCCGTGGTGACCTCGACGAACCGCTCGCCGTCGTAGGCGTCGGCGAACAGCGCGGCGACCTCGTCGGCGCCGACGTCGCCGCGCGGCCGGACGTAGCACGACACCAGCTCGCCCTGGTCGACCGGGACCAGGTGCGGCACGAAGACCGGCTGCACCGCAGCGTCCATCCCGACCCCGGCCAGCTCCTGGCGGATCTCGGGCTGGTGACGGTGCCCGGCGACGCCGTAGGCGTGGACGTTCTCGGAGACAGCGACGTAGTGGGTGGTGCGGGCGAGCTTGCGGCCCGCACCCGAGACGCCGGTCTTGGCGTCGATGATCACGTCGTCGATCACCCCCGCCCGCGCGAGTGGCGCGAGCGCGAGGATCGCGGCGGTCGGGAAGCAGCCGGGACCGGCGATCAGCCGTCCACCCTCGCGGACTCCGCCGAGCGCCTCCCGGTGCAGCTCCGGCAGGCCGTAGACGGCGGTGCCGAACAGCTCGGGGGCGACGTGGACGTCGCCGTACCACTCGCGGTAGGTCGCGTCGTCCCGCAGCCGGAAGTCCGCCGACAGGTCGAGCACCACCAGACCGCGGGCGTGCAGCGCGGCGACCGCCTCGCTCGACGCACCGTGCGGATAGGCGACCACGGCGACCTCGTGGGCGTCGGCGATCGCCTCGACGTCCGGCTCGCTGAGCACCGCCGGCACCCGGTGGTGCGGATAGAGCTCGTCCAGGCGCATACCGGCCTCGGCCCGCGCGGTGATCGCACCGAGCCGGAAGAACGGATGCCGGTCGACCAGCCGCGCGACGAGTGCGCCGGCGAAGCCGGACGCGCCCAGCACGGCGACCCGCGGGGCCGCGCCGGTCACCGGAGCACCCCGCCGACCTGCTCGGCCAGCGCCGCGACGATCTTCTCGCGCGTCCCGCCGATCTCGTCCTCGGTCAGCGTCCGGTCGGCGGCGCGCAGGCGGACGTGGAGCGCCAGCGAGACGTGCCCGTCCTCGACGCCCTTGCCGCGGTACGCGTCGAAGACCCGGACGTCCTCGAGCAACGCGCCTCCCGCCCTGCGGACCGTCGCGACGGCCTGCGCCGACGTCACGTCGTCGGCGACGACGACCGCCAGGTCGAAGCGCGCGTCGGGGAACTGCCCGACGGGCCGGAAGGCGACGTCCTCGCGGACCCGCGGCAGCAGCTGGTCGAGGTCGATCAGGAAGACGGCGACGCGCGGCAGGTCCCACTGCTCGGCGACCCGCGGGTGGACCTCGCCGAGCAGGCCGAGCGACGCGCCGTCGACGACGATCCGCGCGGCGCGTCCCGGGTGCAGGAAGGCGACGTCGGTCACGGCCTCGACCGACCAGTCGTGGATCCGCAGCGCGCCCATCAGCGCCTCGACGAGTCCCTTGGCCGCGAAGACGTCGTCCTGGACCAGCCCGGCGACGGCCAGGTGCTCGAACGGCATGTCGCCGCGCACCGGGTCGGGCGCGTCGCGGAAGACCGTGCCGGTCTCGAAGATCCGCACGTCGTCCAGGCCGCGGGTGCGATTGTGCCGCGCGATGTCGAGCAGCGAGATCACGATCGTCGGGCGCAGGACCGCCTGGTCTTCGCTGAGCGGGTTGTCGAGCCGGACCGACGCGGCCCGCGGGTCGTCGCCGGCCAGCCCGAGCCGGCCGGCGGCGCCGACGTCGGTGAACGACCAGCCGGCGACCTCCTGCAGGCCGCGGCCGACCAGCACGTCCTCGACCCGGCGGCGGGCCTTCTGGCGCGGCGTCAGCCGGGCGGCGGTCAGGCGACGCCGGGCGGGCAGCGTCGGCTCCAGGTCGGCGACGACCCCGAGCCGGGCGATCTCCTCGATCAGGTCGATCTCGCGCGAGACGTCGGCGCGCCGCTCCGCGGGCACCGCCACGTCCAGGCGACCACGGCCGGCGGGCGCGTCGGGCGCGGGATCGGTGACCCCGAACCCGAGCGCCTCGAGCAGCTCGGCCTGGCGCGGCCGCGAGACCGCCGTGCCGAGCAGCCGCTCGACGCGGTCCTCGCGCAGCGACAACGAGAGGCCGCTCGCGTCCTCCCACGGCCCCACGTCGATCGTGCCGCCGACCCGGCGCGCGCCGGCGACCTCGTGCAGCAGGCGGGTCGCGACGACCTGGGCCCAGCCGACCTGCTCCGGGGCCAAGCCCTTGGCGTTGCGTCCGGCGGCCTCGCTGAACAGCCCGTAGCGCTGCGCGGTCCGGTGGATCGTCGGACCGTCCCACGACGCGACCTCGAGCAGCACCCGGGTCGTCGCGTCGGAGACCTCGGAGCGCTGACCGCCCATCACGCCCGCCAGCGACGTCGGGCCGTCGGCGTCGTCGATCACGATGTCGCCGGCCGCCAACGTGCGCGACTGGTCGTCGAGCGTGGTGAACGCCTCGCCGTCGCGGGCGACGCGCACGTGCAGGGTGCCGCCGGCGATCCGGTCCGCGTCGAACGCGTGCAGCGGCTGCCCCGTCAGGTGCATCACGTAGTTCGTGACGTCGACCACGTTGTTGATCGGCCGGTAGCCGGCGGCGGAGAGCCGGGCCTGCAGCCAGAGCGGCGACGGGGCGACCGTCACGTCCGCGAACAGCCGGGCGGTGAAGCGGCGGCAGCCGGCGTCGTCGTCGACGGTGACCGAGAAGCCGTCGATCGCGTCGCCCGCGGGGTCGCGGTCGCCCGCCTCCTCGGTGCTGACGACGGCGGCGCGGTTCTCGGCGGCGCGCTCGTCCGGCAGCGCCCCGTCGCGGCTCCACGGGGCCGGGCGCAGCGCGGCCCCGGTCGCCGCCGCGACCTCGCGCGCGATCCCGTACATGCCCAGGCAGTCGGGCCGGTTCGGCGTGATCTCGAACTCGAGCACGTCGTCGGCGTGCGGGACCACGGTCGACAACGGCGTTCCGGGCGCGATCTGCCGGGCATCGGGCAGGTGCTCGTCGAGCGCCAGGATGCCGTCGTGGGCGTCGCCGATCCCCAGCTCGCGGGCCGAGCAGATCATCCCGTGGGACGCCTGCCCGCGCAGCTTCGCCTTCTTGATCTTCATCCCGCCCGGCATCACCGTCCCGACGAGCGCGACCGCGACGACCTGGTCCACCGCGACGTTCGGCGCTCCGCAGACGATCTGGGCCGGCTCGTCGGCGCCGACATCGACCCGGCAGACCCGCAGCCGGTCCGCGTCGGGGTGCGGCTCGGCCGCCAGGACCCGCCCGACCACGACCGTGTCGGGCGTCTCGACGCCGTGGCGGATCAGGTGATCGAGCTCGGTGCCGGTGATGTTCAGGCGCGCGGCGATCTCCGCCGCGTCGAGCGGGACGGTCCCGCCGGTGATCTCGACCAGCTCGGCGAGCCAGCTCAGCGGGACCCTCATGCGAACTGCTCCAGCAGACGGACGTCGTTCTCGTACAGCAAGCGCAGGTCGGGGACCCCGTAGCGGAGCATCGCGATCCGCTCGATCCCCATCCCGAACGCGAAGCCCTGGACCTTCTCGGGGTCGTAGGCGTCGTCCCCCCGCGCCGCGCCGACGGCGAGCAGCACGTTCGGGTCGACCATCCCGGACCCGAGGATCTCGATCCAGCCCGTGCCCTTGCAGAGGCCGCAGCGGGAGCGATCCTTTAGGGTTCCCGTGCCGCCGCACTGGAAGCAGCTGACGTCGATCTCGACGCTCGGCTCGGTGAACGGGAAGAAGTGCGGGCGCAGGCGGATCTCACGCTCGTCGCCGAAGACCGACCGGGCGAAGCTGAGCAGCACGCCCTTGAGGTCGGCGAGCGTGATGTCGACGTCGATCCACAGGCCCTCGACCTGGTGGAACTGCGGCGTGTGGGTGGCGTCGCTGTCGGGCCGGTAGACCCGCCCGGGGACGATCACCGCGACCGGCGGGGCGGTCGCCTCCATCGTCCGCACCTGCATCGGCGAGGTGTGGGTGCGCAGCACCCGCTGCAGGTCGTCGCCCGGCACGTTCGGCGACGGCGCCAGGTAGAAGGTGTCGGCGCGGTCGCGCGCCGGATGGTTGGGCGCGTGGTTGAGCGCGTCGAAGTTGTAGTGGACCGTCTCGGTCTCGGGGCCCTCGACGATGTCGAAGCCGAGGCCGAGGAAGATGTCCTCGATGTCGCGACGGGTCCGCGTCAGCAGGTGCAGCCCGCCGACCGGTTCCCTGCGACCCGGCAACGTGACGTCGACCCGGTCGGCGGCCAGCTGGGCGTCGAGCTCGGCGCCGCGCAGCTCCTCGATCCGCGCGTCGAGCGCCGCCTGCAGCGCCTGCCGTGCCTGGTTGGCCGCCTTGCCGACGACCCCGCGCTGCTCCGGCGGGAGGTCGCTGACGTTGCGCAGCAGGTTGGGCAGCTCGGCCTTGCGGCCGAGGTGCTGCACGCGCAGGGCTTCGAGCTCGTCGGTGGTGGTGGCAGCAGCCACCGCCGCCTCGCCCGCGGCGCGCAGTTCGGCGATCCGGTCGTTCATCGCCGTCGATGGTATGAGATGCGGGCCCCTTCCCGTAGGTCCGGGGTCCGCGGCGGCCGCCGCCCGGCGAGCGCCGCTCAGCCGATCCGCCGACCGAGCTCGTAGAGCGCGACGGTCGCCGCCATCGCCGCGTTCAGCGACTCGGCGCCGCTGATCGGCAGGTGGGCGACGCGGTCGCAGGCCGCGACGACGTCCTCGGGCAGGCCCTCGCGCTCGCCGCCGACGAGCAGCGTGACGTCGGACAGCGCGCCGTCGTCGGCCCGCAGCTCGTCGCCGTCGCGCAGCACCAGTGCGACCGTGGCGCCGGGCAGGTCCGCCGGACCGTCGGCGCGGGCCAGCGGGACCGCGAAGATCGAGCCCATGCTGGCGCGGACCGCCTTCGGCGCGTACGGGTCGGCGGTGCCCGGCCCGATCGCGACCGACGACGCGCCGAGCGCGTGCGCGGCCCGGATCACGGTGCCGACGTTGCCGGGGTCGCGGACGCCGTGCAGGTAGACGCACCGGGGACCGACGGCGGCGTCGGCCCAGCGTTGCGGATAGACCCCGATCGCGCGGGTTCCGGAGCCGAGCGTGGAGGTCTGGTTGATCAGCTCGGCGGTGACCAGGGTGCCCGCGACGCCGGGGGCGACCTCGACCGCCCGCTGCCGGGCCTCGAGATCCGGTCGTCCGTCGGACGGCCGCGGCGGAGGATCGGCGACCAGCAGGTCGTGCGGGGCCCAGCCGTGCTCCGCCGCCGCGACCACCAGGTCCTCGCCCTCGGCGACGAACAGCCCCGTGCGGACGCGTTCGCGGCGACGCGACAGCAGACCGCGGACGGTCTTCAGGCGGGGGTTCTGGAACGAGCTGATCAGCATGGGGCGAGCGATCGTCGGCGGGAACGAGCAAGGGCGCCCCGGAGGACGCCCTTGGAAGACTGCGGGAGGCGCGAGCGCCCCGGCGCTCAGGCCTTGGCGGCGAGCGCGTCCTTGGCGGCCGCGGCGTACGCGGTGAACGCCTCGGCGTCGCGTACGGCCAGGTCGGCCAGGTTCTTGCGGTCGATCTCCAGGCCGGCCAGCGACAGGCCGTGGATGAAGTTGCCGTAGGTCAGGCCGTTGATCCGGGCCGCCGCGTTGATGCGGGTGATCCAGAGACGACGGAAGTCGCGCTTGCGGTTGCGGCGGTCGCGGTAGGCGTAGACGCCGGCCTTGAGCTGCGCTTCCTTCGCCTGCTTGTACGTGTTGTTCGCACGGCCGACGTAGCCCTTCGACCGCTCGAGGGTCGAGCGGCGCTTCTTGCGCGCGCTGACGGAACGCTTGACGCGGGTCACTTGCTGCTCCCTCCGAGGAGGCGCTTCACACGCGGGGTGTCGGCGTCGGTGAGGATCACGGCGTTCGCGAAGTCACGCTTGCGCTTCGGCGACTTCTTGCCAAGGATGTGCGACGACATCGCGTGGCGCGCCTTCACCTTGCCGGTGCCGGTGGTCTTGAAGCGCTTCTTTGCGCCCGAGTGGGTCTTCTGCTTGGGCATGCGGATCGAGAATTGTGCCAGATAGCGGGTGAACGTGCGGTGTGGCACCGCCGCACGGAGCAACGGTCGTGACGACGGTCCTGCGACGGGCGAAGCGCAAGGCTTCGCCCGGAACAGTGTGACGGGTCCGGGGTCGATCCGCGCCGAGGCGCGGCGATCCTACGACGTCTTGGCGTCCGCGTCGGCCGCTTCGGCCTCCGCGGGAGCGTCGCCTGCGTCGGTGACGGTGCCCTCGCCGTCCGCCGCCACGTCGGACGCGGCCGCCGCGTCGTCGGACGCATCGGTCGCATCGGCGTCGCCGCCGACCACGATGCCGACCTCGTCCTCGGCGCGCTGCTCCTCGGCGATCTCCTCCGCCGTCTGCTCGACCTTCGGCGTCCAGGTGCCGTTGAGGACCTCCTTGGACGGGCTGAGCATCATGGTCATGTTGCGGCCCTCCAGCGAGGGGCGCTGATCGACCTGGCAGATGTCGCCGAGATCCTCGACGAGCCGCTCCAGCAGGTCGCGGCCGCGCTCCGGGTGCGTGACCTCGCGCCCGCGGAACATGATCGTCACCTTGACCTTGTCCTTGCCCTTGAGGAACCGGATCACGTGCCCCTTCTTGGTGGCGTAGTCGTGATCGGCGATCTTCGGACGGAACTTGATCTCGCGGGTGATGACCTGCGTCTGGTGCTTCTTCGCGGTCTTCTTCTTCTGGGCCTGCTCGTACTTGTACTTCGAGTAGTCCAGAACGCGACAGACCGGCGGGCGGGCGTTCGCCGCGACCTCGACCAGGTCGAGATCCCGGGACTGCGCGTACCGCAGCGCGTCCGCCGTCTGCATGACGCCGGCCTGGTTCCCGTCCTCGTCGATCACGCGCACCTCGGGAACGCGGATCCGATCGTTGACACGGGTCGTGTCCCGTTCGGGCGGGCGCCTGTCGAACCTACGCGGAACCGGCACTAGTGAGAGCTATTCGCACGGCGCGGCCGCGGGTGCGAGTCATTGCGAGCAAACAAGGG
>JACYYK010000657.1_pt3 | contig 12093 bp, 12 predicted proteins | sample 8236871 | NCBI WGS metagenome assembly JACYYK01 (sample SAMN14103087, study PRJNA606662) | landfill metagenome | isolation source: landfill solid waste inoculated with endophyte fungus Paravalsa indica | place: India:New Delhi, Okhla landfill site | collected 2017-11-05 | reverse complement strand
GGGAGGTCCTGGCGGCGGGCGAGCTCACGTTCGACGAGGCGCTGTCGGCCGTGCGCGCGGGAACGGTGTTCACCACGCATACACCTGTGCCCGCCGGTCTCGACCGGTTCCGGGCCGACCTCGTCAGGCACTACTTCGGCGACGGCAGGCTGCTGCCGGGCGTGGACGTGAGCCGGGTGCTCGCGCTGGGTGTCGAGGACGATCCGACCCGTTTCAACATGGCGCACATGGGCCTGCGGCTCGCGCAGCGGGCCAACGGAGTGTCCGCGCTGCACGGGCGGGTGTCGCGGCGGATGTTCAGCCGCCTGTGGCCGGGCTTCGACACCGAGGAGGTGCCGATCTCGTCGGTGACCAACGGGGTGCACGGCCCCACCTGGGTGGCGCGGGAGATGAGCACGCTGCTGGGCGGCAGCGACGAGGAGTGGGGCCACGACGGCGACGGCTCCGGCATCGACCCGAACGTCACCGACGAGCAGCTGTGGGACCTGCGCCGGGAACTGCGGGGCAACCTGGTCGAGGAGGTGCGGCGGCGCGCGCGGGAGGCGTGGCTGCAACGCGGCGCGTCGGCACTCGAACTCGGCTGGACCGAGCGCATCTTCGATCCCGACGTGCTCACCGTGGGCTTCGCGCGGCGCGTTCCCACGTACAAGCGGCTCACGTTGATGCTGCGCGACCCCGAACGCCTGCGCGCGCTCCTGCTCGACGACGAGCGCCCGATCCAGATCGTGGTGGCGGGCAAGTCGCACCCGGCGGACGAGGGCGGCAAGGCGCTCATCCAGCAGATCGTGAAGTTCGTCGACGACCCGGCCGTGCGGGAGCGCATGGTGTTCCTGCCGGACTACGGCATGTCCATGGCCCGCTACCTCTACCGCGGGTGCGACGTGTGGCTCAACAACCCCACGCGACCGTTGGAGGCGTGCGGCACGTCGGGCATGAAGGCGGCGCTCAACGGCTGCCTCAACCTGTCGATCCGCGACGGCTGGTGGGAGGAGTACTACGACGGCAGCAACGGCTGGGCCATCCCCACCGCGGACGGGGTGACCGATCCGCTGCTGCGGGACGACCTGGAGGCGGCCGCGCTGTACGACCTGGTGGGGCAGCAGGTCGCGCCGCTGTTCTACGACCGGGACGGCCAGGGCGTGCCGCGAGGGTGGCTCTCGATGATCTGGCACACCCTGCGCACGCTCGGCCCGAGGGTCCAGGCCTCGCGCATGGTGCGGGAGTACGTCGAGTCGTACTACGGCCCCGCGGCGACGACGGTGGCGGCGGCCGTGGCCGACGACTACGCGGGCGCCCGGTCGCTCGCGGCCTACCGGGCGCGGGTCGACGCGTGCTGGCCGCTGGTGCGGGTGGTGTCGGCCGACCTGACCGTCGAGGGCAGCGAGACGCCCGTGGTCGGCACGCCCGCGCGCATCACCGCCCGGGTCGACCTCGCGGAGCTCACCGAGTCCGATGTGGAGGTGCAGGCGGTCGTCGGCAGGGTGGGCGACACCGACGACCTCAGCGACGTCGTGACCGTGACCCTGCCGCCGTGCGGGCGCGGGGAGTTCGCGGGCACGCTGCCGCTGCCGTTCGCGGGCTCGCTCGGTTACACGGTGCGGGTCCTGCCGCGGCATCCGCTGCTCGCGACTCCGGCGGAGCTCGGCCGGGTGGTGCTGGCCTGACTGGTCGCTCGGGGGCCTGGTCGGGGTGCGTTCTTGCCTTCGTGAGCGGGTCGGTGACAATGAGGCCCGTGAACGACGTGGCGGTCCCGGACAACCTTGCCGATCTCGTGATCCACATGTCTGGTGTGGGGGTCAGGAGGGGAGGCAACAAGCTGCTCGCCGACCTCGACTGGGCGGTGGAGCTGGACGAACGGTGGGTGGTGCTCGGCCCGAACGGCGCGGGCAAGACCACGCTGCTCAAGCTGGCCGCGGCGGAGCTGCACCCCACCACCGGTGCGGTGCACGTGCTGGGTGAGCGGCTCGGGCGCGTGGACGTGTTCGAGCTGCGCACCAGGGTCGGGTTCACCTCGGCCGCCGTCAACGGGCGGATCCCGCCCGAGGAGAAGGTGCGCGACGTGGTGGTCAGCGCCGGGTACGCGGTGATGGGCCGCTGGCGCGAGTCGTACGACGAGCTCGACACCGAGCGCGCGGACGAGCTCCTCGCGGCGCTCGGCATCGTGCACCTCGCGGACCGCAGCTACGGCACCCTGTCGGAGGGCGAGCGCAAGCGCACGCTCATCGCGCGGGCGTTGATGACCGACCCGGAGATGCTGCTGCTCGACGAACCGGCCGCCGGGCTGGACCTCGGTGGCCGGGAGGACCTCGTCGCCCGGTTGTCCGAGCTCGCGTTCGACCCCGACGCGCCGGCCATGGTNNCGGTCTGATGGACGACGTGATGACCAGCGAGAACCTGTCCGCGGCGTTCGGGCAGGAGCTGCTGTTGCAGCGGTCGGGCGACAGGTTCTTCGCCCGACGTCGCTGACGAGCTCTACTGGCGGGTAGCCTGCGAGGCAGGCGACAACGCGGTCGGCGCCGCCGACCGCGGAAGACGAAGGAGGAAGCGCGTGGGCGAGTTCGTCCGTCTCGAGGTCGACGAGGGCATCGGCACCATCCGGCTGGACCGGCCGCCGGTGAACGCCCTGAACAACCAGGTGCAGGCCGAACTGCGGGAGACCGCGATCGAGGCGGGCGAGCGTGACGACGTGCGCGCGGTCGTCCTCTACGGCGGCGAGAAGACGTTCGCGGGTGGCGCCGACATCAAGGAGATGGCGGAGAAGTCGTACGTCGAGATGCAGCGCTTCGGTGCCGCGCTCTCGGCGTCGCTCACGGTGATCGCCGAGCTGCCCAAGCCCACCGTCGCCGCCGTCACCGGCTACGCGCTCGGTGGCGGGCTCGAACTGGCGCTGACCGCCGACCGTCGCGTCGTGGGCGACAACGTCAAGGTCGGGCAGCCGGAGATCCAGCTCGGCATCATCCCCGGCGCGGGCGGCACGCAGCGGCTCGCCCGGCTGATCGGCCCGAGCCGCGCGAAGGACCTCGTGTTCACCGGCCGCTTCGTCAAGGCCGAGGAGGCGCTCGCCATCGGGCTCGTCGACGAGGTCGTGGCGCCCGACGACGTGTACGCGGCGGCGCGCCGCTGGGCGGCGCAGTTCGTGAACGGCCCGGCCGTGGCACTGCGCGCGGCGAAGGCCGCGATCGACGGCGGTCTCGACACCGACCTCCGCAACGGGCTGAAGCTGGAGACCGAGCTGTTCACGGCCCTCTGGGCGACGGAGGACCAGGCGCGCGGCATGCAGTCGTTCATCGAGAACGGCCCCGGCAAGGCCACGTTCGAGGGGAAGTGACGTGACCCACGTGTCCGACCCGGCGCCGAACCCTCACGCCACCGCCGACGAGGTGCAGGCCGCCTACCGCGATCCGAAGCTCGCGAACGTGCTCTACCACGACTGGGAGGCGGGCACGTACGACGAGAAGTGGTCGATCTCCTACGACGAGCGCTGCATCTCGTACGCGACCGACGTGTTCAACGCCGTCGCGGGCACGCAGGGCCAGCCGTACGGCCACGCGATGGAGCTGGGCAGCGGCACCGGGTTCTTCCTCCTGAACCTCATGCAGGGCGGCGTGATCGAGAAGGGGTCGGTCACCGACCTCTCGCCGGGCATGGTCGAGGTGGCGCTGCGCAACGCCAAGGGGCTCGGACTCGACGTCGACGGGCGGGTCGCCGACGCGGAGCGCATCCCGTACGACGACGACAGCTTCGACCTCGTGGTCGGGCACGCGGTGTTGCACCACATCCCCGACGTCCGGGCGGCGTTCCGCGAGGTGCTGCGGGTGCTCAAGCCGGGCGGGCGGTTCGTGTTCGCGGGCGAGCCGACGAAGATCGGCGACTTCTACGCGCGCAGGCTCGGCAGGGTGACGTGGTGGCTGACCACCAACCTCACCAAGCTGCCGGCGCTGCGGGCGTGGCGGCGACCGCAGACGGAGCTCGACGAGTCGTCGCGCGCGGCGGCGCTCGAAGCGGTCGTGGACCTGCACACGTTCGATCCGTCCGAGCTGGAGCGCATGGCGTTGGGTGCCGGTGCGGTGGACGTGCGCGCGGTGACGGACGAGTTCAGCGCCGCGCTGGTCGGCTGGCCGATCCGCACGTTCGAAGCGGCGGTGCCGCAGGAGAAGCTGACGCTGCGGTGGCGCCTGTTCGCCTACCACGCGTGGCTGCGGCTTTCGGCGCTCGACCGCACGCTGCTCGCCAAGGTGTTGCCGCGTGAGCTCTTCTACAACGTGATGATCACTGGAACGAAGCCCGCCGCGCCCTCGGAACTCTAGAAAGATCGTGCCCTACCGCTTCTCGCTCGACGACGTCGCGTTCCTGGACTCGCAGGAGGGCGAGGAGGCGTTGGCCGCGTGCTCCGCGCTGGCGTTGACGGACGCGAGCAGACTGGCCGACGTCGCGGCCGTGCGCCGGCTCGTCGGCGCGGAGCGCGCTCCCGCCGTGCTGGAGACAGCGCTCCTGCGCCGCAAAGCCGAGAGCAAAGTGGACGGCGGGCAGCGGTGGTTGTTCACGGACGACGCGATGCAGCAGGCGAGCGCGTCGCCCGTGGCGGAGTACCGGGCGCGGCGACTCGCCGGGCTGGACGTGCACGACGTGACGTGTTCGGTGGGTGCCGATCTCGTGGCGCTGGCGCGCACGGCGTGCCGGTGCGTGGGATCCGATGTGGACGCCGTGCGGTTGGCGATGGCGTCGCACAACTGCACGGTGTCCGGGGTGAGTCCGGGGCTCGTGTGCGCCGACGCGCTCCGGCCGGTGACGCGGGAGTCCGTCGTGGTCGCCGATCCGGCGCGCCGGGACGCGTCGGGACGTCGCCGGTGGCGGCCCGAGGACTTCGTGCCCGCCCTCGACGATCTCGCCCAGGCGTACGCGGGGAGGGACCTGGTGGTGAAGTGCGCCCCGGGGATCGATCCGGCCGCCGCGCCGTGGGCCCGCGAGGTCGAGCTCATCTCCCTCGACGGCCGGGTCCGCGAGGCGAGCCTGGTGAGCGGTGGTCTCGCGACGGCGACCCGCAGGGCGACGGTCCTGCGGTCGGACGGCCACGCGTGGTCGATCACCGACGCCGAACCCGACGAGGTGCCGGTCGCCGACGTCGGGCAGTGGATCGTCGACCCGGACGGGGCCGTGGTGCGCGCCGGACTCGTCCGCCACTACGCGGCGCGGCACGGGCTCTGGCAGCTCGATCCGCGCATCGCCTACCTCACCGGTGACACGCCGCCACCCGGGGTGCGGGCCTTCCGGGTGCTCGACTCCGGCCGCTACACCGAGAAGACGCTGCGGGCGCTGCTGCGCCGGTACGACGTCGGGCGGCTCGAAATCCTGGTGCGTGGCCTGGACGTCGACCCGGACGCGCTGCGGCGCAGGCTCAAGCCTCGCGGTGCGAGCGAGGCCAGCGTGGTGCTCACGCGGGTCGGCCGCACTCCGATGGCGTATCTGTGCCGGGCCGAGCGCATCCCGGACGAGCACGACGCCGGGGAGCTCGCGTCCGTGCCGCCGCCCGGTCAGGGCTGGTAGGGCTGCTCGTCCGGGCCCTGTCCCTCGGGGTGGATCGTGCCGAGGTCGATCACCTCGTCCTGCTGCTCGAACTGCCGCTGGACGTCGGGGGAGTAGTTCGGCGTCACCGGCGGCCTGGGCACCGGGGTCATGACGCGGGACCGCAGCATCTCCTCCCTGCTCATCGCCTCGGCGGGAGCGGGCTGGTCGGCCACCGCCACGGCGTCGTCGGCGGGCGTCGCGGGACGCGGAGCCGGTTCCTCGGAGGTCGGGGCGGGCGGTGTGGTGCTCGTCGTCGAGGTCGGTGTCGCCCCGTCGGATTCCTCGGCCGGGCTTGGCGCTGTCGACGTCGGCGTGGGCTCGGGCACCTGACTGGTGACGGCGGGCGGTTGGGCCGTGTCCTCTGCCGGCCACAGCACACTCGTGAGCACCGTGGCGGGAATCGCCGCGGCCACGACACCGAGGGGGATCCACGCCTGAGGTCGCCGAGGGGAACGTTGCGGGGACACGTCACGCCTTCCTGGTTGTTCGTCGGACAGTGAAGATAGAGAAGAGCGCCTGAACCTAACACCTGGCCCCCGTGTCGCGGCGCGGGGCGAGACGAACGGCCGATCCGATCGAGATCGCGCAGCGCCGATGTCGGAGGAAGCGCGACACTGGGCGTATGTGCCGAAACATCAAGACCCTGCGTCCGCCGTTCGCGGAGGGCGTCACCGACGCCGACATCCGGGCTGCCGCGCTGCAGTACGTGCGCAAGGTGTCGGGCTTCCAGCGTCCCGCGGCCCACAACGCCGAGGTGTTCGAGCGAGCCGTCGACGCCGTCGAGGAGGCGACGGCGGAGCTGCTGTCGTCGCTGCGGGTGCGCGGCGCGCCGGCGCGCTGACCGGGTGTCGCTTCAGCTCAGATGCCGGTCCAGCACGTCGGCCTCGGCGCGGAGCCGCTCGGCGTGGTCGGTGCGGCCCAACCGGTCGTACTCGGTCGCGGCTTCCTGCCGTTCGTCCACCTGCTGCCGAACGATCGACCGCACCTGCGCCTCGGTGAGTTCCCGGCGGCGGCTCTCGGTGGAGCCCACACCGGAGGCCGCGCCGGCGATGTGCTCGCTGCTCGGCTCGCCACCTCGGATCGCGGCGTGGTCGACGGGGACGGCTTCGGCGTTGTCGAGCGCTCCGAGCGCGGAACGCAGTGCGTCGATCGCGACGCGGTCGCGAGCTTTGAGGGCGGCGGTCAGGTCGCGGCGCAGCGCGTCGCGCATGGTGGGCTCCTCACCGGAGGTGGCGGTTGACAATATGGATGTACGATAACCGTCATGCCTCGGATTGTCGATCACGATGAGCGGCGTCACCGGATCGCGCGGGCGTTCCAGCGCCTTCTCGCCGCGGAAGGGTTCGCCGCGGTCTCGTTCTCGCGGCTGGCGACCGAGGCGGGGGTGTCGGTCGGGCTCATCCAGCACTACTTCGTGAGCAAGGACGCCCTGCTGCGCTTCGCCTACGACGACGCCGCGGCCCGCCTGAGCGAGCGCGTGCGGGCCCGGGTGCGCAGCGGTGAGGCCGCCGGTCTTCCGTCCGCGCGGGTGTTGCTCGACAGCCTGGCCGAGCTGCTGCCCCTCGATGCCGAACGCGACCTCGAATACCGCGTCCGCCAGGGACTACAGGCCCAGGCGCTGCACCACGCCGAGCTCGCCGACGTCGCGCGGCGGGCGGGTGGCGACCTGCTCGGGTACGTCACGGCGGTGGTGGAGGCCGGCAAGGCGTGCGGCGAGGTCGACTCCGGTGTGGACGCGCCCTTGGCGGCCCGCGCCATCCTCGCGACCGTGCAGGGGCTGGCCGACCAGGTGGTGCTGTCGGGCGCGGACTCCTTCCCCGCTCGCGACGTGCTGGCGCGGGCCGTCGGCACGGTCTTCACCGGGGCGTGCGCGCGACACGGGGACCGCTCACCCTGCCGTTGACAATATGCTCATACTGTCACCGTGAACGCGACGAACGGAAACGTGACGGTGACGCTGGGCTGTGGCGCCGTGCGGGGGCGGCGACGGGACGGTCACCTGACCTTCCACGGCATCCCGTACGCGGCGGCTCCCGTGGGCGAACGGCGGTGGCGAGCACCCACAGCGGTCGAGCCGTGGGCCGGTGTCCGCGACGCGACCACGCCCGCGGCGCCCGCGCCCCAGCTCGCGCAGTCGTTCACCGAGGCCGACTCCCTCGACGAGGACTGCCTGACCCTCGACGTCACCGTCCCCGCCTCGGCGACGAGGAAACGGCCCGTGCTGGTGTGGCTGCACGGCGGTGGCGGCACCAACGGCAGCGGCGCCGTGTACGACGCGGGACGCCTCGCGGTCACGGGCGAGGTCGTCGTCGTGACACCCCAGTTCCGGCTCGGGGTGCTGTCGTACTTCGGTCATCCGGGCCTGGCCGACGGCGCAACGTTCGGCCTGCAGGACCAGCAGGCGGCTCTGCGCTGGGTGCGGCGGGAGATCGCCCGGTTCGGCGGCGACCCGGGCAACGTCACGCTGGCGGGCAGTTCGCACGGCGCGTTGCAGGTCGCGGCCCACCTCACCGCGCCGGGGTCGGCCGGATTGTTCCACCGCGCCGTGCTCCAGAGTCCCTTCGGGATGCTCGGCCCCACGCCCGCGCACACGTTCATCCCCGGCGGCCCGGCGCTCCCGCCGATGTGGTCGCCGGTGGCCGAGGTGGAGCGACTCGGTGCCGCCGTCGCCGAGGAGCGGGGATGGGTGCGGCCCGGCAGCGATCCCGAGGCGGCACTCGCGCAGCTGCGCGCGGTGCCAGTAAGCGAGCTGCTGACGGTGTCGGACGCGTTCATCCGTCCGGCCTTCGGTGGTGCGGTGCTGCCCGAGTCACCCGCCGTGGCGATCACCAGCGGGCGGTTCTCCCGCGTGCCGGTGCTGCTCGGCACCACGCGCGACGAGGCGCGGTTCTTCGTCGCGCTCTTCGCCGACGCGGTCGGCAGGCCGGTCACGGCCGGGGACTACCCGCGCATGCTCGGCGAGGCGTTCGGTGCCGCGGCGGACGAGGTCGCCGCGCGGTATCCGCTGCCCGCCGACACGACGCCGAGTCTCGCGTGGGCGCGCCTCTGCACCGACCGTGCCTGGGCCTGGCCCGCCTGGGAACTGGGACAGGCCTTCGCCGCCCACACCCCGACCTGGTTCTACGAGTTCGCCGACCGCGACGCGCCCGCACCGGTCCCGGTGCCCGGCTTTCCCGGGGGCGCCCAGCACGGCAGCGAGCTGGCGTACCAGTTCGACCTCGCCGGTGTGCCGACGCCGCCGACCGCTCAGCGCGAGTGGGGAGAGTGCCTGAACCGGTACTGGGCGGCCTTCGCCGAGTCCGGCGACCCCGCCCGTGCCGACCTGCCGCCGTGGCCCGATCTCGGCACCGGGCACGTGCAGTCGCTGGCACCCGCGCGGATCGGTGGCGTCGACTACGTCGCCGAGCACCACCTCGACCTCTGGTCGCGACTGGCCTAGGCCCAGCCCGGCAGAGCCGTCGTCCGATGCGGCTCTGTCGGTGCCCGCCGTAGCATTTCGGGTTGTGACCACGGACTCATCGCCTGCGGCACGGACGCGGGAGGCGGCGTCGGCGCGATACCTGCGCGACCTCGCCCTGCTGCGCCGCGTGCGCGACCGGATCGATCGCGAGTACGCCCAGCCGCTGAACGTCGAGGCGCTCGCTCGCGGCGTGAACATGTCGGCCGGGCACCTCAGCCGCCAGTTCCGGCGCGCCTACGGCGAGTCGCCGTACTCCTACCTCATGACACGGCGGATCGAGCGGGCGATGGCGTTGCTGCGGCGCGGAGACCTCAGCGTCACCGAGGTCTGCTTCGCCGTCGGATGCTCGTCCCTGGGCACGTTCAGCAGCCGGTTCACCGAACTCGTGGGAGTGCCGCCGAGCGTCTACCGGCGGGACGCGGTGGGCAGGGTGGACGGGATGGCGCCGTGTGTGGCGAAGCGGGTCACCAGACCGGTCAGGAATCGAGAAGCGTCGGAGGTCGCGGCGCAATAGCGTCATCGCCATGACAACCACGGACATCACGATTCACCAGACCTACCTGCCGCACACCGACCCGCAGGCCTCGCTCGCGTTCTATCGCGACACGCTCGGCTTCGAGGTGCGCAACGAGGTCGAGTACAACGGCATGCACTGGATCACGGTGGGACCGCCGAGCCAGCCCGGCACGTCCATCGTGCTGCACCCGCCCGCCGCCGACCCCGGCATCACCGAGGACGAGCGCCGCACCATCGCCGAGATGATGGCCAAGGGCACCTACGCCGGGATCAACCTGGCCACGAAGGACCTCGACGCCACCTTCTCCACGCTGCAGGCGGGGGATGCCGAGGTCGTCCAGGAGCCGACCGACCAGCCGTGGGGCGTTCGCGACTGCGCGTTCCGCGACCCGGCGGGCAACATGGTCCGCATCTTCGAGCAGCGCTGACCGCACCCGGCACCCCATCCGGACCCGCGCGCACCCGCTGCGGGTCGACCACCGTTCGAGCCTCGGCGCCACGACGCCCGCCGCCGAGGGGAGGAGCCACCGATGAGCACGACGACGGAACCGCAGCCCGACACCTCGTCTGCGGTCCCTGCCGCCGATCGCCACGACGTCATCCGCGTGCACGGCGCCCGCGTCAACAACCTCGTCGACCTCAGCGTCGAGATCCCGAAACGGCGTCTGACCGTGTTCACCGGTGTCTCCGGCTCGGGTAAGAGCTCCCTCGTGTTCGGCACCATCGCCGCCGAGTCACAGCGACTGATCAACGAGACCTACAGCGCGTTCGTGCAGGGTTTCATGCCGCAGATGGCGCGCCCGGACGTCGACGTCCTGGACGGACTGACCACCGCGATCATCGTCGACCAGGAGCGCATCGGCGCCAACCCCCGCTCCACCGTCGGCACGGTCACCGACACCGGTGCGATGTTGCGCATCCTGTTCAGCAAGCTCGGGGAGCCGCACATCGGCTCGCCCCAGGCCTTCTCGTTCAACGTCGCGTCGGTCAGCGGAGCCGGTGCGGTGACGATGGAGAAGGCTGGAAGGACGGTGAAGGAGCGGCGCGAGTTCAGCGTCACCGGCGGGATGTGCCCGCGCTGCGAGGGCATGGGTTCGGTGTCCGACATCGACCTCACCCAGCTCTACGACGACTCGAAGTCGATCGCCGAGGGCGCGTTCACGATCCCCGGCTGGAAGTCGGACAGCTTCTGGACGGTGCGGCTCTACGCCGAGTCGGGCTTCTTCGACCCGCACAAGCCGATCCGCGACTTCACGAAGAAGGAGCTCGACGCCTTCTTGTACAAGGAGCCGACCAAGGTCAAGGTCGAGGGCGTCAACCTCACCTTCGAGGGCCTGATCCCGAAGATCCAGAAGTCGTTCCTGTCCAAGGACCGCGAGTCGATGCAGCCGCACATCCGGGCGTTCGTCGACCGGGCGGTGACGTTCGCGGTGTGCCCGGAGTGCGACGGCACCCGGCTCAGCGAGAAGGCGCGTTCGTCGAAGATCGACGGCATCAGCATCGCCGACGCGTGCGCGATGCAGATCAGCGATCTGGCCGAATGGGTGCGAGGTCTCGCCGCATCCGAGGGAGGCGGCGCCCGGGCGACGATGGCGCCGTTGCTGACGAAGCTGCAGCACACACTCGACTCGTTCGTGGAGATCGGTCTCGGGTACCTGTCGCTCAACCGGTCGTCGGGGACGCTCTCGGGTGGTGAGGCGCAGCGCACCAAGATGATCCGCCACCTCGGTTCGTCGCTCACCGACGTCACCTACGTCTTCGACGAGCCCACCATCGGCCTGCACCCGCACGACATCCAGCGGTTGAACGCGCTGCTGCTGCGACTGCGGGACAAGGGCAACACGGTGCTCGTCGTCGAGCACAAGCCGGAGACGATCGCGATCGCCGACCACGTCGTCGACCTCGGGCCCGGGGCGGGCACGGACGGCGGCCGGATCTGCTTCGAAGGCTCTCTCGACGGGTTGCGCGCGAGCGACACCCTCACCGGACGGCACCTCGACGACCGGGCCCGGCTCAAGGACAGCGTGCGCACGGCCACGGGGGCGCTGGAGATCCGAGGGGCGACGGCGAACAACCTGCGGAACGTGGACGTCGACATCCCGCTGGGGACGCTCGTGGTCGTCACCGGGGTCGCCGGCTCCGGCAAGAGTTCGCTCGTGCACGGCTCGATACCCGCCGACGCGGGCGTGGTGTCGATCGACCAGAGCCCGATCAAGGGATCCCGGCGCAGCAACCCGGCCACCTACACCGGACTGCTCGACCCGATCCGGAAGGCCTTCGCGAAGGCCAACAAGGTGAAGCCGGGCCTGTTCAGTGCCAACTCGGAGGGTGCGTGCCCGAACTGCGGAGGCGCGGGCGTCCTCTACAGCGACCTCGCGATGATGGCCGGTGTCCCGGTCCCCTGTGAGGAGTGCGAGGGCAAGCGGTTCCAAACGTCGGTGCTGGAGTACCGGCTGGGCGGGCGCGACATCAGTGAGGTGCTCGCGATGTCGGTGGCCGAGGCGGAGGAGTTCTTCTCCGACGGCGAGGCGCGCATCCCGGCCGCGCACCGG
>JACYYK010009638.1_pt2 | contig 12189 bp, 7 predicted proteins | sample 8236871 | NCBI WGS metagenome assembly JACYYK01 (sample SAMN14103087, study PRJNA606662) | landfill metagenome | isolation source: landfill solid waste inoculated with endophyte fungus Paravalsa indica | place: India:New Delhi, Okhla landfill site | collected 2017-11-05 | reverse complement strand
GAGAATCGCATCATTGCTGAAAGGATTGTGTCCGGGGCCGCTGAGATCCCGATGCTAATGATCGTGATGTTGATGGCCGGCATGATAGAGGCGGTTTTTCTCATCACCGCGGGCATAGATATAAGCCACAAGGTCGATGATCTCTTCTTCGGTCAAATTGTTCAGCAATCCAACCGGCATGATCGAAACGGGCGACTTCACCTGCTCCTCGATCTCATCCCGCTCGATGGTCAACGGCTCGCGCCGTGCCAGTGGATCGACCAAGACCTTCAGCTGTGTCGGCGTTTCTTCCAGGATCGTACCGGTGACGATTTTTCCGGAGTCGAGCAAAAAGTTAAACGATTGATACTTCTCGTCGATGTCGACCGACGGCTCCACAATCGCTTTCAGGATATGTTCGATCGTGTGCCGTGAGGCTTCCATTGTCGCCAGGTCGGGGCCGAGCTCATGGCCTTCACCGTTGAGCTTATGACAGCCGACGCAGTTGGCGGCGCGGAACAGATTGCGTCCCACCTCGAACGATCGCCCTGGAGGAAGTGGAGTCAATTTCGCAATCAACTCGTCGTACTTCCAATCGGTATTGCGCGCTGTGAATTTCAGCAGCTCGTCGTGGAGCTCCAGCGGGTGCTCCGCTAGGTACGCCTCCGGGTTGGCTTGGTACTGATCGTAGTTCTCAACCACATACAGCGCTCCGAACATCCGCCGCCAGTGACCGGGATAGGTGCAGACATAGGGATAGATGCCCGGTTGGGCGGGCGCTTCGAAGAGCAACGCTTCGCTCTGACCCGACTCCAGCAAGCGGCTGGCGAGCATCACTTTGGATGATTTCGGACAGTAATGCCGCTCCTTGGCGTCGGCATCACGCGCCGTCGCTTCGGCCAGCTCTCCGATTTCCTCGAGCGACCCCGGCTGCACGATCACAAAGTTATGCGGCATGAAGTCGATGTTGGAAAAGCGGAACTCGACCGGTTTGCCGGCTTGGACCACGATCAATTCCTTATCGAAGATCATGCGTTCCTGCACGGTGCCGATGGCGATCACACGGACGTCCAGGTTTTGCAGACGCGACGCAATGGCGGCGGCGCGCTCGGCAGGTAGTCGTTCCGCTAGCGAACGGACCAGTTCGACGGTTTCGGCTGCGGTCTCACCGGTTCGCAGCTGCAGCGGCAACTCGCTCAGGTAGCCGATCAAATTGTCGACCAGATCACCGATCCCTTCCGCAGGTCGCTGATCCGGTGGGATCGTCTTGAGCACGCTGATCGCCACCGGCCGGCTGTGACCGCCTTTGATGAGCGTGGTCAGATCGTTCCATTTTTCTTGGTACTGCCCTGGCAACAGCGCCAAAGTACGGATGGCGATGTCACGCAGCGGTTCGTCGCCGCTGATGACGAACAGGCGGTCTGGAGCGATTGTCTGTTTCCGCAGCCGCGGGCCCGACCAGGTCACTTCCAATCCGTCGCCGCCTCCGTTGTCGAAATAAGTCACGACGATCTTATGAAGTCCGGCTGTCAAATCGATCGTGCCACTTTGGGCACGCATGCCATGCAGGCCATCGTTATCAACGATCAAGCGATCATTGATGTATAAGCGAGAGCCGTCATCCGAGGTCGTTGTAAAGGTGTATTTGCCGGTCTCAGGGACCGAGAGCCTGGCGGTAAATCGCAGCGCAAACCCATCATCCTCCGTGCGCTGGGGCACGTCCATCACGATCTGCTCGGCGACGCCGCTCGCCGTTGGAGTCAACTTGTCGAGCGTTTCGACGGCGACGTTCGGAGGATTGGGATAATAGAACTCCACATAAACCCCCTGGGTTTGCTCCGGCGTCGCGGCGCCGGCAGAGGCGCCGGCTGTCAGATTGTCGAAGATCAAATTGCGAATCTCGGGGTACAGATTCGTCCGCAGGGATGCGTCGCTGAGGCTCGCTACGGCGGCGAGCAGATCCCGTTGGCTGTCAGGCGCCTGTGCGGCCGCATAAAAGGCTGCGCCGCCCGAGCCATCGGCTCGGATGAGCAGCGCGAAGGCGAGCCGACGGGTGCGCGGCTCTTTGCCAGAGAGCGCGAGGTGTTCGAGCCGGCCGCGGTGCAACTTGAAATCTGCGACAGGTTGTTCAAGCAGCCACTGCCCCAGTCCAGCCAGCGAGTCGGCTTGCAGGTTGGCATCACGCTGTTCCAGCAGCGTCAAGGCGAGATCCAGCGGGTTGACCTGATTGAGCTCGGCGAGTCCGCTGAGCGAGCGCCCTAAGATTGCCACCGGCACATCGCTGCGGCTCAGGATGGCCTCATAAATCGCCGTCGCTGGCGGGAGCTTGGCCAGGTCTTCGGGCCGCGCATGCTGCAGCGCGTAAGCGAGTGCCGACTCCGTGAGCGGGCGGCCCGCACCGATGGCCTCCTGCACCAGCTTGTTGATGCCCAGCGCGTTGCTGGCGTAGTTCAGCACCGTTTCGAGCTCGGGATCGATGGGCTGGTTCCTGACCTGAAACAGCACTTCGGCGGCTTCCATTCCTGAAAACTCGGCAGCCGCCTTGACGGCTTCGGCGCGGACCAGCGGTGATGCGTCTTGTGCCGCGCGGAGCAGGAGCGAGGACCACTGGGGAACCTGGCCTGCCCAGTGTCCGAGCGTGCGTACGGCCGCCGCACGCACGCGCGGTTCTTGGGCGCGCATCACCGTGGCCAACAACGCCGGCTGCGGCACCCGGTGTTCCTCAAACACCCACAGGCATTCCAACAACGCCTGAGCATCGTCCGCATTGCTGACGTCCCGCTCGTCGGCCCATGCCAAGACCTGTTCGACAACTTCGGCGGTCGGTCGACCGCTGAGCTCGATCCGGGCACGATACCGCGCGGCATTTTCTTGGGCGTAGAACGCATCGCAGACGGTCGCAATCGGCTGGCCTTTCAGACGCAGCGGCGTGACCAGCGGCCGATCCTTATAAGTGACGCGGTAGATCCGGCCATGTTGATTGTCGCGGTTCGGATCGCGCATGTTATGCTGCATGTGTCCGATAATGGCATTGCACCAATCGGCAACATACAGCGCACCGTCACCGCCGATCTCCACATCGCTGGGACGGAAATTGGGATCGTCCGACAACAGGATCGGTTCCACTTCGCCCGCGGTGATATCGGCGCCGGAGTATTTGACTTCGTGCTGCAATACTCCCAAGACACCGATCGTATTGCAGATCAGGAAATTGCCCTGATTGGCCTCGGGAAAGTGACTGCTCGACAAGATGCCGGTAGCCGCAACCGGACGGACGCGTTTTTCGAACCAGTGTTTGTTGCCGATCCCTTTGCCGATGTTGATATACGAGCCGGTGCCGGTGGTGCCATCGTTGGCGAACTGGTAGCCCCACTGGTCAAACACGTCGCCGTGGGGATTGGGGCCGATCGGGAAGTGAAACTCCATCTCGAAGGTGCGCTGGTTGAACCGGTGCACGCCCGATTGACCGGAGCGATAGGTGCGGGTGGGCGTTTCGATCGCGGCGACATTGAAGATCCCGCGCGACCAGTACAGCCAGCCGTCGGGGCCGAGCAGCATCGCGTTGGCTGAGTGGTGCGAGTCGGCGCTGGAGAGGCCTTGGAGCATCCGCACCTTCAAGTCCGCCTTGCCATCGTCATCGGTGTCCTTGAGGAACCACAGTTCCGGCAGCGCGGCGACGATCATCCCGCCGCCCCAGAACTCGAAGCCGGTGACGCTGTTGAGTTCGTCGGCAAAAATCACGCAGCGGTCGGCCACGCCGTCGCCGTCATCATCGCGCAGCGATAAAATCCGGTCGATGCGCGGCTGGGTCGGGTTCCAGTGCGGGTAGCTCGGCCAGACCGATACGTACAGATGGCCATCGGGATCGACTGCCATCTGCACCGGGTTGATCAACTCGGGGAACATTTCTTCCGAGGCGAACAGGTTGACCTGCATCCCTTCGGCCAGCGTCATCTTGGAGATCGCTTCCTCCCCGCCGAGATAGGTGAAGCTGCCGTCGTCCCGGTCACCGGGCTTATTCGTTTGCACCTCCAGTTCCNNNGCCGCGGGCTGCCGCCCAGACCTGGCGATCGCGATTGGCGGTCATGACGTCGAAGATTTCCATTTCGCGCATCATCACATCCGCGTTGGACTGACCGAACCAAGCCAGTTTCGAACGCCCGCCAAACACGTTGTAGCCGTCGATCACCCGGTAGCGGCTGAACCAGTAGTAGTTCCGCTCCTGAATCGTCTCGCGCAGTTTGGCCAGCAGCGGTTCATCGAGCGACAACTCGACGCTGCCAAAAAGCTCGCGGGTGATCACGTCGGCCAGCGCACGGCCGCCATCTTCGGACAGATGGATCCCGTTGATCGTCAGCGGCTGCTGCGCTTGGGAATAGAGCGATTGGGTCGGGTGAAAGAGGTCGACAAACGGGATGCCCTGTTCCTGACAAACCTCCCGCATCGCGGCGGTGTATTTCGCGAGGTTGCGGTTGTTGGCCGAGCCGTCGGGGAGGTGGGGGCTGTGGAGATTTTCATGGGCGATCGGCGAAAACATCACCTAGCGGGGAGCGGTTTTGCCGTTGTAAGTTTGGGCCAGCATGCCTGCGATCGTCTCGGACAGGTCGGCGCGGAATTGCCCCAAGCCTGCATCGCCCCGCAACGCCTCGGTGTAGCCGAAGAAGCAGAAGACGACGTCGGCCTGCACCTTGGTGAGCCACTGATCCGGATCGCCGAAGTTCTCCTCACGCAGCCGGGTTTTGAGATCGTCGCCGGGATAGCCAAGGTTGCGGAAGGTCAGGTCGTGCTCAGGAAACAGCGCGTAAATGTAGGTTTCCAGCCAAGCATCGTGCTGCATCCGGTCGGCCAGCGTATTGCCGATGATGGCAATGCGATCATCTTTGTCCAGTTTCAACAGCGGTTCGGCGGCGATGAGGCTGCTGGATACCGCACCAAGTAAAACGACGAACAGGAGAACGGGCGTCCTCAGCATCCGCATTGTCGACGAGCTGACGATCATCAGGAGACATTCCACGAGAGGTTCAGAGGGAGCAGGCCGCCGGTGCTGCGGTCTTGCCAGGACCGCGCAGCAGGGGCAGCGAGATAGGCGGGACGAAGGCGAGCCGGTAGCGGACACCGGTCGTACTGCTGACCGAGTTTAATTCGGGCGGGCACGCGAGCGTAGCACGGCCCCCGGAAGGATGCAACTTTCCACCACTTTGGCACCGCCCGGTGATGATCCGCAGCAGGAACGGACGCTGCACAATCAGCAGCAGCGAACGCTGGGGCGGGGCGAGCGGGATGGGGGGCGGGGCGAGCGGGATGGCGTCGCTTTCAGTTATCCCCTGACGGGCGACGCTGCTTGGCGGCAGCTTTCGGCCGGCGGGCCGTCGGCGACTCAAAGTACAACCGCACCGTGGAAATGACCGAGATTTCCGGCTTCATCGGCAGCTCCCGCGGCGGCATGTCCGCATTGCTGAACAATCCACGGTAGTACGTGTTCTGCGGACGGGCAGCGTGGATCAGCGGTACGTCTCGCCGTGGCGCGGGAGCGACGGCTTCCTCGTAGCTGCTGGTAAACGAATGGTAGAGCGATTCAGGGTAGCGAATGTTTGTCTGCTCCTGGACGCTGATGATCGGCGGCCGGTCGTCAAACAGCGGACCGAGCAGCGCGTTCCGTCAGTCCGCGGAGAACTCGCTGTTCGGGCGGATGCGCTCAAAGTACTGCCGCACCGTCTCGCGGTGGCCCAGCGGCAGCGGCTCGCTGTCCAGCACCGCCTCGGCTTGACTGCGGAACTTTTGATACCGCTCGGCGAACGCGCGGGCGGCGGCCTGTTCGCCTTCGGGAGCCTCGAGCACCTCGGTCTCGCTCGGCCCGGCGCCTTGCACACCGGCCAACTGCTCTTCGCGACGGCTCGAATCGAGTTGCGTGGGCGCGCCGGCGGGATTGCCCGAAGCGCCCTTGCCCCACGTTTGGGAGGGTGACTCTGATTTGGCCACCGATTCGCCCGGGCTATTGCAGGCGCCGCGGCACTCGCTCTTGCACTGGGCTAAGCGATTGAGCTGGCAGGCCATGCACTCACCGATCTTTTGGTTCCGCGCCTGGCTCTGGCAGAGCCCTGCCAAGCGACACAGGCCGTCTTTGCACTGGGAATTGTTTTTGGCTTCCAGCCCCTGTTGGATTTCGCCCGCGGCCTGTGAGAGTTTGCCCTGTTGCCCGGGAGGCAGCTTGCTGAGGAATTTTTTTAGATCCTCCGCGACCGCACGACGTTCCTTATCGCTCATCGCCGCCGGGTCGATCGCTTCGAGTTGCTGACTCGCATCATCGTAACGCTGCTCCTGCAGCGCCATCGCCGCCCGCTGCATCGCTGCGGAGCCTTGCAGCGCTTCGGCGAGGCCGCTGAGCTGAGCCGCCGTCACGTCGAGCTGGAGCGCGTCGCGGGCTTGAGCAATCGCCTGCTCCATCTCCGACAGCTTGGCCATCAGGTCGAGCTCATCGAGCGACTCGGATTCCATTTCTTCGAGCAGGGTTTCCAATTGCTCGGCCAGCGCGTCGATTTCTGGAACCTCCGCCTCCTCCTGTCGAAGGGCCTCAACCTCGGGCAGCATCGTCTGCCGCAGCAGCGACGCTTGCTGAACGGCAATCTCCACGACCGGAGCGTCTTCGCTGTGACTTGGGGGTGGCGTCAGCAGCAGGATGCCCGCGGCCAGCAGCCCGAGCATGGCGGCGGAGTACAGGGCGGGACGGTGGGGAACCAGCGGAATGCAGTCCTCAGGACGCACCTGGCGGAGGTGCCAGCGGGCATCGTCGACTTGCATCTGACGTACGGGATCGGGGTCCGCTTCGAACTGCAACGCCGTGATCGCGCGATCCTTCATGCAGTAATACACGTCGATTCGCCGAGCGGCGGACGCGAGCGAGACGGGGTAGGCCGCACCGACTAAACCACCGCAGGCGGCCAGCGCGAGGATCGCGGCCGGCAGCCAGAGCCAGGGGAGCGGCGTGATCGCCGCGGCAACACAGGCCAGCGCCACGGCGGTCAAACCGCCACCGGCCGCTCCGAGGCACGCCGCGGCGATGGCATTCCGCTGACGAAGCCGCCGCCGAACCCCGCCGATCACCTGGCGGACACTGGCACCTACCGACGGCGAGCCGATCATATCGCTGGACATCTGCGAGCCCCTGATGGAATGAGATGCGGTGGCACGGGCGGAGTCTGCTGCCAGACGGATTTGCGAACCCTACCAATATAGTGGTGTGCGGAGCCGAGGAAAGACACAAATCTGGGAAAAGGTGGGAGCCTGCAACCTCACCGCCGCGCGAAGTCGATGCGTCTCAACGCTACATCACCGAGAAATAACCCCAGCGCCGTCATCAGCAGGTACGGCCACAGCGGCAGCGGTCGGCGCGCCGTGGCACCGTTGGACTGCAGCAATTCGGCCGGCGTGGCGGCAAACCGCCCGCCGCTGACCTCGGCGATTTGCCGCAAGACCGACTCATTGGTCGGCTGCAGACGCAGTTCGTCGGGATAGCCGATGACGAGCCCGTGCGACTGCCGCACCGGTTGGCCACCCGCGCGATCCTGCGCCAATTCGAGTTGGTAGTTGCCGCGCAGCGGCGTGTCGAGTTGCGCTTCATAGCGTCCCGGAGCCGATTGGTGCATCGCGACTTGCACGGTTTTGAGCCGCGGATCGATCAGCGTCAGGGTCGTCTCTTGACCGTCGACGAACCCGCCTTGATCATCGACGCTGTCCATCAGCACGGTTGTCGTGCCTTCGCGTCGCTGGACATCGACAAAGATCCCGCGGGTTTCATTTTTCCGCATCGCATGGCGGATAATCTGCGCCCAGAACGGGCCGAAGTCCGGCCACGTCAACCACTCCGCGGCCCACCGCGCCTTGGCATCGCTGGTGAAGGCGACGGTCATGCCCAGGCCGTAACGCCACCAGACCAGCAGCGGATCACCGTTTTCGCTCGCCAAAATGAACTCGCTTGTCGGCTTGGGCCGCGTCACGACGTAGCCCAAGAGCAATGGGGCGAGGTCGAGCTCGATCCCCTCGAGCACCTGGGTTGCGCGCACCTGCTGCGGCAGAAACGGCAACTCATTGATTGCCGACTTGCTGGCCTCTACCGTTTCCTTCGCGAACACCTGCGGGACCGACTGAGGGTCATCACAGAAGTAATACCGCCCGCCGCCGATCCGGGCGATGTCTTCCAACAATTCGGCGCTGGCGCCTTGACCCATCGCCACGGTCGATACCGTGATGCGACTGGCCGCCATCTCGGCCGCCAAGCCTTCAAAATCGCCGGGGGCGGAAGCGCCGTCGGTCAACAGGATGCAGTGTTTGAGCTTGGCCGTGGCGCCCAACAAGGCCCGGTAGGCATCTTCCATCGGCGGATACATGTTGGTCCCACCGCTGGCCTCGATCGTGCTGATCCGGTCGATGATGTAAGCCTGATCGCTGGCGGTGCGCAGCTCGCTCACCCAGTAGCTGCTGCCGTCAAACGCGATCACGCCGATCGAGTCGCGGGTGCTGAGCAACTCGACGGCCGCCTTGGCGGCATCTTTGGCGAGTTCGATATTTTGACCGCCCATCGAGCCGCTTTTGTCGATCACCAGCACCATCGCGATGCTCGGCTTTTCGCGTTCCTTCTCAAAGTTGCTCCGGACCGGCAAGATCTCTTCCAGACGCGTGCGGTAATACCCGCCGAGCCCAAAGGATTGATCGCCGCCGAGCATCACCAGACCGCCGCCGAGATCTTGGACATAGCTGCGGATCAGCTCCATCTGGCGCATCGTCATCGCCGTCGCCGGCACGTTGGACAGAATCAGGCACTCGTATCCCTGCAACTCTGTCAAATCACGCGGCACCCCTTCGACCGGGCGCACATCGACATCGATCTTCTGTTCGTCCAACGCCCACCGCAGCGAATCGGTTTGGTTGGTGTCCGGGTCGATCAACAGCACGCGGGGGCGCCCCGCCGCAGCGACAATCGCCAACGCTTCGTTGTTGTCGAGCAGCGTGTCGGCGGAATCGAAACCACGCAGCCGCGCCGCAAACGTGACCTGCCGCTGTGACGTGAGCGATTGTCGGACGCGGAACCGATTTTCACCCGCCTTCAGCTCCATGCGTTCACCCGTCTCCTCGCCGATGCGGATGTCGCCGCGATAAAGATCGACGTAACCGCTCGCCGGTGCCGTGCTGTTGATGACCACCTCTAAGTAAAACGGCTCGCCTTGGCGAACTTGGGCCGGAGCGTTGATGGCGGCCAGCTGCACCTCCGGTTCGCTCCGCTGCGGCAAGGGGATCGACCAGATCGGCACCCCACAGGCCGCGGCAGCGGAAACCGGGTCATCGACCGTCGCATTGCCATCGCTGAGCAGCACCACCCCCGGGACGTAACTCGGCGGGATCGCCGCCACCGCGGTGCGGATCGCCGCCGCGATATCGGTCCCCGGCAACTCATCGGCGCGTGGTTCGACGCCGGGGGCACCTGTTTCCCCGGCCGCAGCGTCGCCCTGGTTGCTGGTGCGGGTGATCGGCGGCGGATCGGTGGCGTCGGTCGCCGTGTGACCGTCCGGCGCTAGCTCAGCAGACAACGCTCCCGGCGAGCGCTGAAAGTCCAAAAAGCGGAGCTCGACATCGTTCCTGTCGGCCGCGGCCTGCCGCAGTGCCTCAGCGAACTGATCGGCTTGTGCTTTCGCCGCCGCATCGATGCTTGCGCTGCGATCGATCGCCACCACCAGCATCTTGCGCTCGGTGGAAACCAACCACACCAGCCCGGCCAGTGCCAGCGTCAGCAGCGCGACCACTCCGCAGCGCAACAGCAGGCTCAGCCACCGCTGCCAAAGTGGGAAATCGCTCAGCGAGCGAAAGTGCAACGCCACCAACCAGGGAACAAGCACGACCAGCGCCCACCTCCACTGCGGCCGCGTCCACTCCAGGTGCAGCGACTCCAGGTGCAGCGAGTCCATCATCCCACCACCCTTCGCTGGTAAAGAAACCACTCGGCGGTGATCAGCCCCAGAGCGGTACAGGCAAGGTAGAACCACAGCGAGCGGCGGCCGGAACCGGACAAGCTCAGCGACTGCGAGGGTGGCTCCAGACGCGGCTTCAGATCGCTTTCCTGGCGGTCGCAGAGGTTCGCCGCCAAGCGGATCGCCTCACCGCTCGGTGCTGGCGACCCGGTGTCGGCAGACGAACCTGTGTCCGGGGCAGCCGAGGGGTTTGGGGGCGGAGCGTGAGGCGGTGGGACCGGCCGCAATGTGAGCAAGCCGATGTGATCGATCGGACCGATCACCGCCCGCTCCTCGGTCACCGAAGCGGCCGCCACCGTCCCGGTCGCATCGGTCCACTGCCACGGCTGCGAAGCGGGGCTGCCGATGGGAATCTCCGCCAATTGGCCGGTCTGCAACGCCGGTTGCAACCCACCGGTTTGCCCCAAAAACCAATTGACCGCGTTGGTCATCAGCACGGGGAAGGCGATTCGCAACGGCAAATCGCTGCTCTCCAGATCCGCAGCCAACACGACCAAGCGGTCGTCACCGCGGACGCGCGACGCCATCAGCGTCGCTCCGCCGGCTTCGATCAGCAGCGGCTCCGCGCCGTCGTGCATCTGCAACTCTCGGGCGCCGGGCAACGCCAAGTTTGTCAATCGCACGTGCGGCAGCAGCGGCGAGCCGGATGCCTGTTTGGCGATGATCGCTGCTTCCAGCGGCTGCCCGCGCGTCCAGGCATCGCTGTCGCCGCGGGGATCGATGACGAACACCGCCCCGCTGGGCAGCGTCTCGGGGACGATGCGGTGGAGCAGCATGAAGCCGCCGGCAGGCGCCTGAGGCGGAGCGGTGGTCGCGACGCTCAAGTCGACCAGCGGAAGCGCCCCGAGCACGCTCTCCAAGTACAAACTCGGCTCAGCCGTGACCAGCAACACCGGAATCCGCGGTCGCTGCGGCAGGACGGCAAACGCCGCATTGTCCAGCGCCAGTGCGTCCTGATGCTCCAGCGCCACGCGCAGCAGCCCGCCCTCGGCCGCTGCCCCGGTGATCGTCTTTCGCCACGGCTGCCCCGGCTCGATGTTCAGCGGGATCACATCGACGAGCTCCTCAGCGAGCTGGATCGTCAACCGGGTGCTGACCGCGGCCTGACCAAAGTTTTCGACTTCGATCAGCGCCGCGTAACCGATCGGGTCGACCAGCGAGCGTCGCAGCGATAATTNNGTGCTGCAGCTCGGCGGCGCCTTCAAAACAAGCGTCGCTGATCAGCACGATGCGGCGCTGTTCGGGAACACGGGTCAGCCGCCGAGCCGTTTCGATCGCTTCCAGCGCGCGGCTGGGGCCATCGGTCCGCTGGAGCGCTTGCAGGGCATCGCGGACGGCGGGGGTGAAATCGGTCATGCCCACCGGGACGCGGACGCTGCTGCCGGTGGTGACCAAGGCGACCTCATCGCCGTCACGCACCGCTGCCAGGACCGCGAGTGCCCGCGCGCGCGCCTGCTCAAACCGTGACGTGCCGCTCGCCGTGGTCGCGGCCATGCTCGCCGAATTATCGACCACGATCACGATTTGACGGGCTTGATGGCCCTCGCCTTCCCACAGCGGATCGACCAGCGCGCCGACGACCAACAACAAAAACGCCAACTGCAACAGCAAGCTGACCCAGTGTCGCAGCCGCTGCCNNACCAAGCGCGCTGGCGTTTCTGATCAAACACTTGATCCCAGAACAACAGGGTCGTGACGCTCTGCCGCCGGAGCCGTGTGCGGAGGATGTACAGCAGCACGATGGGCAGCGCGAGCAGCAGCCAGAGCCAGCGATCCGGTGAGGCAAGACTCATCAGTTGAGTGCTCCGGCAACGCGCATCATTTTGAGCAACACCTCATCATAGGGGACGTCCGCTGTCGCTCGCGTGTGGCTCAAACCATAACGCTTGCAATAGGCTTCGACCTCGCGGAGGAAGCCTTGGAATCGGGATTCATATTGTCGCAGCTTGCGTTCGGTGATGGTTACCTTGCGACTGATGCTTGATTCAATATCCCATAACTCGACATCGCCAAGGAGTTGCGGATGCGCTTCGGCCGGCGTGTGGATCTGAAGCACGTGCGGCTCGAAGCGCTGGTGCCGCAAGCGATCGATCCCTGCGCGAAAACCCTGTTGATCAAACAGGTCGCTGATCACGACGACCAGCCCGGTCCGCGGCGCACGGCGCGTGAACTCGGCGGCGACGGCGGCCAG
>JACYYK010015902.1_pt1 | contig 12199 bp, 8 predicted proteins | sample 8236871 | NCBI WGS metagenome assembly JACYYK01 (sample SAMN14103087, study PRJNA606662) | landfill metagenome | isolation source: landfill solid waste inoculated with endophyte fungus Paravalsa indica | place: India:New Delhi, Okhla landfill site | collected 2017-11-05 | reverse complement strand
GCGGGTGTTCCCTTGGTGACTGTTTAAGCGTGATCGAGGAGCTCCACCTGATCGGTTCGGCGCGGCACCTGGTGCGGATCCCGCCGGAAATCGACGTCCCGCTCTCGCCCCGGGCGATGGCGCTGCTCGATACCGGGGTGCTGCGGCGGCTGTCGCGGATCAGTCAGTTGGGGCTCGTGCACTTGGTCTACCCCGGGGCGACACATTCGCGGCTGGAGCATTCGCTCGGCGTGTACCGCAACGCGCTGTTGGTGTTGCAGAACTTGGTCGCCGCGGGCGGCCGGTTTTTGGCGGATGAACCGCGCGCCGCCGAGGCGTTTGTGCTGGCGGCACTGCTGCACGATGCGGGGCACTGGCCGTTCTGTCATGCGATCGAAGACATGCGATTGCCGGATCTGCCGCGGCACGAGCGGCGGGTAGCGGCGCTGCTGAGCGAAGGGGAAATCGCCGACTTGATCGCGCGGCAGTGGCGATGTGACGGTGACGACGTGATGTCGCTGCTGTTGGGCGAACGGATCGGCGGGAGCCGGTTGTCGGCTGCCGCGATCGAGCTGCTTGCCAGTTGCCTCAGCGGGCCGATCGATGTCGACAAGCTCGATTATTTGGTCCGCGACAGCCTGCATGCCGGCGTGCCCTATGGGCGGCATTTTGACTCAGCCCGGTTGGTGTCGGCGATGACCGTCGCCCCCCAGCAGCCGCGGCTGGCGATCACCGACAAGGGACGCACCGCCGCGGAGATGATGGTGTTTGCCCGTTACGTGATGTTCAGCGAGGTGTATTGGCATCACGGGGTGCGAGCGGCCACGGCGATGCTGCAGCGCAGCGTGTATGACCTCCGCCAACGCGTCGATCTCGAGCAATTGATGCGGTTGGACGATGCGCAGTGGATTGCGCAGTGGCGGCAGGCGGCCGCCGATTCACCGCAGCAGCCGCTGGTCGAAGGGCTGTTCGGGGCGACGCGCGCGCTCTACAAGCGGGTCGCGGAGTTCCACCGCTCGCAGCGCGGCGACCTGCATCGGCGCCTCGCCCGTCGGCCTTATCCGTGGCTCGTGCTCTGTTCCGATGCACTGGGGCGGCAGTTGGCGCGGGAAGCCCGGTTGCCGATTCGACCCGGTGACGTTTTGATTGATGCTCCACCGGTCAAGCTGGAAGTCGACATCAACGTGACGGTCGTCGGCCGCGATGGCAGCGTGCGGGCGCTGGCGGATGTTTCACCCGTCGCCGATGCGCTGGCGCGGCAACAGTTTGATGATCACGTCAAACGCGTGCGGATCTTTGTTCGCCCCGAGTTGCGCCAGGCGCTGCTGCCGCTGATGAGCGAGGATGCCTACCTGCATCGCGCCATCGAGACCGTCGAGCGTGAAATCGTTTGATCGGAAACCGCCTTGCCGAAAAGGGGGCTGACTCTCTTCGGTAAAGCGTCATTCACCCAGAAAACGACTCGCCTCCCAAGGGTCAGACCCCTTTGCGGTTAGGCGCTCAGCCAACGAGTAAACTGTGCGCGTTATTATCCGATCGACTGCCGAGGCGGCCTGCGTCACCGCCGCCCGAATCATCGCTCAACAAGTGCGGCGCAAGCCGACCAGCGTGTTGGGCCTGGCAACCGGCGGAACCCCGGTGCAGTGCTACCGCGAACTGATCCGGTTGCATCGTGAGGGGCAACTCGATTTCTCCGGGGTCACGACCTTCAACCTCGACGAGTATCTCGGATTGTCTCCGGAACACCCACAGAGTTTTCATGCATTCATGTTTGAAAACCTGTTCCAGCACATCAACGTCGAGCGTTCGCGAATCCACATCCCCGACGGCATGGCCAGCGATGTCCAAGCCGCCTGCGAGGCCTATGAACAGGCGATCGTCGACGCCGGTGGCATCGACCTGCAGTTGCTCGGCATCGGTACCGACGGCCACATCGCATTCAACGAACCGAGTTCGTCGCTCGCCAGCCGAACGCGACTCAAGACCTTGGACGAGCAGACGGTGCGAGACAACGCGCGGTTTTTTGATCGCCCCGAAGAAGTGCCGGTGCTCGCGGTGACGATGGGGGTCGGTACGATTCTCGAAAGCCGGCAGTGTCTGTTGCTGGTCACCGGGGAGCACAAGGCGGCCGCGATCCAGGGGGCGATTGAAGGCCCGATCACCAGCCAAAACACCGCCTCGGCGCTGCAACTGCACCGTGACACCCTCGCCGTGCTCGACGAAGCCGCAGCGTCGCTGCTCGCCCGCCGCGATCACTACCGCCACGCCGAGTCGTACATGCCCGATCCGGACGTGCTCTAAAGGTCGCCGACCGCTCCATTTTGTCGCCGATCGCTCCGCCGGTCGGAGCTCTATCCCAAGTTCGATCGACGGAGCGATCGACCAGCTTGGCGAGCGACCACTCTTCAAGCTGCCGCTACAGCGGCGCCGGCAGGTCGCGCCGGCGAAAGATCACGATCGCCAGCGCGTAAAACAGCAGCCCGCCGCCGATCAGGATCAGCGGATAAACGCCTGGTCCAAACCACGAATTGGGATCGGGATCGGTCAACCGCCAAGGTTCCGTCCAGCCGCCGGAAACGACGTGGGCGATCTGCACCTGCGGCCGGTAGCAATTGAAAAACGACCAACCGCGCAGCCAATCGAGCCGGTCCGTGGCCTTGCCGAGTCCAAACATCACCAGCTGCAGCACGTAGATCGCCATCACCCCGCCGATCGTTCGCCAGCGGTAGCGGTCCAGGCTGCTCAACAGCGTGGTCAGCCCGAGCACAAAGAAACCGAGCGCAAACAGCGCAAACACGGCCGTTCCAAAGGTCCACGGATCGACCACGCTGCTCATGGCGAACGTCTCGGTAACCGGCCCCATGGTGGTCAGCGGGACTTCCAGGGCTGTGAACGGGATGCGGATCGAGGGTGGCGGGATCGTCTCGGTGACGGTCGTCCGCGCGATGCCGACCGCCAGCCCAGCCCAAAGTGCTAACACCAGCAACGCCAACCCGCCGACCGCCACCACGGCGTGTGACAGCAGCAACTGCGTCCGCGTGATCGGCTGCGCGAGCAACATTTCCAGCGTGCCCCGCCCCAGTTCGCCGCTGACCACATCCGATCCGCGAGCGATCGCCCAAATGATCGTGCACAGGATCACGATCGGTTCATCAAAGGTCATCCCCAAGCGGCCGGTGTGGGTGAACAGCGAATCGAAACTGACCGGCGAAAACCGCTCAAAATCGCGGAACTGCTCCACGATCGTGCGGAATTGGCCCATGTCGACGAGGCTGCTGACCCACACCCGGACCCACGCAAAGGCAAACAAGGCGAGCGCGCAGGCGAACCACAGCAGCAGCGCTTGACTGATGTAGGTGCGGACCAAAACCCGGTTAATCATACCTCGACCACCTGTTCACCATGCACCGAGTCATACACGGCCCGCAGGCCATACGCCTCCACACGCATCTGCTGCAGATTCAGCGAGCCCAGCCACGGCAGCAGCGGCGCCAGATCACCGGCGGTCTCGATCGTGACGCAGTCGCCGTCGACACGGGCGCGGACGACGCGGTCGCTCAGCGACGGAGGGATCGCAATGGCGGTCTCGGTCGCATCCTCGTTCCGCTGGGTCAGGTCGGCCGAGCGATCGCGCCGAGCCACGATTCGGTGCCGCGCCTTCAGCGTGTGCAGCGATTGTTGATGCGCCAGCCGGCCGTCCCGAAGCAGGGCCACGCGGTCACACACCTCTTCGATCTCCGACAGCACGTGCGAGGAAAAGATCACCGTGCGCCCTGCGCGTTTGGCCTCGCTCACCATGTCCAGCACCCGTGAGCGAACGGTCGGGTCGAGGTTTGCGGTCGGTTCGTCGAGGATCAGCAGCGGGGCGCGCGAGCCGACGACCGCGGCGATCGCCAGTTTTTGCCGCATGCCGGTCGACATGAAGCCGACGAACCGCCGCAGATCCAGTTCCAGCCGGTCGGCGATCGCGAGACAATTTTCCAAATCACCCGCCGGCTGGATTTCGGCAAAAAATCGCAACACGGCGCGGCCACGCATGTGCCGCGGCAACCGTGCGTCGCCTGGCAAATAGGACACCTGACGCCGCACCGCGACCGCATCGACCGCCGGGTCGATGCCCATCACTTCGGCGCTGCCCGAGGTGCGATGCAGGAATCCGAGCAGTGTGCGAAGCAGTGTGGTCTTCCCCGCCCCGTTGGGCCCCAGCAGCCCAAACACCTCGCCCCGCTCGACCTGCAGCGTCAGATCGGCCAGCGCTACAAACGCGCCGTAGCGTTTGCCAAGCCGCTCCGTCCGCACAGCCCACTGCTGACCTGGCGCACCGGCCGCTTGCCCGTCAGGGGCATGGGGATGCGTGACGCTCGCAGGCAGGTCTTGATTGGCGGGAGTGGATGGGAGCGGCACGCGAATCACACTTCGTGGTTGCGAAGGAAAAGGGGATGAGCGACAGCGAGCCCGCCGTCTGCGGATCGCCTGCGCGACACCCCATTGTTTCCCGGCCGCCGACCGGGAACAGTGTTATGCCTGCGGCATCCAGATTCGGCATCGTTCCGGTGACCGGATTGCCGATCAAACAGCATAGTTACTGTACCGCGGATGCCAGCGGTCGAGTTCACTGCCCAGCGATTTCTCCACCCCCGTCGAGACCTGCCACATGCCCGATGCTGCTTCCTCCTCCGGTTCACTGCCGGCAGGTTTTCGGTTCGCCGGAATCACCTGCGGGATCAAGGCCAGCGGAAAACCTGACCTGGCCCTGATCGTCGGCGATCGGCCTCTGGTCGCTGCCGGCGTTTACACGACCAACCAAATCGTTGCCGCACCGGTCACGCTGTGTCGCCAGCGGACACCTTCGGCCACCGTCCGTGGGATCGTGATCAACAGCGGCAATGCCAACGCTTGCACCGGCGAAGCGGGGATGCGCGACGCCGAAGAAATGACCGCGCGGGTTGCCGAGTCGATCGGCTGCGACGCAACCGATGTGCTGGTGATGAGCACCGGTGTCATCGGCCGCCCGCTGCCGATGGAGGTGGTCCGCCAAGGGATCGACGCGGCCGTGGGCGAATTGGCCAGCGGTGAGGAAGCCTTCACCCGCGCCGCCACCGCGATCATGACGACCGATGCGTTTCGCAAAACCGTGACCTCCGCGATCGAGATCGACGGCCAGCGTTACCGCGTCGCCGCGATGGCCAAAGGCGCCGGGATGATCGCGCCGAACATGGCGACGATGCTCGCCGTAGCGCTGACCGACGCCCCGCTGGCTCAGGACGATCTGGTCGAACTGCTCCGCTACTCCGCCGATCGCAGCTTCAACCGCGTCAGCGTCGACGGCCACACCAGCACCAACGACTCGCTCGTGCTGCTCTCCAGTGGCGACGCCGACCGCGGCGCGCTCTCCGGCGAGTCGCTCACGGCATTCCGCGACTTCCTCTGCGCCACCTGCATCGAACTGGCCAAGCAACTCGTGGCCGACGGCGAAGGGGCGACCCATGTGATGGAGATCCGTGTCCGCGGCGCGGCCTCGGACGACGACGCCGATCACATCGCCCGCACGATCGGTGAAAGCCCGCTGGTCAAAACCGCCATCACCGGCGGTGATCCGAATTGGGGTCGCATCGTTTCGGCTGCCGGTTACGCGGGCCGGCCGATCGACCCCGAGGCGACCTCGTTAGAAATGATGGGTGTCCCGTTGTATCGGGGCGGCACGCCACTGCCGTTCGATGCCGCCGAGGTCAGCGGGCGGATCAAACAGTCCGCGACCGTGGTGATCGACCTGGTCGTCGGCAACGGCCCGGGGGCTGCGACCCGCTGGGCCAGCGACATCACGGTCGAGTATGTGCGGTTCAACTCCGAATACACCACCTGATGCAGCGGTTGTCTGGGGGAAGCGTGACGCGTTGCGAAGTCTGGGCGGATGTCGGCGGTACCTTTACCGACTGCTTTGTCGTCAGCGGCAGCTCGCGCCGGTCGATCAAGGTGCTCAGCAGCGGTCGGGTGCGAGCACGTGTGATCGAGGTCGGTGATCAGCACGTGGTCGTCGATGAGGCCCTGCAGGATGTCGCCGACTTCTGGTGCGGGGCGCAAGGTGGGTTCATCAGCCAGCGCGGCGAGCTGGATCAGGTGATGCTCACGGCCCGGGTGACGGGCTTTGATCCCAGCAGCCGCACGCTGACCTTCGATCGTCCGCTGCCCGCGGCCGTCTCGGCAGGGGAGACGCTGGAACTCGATGCCGCACTGGAGGCGCCGGTGTTGGCCGCTCGTCGATTGATGGGCGTCCCGCTTTCCCAGCCACTGCCGCCGATCGACATGCGGTTGGGGACCACCCGCGGGACCAATGCGCTGTTGACCCGTACCGGCGCCGAAGTGGCGCTGCTGACGACTGCCGGTTTTGGAGATCTGCTGGAGATCGGCGAGCAAACGCGGCCGCACCTGTTTGAGCTGACGATCCGCAAGCTGCAGCCGCTCACGCGCCGCGTGATTGAGGTCGATGAGCGGCTGGATGCCGCTGGCGTTGTGCTGCGCCAACTCGACGAAGCCGCCGTCGTGAAGGCGCTCCGCGCGGTCCGCGACGCCGGCGTCAGCTCGCTCGCGGTGTGCTTGTTGCACGCTCACGTCAACGATCTGCATGAGCGCCGGATCGGCGAACTGGCCGAACAATTCGGGTTCGCGAACATCAGTTTGTCGAGCCGTGTCGCACCGCTGATCAAGCTTGTCGCCCGCGCCGAGACGACCGTTCTGGATGCCTACCTCAATCCGGTGCTCGGTTCTTACCTCGCGAGGATTCGTGAGCAGCTCGGCAGCGACGGCGGCGGGCGCTTGCGGCTGATGACCAGCGGCGGGAACCTCGTCGATGCCCAGGCGTTTCGCGGCTGTGACAGCATCCTCTCAGGGCCCGCCGGCGGTGTTGTCTCGTTGGGCAAGATCGCGCAAAGCTACGCGGCTCCGGCGGCCATTGGGTTGGACATGGGCGGTACCAGCACCGATGTCAGCCGGTTCGAAGGCCGAGTGGCTCGCCAGTACGAGGCATGCAAAGCTGGGGTGCGGGTGTTGACGCCGATGATGGCGATTCACACCGTGGCTGCTGGCGGCGGATCGATCTGCGACGTCGTCGGCGGCCGGATGACGGTCGGACCGCGGAGCGCCGGAGCCGACCCGGGGCCGGCCTGCTATGGTCGCGGCGGGCCGCTGACCGTGACCGACCTGAACGTGGTGCTCGGGCGGTTGCCTGCCGAGCGGTTCCCCTTTCCGCTGGACATCGCCGCGGCACGCAGGCGGCTGGCCGAAGTCAATGCGCGGCTGGGAGCCGACGCGTTCGCAACGATCGAACAGGCCGCCGAAGGGTTTTTGGAAATCGCCGTCGCGCACATGGCCGAAGCGGTGCGGACCGTCAGCACCGCCGAAGGGAGCGATCCGCGCGGCATGACGCTCGTCGGCTTTGGCGGGGCCGCCGGAGGTCATCTGTGCGCGATCGCCGCCGCGATCGGCATGACGCGGGTGATCGACCATCGGCACGCCAGCCTGCTGAGCGCCTTGGGCATGGGCTTGGCGGACATCGGCCGGGTGCGCACCAGCGGGGTGTACCGGCCTCTGAGCGAACTGGACGAACCGTTTTGGAACGCGGCGTTGGCGGAGCTGACTGCCGCAGCGCTGAGCGACCTTGCGGAGGAAGTCGCTCCGGGCGTCGACATCGCCGCGGTCGCGATGGTCGACCGCGAAGCCGATCTCCGTTACCTCGGCACCGAAGCGACGCTGCCGTTGCGGCTCGCGCCGCTGGAGTCGCTGGAGCAGCGTTTTCATGCCGCTCACCGCGCGGCGTTTGGTTACGACCAGCCGCACCGGCCGGTCGAAGTCGCGGCGATTCGCTGTGAAGCGATCATCGCCTCCGAAGCGCCATTGGATGTCCCTGAGGTGCCGCTGCCGGCATCGGAGGAGCCGATCGCGGAGACGGAAATGACGCTCGGCGGTCGCCGCATCTCGGTGCCGCTGCGGCAGCGCGCGAGCGTGCCGGTCGGTCGCGAGTTGATCGGTCCCTGCATCGTCGTCGATTCCACCAGCACGCTGGTGATCGATCCGCATTGGTCGGCGACGAAGCTGGCCAGCGGCAGCTTTGAACTGCGGAAGCGCGCGGTCGCTCCGCCGGAAGCTTCCGCAGTTGGTGCCCCCTTATCGCTCGAGGGGCCTCAGGAAGGGGACAACCCATCGAGCGACGGCGACCGCGCCGACGCGGTGCTGGTGGAAGTCGTCGCTCGGCGGCTGCAAGGGATTGCCGACTCGATGGGCGAAATGCTGCGGCGGACGGCGGTCAGCGTCAACATCAAGGAACGACTCGATTTCAGTTGTGCCGTGTTCGATCGCAGCGGCACGTTGCTGGCCAATGCGCCGCATGTTCCGGTGCACTTGGGGGCGATGGGACACACGGTGCGTTACCTGCGCCAGCGGTTCCCCGCGATGAGCCCCGGCGACGTCTACCTGTCGAACGATCCGTACGCTGGCGGTTCCCATCTGCCCGACGTGACGGTGGTCACACCGGTGTTTTGCCAGACGCCGGAAGCGGTTGACCGGGGTCAAGATCACCCCGGCGGGCAACCCGATTTTTACGTCGCCAGCCGGGCGCATCATGCGGAGATCGGCGGCAAAACGCCGGGGTCGATGCCACCGCACGCCACCAACCTGGCCGAGGAAGGCGTTGTCATTCGCGCGCTGGCGCTGCGGCGCGGCGGCAAGGAGTACGACGAGCAACTGCGGCAATTGCTGAGCGGCGGAAAGTACCCGTCGCGGACCCCCGAGATCAATCTGGCCGACATTGCTGCCCAGCGCGCCGCCGGTGTGGCGGGTAGCAAAATGTTGCGCGAACTCGTAAGCCGCATGGGCCAGGAGGTTGTCGAGGCCTGTGCGGCGCGAATGCTCGCGCACGCCTCGGACGCCGTCGGCCGCTGGATCCAATCGCTCGGCACGGCATCGCGTTCATTTGCCGACACGTTGGATGATGGGACCGTAGTCGCCGTGCGGTTGACGCCGAATCAGGGGCGACTGTCCATCGACTTCACGGGCACTTCGCCGGTACATCCGCGGTGCTTCAATGCCACGCCGGCGATTGTCACCGCAGCGACGCTGTATGTGTTGCGGTGTTTGATCGGCGGAACCTTGCCGATGAACGGCGGGATCACGTCGCGGATCGACTTTGTGATCCCGCCGGGATTGCTCAACCCACCGCCGGGCGAAACGCCGGAGCAGTGTGCCGCGGTCGTGGCTGGGAACGTAGAAACGAGCATGCGCGTGGTCGACGCGTTGCTGGGAGCCCTGGGGGTTGCCGCGGCCAGTCAGGGGACGATGAACAATGTGCTGATCGGCGACGCGACCTTTGGTTCGTATGAAACGATCGGGGGTGGCGCGGGCGCGACGGCCCAAGGGCCCGGTGCCAGCGGCGTGCACTGCCACATGACCAACACGCGAATCACCGATCCCGAAGTCTATGAAGCCCGCTATCCGATCCGGTTGTGGCGATTTGCCCTGCGTGCTGGCAGCGGCGGCAGCGGGCAACACCGCGGGGGTGATGGGTTGATCCGCGAACTGGAGTTTCTGCGTCCGCTGACGCTTTCGCTGATCACCAACCGCCGCGGTGAAAACCGCCCGTGGGGGCTGGCGGGTGGGGAACCGGGCGCGGCCGGCCGCAACACCCTGCTGCGCCCCGCTGGTTCGCCGACACCGTTGCCCGCGGCGCTCACGATCGAGGTCGCGCCCGGCGAGCGGTTGCGGTTGGAAACGCCGGGCGGAGGCGGTTGGGGAGCGGCGCAGTAGGCCCCCCGGCGCCGAGGGCGCGACGGCCGACGTCCGCTAGTGGTTTGTGCCGGTGGGGCTCGCTACGATGCACGTTGCAGCGGCATCCGAACCACTCTTGAGCAAGGGCACCCAGCGATGAGCGTGAACGTCCAGATCATCTTTTACAGCACCTATGGGCACGTTTACCGGTTGGCCGAAGCGATCGCTGACGGCGTGCGTGAGGTCGCCGGTGCTGAGGCCGAGGTGTTGCAGGTCGCCGAGACGCTGCCGCCGGAGGTGCTGGAGAAGATGGGGGCGACCGAGGCGCGGAAGGCGTTTGCTCACATTCCCGTCGCCGATCCCAAACGCTTGGCCGAGGCCGATGCGATCATCCTTGGATCGCCGACGCGATATGGTTCGGCGACGGCTCAGATGCGCGCGTTTCTCGATGCGACCGGCTCGCTCTGGGCGTCCGGGGCGCTGATCGGCAAAGTCGGCAGCGCCTTCACCTCGACCGCCAGCCAGCACGGCGGGCAGGAGACGACGTTGCTGGCGATGTCGACCTTTTTCTTCCACCAGGGGATGGCGATCTTGGGTGTCCCCTATAGCGCGCAAGAACTGGTCTACCTCGACGACGTCAGCGGCGGCACGCCCTACGGCGCGTCCACCATCGCCGGGCCGCGCGGCGAACGCCAGCCGACGGAGAACGAGTTAGCCATCGCCCGCGCTCAGGGCAGGCACGTCGCTCAGTTCACCGTCAAACTCTGCGGCAACCGCTGAGCCGAGCCCTCGGTAAAGCGCCGCAGCGTCTCGTCGCCAACGCGGCCGCGCGCTCGACCGATACCGCTGGGCGGACGGGATACGGGTCGACAATTTTTGGCGCAATCATTTGCATTCGCAAGTCGCACAGGTAGACTGTGCGGCATTGATGCAGCCGTGTGGGTCACGCTGCCCCGTTAGGCGTCTCTTCAAGTGCTGCATCACCAGATCAGTCCAGGACTGATTCCCGCCTTTGTTCCCTCCTGTTCTTCCCCCCGTTTAGGTCTCATTGCGGGACCGGTATGCCCAGCGCGCGATCACCGATTCGCCGCGCTGTAGGCTCGTGTTATGCACTATCTGTTCGTCTTTATTTGGAACTGAGATTATGCGTCGGAAACGTGGTTTTACGCTAGTAGAACTCTTAGTGGTAATTGCCATTATTGGGGTGATGGTTGGGTTGCTCTTGCCGGCCGTGCAAGCTGCGCGCGAGGCGGCTCGGCGAATGCAGTGTTCAAACAATCTGAAACAAATCGGACTTGCCTGTCACAACTACATGGATTCGAACCGGGAGTCGCTGCCGCCGGGTTCGTTCTACAAACTCATGTCGGGACGGTGGGATTCCCATGGCTGGACCGTGGCGATCTTGCCGTACATCGAGCAAAACGCCATGTATGAGAATTACAACTTCTCGTTGCCCCCGACGGCCGTCGAGCATCAAGACATTCGCCGCGCCTCGGTTTCAGCTTACGTCTGTCCCAGTTTTGACGGGCGGCCTGTCAATACGGCAGGCGTCGCTTATTCCGACGGCGGGTTGCTCACTTATCAAGGGGTGGGAGGGGTGNNGACAAAAACATGCCGGGCAACGCGGGGCACGGAATGATCGTCTCCAATGGCGCCTTTCGATTGGATGGTGATCGACGGGCTTCGGAGATCATCGACGGGCTGAGCAACACGCTCATGATCGGTGAGTTCACTCATCGCGATAAGACCGGCGGTAACAGCGGTTATCCTGGCAACGTCCGCGTGTGGATTGTCGGCACTTCTGCCTTGGCCAACGGCGCTCTCTACAGCATGAAGATCGTCTATCAGGACACCATCAACTCACCGCGCGATCGGCCGGCTGGCGTTGCCTATAACCATTTGCCATTTACTAGTTTGCATCCTGGTGGTGCCAACTTCGCGGCCGCGGATGGAAGCGTCAAGTTTGTCTCCGAGACGATCAACTTTGACACGTATCGCGCCGTGGCAACGATCAATGGCCGCGAATCGCTGCAGTTGCCATAGCGCTGCGCGGTTCTGGCGGTATTTTGAACTGGGCCTCTGCCGTTGCCGACGAGCGAGGCCCTGGCGACGCAGTCGAGCCTCCGGTTGGGGCGCAGGCAGGCTGCGTCTTCGTTGGTATTGAGATCAGCCGTTTTGTGATTTTAAAGAAATGGAAATGATGAAGAGTTCTTGGTTGGTTCCGGCCGGGATGGTGCTGAGCAGCGCGATTTGCTTGCTTCTGAGCGGTTGTGGGGGAGGTCATGAACTGGAGACCGCTCAGGTGATCGGCACGGTGTTCTATCAAGGAAAGCCATTGCCCTACGGTACCATTAGCTTCCAGCCTCAGGCCGGCCCGCCGGCGATGGGGAAAATACAGCCGGATGGGAGCTTCACGCTGTCCACTTATGGCAACGGCGACGGTGCAATCGTCGGACCGCATAAG
>JACYYK010007751.1_pt1 | contig 12230 bp, 10 predicted proteins | sample 8236871 | NCBI WGS metagenome assembly JACYYK01 (sample SAMN14103087, study PRJNA606662) | landfill metagenome | isolation source: landfill solid waste inoculated with endophyte fungus Paravalsa indica | place: India:New Delhi, Okhla landfill site | collected 2017-11-05 | reverse complement strand
AAGAAGGTATCGTTTCTGGTGGTGGTACTGCACTACTAAACGTTTACAAACAAGTGGCTGAAATCAGCCTAGAAGGTGATGAAGCTACTGGTGTAAACATTGTACTTCGCGCACTAGAAGAACCAGTACGCCAAATCGCAGCGAATGCTGGATTAGAAGGTTCTATCATCGTAGAACGTCTTAAAGGCGAAGAAGTAGGCATTGGTTTCAATGCAGCAACTGGCGAATGGGTAAACATGATCGATGCAGGTATCGTTGACCCAACAAAAGTTACACGTTCTGCTCTTCAAAACGCAGCATCTGTAGCGGCTATGTTCCTTACTACTGAAGCGGTAGTAGCTGACCTGCCAGAAGAGGGTGGCGCAGCGCCTGATATGAGTGGCATGGGTGGCGGAATGCCTGGAATGGGCGGCATGATGTAGGAGGTTTTCCTGCACATCCCCCACGCTTTTTGTGAAGCAGTGTATTGTATAAATGATTTGTTAGTAGAAGACTACTTCCTAAGTAAAAGGAGGTAGTCTTTTTTGTGCTTTTAGAATTGCTTTTCACCGATTATTTATCATTTTTATCTGACGCTCGCTATTTTTTTCTTTCTTTTCGTGCCTACCCTGATGCCTTAGCACTCACATTTTATGAAGATCATTAATTATCTAACACATAGAGACAATATTAATAGAGGTTTCTCATAAGTTTGCTTAACTTGTGGGAAGCCTCTTTAATTATGGATTTACAAACCTTACCATAACCAGAGGCTTAACAGGTTACTTTCTCCTAAACCACGGTAAATGATAATATTCCATATTGAACTTGCTATTAATAAAAAACCAACCACATCAAGAAGCTTCTTTAACTTAGTTAAAATTGTTGGAAGTTTGTCTTGGTAATATTTTTGTTTAAGTCTATTAAAGTTTTTATCTTCATCAAAGTTGTCATCGCCATTTGCTATTGCCTTTTTATAAACTCTGCTCATTTGGAACATGATTTTTGGAAAAGCCTTTACAAAAGTAAATAACATACTTATGTACATTAAAGATATAATTGTTGATAATACCAATTGAACAATTATAATAATGTTGAATTCTTGCAATTGAATAAAATTAACGAGTCCCAATTCAAAAGAAATAAAGGGTAAAGTTAATAATGTAATTACTCCCTTAATGACATAGGAAAAAATTATCAGTAAAAGTTCCATGTGTTAATTCTCCTTCTTTTAATTAATGTGTATTTAACTACACTTTTCTTATATTATCAACAATTATCTAATGTTTCTAGTAAAAATGTACTAAACTATATATAGTTATAATAGTATGATATACTCAGATGTAACTAATGCATAATTTACTAACTGGTTTGAAAGACTTGATCAGTGTCAACGATAATTTAATGTTCAACAATAAATAGATGTCACTAATTTAATATTAATTAAATCCTCACTGGGGACGTTTTTTTGTTGGAGAAATATAGGGAAATAAAAAAAATAGTAGAATCATATGAATGGAGAGGTATCTATGGGGGTATTTCGTAAAACTGGAAAAATAATTGGAACAGTTGGGGGAGGATTAATCGGTGGTACTGTTAAAGTAGCTGGAAGAGCTGTAGGTAGCAAGTGGAAGGGTACTGGTGAATGGTTAGAAGACGTTGGAGATAATATTCAATCTGCTTCTAATATAGCATTAGACAATGCAGGACAGTTTGTAGATGGAGCGGTTCAAGGTACATATGGTGCTATTAAAAAAGATGAGTATTATAAACAAAAAGGATTAAATGATTTAAAAGATTCAACAGGTAAAACGATAAAGGGAATTGGTTCTGCTCTAAAATACACAGTAAATAATGCTGGTAGCACCTATAAAGGATTTACAAGTGGAGATAAAGAGCAAGCAATAAAAGGATTGAAGAATCTTGGTAAAGTAGTAGCTGTGTCTGGTCTTGCCATTGGTGTAGTCGATCTAGTAGATGGAGCAGATATCGTTGAAGCGGAGGAACTTGAAACTAGAAATGACCATTTAAACGGGTATGAACATCCAGATTCAGGAGTACCTTTCGTTGAAAAAACAGTGGAATTAGCTGATGGACAAGTCGTTGAAGGTACATTCCCTGTATTTAATTCAACTTTCAATGTCATGATCGCAGAAGACTTGTATTTAGATAGTGATGATGTACATTTTGAAGTGGCTAATGATACATTGTATCAAGCCATTATAGAGAACCCGAACCTAGCTAATGATCTAGGTTTATCACAGGCTGATTTACAAGCTCTGGCAAATAGTCAAACACCAGAAGGGTATACGTGGCATCATAACGAAGAACCGGGACTTTTGCAGTTAGTAGATGAGGAAACGCATGCTGAAACCGCTCATACAGGTGGTCGAGCAATTTGGGGCGGTGGAAGTGATTATCGCTAAAGAAAAATATTAAAAATATCAAAGGATGATTATTGTCCTGGCGTTTCTTTCTTTCACATACTAAAAGATAATTTTGGCAGTCAAAAGCTTATATACTCGTCTTTTAAAAATAAAGATAGATATGGATTATGATCTTTCTTTTCTTTGGATCGGTGTGAATGATGTTTATTCAAAACTAAGCACAGCCAATAGCAAAAGATTACGATGAGTTCAAAAACTATTACGAGAAAGTGCTAGAGCAAGTTCTTGGATCATCAAAGCAAGTCGTAGCGGTTACTCCAGAAATAGTTGGTGAAAATACAGATAATGCTTCCAATAATGAAATTAAAAAATTGAATGTTTTTATCCGATCCATCACTTGTAAGCATGCAAATGTCAGTTTTTTAGATATGCAGTCGTTTTTTTGCACCTTTCAAAATTTACCACTTCAGATTATATAAGTACGAAAGTAATAAGGGTGATGATGGATCTTATCTTTTCAAGAATTCTACAAGAATTGATAGATTATCAAAAGAACGTGGGCTCCATTTTACATTAGATGGTATACACCTAAATAGTGCGGGTGCACAAATAGCTGCAGAAGTTTACGCATCTGAAATCAAGCGTTTGACTTAAAATGATTTGGAGAAATTTTATTTGGAATTTTAAAAATGATGATGTTAATGCGATAATTACTAGTTGTTGTTTTTTCATTTTAGCAATAATCCTTCAATCGTTTCTTAAATAAATATTGTGGAGATGGTTACTGAATCGTGGTATAATTATATACGCTTACAATAATAAAAACATACCATCCTACTCATATGATACGGTACAATAGACTAACCCCCAGCATGAGAGGTGGACACATTAAGAATAATTCCTCAGTACCTGACTAAAGACACATGAGGGGTTATTTTTCATTTTTATCGGAGACATGATTATATCCATACCAAAAGAAATCTAAATCATCAGCGTTAATTCAGCATACAAATTCTACAGGCCACACCGCCTCCCATGAAAATATTCTAGAAGGCAATCGGTGTACCTAAATCCTCAACTATGACCTTACACAACTATTTTGCATGCAAGGAACCTAATAGAAGATATCCTTAAACAATGGGAAGCAAAATATTGCTGTTACCCCTATTCAAAAGTTTTATTAGAAGAAGCGACTTCATATACTAGAAATCGTTGGACCCCAAAAAGCGAAGGAACTAATTAAAAAATGAAAAATAAAATATAGATATTAAGAAGGTCAGAGATTTTTCTTAATAGATGTACACAAAGGCTTTCTACTTTTTATTTATGAAAAATGAGCCTACAAAAATCTGAAAGGTGGTGATTAATAAACATAATTCAAATGGAAACATTTATTTACTTAGTTCTAACCATCCGAATGATCCAAAAAACATAAGCAAATATCAAGTTGGCTGGTTATCAAACACAGTATTGCAACATCTCACTTCAGAATCACCAAACCGCCAATGATAGCTCCTAGATTGACTTCACAACATATTCATGTAATTAAGCTGTTGTTTCTCAGAGATTTTATTGATGTAAATTGAATAACTAAATTAAATCACAATACCCTCATTCAAGAAAATTAGTGAACTTTAATCCAAAATAAAAATTTTCTATAAAATCACACAATATTGTAACCGTTATTTCACTCGAAAGATTCAAGTATATTTGATTTTAAATGTAATGGAAAGTAAGTATTTCAACGTTTAAGAGAGAGTTATAATGAATTAATTGCAACTACCCAAAAATTAATAGCGAGTTAGAATGCGAGTAAATGTTCGTCTCTTTTTATCGTTAAATTAATATTTTGAGAGGAGATTGTCATGATGAAAAATAAAGTAAAAATAATGTTGAGTTTTTTATTGATCATTGCAATTGTATTCGACGGAATTGGATATTCAGTGTTTGCCAAAGGTAATAATCATGCTAAACAAGGACAACAAAAGAATTCTAGTAATGTAAAACAGTGGTTAAGTGAATATGAGTTCTATGAGGATACTAGAGATGCAAAAATCTATGAAGAAGTTGCAATACATAAATTACAGCGTTTTGCAACAATTATAAAAGATATGAATCTTAAGTTTGATTCTAACGCACTTAATAATCTGGATGGAACAGTTAATAATTCCGGCGACTTTAAGCAAAAAGGATCGAATCATCATGATAAGTTTAAACAATTGATTGAACAATATGAACAAGCGGTGCAAGAGGAATATATAGAAGGAGTAGTTTTGAAGAGTGATCATCTGATGAAAATCAAACATCAGTTAACAATCTATCTATGGGGATATGTATCAAAAAACGATTTTGATAAACCAACGGAAGTATTAATCTCAGATATACTCTTCAATTTTTATTTATCGGATAAAATTGCCAATAATAATGCTATCGGTATCTTAACGGATATCTCTGATTATATTGATCATAAAGGAAATAAAATAAATGCTCATTTGAAAAATGCCGTAAAAATGCGTAAAAAAGCCAATGGGTTTTTAGAAAAAGAACTAGCTATCCCTGCAGCCAAGTCCTATCAAAATGCATATAAACAAGTGTTATTTGGATTGGAAAAAGCAGGATATTCATTGGATGCTGAATTGTTTAAGTCTGAATCTGATACGGATAATGATACTGTAACAGATGGAACAGAATTCCTTGAGGGAATGAACCCATTTAAAAAAGATACAGATGGTGATGGATTGCAGGACAATATTGAATATGAATATAAATCACATATTTCTCCGACAAAATCAGATACAGATCAAAATGGCACAAGTGATGCGAATGAAGATATAGACGAAGACGGCCTGAATAATAAAGAAGAACAGGATCATCAAACCAATTTGACTAAAAAGGATTCAGACCAAGATGGTTTATTTGATGGGTTTGAAGTCCAAGAGTTTGATTCATTGCCTAGTGAATATGATACAGACGGTGATGGGTTAAGTGATGGAGATGAGCATGTATTAAAGACAGATCCGAATGCTGAAGATAGTAATGGAGATGGAATTAAGGATTCACAAGAACTCTATAAACAAACCATTAAAAAATCATTGCCTGAGCAATCAGAAATTAAGAGCGTAGAGGTAAGTTTTAATGCAAAGGATAATATTACTAATACAACTAGAATTAGTAGCACAAAAGAAGTAAATTTTAAAACAACTAATCTACATGGTATTATTGGTTCTCCTATAAGCATCAACACGCAATCAGAATTTGATAAGGCAAGCATCAAGTTTACCTACGATGATTCAAAATTAGGAGACACGTTGGAAGATGATCTAGCTATTATTCGATTTAATGAAGGCGAGGAAATGATGGAAGATATTAATTCTGAGTTAGATACAAGTAAGAATACAATAAGTATAGAAACTACGCAATTTGGTGAATATCTAGTTGTGGATAAGACAAAATTTCTGGAGCTTTGGGAAAAGGAAATAAACTATTCAACGACAAATGATGTAAATGAAACGCAAAAGAGCACAGCGAACAGTGATGAAACATCCTCTGATGTAAAGATAAATTCAACTGACTCCGATGGGGATGGTTTATACGATACCTATGAAATTGAAGGAATGAAAACACCATATGGTATAATTTATTCAGATCCTAACAAGAAAGATAGTGACGGAGATGGATTAACCGATGGTGAGGAAATGGGATCATTACAAACATATACGATGGAGCTATTTGGAATTACCTTTGTGATTGAAGGTTTCTTTCCAACTAGTTTTCCAGAGGTGAAAGATAGTGATGGAGATGGAAAGTTCGATGATGTGGATTTGAGACCATTATATGCAGATTTTACCGATTTAGTAATTTATCAATCAAATAGAACTGAATACGCAGATGAAAACGGAGCTTTTGCAAATGATTTGAAAATAAATGATTACACAGGAGATGAATTAACTGACATTAGCTGGATGTTCCACTTCCAATTGATGGAGGACTTTTACCTGGGGTCAGGTCCTCTCTTTGATGAGTTCGAATATATGTCAACAGCCTTATTTTCTACAGGAGATATGGAAGATGTTGTATTAGATATGATTGATCATTTTAGAGAGGGTAATGAATATGGACATATTGCTCCGGCGTATAGCAACGGGACGTTAACGAATGAAGCGTTTGAACATGTGACAACAAAAGCTTATGTTAATCTTGTCAAAAATGCTTTAGTCGATGAGCTAAAGAGAAATGGAGGGAATGTGGCAGCACTTCAATTTGATAAAAATACAAAGGATACCAATAGGTTTTATCAATATATACAGGATAATGCCTCTTATCCAGTGTTTAATAGTTGGGATGATACGATAAATGGTCTTACCATTACCGTAAATGATACTTGGGGGAATACAATAAGAGTTAAGGATTTTTCAGTAGAGAATAATCACTTTGAAGGAGTTATGACGGTTCGATTATATGATCATTTCGGATTGGATCGGCCAGATGTTGAGAAAAAATATGTTAACTTGGCAGGATTTCGTTCCTGGTTTGTCTTACAGCGTTATACTGAATATAATGGGGAATATAAACCTTTTGTTACTATAATGGAAAAGGATATACCTTTCGAGGGGGATTTGAGTAATTAAAGTTCATTTGAAAAGCTTAGTTTTGATGATTAGTATATTTTTAGTCTTCTTAATGGGATGTACAAAGGATGAGGAAACAAGAAGGGAAACAGAGGTTTTCGAAATAGCCAACACAGAAGAGATTATTGGTAAAAAGGATGAAGAGGCGGTAACACTGAGAAAACATTACATGATACTGAACCCACCAACAGAACTAAAAGAATTGAAAGAATTAGCTGAAACATATATTAAGAATCATCCCATCGAAGACGAAATGAAAGTAATAGAAGGAAAAAACAGAAATTTTTATATATCCTTCTATAGGGAGAGTAAGGATTTGCCAAAAGACTGGCAGCCTGATGAAAGTTATATGGATACAGATAGGATGGAGCATCATAAGCGCGATCTCATTGCATCGATAAGATGGTCAGATGCTACACCACAAAAAGAATACAGTGTTTATGATAAGAGTAAGGAAGGAGAGGTAATAAAAAAGATGTATTTTATAGAGGATCAACTCGTTGAGTAATACGTCTTCCTTTCATAAATCCAGATATCAGTGGTAATATTCTATAAATATATTAATTTGTAAAGTGTTTTCTACTATTTTGGTAGAATGCACTTTTTTTCTTTATACATACGTATTTAAAATGGACTCCGAATGTGGTTCATCTAGTTTTAGACGAGATATTTGAAGTGTTCCTTTTTTGCATGGGAAACGAAACAGCTCTGTACCATCCGTTATACGTTTTGAGACTGGGCCCGGAGAACAAGCAACATTTGACTGGAAAGACATTAAATATACCTATCAATGGGAGAAAATTCTATTCTCCTATTTTTGGAGGCTAAAGTAATAACTGAATCAAACAAATTTTTATTTAGAATAAAAAAAAGTTTGTTGACAAACGTAGAATATCATTCTAAAATCACTGTATATAAAAATATTCAGAAAGGTAGGTGAACAACTTGGAACATATTAATGAAGAGCTAGATTTTTTAAAGTCATTTATCAAAGGAATTGCTAGTCATTTTGGTGAAAATTGTGAAACCGTTTTATTAGATGTATCAAACCCCGAGGAATATGGAAGTGGATTGATAGTTGCTATTGAAAATGGGCATATCACTGGCCGAAAAGTTGGAGATACTGGGACAAATTTGGGTTTAGAAATATTAAGAGGTAATGAGAGTGAAGGGGATAAATATAATTATATGACCCAAACCAAAGATGGGAAAATGCTACGATCCACAACAATGTATATCCGTAACTCACAAAATATACCTATCGGTTGTGTCTGTATCAATTTAGATATTACAGACCTAGTAATGGCTGAAAATACCATAAGACAATTCACAAAGACAGACAACATCAATACTGAGGTCAAAGAAGTATTCGTAAACAATGTAAATGATGTTTTAGATTTGTTAATTCAAGAGGCACAAGAACATGTAGGTAAACCTGTTGCTCACATGAGTAAAGAAGAGAAAATGAAGGGCATCCAATACTTAGATAAAAAAGGAGCCTTTTTAATAAAAAAAGCAGGTGATACCATTTGTTCCTATTTTAGTATTTCAAAATATACATTATATAACTACTTAGAAAAATCCAGAGGTGGAGTAACGAACTAGTTAATTTTAAGTTTTATACAAGGTTCCTTTAATTAGTCTGCAGATAAAAGTTTAAATCTCGTTTCCATTAAATTTACAGTGTGACCTAAGGGATTTTTACCTCCAAGAAAGTTATTTTTTCATGATTAGTTTTATTATTACTATTAGAAAAAAATAAAGGAGAGGTATAAACATGGGCGAAGCACAATTAATCTATTTTTTAGTTTTTCTTGGCTTTCTTCTTGCTATGATAGCTGTTGGAATTGTTGTGAGTAGAAAAGTTAAAAGTGGAGAGGACTTTTTAATGGGAGGTCGTGCTTTGACCACACCATTATTAATAGGAACTACTCTAGCTACATTAGTAGGTACTGGCTCCAGTATGGGGGCTGTAGGTTTTGGATTTGCTAATGGATGGGCGGGAGCTCTTTATGGCATAGGTGGTTCTATTGGAATGTTTCTCTTACTAATATTGTTTGCAGATGTAAGAAAGTATAATTTTATGACTTTCTCTGAAGAACTAAGCTTCTATTATGGGGCCAATAAACTTGTCAAAGGCTTAACATCTATTATTCTATATATGGCATGTATTGGTTGGTTAGGAGCTCATATTATTGGGGGAAGCCTATACTTAAGTTGGATTACAGGGCTTGATCCGGTTCTATCCAAAGTAATTGTTGCAGTGGGTTTCGGTTTATACACACTAATTGGGGGTTATTTAGCTGTTGTTTACACCGATGTTATCCAAGGTGTGATTCTATTTTTGGGATTTATTCTACTGACAGCACTTTCTATAATAAAAATCGGAGGGTTTGGTCAGCTGAATGCCAATGTCACTCCTGAAATGAGCTCTTTTTTAGGATTGGAACAAATAGGATTTATTCCTGCTATATCCTTAGCAGTAGTTATTGCTGTAGGGGTACTGGCCACTCCATCATATCGACATCGAATCTATTCCAGTAAAAATGAACGAACTATAAGAAAAGGATTTTTAATTACAGGGATACTTTTCGCATTATTTTCTTTGTTCCCGGCTATTGTAGGGATGTCTGCAAGTATTCTTAACCCTGAACTTGAATCTGGTTACGCATTTCCTTATCTAGCTACCGAAGTATTTCCTCTCTGGATTGGAGCTATTGTTCTTATTGCAGGACTTAGTGCCACCATGTCATCTGGAAGTTCTGACTTCATTGCTGCAGTAACCATCCTCCTTAGAGATGTATTTGAAGTTTTTACAGGAAGACTTCCGAATAAGGATAAGATGGTCCTCTCATCAAGAATCTCACTTTTCTTAACGCTACTATTTGCATTATTTTTCACGCTATTTACCAATAATATAATTACTTATATCTCTAACTTTGTTTCAACCGTCATGTCAGGTTTGTTTGTATCCGCTCTCTTAGGTAAATTTTGGGGAAGGGCAAACTGGCAAGGGGGTATCGCAAGCTTAGTTGGAGGATCTGCAACCTCATTTATTATTTTAAACAATGATGGTTTGATGACATTTTTGGGAAATCCTATTATTCCTTCAATTCTAGTCGCATTGGTCGCAAATATCATTGTTAGTTTACTAACCCCAGTCCAGAAAATATCCAAAGAAGATTCTCTTCGCATACTAGAAGAAGAAAGAACTAGGTTGGACGAGGGGACCGTCATACCAGAGCAAAAAGTTCAATAGGAGGGTATAAATGAATCATACACCTTATATTATTTTAGATGAAAAAATTTTAATCAACAATATCAGAAAAATGTCAGAATTAGCAAAAATCAATAAAATTAATTTGAGGCCACATATTAAAACACATAAGATACCTCATATCGCTAAATTACAGTTAGCAGAAGGAGCGATAGGTATAACCGTAGCAAAGATTTCAGAGGCTAAAGTAATGGCTAGTTTCGGTATTAATGATATTTTTATCGCTTATCCAATAGTCAATGAAGCAAAAGCGGAAGAAGTCTGTGTGTTAAATAAGAAGCTTTCTAGATTAATAGTTGGAGTAGATAGTATAGATGGCGCCAAAGTACTGAACGAATATGCTCAAAAATACGATCAGACCATACAGGTCCGCCTAGAAATTGATACAGGCTTGGAACGAACTGGGGTAGATTTTCAAAAAGCTGTAGTTTTGGCAAAAAAAATAACTCAATTAGAATCTCTTTCTTTACAAGGAATATTCACTTTTAAAGGTTCTGTATATAAAGGAGAGGCAACGACAGATATCCAAAATGCTGGTAAAGAAGAAGGAGAGATTATGGTAGCATTAGCTGCACAGTTAAGGGAGTCCGGAATAAGGGTGGAAGACATCAGTGCAGGTTCTACTCCAACCGCGGCCTCTGTTGCCACCGTTGAAGGTATTACAGAAATTCGTCCAGGAACTTATGTATTTAATGATGTAATGCAAGTTAAATTAGGAGTTTGTGAATGGCAAGAATGTGCGGCGAAGGTAGTTAGTACGGTGGTAAGCAGACCATCTGATGAACGTGCCGTTATCGATGGGGGAAGCAAAACATTTGCAACGGACGTGCAACCGAATCACTCCCCGCTCTACTTGAAGGGGTTTGGTTCTATACAAGAATATCCTAAAGCCCAATTTGTCCGAATGAATGAAGAGCATGGGGTAATAATGACCAATGGCAATGCTCTCCAAATAGGGGAAAAGGTAAGTATTATTCCAAATCATATTTGTAGTACCATAAACCTTCATAACAATGTCTATTTGAAAAAGGGAGAAAATGATTACGAGAAACTGACCGTAGAAGCAAGAGGGATGATTCAGTGAGGAGGTATTGTGATGCTAGATACGGTGATTAAGAATGGGAAAATCGTAGATGGAACAGGAAACCCTTGGTTCTATGGAAACGTTGGAATTAAAAAAGGACGAATTGTAACTTGTGGGCCTAATATTTCAGAAGATGCAAGGGAAACGATTGATATTAAGGGGAAAATGGTTTCTCCAGGGTTTATTGATGGGCATTGCCATTCTGATCTTATGATTCTAGATTTTCCGGAAAGCGAAATTAAACTTCAACAAGGAGTAACAACAGAAGTTGTAGGAAACTGTGGTCTAGCGCCTGTTCCGGTTAATCCTTTACACAAAGTAGCACTTCAAACTTATGTAGAACCTGTTTTAGGGAAAGCCAACAAAGATTGGAAATGGAAGACGATAAGCGATTACTTTAATGAGCTCGATAAAAGTCTAATTTCAGAAAATGTTGCTTCTTATGTTGCTCATGGTTCATTAAGAATTGCTGTAATGGGATTTGATAACAGATCACCAACCAGAAAAGAAATGGAAGAGATGAAATATATCTTGGAAGAGGGAATGAAGGCTGGGGCAATCGGACTTTCTATTGGGCTTTTATATGCTCCAGGAAGCTATTCAACAAAAGAAGAGCTTGCAGAATTATGCCAAGTTGTAGCCAAATATAATGGGCTTTTCTCTACGCATATAAGGGGAGAAGGCAATAATCTAATTCCTTCAATTAAAGAGGTTATATGGATAGCCAATAAATCAAATGTCCCCCTTCATATTAGTCATTTAAAAGCAGCTGGTAAACGAAACTGGGGCAAAGTGATAGAGGCTATGGATTTAATAGAAAATGCTCGATGCAAGGGGATGGATGTAACGTGTGATGTTTATCCTTATTCAGCTGG
>JACYYK010004251.1_pt1 | contig 12248 bp, 14 predicted proteins | sample 8236871 | NCBI WGS metagenome assembly JACYYK01 (sample SAMN14103087, study PRJNA606662) | landfill metagenome | isolation source: landfill solid waste inoculated with endophyte fungus Paravalsa indica | place: India:New Delhi, Okhla landfill site | collected 2017-11-05 | reverse complement strand
GTGGCCGCCGCGGTGGTCGTCCCTCTTACCGCCGTCGTGGCCGCCGCGGTGGTCGTCCTTCTTGCCGCCGTCGTGCTTCTTGTCGTGGTCCTTCTTCTCGTAGTGGTGGCGGCCGAAGTCGTTGATGCAGACGTTCCCGAACGCCGGGTTCAGCACGCCGATGACGTCGACGGTGTTGCCGCAGGCGTTGATCGGGATGTTGATCGGCACCTGAATGACGTTGCCGGAGACGACGCCGGGGTTGCCGGCGGCGATGCCCTGGGCCCCGTCGTAGGCGGAGGAGCTCCCGGCGGAACCGACCAGGACGGCACCGGCAGCGGCCGTCACGGCGGCAGCCTTGGCAATACGCGACATGGAAAGTCACTCCTTATAGCGAACATTCGCCCAACCGCCGGCCGACGGCGGTGGTGCCGTGACCAACGCCCGATCCGCCCATAGGTCACCACGATTAGGCCGAATGGTGATCGAGCCCGTCGTTTCGCCCCCTTGGCTCCCGCCGTTTCGCGGGGAGACCCCCGGGTACCGGAATCCGGCCGAAGCCGATCGAGGAGGTTCGATGAGCACGCAGGACGAATCCGCCGCCCGGGTCGCCGTGATCACGGGAGCGGACTCGGGAATCGGCCGCGCCACCGCCGTGCGCCTGGCCGAGCGGGGGATGGACATCGGCATCACCTGGCACGAGGACGAGAAGGGCGCGCGGGAGACGGCGGAGGAGGTGCGGGCCCACGGTCGCCGGGCCGCGATCGAGCGGATGGACCTCACCGAACTGCCCGGCGCCGCGGACGCGGTGGACCGGCTCGCCCGCGAGCTGGGCAGGATCGACGTCCTGGTCAACAACGCCGGGACGGGCACCGCCACCCCCTTCCTCGACCTCGACTTCGACACCGTCCGCCGAGTGCTGGACGTCGACCTCCTCGGGCCCTTCCTGTGCGGACAGCACGCCGCCCGCCACATGATCCGGCAGGGGAGCGGGGGCAGGATCGTCAACGTCACCAGCGTCCACGAGCACCAGCCGCGAGTGGGCGCCGCCCCCTACTGCGCCGCCAAGGGCGGACTCGGGCTGCTCACCCAGGTCATGGCGCTGGAACTGGCCGCGGAGGGCATCACCGTCAACGCCGTCGCGCCGGGCGAGATCGCCACCCCGATGACCGGCCAGGAGGACACCGACGTCCGCACCGAGCCCCGACCCGGAATCCCCGCGGGCCGGCCCGGCGACGCCCGCGAGGTGGCCGCCGTGATCGCCTTCCTCACGGAGGAGGACGCCGCCTACGTCACCGGCGCGTCGTGGGCGGTCGACGGCGGGATGCTGAGGATGGGCCCGCAGGCCGGCTCCCACCTGCCGGACGACTCCTGGCGCCGCCCCTGACCGGCTGCCCACCGACGGCCGTTGCTCCGGTTGGTGGGCACCGGTTTTCCAGCGGCGGCGCGAACAGGCAGCATCGGTGTCCCGAGAGGAGACCGTCCGCGACCCCCTCCCGGAACCCGACCAACCCTTCACGAGCCGTCGGCTCGAACGAGACACAGTGTGGTGATCGGCAGTGACGGAGACCGCGCGCGTGCCGCAGGGCGCCCCCTGCTGGGTCACCTTGCTGGCTCCCCATCTGGAGGCCGCCCGGCACTTCTACGGAGAGCTGCTGGGCTGGCACTACCGGCCGGGTTCGCAGGGGCTCGGCCCCTACGAGGTCGCCCTCTCCGAGGGGGTGCCGGTCGCCGGTCTGGGCGAGGCGCGGGACAGCCTGCGGGCCTTCGCCGCCTGGACCGCGTACTTCGCCGCCGACAGCGTCGACGTCGTCGCCGGGCGGGTGCGGGAACGCGGCGCCACCGTCGCCGTGGGCCCGGTCAGGTTCGGGGCGGGCCGCGTGGCGTGGGCGGCCGACCCGGCGGGAGCGGTCTTCGGCATCTGGGAGGGAGCGGCGACCCCGGGGTGGCGGGTGGGCGGCAGGGTCAACGGACCGGCCTGGCTGGAGCTGATGACCCGCGACGCCTTCGCGGCGGCCCTCTTCTACGGCGAGGTGTTCGGCTGGGACCTGGCCGATCCCGATCGCTACGACATCCGCTACGAACACGACCGGGTGATCCTGCGCATCGACAAGGAGACCGTGGCGGGGCTGAGCGGAGGAGCGGTGGAGGACGCGCCCGACCCGCGGATCAGGCCCCACTGGCACGTCCACTTCCGCGTCGAGGACGTCGAGGCGTCGGCGGCGAAGGCGGCGTCCCTGGGCGCCGAGGTGGTGTCGCCCCCCGCCGAGTCGCCGACGGGGCGGCTGGCGGTGATCCGTGACCCGCAGGGCGCCCTGTTCTCCATCGAGAGCGCCGGGGCGTGAGGGACGGCGCGCCCGGTCCTCCCGCCCCAGGGGCCCTGCGCGGAGCGCGAGCCCCCGGAAGGGGTCTCGGCGGGAGACCGGCGGGAGGACCTCAGCGGGATGCCTCGGCCAGGGCGCCGGCGTTCCGCCGACGGTCCGCCCCGGGCTCCAGGTGGTACACCGCGAAGGCGCGGCGGATGACCGGCTGCGCCACGTTGCGCACCCGTACCCCGCCGCTGGTCAGACCGCGTTCGGTGCCCGCGTGCGCGTGTCCGTGGACGAACAGGTCGGCGCCGGCCGTGTCCACGGCCTCCGCCAGCAGGTAGCTGCCCAGGAAGGGGTAGATCTCCAGCGGCTCTCCGGCGAGCGTGTCGGGCACCGGGGAGAAGTGCGTCAGGGCGACGCGCACGGCGCACCCCTGGTCCCGCAGCTCCTCCAAGGAGGTCCGCAGACCCTCCGCGCAGTGCCGGCTGTGGCGCATGAAGTCCTTCATCACCCGCTCGCCGAACTCGCTGCCGCTGCGCCCGGCGAACCCTCCGCCGAAGCCCTTGGTGCCGGCGACCCCGACGGCGGTCCCGTCCACGTCGACGACCGTGCCCTCGCCCTCCAGGACGGTCACGCCCGCCTCGCGCAGGACGGCGGTGACCTCCTCCGGCCGCTCGTCCTGGTGGTCGTGGTTGCCCAGGACGGCGATCACCGGCACCGGGAGCCCGGCCACCTCGTCGGCGACGACCCGGGCCTCCTCCGGGGTGCCGTGGCGGGTCAGGTCCCCGGCCAGCAGCAGGAGATCGGCGCACTCGTGCAGGGTCTCGAAGGCCGGACGGAGCACCCCCCTGCTGTCCGGGCCCATGTGGATGTCACCGACGGCTGCGATGCGGATCATGCGAGTTCCTCCGAGCGGTCGGGGGCCGTGGAGTCGGCCACGACGATGTCGGTCCGTACCGGCACACCGGCCAGTTCCTCCCGCACGACGCGCTCGATGGTCTCGCGGCACTCGGTGGTGGGGGCGGTGCCGGTGACCACCACCGTGTCGCCGCGGGCCTCGATGCGCATGCCCTGCTCGGCGATCTCCTCGTGGACGAGCCGTTCCTGGAGGTGGCCGATGCGGTACTCGATGGCGACGGCGCCTTCGGCGGGGTCCGTCCGGCGGTTCTCACGGTCCGTCATGGGAGTCCTCCTCCGGTTCGATGACCTGCAGGCGCTCCAGCAGGTACAGGAAGGCGGCGGGCATCGGGTCCGACCCGCACTCGCGCCGCACCCGGGCCCAGTCGACCTTCTCCCGCAGGGCCCGCGCGATCGGCAGGACGGCGCCGAAGTCGCAGTGGTGCTCGGTGAAGGCGTTCAGCAGACTGGCGACCAGATCGGTCACGGCCAGGACGGGCATGTGGACCGACTCCACGGGAAGCTGGTCGGCCCGCTCCAGCAGCTCACGGGTCACCGGCTGGTGTGCCAGCTCGAAGATCAGGTCGATGTCCTCGCCCAGGCACTTCGCCTTGAGCAGCCAGTCCTCCGGAGGCGTGTAGACCTCCAGCCCCGCCTTGCGCAGCGTGGCGGCCACCGCCTCGGCGTCCTCGGGGAGGATGCAGAAGTCGGCGTCGTGCTGCAGGTTGTCCGGGCCGCCGTGCGCGTAGACGGCGACACTGCCCGCCAGGGCGAAGGGGTGCCCTCCGGCCTTGAGCAGGGTGGCCACCTGCTTGGTGGCCTCCAGGATGGCCTGGGTGCGGTTCGGGGGCAGTTCCCCGAGGCCCTCGCCGGGCTCCCGACGGTCCCGCCCGCCGCCGGGTGCGACCGCCGAGCGGGGTCCGGGCGGTGCGCTCCGCCCCGCCGGTGCCGTCTCGCCCGGGTGCTCCGTCACAGTCACTCCGATCTCCACGTCGTCTCGTCGTTCCCCGCCACCGGGTCGCCGTGTCGGCCGCGTCGGCCGCGTCGCGGTGTCGCGTGCGCGGCGGCGTGCCGACTCTCGGGCGCCCGGCCGGGTTCTTCCGGCGTTCGGCCGGCAGGTCCGGCGGCCTTCCACGAGAGCACCGGTACCCGCCGTCGGCGGTTCGATACCGTTCGATACCGGTGGATGCCGGTGGTGTGGGCCTCGCGAGGCGGTTCCGGACGGATCGGGCGGCGGCTCGGCCACGGGCCCGGGAACGGCTCGGGGTCAGACGACGGTCGGCGCGATGCGCCGCAACTCCTCCAACGCGGCCGCGACGGCGGGGTGCTCGTGTCCGCCGCGGCGGGTGCAGGTGAGCAGTCTGCGGGTGGGGTTCCCGGCGCAGGACACGCGGACGACGGGCAGGTGGGGCGGGAGGTGCGCCAGGCGCGGCACGAGCGCCACACCGAGCCGGTGCGCGACGAGCGTGGCGATCGCGTCCCAGGCCAGCGCGTGGTGCGCGATCGCCGGCGTGAACCCGGCCGCGCCGCACGCGGTGAGGGTGTGCGCGTGACAGGTGCTGCCGGGCAGCGGGACGATCCAGCCCTCGCCGGCCGCATCGGCCAGGTCCACCTGCCGTAGGCGGGCGAGTGGGTGGTCGTCGGGGACGACGAGGTCGAAGGGGTCGTCCAACAGCGGCCGTTGGTCGAACCGCGCGTCGTTCGGGGGCGGGGTGTCCGAGGCGGCCTCGACGATCGCGAGGTCGGCCTCCCGCTCGAAGAGCAGGTCGAAGCTGTCGCGCAACTCCGTCTCGACGATCCGCACGGTCAGCCGGGGCCGGCTGGTGCGCAGTGCCGCCGCCAGCGGGGCGAGCAGCGTGGACACGGCGACGGGGAATCCGCACACCCGCAGTGGACCCGCCGGTTCGTCGCCCTGCGCGCGCAGCTCGATCTCCGCCTGTTCCCAGCGCGCCTCGATCGCGTCGGCATGAGCCAGCAGGGTCCGCGCGGCGGGAGTGAGCCGCACCCGGCGGCCGTGCGGCTCCAGCAGGTCGACGCCCAGTTCGCGGCCGAGCTGCCGGATCTGCTGGGAGGCGGCCGACGGCGTGAAGTGCAGGGCCCGCGCGGCGGCGGTGACCGTTCCGTAGTGAGCCACCGCCCTGAGGACACGGAGGCGACGCAGATCAATCATGTAGCCCACGCTTAACAGTTGGGTTCGGAAAGTCAACCTGGACATGGAGGGTGCGAGACCTCGACCCTGGTCGGTGACGGCGGCCGAGAAGCGCCGGAGAAGCGTGAGAATCGGAGGAAGCGAATGACGAGCCAGTGCCCGCACTGCGGATGGCCGGACGCCCGACCGATCAAGGTGGTCTCCCGGCACTCCACCTCCACCGGGCAGACGGTGTGGACCCGGTGCGCCTGCGGCTCGCTGCAGATGCGGGTCGTGGACGAGGCGGGGGCCCGGATCGCCGTGCGCGGACGCCCGGACCCTCGCGGGCCGGTGGCGGACCGGCCCGTTCCGGCCCCCGCCCCGTGAACGGGCGCCGTCGTCCGCGGTCACCGGCGCACCGGTGCCGCGCTCGTCGGGCGCGGCACCCGTCGCGCTCAGGGGCGCGTCGCCTCCGACGGGGGGTGTCACACGTAGCCAGGACGGGGCCGACGAGGGCCGAGACGAGCAACGCCGCGGTCGCTCCGCCGGCGAGAAGGACTCCGGACATGACTCTCCAATCGTCCGTCGCGGACACGGCGGAGGGGAGCGGTGCCGACTCCGCCGGTCCACGGGTGGGGAGGTGCGGATGGTGCCGTTCGAACTCCTCGACCCCCGTGGGCGGGCGTGGGCGGACTCCGCGGCGGAGGCGGCCGGGCAGCCACTCGGTGGTGGACGCGGTCGTCGAAGCCTCGTGTCCGCGCGGGCGCGCCGGTCGGGTCGCGGGCGGGGACGGCGCCCTCGACCGCGCGACCGCGGCCGTGCCCCGACGCGCCCCCATGGAGCGGCGCTTTCCGGGAAGACGGGGAGGAGACCCCTCGCCGACCCGGAGGTGCACACCGGATGACACGATCCGTCAGATCATCTTCCTCGTCCCGGTTGCCCACCCTCCTCCTCGTTCCGGCGATCCTGGTGCTGTCGGTGGCCGGAGTCCTGTTGGCGGGCCAACTCCGCCTCTTACCGGAGAAGTTGAACCCCTTCGCCACCCGTACCGAGGACCGCACCGGCCCCGCGCTGCTGAAGTCCCTGAAGGACATGAGCCGTTACGAGGGCGCCTCCGGCACCTTCCAGGTCGTCGTGGACCTGGAGAAGGACGCGAAGTTCCTGCCGGACGCGGTGCGCGGCAGCCGCACGCTGTTCGTCGGCACGGGCGGTGTCGGCGCCTACGTGGACCTCGGCGGCCTCGACGAGGACGCCGTCACGGTCTCGGACGACCGCAGGAGCGCGACGATCAGACTGCCGCGCGCCCGACTGGAGAAGCCCGCGCTGGACGTCGAGCGCTCGTACGCCGTGACCAAGGAACGCGGACTGCTCGACCGGCTCGGCGACTTCTTCTCCGACAACCCGGGCGACGAGCGCGAGGTGCACCGCCTCGCCGTGCGACGCATCGAGGAGGCGGCACGGGAGAGCGGCCTGACGGCGCGCGCCGAGCGGAACACCGAGGAGATGCTGGAGAACCTGCTGCGATCCCTGGGCTTCGAGCGGATCTCCGTGGTCTTCGAACGGCCCGACGGGCGGGGCTGAGCGGACACCGGCGACGAGCGGGGGAGGGGCCGGCGCACGAGGAGAGGCGGCGCGGAAGGCGGACACGCCTGTTCCCCGGAGACCGCCTCCCCGATATCGTGCCGACCGGCCGGTGGGAAACGGATGCCCGGCCCGGTCGCCGACCGGTCGTCTCCCGAGGAGGAATCCCATGCCGCGTGCCCTGTCCAACGGGATGGAGCTGGAGTACGACACCTTCGGCGACCCGTCCCGTCCGACCGTGCTGCTGATCATGGGGCTGGGCACGCAGATGACCGCCTGGCGACCGGAGTTCTGCCGGGCCGTCGCCGAGCGGGGCTTCCACGTCGTCCGCTACGACAACCGCGACTGCGGCCTGTCCACGTTCCTCGACGACTGCCCGACGCCGGACATCAGGGCCGTTCTGGCGGGCGACACCTCCACGGTGCCCTACCTCATCGCCGACATGGCCCGGGACGCCGTGGGACTGCTCGACGCCCTGGGCGTCGAGGCCGCGCACGTCGTCGGCGCCTCGATGGGCGGCATGATCGCCCAGCAGTTCGCGATCGACCACCCGGACCGGGTGCTCTCGCTGTGCTCGATCATGTCCACCACCGGGGCGCGCTCGGTGGGCAGGGCCACCTCGGAGGCCCTGGCCGCGCTCACCGCACCGCCGCCCGGCAGCCGGGAGGAGGCCGTCGAGCGGGCCGTCCGTTCCGCCGCCGTCATAGGCTCCCCCGCCTATCCGACCCCCGACGAGGAACTGCGCGAACGGGCGGCCGCCGCCTACGATCGCTCCCACCGGCCCGAGGGCTTCGTCCGTCAGTACGCCGCGATCCTGGCCTCGCCCGACCGCACGCCGCACCTGCGTGCCGTCACGGTTCCGACGCTGGTCGTCCACGGCGCCGACGATCCCCTCATCGACCGCGACGGCGGCGAGGCGACCGCCGCCGCCGTGCCCGACGCCGAACTGGTGGTGCTCCCCGGCATGGGACACGACCTCCCCGAACCGCTCTGGCCCACCATCGTCGACGCCGTGGCCCGCAACGCGGCCCGCGCCGCCGGCCCCGTCGCGGACGCCTCCACGCCCTCGGGAACCGGCGCATGACGAGCCTCGCCGGCCGGTCGATCGCGGTGGCGGAGGCCGTCTCTCGCCCCTGACATCGTGTGAGGCGCTCGACCGGGAAGCACCACGGTCACCACCGGAGACTTCGCCAAGCACGGCCCGTGTCGATCCGCATGCCGCGGCACTACGACGGCACCACGACGGCACCACGAAGCGATCGGACCGCTGCGCCCTGTCCGGACCGACCCGGCCGGCGGCCACCGCTCGGCCGGGTACGCGCGGGAACTGTGCCCGGAGTGCCCCGAGGGCACCGCCGCACGGGTGACCGAACTCCGGGAGCCGATCGCCTCCGCATGATCAAACCTGCCTGATCAAACCTGCCTGATCGCACCCGCCTGATCCGCCCGGCGCGGCCGACCCGCTCCCCACCACGACCGTGCCGGACACGCCGGCGCTCTCGGCCCTCATCCCTCGACGCCGGTGGCGTGGTGGGCGGCGCCGACGGGCTTGGACTCGGGGGAGCCACGCTGCCGCAGGTAGACGGAGAGGATGGCCATGGAGGCCACCGCGAGCAGTTCGGACTGCCAGTTCTGCAGGGTGCGGGACCAGAAGTCGGCGGAGGTCAGATACCGGGACCAGCCGATGGGGTCCTGGAGTTGCCGCAGTTGCTGTTCGTTGTAGGCGGCCACGCCGGTGACGGACTGGGCCAGCCAGGTGAGGAGAAAGATCCCGCCCATCACCAGGCCCAGGGAGCGGGAGTACACCAGGCCCCGCAGGCCGGGAGCGGCGGCCCAGCGGGGGGAGTCGGCACGGGCGTGAGCGCCGACCCTCTGGTCCTCGTCGGACTCGGTGCCGACCCTGTGGAGTTCCTTGGACTCGGGGGAGCCGCGTTGCACCAGCCAGACGGTGCCGAAGACGTAGAGGAAGAACTGCAGGTACTCCGACTGCCAGTTCTCGGTGACGTCCACGGCGAAGTCCGAGGAGGTCACGTAGGAACCGAAGGAGACCGGTTCCAGCCCCTCGGAGACCAGTTGGGCGTTGAACTCCGCCCGCCCGGCGAACGCCTGGGCCACCAGGACGACCAGGAAGCCGGTCAGGAAGGCCAGGGTCAGGCCGTTGTCGTGGAGGAAGCCGAGCACCGGGCCGCGGCGCCCGCGTCGGTTTCCACGCCGGGCGGGCCGGTCGCTCATCGCTGGGTCAGCCCGATCGCGATGAAGTACGCCGATCCGGCCAGCACCACCAGCAGGCACAGCGTGAACAGCGTCCTCACCTCTCCTCACCCGCCCTTGACCCGGCACCGATACGGCTGCCCGGGGCGGGGGACGCAGCCCGCGGCGACGACCTTCCACCCGGTGGAGAACCGGGACAGGAACAGAGTGTCGCCCTCGAACCTCGCCATGGCCCGCAGGCCGTGGACGTCGACCTCCCGCACCGGGCCGACGGTGGACAACCGCTGTTCGACCACCGCCTTGTCGCAGGTGGTCCCCTCGGAGCGCGCCAACTCCTCCCTCGTCCCGCGGGCCAGCAGGGCGCACATCGCGGTGCCGTCGCCGGACCGTGCCGCCTCGGCGAAGGAGGACGCCACCGCCGAGGCGCCGTCGATCCGTTCCCGAGGCGCCCCGCAGCCGCAGGCCGTCGCCACGACCACGACGGCCGCCAGCACCAGTCGGACGCGCCGGGCCGGCCCCGTCGAGCCCACCGTGGTCGCTCCTGTCACGGCCAGGAGGACTCGCTCCGCGGCACCACGACCAACTCGGACATCACACTGCCCTCGGGCACCGACAACGCGCACATGACCGCGTCGGCCACCACGTCCGGGCTCTGCAGCTTGGAGGTGTCGGCGTCGGGGAAGCGCTCGGTCACGAACGGGGTCTCCATGCCGCCCGCGATCACCCCGGTGACCCCGATGCCGGGGCAGTCGCGCTGCGCCTCCTTGAAGAGGGTGTGGGTGAAGGCGCGCAGCCCGGACTTGCCCGCCGAGTAGGGGCCCGCCTCGGTCCAGGTCCGGTTCGACGCCGTGGAGAGGATGTTGACGATGTGCCCGCCGCCGCGGGCCACCATGCGCCGGTAGGCCTCCAGACACAGGTACATCGGGCCCAGCAGATTGGTGGAGATCACCCGGGTGACCTCCTCGGCGGACAGGTGCTCGATCGGTTTGGAGACGTCCACGGCGGCGTTGTTGACCAGGACGTCCAGCGGCCACGGGGCCTCGTCCAACGAGCGGAAGGCCGCCGCGACCGCATCGGAATCGCGGACGTCCAGCCCCAGGAAGCGGACGTCCGTGCCCTCCTCCTCGCTCAGTCGGGCGCAGAACTTCTCGCCCTCCTCGCGCCGTACGTCCACCACCCGCACCGCCGCCCCGGCGCGTGCCAGGCGGCGGGTGATGGACGCGCCCAGACCACGGGCGCCTCCCGTCACCAGCGCGCGTCTGCCCGTCAGGTCCACATGCGCGGAACCGCCCACGGCGTTCCCTCCTTCGCTCGGCCGCCCCGGCCGCCGGGAACCCACCGTGTGCGGGGAGGTAGCGGGCGGGGCCGGGGGCGGGATCGCTGCCCCGCCCGAACTGCCCCGGCGACGGGCGCGGAAACGGCCGGGCACCCGAGTGCGGAGGAACGAACCTCCGGCCGACCCCGAAAGGTCGGCCGGACGGGTGAGGGGGTGGCCCCGCCGGGTCGCCCGGCGGTCGCCGTCACCCCTGGGCGGCGGTCTGCTCCGGCGCGGCGGCCATGTCCATGTGGAAAACCTCCCACAGGTGGCCGTCGGGGTCCTGGAAGCTGCGCGTGTACATGAAGCCCTGGTCGGCGGGCTCGTTCGCGGGCGACCCCCCGGAGGCCAGGGCCTTGTCGGCCATCCTGTCGACCTCCTCCCTGCTGTCCAGGCTCAGCGCCAGGATGACCTCGGTGCCGACGGAGGCGTCCGCGACCTTCTTGTTGGTGAAGGACGCGAAGAACGGCTCGGTCAGCAACATGGCGTAGACGCCCTCGTCGATGACGAGGCAGCCGGCGTTGTCGTCCGTGAACCGCGGATCGAAGGAGAAGCCGAGCGAGGTGAAGAAGTCGGTCGACCGCTTCAGGTTCTTCACGGGCAGGTTGACGAAGAGGTTCTTCGACACGATGGCCTCTTTTCCGGGGTTTGTGCTGTTTCAGCGGTTCCAGTGGTTCCAGTGGTTTCGGCGGTCTCCGCGTCCTTCGCGGTCGCCGCCGGTCGTGGGCCGTCGTTCCGGTGGTTCCACCGCTCCCTCCGGCGGGCCGCCGGCGCCTCGGAGCGTCGGCTCGGGGCCCGCGGTACCGGGAAGCGGCCCGTCCACCCGTACACGGGGTGGACGACGCGGCGGCGGAGAACTCATCGGTCCACCACGCCGCTCTCCGCACCGGGCCCGCGCGGCGCCGTCGATGTCACCGTCCGTACCGGTGACCGTGCGGGTGGCGACGGGCCGCGATGAGTTTCGACCGTCCCGCTGGTCCTTCCTGACGACGCCCACCACAGGAGGTCGGCCTTGGCCGCTCACGAGGAACCGCGGCACGAGGAACCGCGGACAGCCCGCCCGGAGGAGGCGCGCCGGCCGCGTCCGGAGTCGGCCGGGCTCGTGTTCGCCGTGCGCGGGCCGATCACCCGTGCCGACATCCCCCCACTGTGCGAACGTCTGCGCCGCCTGCTGCGCGACACCGGAACCGACCCGGTCACCGTGGACGTGGGGGAGTGCTCCACCGCGGACCTGGTCACGGTCGAGGCCCTGGCCCGGCTGCGACTCACCGCACGCAGGCTGGGCCGCCGGATCCGGTTGGGCCACGCCGACGCCGACCTGCGGCGTCTCCTCGCCTGGACGGGGCTGGACGGGGAGGTGCGCGACGCCACCGGGCCGGAACCGGCCCGCTCAGCGGGGATCGAGCCGAGGGGGCAGCCCGAACAGCGGAAACAGTCTGGCGGTGTCCAGGAACGAGACGATCCCGGTGACCCGCCCCCGTGACACCTCGACGACCTGCAGCGCCCACGGGGCGAGACCACCGTCCGGAGCGGGCCGGTACTGGCCGAACCCCTGACAGCCGTTCGCCGCGACCGGAACCAGCCGTGACCCCCGACAGCCGGCGCCGTACCCGGTGAGCCACGCCCGGATGTCGGCGTGGCCGCGCAGCCACAGCTCGTAGGGCGGCATCGACAGGGTGGCGTCGTCGTGCAACACCGAGGTCAGCGCGTCGAGATCGTACGCCTCGAAGGCGCTGACGTAGCGGGCCAGGAGGGCCCGCTGCCCCTCGTCCATCGCGTCCACCCCGCCGTCGGCGGTGATGTCGCTCGACGCCAGCGTCGCCCGCGC
>JACYYK010023702.1_pt1 | contig 12253 bp, 13 predicted proteins | sample 8236871 | NCBI WGS metagenome assembly JACYYK01 (sample SAMN14103087, study PRJNA606662) | landfill metagenome | isolation source: landfill solid waste inoculated with endophyte fungus Paravalsa indica | place: India:New Delhi, Okhla landfill site | collected 2017-11-05 | reverse complement strand
CAATTGACAATCCATATAGCCCTGTTGGTGGTTTATCGATCCTATTCGGAAATATCGCTCCAGAAGGTGCTGTAATTAAAGTAGGTGCTGTAGATCCTTCTATCAAAGTGTTCGAAGGTGAAGCTATTGTATTTAACTCTCAAGATGAAGCACAGGCTGCAATTGATGATGGCACTGTGAAGGAAGGGCATGTTGTGATCATTCGTTATGAAGGACCAAAAGGTGGGCCGGGAATGCCAGAAATGCTAGCACCTACATCGGCTATCATGGGGCGTGGCTTAGGGAAAACAGTGGCACTTCTAACAGATGGACGCTTTTCGGGAGCATCACGTGGTATTTCAATTGGTCATATATCTCCAGAGGCGGCAGAAGGTGGTCCAATTGCGTTAATTGAAAATGGAGATATTATCAAGATCGACTTACCTAACCGTACATTAAATGTAGACTTATCCGATGAAGAGTTAGCAGAACGTAAAAAATCACTAAAACCTTTTGAGCCTAAAATTAAAAATGGCTGGTTGGGTAGATATTCTAAACTCGTAACAAATGCTTCCAAAGGTGGCGTTATGAGCATCTAATATCATTATCTTAATTAACGAATAAACGTTTGGACATTTCTCCAAACGTTTATTTTATATGTTAATTTTTACACAGCAGAAATATAACAAAAGTCTAATTGGAGAAAGTACAGAAAAAGGATGGAGAATGCTATCTTAAATATTTTTGAGGATTGGGAGAAAAAGTTAGAAAATGATGAATGGTATTTTCAAAATGCCTATGAGAATCTGGTCGAGGGATTAACTTCTGAAGAGGCATTTCTTCAGATTCCAGCTATTATCCATATTTTACTGAAGACAGTAGACTGCTTCTTATTAAGTGAAGGCGTGGAGATTTTAATAGGGATCTATCATATAGCAGGCACCACCCAAGTTCACCCCTTTTTTGAAGAAAAAAGGGTGGATATAGAACATCATCTTTCTAAACATGGTGATCAACATGCCCAAGAGGTATATGGTGCATTAAAGCGACGCTTACGCATGACCTAAAGAACCTACCATTTATTGACAGGTTTCTGTTTTGTTTTCCTCACCACTAATTAGTTCCTCTATCATATTCCTCACCTTACTACGAATAGCGGGGTTGAAGTATCTTCGTTTCTCTTCCTTTCCTTTGCAAATAAATGTATATTCGGTAAACGTGCCATCTTTGTCAGATAAGATAACTTGTATATTTTCCTTGTACATTTCTTGTTTTAACAATCGTCTTTCGGCGGTAGCTTTGATCTCTAATCGATGCAATAGTGCCAAATAGGGCTCATTAATTTTAAAAGGGGATAATTTTTCCAATCGCTTAATGTCAGATTGGATGACTTGAATGGTCATCGTGAGAAATAAGAATCGTGTTGCTGTTTTAAATTCTTGTTCACCAATGTATCTCATTACACTCACTCCTCAGGTAACAAACATATGTTCCTATTATAGTCGAATCTCTATATTTTATGCAATGTAAAATAAATAGTTAATTTTACAAATCTTAACAAGGATTCTGAGAATAAATGGCGAATAATATAATATCTAGAAATCATATCAGGAGGAATATGTATGAGTTTAAGTATTCGAAAGCATGAACAAGAAGGTCTCCCGCATGTGATTACAAAAGAAGATATAGACCGAAAAATAGAGGAATTAGACATATTATTTGAGGAAACGGAACATAAGTTAGAACGAGATTAAAACGTATATATTGTATAAAAAAACGAAGATCATAGACCTATGATCTTCGTTTTTCCTTTTTATAAATGACGATACAACCCAACCACTTTACCTAAGATGCTCACATTATCGTAAATAAGTGCATCCATTGTAGCATTTTCGGGCTGTAATCTAATATGATCCTTTTCTTTGAAGAATCTTTTTACAGTTGCTTCACTATCTTCAGTCATAGCTACCACAATTTCCCCATTTTGTGCAGTGTTTTGTTGTTTAACAATCACTTTATCACCATCTAATATTCCAGCCTCGATCATACTGTTTCCTTCAATTACTAATACAAATAATTGGTCACTGTCATGTGTGTCAGTGCTTGGAATCGGAATATATTCTTCAATATTTTCAACAGCGGTAATAGGAAGACCTGCCGTAACTTTACCAATGACAGGAGCAAACATTGCTTCCATTTGAGGAATATCTGCTTCCCCTTCTTGAGTTAGTACTTCTATAGCACGAGGCTTTGTTGGATCTCGGCGAATATATCCTTTTTTCTCAAGTCTAGCAAGGTGGCCATGAACAGTAGAACTAGAAGCTAACCCAACGGCTTGGCCAATTTCTCTAACAGAAGGAGGATAACCTTTTAAATCGACCTGTTCCTTGATATAGGCAAGGATTTGCTCTTGTCGTTTTGATAAATTTGTCATTTATGAAACTCCTTTTGCGTATGATTTATTAAAAATAGTATATCATACCATTTCTAAATTCACAAACATTCGTTCGAAAAAAACACTTGACAGGAACCTCTGTTCGTATATAATAAAAGTACGAACAAAAGTTCTATGGAGGGGTAAAAATGTTAAAAAAGTTATCGAAAATTGACTTATTTTATTTATTTTCTTTTGTTATAGTGCTTATTTTCTTGTATAGTTCTATTATCTTTAGTATTTAAGGAGTCGTAGTCCGTGCATGCCATTATATACAGTAGAGTTAGTACAGAAAAGGATACCCAGTCAACGTCATTAAAAAGGCAAACAGAGGAGTTAATAGAGTTTGCTAAAAAAAGCAATATAAATGTAGTAAAAATAATCAAAGAAAAGCAAAGTGGCTATGAGGTAGAAAGAGAAGGGATTTTTGATATGCTCGAAGCATTTCAAAGAAAGCAGGCAAACCTTCTACTTATCCAAGACGAAACAAGATTAGGTAGGGGAAATGCAAAAATTGCCTTATTACATCAAATAGCTAAGCTAGAGGTAGACATCTATTCATTATCGCAAGGTGGTAAGTTAGAGCTTTCTGAAGGGGATTCCATGGTCTTACAAATAGTATCTATTGTAGAGGAATACCAACGAAAGCTACATAACGCTAAAATAAAAAGAGGGATGAAAAAGGCAGTCCAAAATGGTTATAACCCAGCAGACAACCTAACTAATCAACATCTCGCTAAGGGAAGAGAACGAAAGGAATTTCCAATCGATGAAGTAGTTCGGTTAAAAGGAAATAAGCTAACCTTTCAAGAGATTGCCTCGATCTTAAAAGGGATGGGCTATGAAGTTTCTAAGGCCACGATCCATAGACGCTATCAAGAATACATTATGCTTGAAAAAAATAAAAAAAATAAATTACAATGAAGAGAGTATACAATTGTGAGTATGCTCTTTTTCTAATTTTGAAAAAGGTTATACCCTAGTAATCAAAAAAAGGAGCTTAAAAATGCTTTCAAAGGAAAAAATTGCTCGAATTAATGAGTTGGCCAATAAAGCAAAAAAAGACCGCTTATCTGATAAAGAAAAAGAGGAACAACAACAGCTACGTCAAGAGTATTTGCAAAATGTGAGAAAATCATTTAAAAATCATATGAAAGGGATGACAGTCGTTGACCCAAATGGAAATGATGTGACACCAGAGAAGCTTAAAAAACTTAAATCCAAGAAATAGTGTACACTATTTCTTGGATTTAAGTACATCATTTCAAATAGTTACGAGAAAAAAACACCTTTTTTCGCATATATACTTGTCTTATTTGGCATTTCGTTATAGGATTATAGATGTGCGTACATATTTTGCTTATTGAAAGGGGATAATTACATGTCAAATCAAGTTGAACAAATGTCGATAAATACGATTCGAACTTTGTCAATAGACGCAATTGAAAAGGCTAACTCTGGTCATCCAGGTTTACCTATGGGTGCAGCACCAATGGCTTACACTCTATGGACAGAACATATGACACATAATCCGAAAAGCTCAAAATGGTTTAATCGTGATCGCTTTGTATTGTCAGCAGGTCATGGTTCCATGCTTTTATACAGCCTGTTACACCTTTCCGGTTATCAAGTTACTATTGAGGACTTAAAAAATTTCCGTCAATGGGATTCCAAAACTCCTGGACATCCAGAAGTGCATCATACGGATGGGGTTGAAGCGACAACTGGTCCGCTTGGACAAGGAATTGCTATGAGTGTTGGAATGGCAATGGCTGAGAAACACTTGGAAGCTAAATATAACAAAGACAATTATAATGTAGTAGATCATTACACTTATGCCCTTGTAAGTGATGGGGATTTAATGGAAGGTATTTCTCACGAAGCGGCATCATTAGCCGCTCACTTAAAGCTAGGCAAATTAATTGCACTTTATGATTCCAATGATATTTCTTTGGATGGTGAATTAAATAAATCCTTCTCCGAAAATGTAGCAGATCGTTTTAAAGCATATGGCTGGCAAGTAATCTTAGTAGAAGATGGTAATGATACGAAGGCCATATCAGAAGCTATTGCGAAAGCCAAAGAAAATACGGATCAACCAACGTTAATTGAGGTAAAAACCGTTATTGGTTATGGTTCACCTAACAAATCTGCCTCTTCTGCATCTCATGGTGCCCCATTAGGAGCAGATGAAGTGACCTTAACAAAAGAATTTTATAAGTGGGAGCATGAACCATTCCACGTTCCTGACGAAGTATACCAAGATTTCCAAACTAAAATTGTGGATAAAGGCGAATCTGAAGAAAAAGCATGGAACGAATTATTTGCTTCTTACAAAAATGCTTTTCCTGAACTAGCTAAAGAGCTAGATGATGCAATTCAAAATAAATTGCCAGAAAATTGGGATAAAGACCTTCCTGTATATAAGGCAGGAGAAGATACAGCCGCTACACGTGCAACATCTGGTGAAGTATTAAATGCTATCGCTAAAACTGTACCATCCTTATTTGGTGGAAGCGCTGATTTAGCAGGCTCTAATAAAACTAACTTAAAAGATGCTGGTGATTTCTCTGCAGCAGAGCCTGACAAACGTAACATCTGGTTCGGTGTACGTGAATTTGCGATGGCAGCTGCATTAAATGGTATGGCACTTCACGGTGGATTAAAAGTATTTGGTGGTACATTCTTCGTATTCAGTGACTATTTACGTCCAGCAGTACGTTTATCTGCTATTCAAAACTTACCAGTAACTTATGTATTAACACATGACTCGATTGCAGTAGGAGAAGACGGACCAACACATGAGCCTGTTGAGCAATTAGCAGCATTTAGAGCAATGCCTAATTTATCAGTGATTCGTCCAGCTGATGGAAATGAAGTTCAAGCTGCATGGCGTTTAGCAATAGAATCAACAGATCAACCAACAGCTCTTGTTCTAACACGTCAAAACCTTCCAACACTTGAAGGGACTGCGGAAAAGGCGTATGAAGGTGTGAAAAAAGGTGGATATATCGTAAGCCCATCTTCTAAAGAAACACCTGATGCGATTCTCGTAGCAACTGGTTCTGAGGTGCAATTAGCGGTAAAAGCACAAGCAGCACTTAAAGAGGAAGGAAAAGATGTGAGTGTTGTAAGTATTCCTTCTTGGGATCGTTTTGACAAGCAAGATGCAGCATATAAAGAATCTGTACTACCTAAAGCAGTCAAGAAGCGTGTAGGTATTGAGATGGCATCATCCCTTGGTTGGGAGCGTTATGTAGGTACAGAAGGTGCTATCATTGCGATTGATCGTTTTGGTGCATCAGCTAATGGAAATAAAATTATCGAAGAATATGGCTTTACAGTAGAAAATGTAGTGAAGCATGTTCATTCATTATTTTAATGGTCGTAGAAATCCTTAGCTCATGAGCTAAGGATTTTTACTTGCCTCATATCTGTTTAAATTTGTCGTTTAGCACAATTTTTCTATTACCGATGCTTGTATTATTAATCGACATTTACTATACTGTATGAGAGAGAATTTGAAGGAGGAACGTTTTAATGAGCACTTTTCTTTGGATTATATTTATCGTGGTTGCATTATTAGCCGGTGTTGCACTTGGCTTTTTTATCGCGAGAAAATATATGATGAACTACTTAAAGAAAAACCCACCAATCAATGAACAAATGTTACGCACGATGATGATGCAAATGGGCCAGAAGCCATCGCAAAAGAAAATCAAACAGATGATGCGTGCGATGAACAATCAAATGGATAATAAATAATGTAACATAATTGTCGAATTAGAATCCTTGCTATTATGAAGCAAGGGTTTTATGCTATATGTAGGGTATTTTGGCAGTTGAGCTAAGAACTAATATACATAATCCATAACTGCCATTAATATACTACTTGAAATAAGAATATGGTAGATGGAGTGACTTCCGTGCAGGAAATAAACATTTTTATTGCTTTTGGCGCTGGCTTTTTGTCTTTTATATCACCATGTGTGCTACCACTATATCCTGCGTTTTTATCGTATATTACCGGGATGAGCGTGAATGATATAAAAGAAGAGCAAGGTATGTTTAATTATAAGAGTATTATTCATACGTTATGCTTTCTTCTAGGGTTTTCTAGCATTTTTATCTTACTAGGTTTTACAACAAGTTTTATTGGCGAGTTTTTATTTCGCTGGGAGGACCTTATTAGACAAGTTGGAGCGATCCTCATTATTTTCTTTGGCTTGATCATCGTGGGGCTATTGAATTTCTCCTTCTTAATGAAGGAAAAGAAAATTCATTTTAAAAATCGCCCAGCAGGTTTTATAGGATCTTTCTTTATTGGAATGGCTTTCTCACTTGGATGGACACCTTGTACTGGGCCTATTCTAATGGCGGTGATCTCTTTAGCGGCGACAGATACAGAAGCGGGTATACTTTTAATGACAGCCTACTCACTCGGCTTTGCAGTTCCCTTTTTTATTCTAGCGTTTTTCATAGGTAAATTAAATTGGATTAAGCGTAATAGTAACAAATTAGTAAAAATAGGCGGTTATGTCATGATTTTTATGGGATTTTTCTTGTTTTTCGATCTCATGACAAAACTAACATCGTTTTTATCAGGGTTTTTTAATTTTAAAGGATTCTAAATAGAAAGAGGTAATGGTATGGTGAGGACAAATGATCTTATTTTACGGACAATGACGGTATTGATCTCCTTTATTTTGCTTGGATTCGCTGTTTATTTATTATTAGCAGGACACAACGCACCAGGTGGTGGATTTGTAGGTGGGCTGATGACCTCTGCTGCCATTCTGCTAATGTATATGGCTTATGGGGAAAAAGCATTAAGCAAAATTCTACCACTTAACTATCGATTGCTCATTTCCATCGGGTTACTCATTGCCCTGGTTACTGGATTAGGTTCTTTCCTATTTGGGCAACCGTTCTTAAGTCAAACGTTTGGTTACTTCCATTTTCCTATCTTTGGAGAAGTGGAGCTTGCAACTGCTCTGTTATTTGATTTAGGTGTTTATTTAACCGTAATCGGTGTAACGTTAACGATTATCACCAATATCTCAGAAGACCGCTAATAAAGGAACACAGCAATCGCACAAATTTATCGAGAGTTTTTTTGTGCTTTTGCTGTGTATTTTTTATTACTATAATCGTCAGGGGAGAGCTTAAATAGGTCGTTATATGGAGTGACATCGATATGGTGTTCTTGTAGCTTCTTTTTCAAAAATTTATGATCCCTTTTTGGTGTTGCTAGAATATATCCTTCGATTAACGTTTCTTGCGTTATCTGAGACTGTTTTTTTGTTAGTGCAAGCTTTCCTACATTGCTGGCTATTTTTTGTCGAGCAACATCTCTGAAAAGCTCAGGAACTGGTGAGATTAGTTCTTCTAGAAATTCCTTTTCAGGCTTTCTCCACAAATGCTTGGACTTTTCCAAATAATATTTTTCCCAATCTAAATCAGATCTCCCATCTTTCTTTGGTAGGCTTTTCAAGAATTTGCGAAACATGAAATAGCCACCGATTGCTAGGAGTCCAATCAATATAAATGTCCAAACGACAATGAACATCATAAATTCAAAAGTCATAGTCTTCCCTCACTTATTTATATAACTAATTTCTAGAAAATTTGCTTTCGCGGAAAATTATAGTAATATAACTATGAATCCTACTAATAGACATAAAAATGTAATATTCGCATATGATGGAATAGGACCACGCTATTATAGCATGAATAACGACAAATTTGTACTTTTTACACTGTTACAGATGTAATTGTTTTCTAAGATGGAGAGGAGGGGGATACATGTTAGGTCATATAGGACTCAACAAAAATTCAAAAGCTAATCAAACATTCGATAAAGAGTCAAATCTATCCCAATTACCAAGCGATATCCTCAAACAAATTGAACGAGCAAGCTCTGATCTTGTCACGATAAGTGATCTTTCTGGAGTGATTTGGTTTGTTTCAGATTCCGTTGAACGTGTCTTAGGATATGCGAAGCAGGATTTGATTGGAAAATCGGTTTCGAGATATATCATGCAAGACGATTTTAAAAATGTTCGAAAAACCTTCCAGGTAGAGGAAGAGTCACAACAAAAATATTATTTGCATTTCCGTCATGCCATGGGAAAATATATTATTTTTGAATCGGTCATGAAGGTGATTACATGTGAGAATGGAGAAAAGAAAATACTTACTGTTTCAAGGGATATCTCTGATAAGAAGCAAGCAGAGGAGATGCTTATTCGATCTGAAAAAATGTCAATTGCTGGACAATTAGCAGCAGGTATCGCTCATGAAATTAGAAATCCACTTACTTCATTAAGAGGTTTTATTCAACTATTACAAGCAGGAATGGATAATAAACAGGAATATTACAAAATTATGATGGATGAAATTGAAAAAATTAATACGATCACATCTGAGTTATTATTTATTTCTAAACCAATGACAGATGAGAAAAATATAGAAAATGTCAAGGACATGCTAACAGATGTTGTTACACTTTTAAAAACTCAAGCACAATTATTTAATATCGAGTTATCCTTAGTGGTTGACCATGACATTAGTATTCATTGTGATCGCTCCCAAATGAAACAAGTGTTTATTAATTTGGTGAAAAACGCGATTGAAGAAATGTCGGATGGTGGAAATATTGAACTCCGAATTAGCCAAAAGGAAAATTCATGTGTTATTGATGTCAAGGATGAGGGACCAGGTATTCCTAAACACCTTTTACATAAATTGAAGGAACCTTTTTTTACAACGAAGAAACACGGGACAGGATTAGGGTTAATGATCTCTAATCAAATCATCGAAAACCATCATGGACATTTAGAAATCACTTCAGATGTCAAAAAAGGAAGCACATTTAGTATTCGACTACCTATATCGTGATCTCGATTCTAGCAATCTACTTAGAGTGAAAAGAATCGAATCTAGTGATATAATAAAGTGAGACTTCTAGTTCCTGTTCCTACTAATGGTATCAGAATAGAATGTGAACCGTCCATTACCCTAAGTGGGGCTTATACGGTTCACTATGATAAATATGTTGAATCATTTTACTTATAAACCGATTTCATTTAAAATAGTAAGGTGCATACTATAATGTAGTATCTGAAGAGATAGGAATAGGTCGGTTTTCGGTCTAACATTTTGAAGGGGGTAACGCTAAGAAATGACTAACGAGAATGCATTTCAAGCTAAAAAGGAATTTGATTTGAACGGTAAAAAGTATACTTACTATCAGTTAAAAGCATTAGAAAATGCTGGTCTTGGTAAAATTGACCGTTTACCATTTTCAATTCGTGTATTGCTAGAGTCATTAATACGTCAACATGATGGACGTGTTATTAAAGATGACCATGTAAAGAGTCTAGCAAACTGGGGTAAAGGAAAAGTAGAAGATGTTCCATTCAAACCTTCACGAGTTATTTTACAAGATTTCACTGGTGTACCTGCAGTAGTTGACCTTGCTTCTTTACGTAAAGCAATGGTGGATATGGGAGGGTCTCCAGAAGAAATTAACCCTGAAGTACCAGTAGATTTGGTTATTGACCACTCTGTGCAAGTAGATGAGTATGGAACGAAGAACGCACTTCAAGCGAATATGGAATTAGAATTTGAACGAAATGCAGAAAGATATGAATTTTTGAACTGGGCACAAAAAGCATTTGATAACTATCGTGCCGTTCCACCTGCAACAGGAATTGTCCACCAAGTGAACTTAGAGTATATTGCAAATGTTGTTCATGCAGTAGAGAATGCAGACGGTGAAGTAGAAGCATTCCCAGACACATTGGTTGGAACGGACTCCCATACAACCATGATTAATGGTTTAGGTGTATTAGGATGGGGTGTAGGTGGTATTGAAGCAGAAGCAGGAATGCTTGGTCAGCCATCTTATTTTCCAGCACCTGAAGTAATCGGAGTAAAATTTACTGGAAGCTTTCCAAACGGAACGACTGCTACCGATTTAGCTCTTAAGGTAACACAAGTGTTGCGTGAGAAAAAAGTAGTTGGTAAATTTGTAGAATTCTTCGGACCTGGATTAAAGGATATGCCACTTGCTGACCGTGCAACGATTTCAAACATGGCACCAGAATATGGAGCAACATGTGGATTCTTCCCAGTGGATGCCGAGGCTTTAAGTTATTTACGTCTAACAGGACGAAGTGAAGATCAGATAGCACTTGTTGAGAAATATTGCAAAGAGAACAGCCTATGGTACTCTGCTGATCAACCAGATCCAGAGTTTACAGATCTAGTGGAAATTAATCTATCAGAATTAGAACCAAATCTATCAGGACCAAAACGTCCACAGGATTTAATTCCATTATCAGATATGCAGAAATCCTTTAAAGAAGCCATTACTGCACCTGCAGGAAATCAAGGGTTTGGCTTAGAAAAGTCAGAATTTGATAAAAAGGTAGAAATCGATCATCCTAATGGCATGCAGTCTGTCATGGAAACAGGAGCAGTTGCGATTGCTGCAATTACTTCTTGTACGAACACATCCAACCCATACGTAATGTTAGGAGCAGGATTACTTGCGAAAAAAGCTGTCGAAAAAGGGCTGGAAGTGCCTGCATATGTCAAAACTTCATTGGCACCAGGTTCAAAGGTTGTTACTAGTTATCTAGAAAACTCTGGACTAATGCCATACTTAGATCAATTAGGCTTTAACCTTGTTGGTTATGGTTGTACAACATGTATTGGTAACTCTGGTCCATTACGTGAAGAAATTGAAAAGGGTATTGCTGATAATGACTTAACAGTTGCTTCTGTGTTATCTGGTAACCGTAACTTTGAAGGGCGTATCCATCCACTTGTAAAAGCTAACTATTTGGCTTCACCACCATTAGTAGTGGCATATGCACTAGCGGGAACGGTTGATATCGACCTTAAAAATGATCCAATTGGCAAGGATAAAGATGGCAATAATGTATACTTTAATGATATTTGGCCATCAATGGATGAGGTTCGTGAGGAAGTTAATAAAGTTGTAACACCGGAAATTTTCCGTAAAGAATATGAGAATGTGTTCGATTCCAATGAAAAATGGAATGAAATCGACACAACCGACGAGCCATTATATTCATGGAATAGTGATTCAACATACATTCAAAATCCTCCGTTCTTTGAAGGACTTTCCAAGGATGCAGGAAAAGTAAAAACACTTTCCGGAATGCGTGCAATTGGTAAATTTGGAGATTCTGTGACAACAGACCACATTTCACCAGCTGGTGCGATCGCAAAGGATATGCCAGCAGGTAAATATTTACAAGCTAATGGTGTATCACCTCGTAACTTTAACTCTTACGGATCTCGTCGTGGAAACCATGAAGTGATGATGCGTGGTACATTTGCAAATATCCGTATTAAGAACCAATTGGCTCCAGGGACGGAAGGTGGATTTACAACATACTGGCCTGATAATGAAGTAATGCCTATTTATGATGCAGCAATGAAATACCAGCAAGATGGTACTGGACTTGTTGTATTAGCAGGAAATGACTATGGTATGGGAAGCTCTCGTGACTGGGCGGCTAAAGGAACAAATCTTTTAGGAATTAAAACAGTAATTGCTGAAAGCTTTGAACGTATTCATCGTTCCAACCTAGTTATGATGGGTGTATTACCACTCCAGTTCCAAGAAGGAGATAGTGCAGACTCACTTGGACTTACTGGCAAGGAAACATTTGAGGTACTAATTGATGAAACTGTTAAACCTCGTGATTTAATCAAAGTAACTGCAACAGATGAAGCTGGTAAAACTACTGAATTTGAAGTAATTGCCCGTTTTGATAGTGATGTGGAAATTGATTACTATCG
>JACYYK010001152.1_pt3 | contig 12276 bp, 12 predicted proteins | sample 8236871 | NCBI WGS metagenome assembly JACYYK01 (sample SAMN14103087, study PRJNA606662) | landfill metagenome | isolation source: landfill solid waste inoculated with endophyte fungus Paravalsa indica | place: India:New Delhi, Okhla landfill site | collected 2017-11-05 | reverse complement strand
CACCTTGTCGTCGGCCAGCGCGGGCCCGACCGGGCGCAACACCACGTCCACCACGTACGGCTGCGCCACGGAATGCAGGCCCACCTCGTCGCCGAGGTCGGAGAGGAGATCCCGCGTGTTGCCGTTGACTCCGCCGAGGACGAACTGGGCACTGCCGCTGCGCAACGCGGAAACCATGCCCGGGCCGTCCGCGCGCTGGAGCACGATGCGGTCCACGGCCGCGGGCTTCTCCCAGTAGCGCTCGTTGCGTTCGAGCACGATCTCGCCCCTGGCCGTGTCGATCGTCTTGATCGCGAACGGGCCACCGTACGCGGGAAAACTGTCGGCCAGCGCCGCCTGCCAGCCCCCCGGCGCGTCCTTGAGAACGTGGGCCGGAAGCAGGTTGGAGAACAACGTCTTCCACCCGGGATACGGCTCGGTGAAGATGACCCTGACGAGCTTCCCTCCCTCGCCAGGCTCGATCGAGGAGATCAACTCGTATCCCGCGGAGTTGGCCACGCCGGGCTGGGATCTCATCGCCTCGGCGAGGTAGGAGAAGTCCTCCACGGCGATGGGTGCCCCGTCGGACCACGACGCCTCGGGCCGGATGCGGTACTCGACCGTGAACGGGTCCTCACTCGTCACCTCGGCAGACGTCATGAGACTGTCGTCGAGTCGAGGCTCGCCCTCGGCATCCGTCCGGAAGACGGACGGCAGCAACAACTGTGACAGCGCCGTGGTCACGGTCGACGCGTCGGCGAGGGTGTGAGGATTGTAGCCGCCCACGATGTCGTCCACCGCCGCCACGATCTGGGACGGGGTCTCGGTGGCCGGCGGAGGGGAGGAGGCGGGCGAGCTCACCACAGGTGGCGGCGGGGTGTTCGAGCACGCACTCAAGGCGCCGACGAGCACCAGCACCAGCACGGCCTTCCACGGCCAAGCCCTGCCACCGTCTGCTCGCACGCCGCAGCCCCTCCTGCTCGCTCGACACTTGTCCACCCCAGGCACACCGACGGTGCCGTGACCCCAGCGGCGGCCGGTGGGGCGACGTAAGTCGCCGACCGGTTCGCCTGTCCCCGATCCCTGTGTGGCTGACGCACGGGCCTACCGTGTGGTTCCCCCAGTGTCTCAAGTACGCGTAGGCCCCGCGTCAAGGGCGGTGCGGGTGGAAGCGAGTCAGGCGTTGCGGTCGCGGCTGCGGGCCCTGGAGCGCTCCTTGGCCCGCTGCGTGGCGTCCAGGACGACCTTGCGCACCCGTATCGCCTTCGGGGTGACCTCGACGCATTCGTCGGCCGAGCAGAACTCCAGCGCCTCCTCCAGGTTGAGCGTGCGCGGACGGGCGAGGCGTTCCAGCTCGTCGGCGGTCGACGAACGCATGTTGGTGAGCTTCTTCTCCTTCGTCGCGTTGATGTCGAGGTCCTCCGCCCTCGGGTTCTCGCCGACGACCATGCCCTCGTAGACCTCGGAGCCCGGTTCGACGAAGAACGTGCCCCGGTCGGCCAGCTGCAACAACGCGTACGTGGTGACGGGGCCGGAGCGGTCGGCCACCAGCGAACCGCTGTGCCGTGTGCGGATCTCCCCCGCCCACGGGAAGTAGCCCTCGAAGATGTGGTTCGCGATGCCCGTGCCCCGCGTCTCGGTGAGGAAGTCGGTGCGGAACCCGATCAGTCCCCGCGACGGGAGCACGTACTCCAGCTTGATCCGGCCCGTGCCGTGGCCGTCCATGTTCTCCATGCGGCCCTTGCGCCCTGCCAGCAACTGTGTGATGGCGCCGAGGTGTTCCTCGGGCGCGTCGACGTAGAGACGCTCGAAGGGTTCGTGCAGCGTGCCGTCGATGGTGCGGGTGACGACCTGCGGCTTGCCGACGGTCAGCTCGAAACCTTCCCGACGCATGGTCTCGACGAGGATGGCCAGAGCCAGTTCGCCACGCCCCTGGACCTCCCAGGTGTCCGGCCGCTCGGTGGGAAGGACACGGATGCTGACGTTGCCGATCAACTCGGCGTCGAGCCTTGCCTTGAGCAGCCGCGCGGTGAGCTTGTCACCGCCACCCCGTCCCGCGAGCGGTGAGGTGTTCACACCGAACGTCATCGAGATGGCGGGCTCGTCCACCGTGATGCGTGGCAACGCCTCCGGGTGCTCGGGGTCGGCGAGCGTGTCCCCGATGGTGATGTCCGGGATGCCGGCGATGGCCACCAGATCGCCCGCGCTCGCCTCGTCCGCGGGCACGCGGGTCAGCGCCTCGGTGACCAGCAGTTCCGAGATGCGCACCTTCTGAGCCGAGCCGTCCTCACGCAGCCAGGCCACCGTCTGCCCCTTGCGCAGGCTGCCCGCGTGGATGCGGATGAGGGCGATACGGCCGAGGAAGCTGGACGCGTCGAGGTTGGTGACCAGCGCCCGCAGCGGGGCGTCCGGATCGACCTGCGGAGCCGGAACACGCTCGAGCAGCACGTCGAACAGGGCGTCGAGGTTCTCGGCGTCGGGCAACTGCCCGTCTGCCGGGCGTTCGAGGCTGGCGACGCCTGCGCGCGCGGCGGCGTAGACGACCGGCATCGACAGTACGGCGTCGAGCGCGTCGTCGTCCATGCCCTCGATCTCACCGGCGAGTTCCAGCAGCAGGTCGTGGGTCTCCTCGACGACCTCCGCGATGCGGGCATCGGAACGGTCGACCTTGTTGACCACGAGGATCACGGGCAACCGCGCGGCGAGCGCCTTGCGGAGCACGAAGCGGGTCTGCGGCAGCGGGCCCTCGCTGGCGTCCACGAGCAGCACCACGCCGTCGACCATGGCCAGACCGCGTTCGACCTCGCCACCGAAGTCGGCGTGCCCGGGCGTGTCGATGACGTTGATGGTGACGGTGCCGTTCGGTGTGCTGCGGTGGATGGCGGTGTTCTTCGCGAGGATGGTGATGCCCTTCTCACGCTCCAACTCGCCGGAGTCCATGACTCGCTCGACCGGTTCGGAACGTTCGGCGAAGGCGCCGGACTGCCGCAGCATGGCGTCAACCAGAGTCGTCTTGCCGTGGTCGACGTGCGCGACGATGGCGACGTTGCGGAGGTCGGTGCGGACTTTCTGGGCAGCGGCTGTGGGCACGCGGAGGCTCCCTGGTGAAGAAGAATGATGGTCGACCAACGGACTCGGCGGCCCCGGCGTGGTCGACTACCAGCATAGTCGCTGCTCTGCCCGTGATCCGGGCCACCTTCCGTCGAGAAACACACCCGGCCTGGCTCGTGGGCGCACAGTGCTGGCAGCCCCGGACGCTCGACGGCAGCGGTCCGCAGGCTCTCGGGGGAGGTGGGCACGCGCAGAGAGAAGCGCGCTACCTCACTGCCCGACGGCGAGAAGTGCCTGGTCGAGCGCTCAGGCCGAGCAGACTGGCGGGCCCAGGCCGCAGCGAGTCGGGACCCGGCCCGTCCGGTCGGCTCAGTGAGCCAGCGCCTCGTTGACGGCACGCAGTTCAGGGCCCGTGCGCGTTGCCGAGAACTCGATCACCTCGTGGTGTGCGAGATGCCGCAGCAACAGCGGATCGCCCGCCAGCGTGGCCTCCAGCTTGCCCACCGACATCGACCTGGTCAGCAATACTTCGCCACGGTGGTCGGCTCTGCGTCCCGATGCGATCAGACGCCCGTGCTCGTACTGCCTCGTGAGCCATTCGGCATGGTCGGGCAGCGCGTAGTCGATCTCGGGAGGCGGCGCCGTGTAGGTCAGCAGAACGACGTACATACCCTCACGGTAGGCCGGCGAGACGCATGTCACAGTGTTCGGCGTCGCGCGGCCGCTCACACCAGAGCCAGCAGGGCGGGCACCAGTGCCCGGTCGGCAGGAAGCCAGTCGAGCTCCCTCACCTCGGCAGCGGAGACCCAGCGCAGAGCCCGATGCTCCACGGCACGAGGCTCGGCCCCTGTCTCTCGCAGGGTCGCGGAGTAGACACGCAAGACCATGCCGTTCGGGAGCGGAACCTCGGCTCCCACTCGACCACCCACGACGACGTCCACCCCGAGCTCTTCCACGCACTCGCGACGCACAGCATCGACGTCCGACTCCCCGGACTCGACCCGCCCGCCCGGAAGCTCCCAACGACCCGCGACCTCCGCGGGGAACGCCCGCTGCTGGACGAGCAAACGTCCGTCACGCACCACGGCCGCGCCCACGACGACGGTCACCACCGTCCTGCCGGTTGTCTCGTCTGTCGTCACAAAACGCACAAACTACCCGGAATGGCGACGCCACGTCACCTCGAACCTCGCACCACCGTCCGGTGACTCCCCCACAGCGACCCGCCCACCCCGCCTACGCAGCAGTTCGGCCACCATCGCCAGCCCCAACCCGGTGCCGCCCGAGGTGCGGGCGCGGTCGTCGGCGACGCGGTAGAACCGGTCGAACACCCGTGCCCGGTGCTCCACCGGTACTCCGGGGCCGTCGTCGTCCACCACCACCCGGGCGTGCGACCGCGAGGTGAGCACAGAGACCACCACCTCGCTCGCGGCGTGGGCGCACGCGTTGCGCAGCAGGTTGTCGAGCACGAGTTCCACCTCGGCGTGGTTGGCCGACGCCCACGCCTGTCCCGCCACGGCACTCACCCTCACCCGAGGCCCGCTCGGGCTCGCTCTGGCAACGATGTCGCGAACCATCCTTGTCAGTTCCACCGGCTCCGCCCTCGGCAGTTCCCCTGCGTCCGAACGCGCGAGGGCGAGCAGGTTGTCGAGCAACACCGTGAGACGCTCCGCCTCGTCGAGCACGTCGCGCAGCGTCTCGTGTACCAGCTCCGGGTCCGGGTTGGTGACGGCCACCTCGGCCTGCACCCGGATGGTCGCGACCGGCGAACGGAGTTCGTGCGCGGCGTCACCCGTGAACCGGCGGAGGCGCTCCGCCGCCTCCTCCTGCCGCGCCAACAGCGCGTTGAAGTCCGCGGCGAGCCTTCGAAGTTCGTCATCGGCCGAGGGCAGGGGCAACCGCGCCCCCGGTGGGAGCCGCCGCACCGCGCTTCGCATCCGCGTGACCGGACGCAGTGCGGCTCGAACACCGGCCCACGTGGCGCCCGTGGCGACCAGTGCGCCGACCCCTGCTGCGACGAGGAGCCACTGCGCACCGTCCTCCACCGAAGCCGCCTTGCCCACGAGAGGTGCCCCCACCACGACCAGGCGTTGCGCGCCGTCCGGAGCCGTGACCACGGACCCGCGCCACCGCCACGGCGGCACCTCGCCCCGGCCCTCGACCCGGACGGGGACCCCCGCCTTGAGCGCGGCGACGTCCTCACCGTCCAGCGGAGGCGGGTCACCGCCGTCGGCGGGCGCGCCCGCCGTGTCGAGCACCCGCACCTCGATGCCGGGCACCTCGCGCGGCATCCGTCCTTCGGCCACAGCGGCCCCGGCCCTCGCCGACACGGCATGCAGCTCACCGTCCACGGACCCGACCAGCAGCGGCCCCAGTGTCTTGCCCGCCAGCAGCGCCAGACCGAACAGCGGTACCAGCGTGCCCACGGTGACGATGAGCGTGATCCGGAACCGCAGGCCACGGCGACGCCACGAGCGGCGGACGGCGTCGATCACGTTCGTCCGGAAACCACGGGGTCGGACTCGGGTCCCGACACGACGTAGCCGTGCCCGCGGACGGTCCTGACGAAGGACCTCGCGCCCACGGCCTCCAGTTTCCGCCTCACGTACCCGACGTAGACCTCGACGACGTTGCGCGTGACGGCCTGCTCCTCGCCCCACACCTCCCGCAGGAGGTCCTCCTTCGGCACCACCGTGCCCGCCCGCTTAGCGAGAGTCTCGAGCAGGAAGAACTCCCTCGGCGACAGCGACACCGGCTCGTCGTGCCAACGCACCTCGCGGGTGGCGGGGTCGACGGTGAGTCCTCCGATCCTCAACGGGCCGCGGGCGTCACGTGACGACCGGCGCAGCACGGCCCGGACCTGCGCGACCAGCACCACGAAGGAGAACGGTTTGACGACGTAGCCGTCAGCGCCCAGATCCAGGCCGTCGGCCTGGTCGATCTCACCGTCCTTCGCCGACACGAGCAGCACCGGTGTGCCGATCCCCTCTGCCCTCAACTGCTGGAGCACGCGGTACCCGGAAAGACCGGGCAGCATGATGTCCAACAACAGCACGTCGAACGCCTGTGTCCGCGCCAGCCGCAGTCCCGCCGGCCCGTCGGCGGCCGTCACGACGTCCATCCCTTCGGCCGTCAGCCCACGTTGCAGGGCCTTGCGCATCCCCGCTTCGTCGTCGACGACCAGTACCCGAGGCCTCACCCGTCCAGGATGCCGGTTCGGACGGCTTCCCGGCGGGCTTTCTCAGCGGTGTCTCAGCGTGGGACGCGTTCTCAGGGCAGTCTCAGCAGAGATGGGCCAGCGTGGGAAGCGTCGATGACGGCACACTGGAATCGGACCGGGAGGAGACGACGTGAGACCCGTCAATCCGAGGAGAAGAGCAGCGGTGATCGCGGTGTCGGGCACCACGCTGGGGGCGGTGGGCCTGGGGCTGCTCGCGGTCCCCGCCGGAGCAGGGGAGGCACCCGAGCTTCCGGACGTGGAGCCACAGAACCTTGTCGAGTCCGTGCTTCGGGCGGAGCCGCCCGCGCTGTCGGGCACCATCACGGTGGACAACGAGCTCGGCATCCCCCAGCTCGGCCGGTCCTCGGCCCTCGCCGCCGATTCCGGGCGCGTGTACTACGACGGTGAAGGACGCGCTCGGCTCGCGCTCGAACTACGCGGCGGCGAACACACCGTCGTCGCCGACGGCACTCAGGTCTGGAGCTACGACTCGGGCCGGAACAGCGCCTCACGGCTGCACCTGCCCGACGCCGCAGCCGCGTCGCCGGAAATGCACGGCACTCCTACCGACCCAGCCACCGCAGCCCAGAAGTCACTGGAGTTCGCGCGGGAGACGAGCACGGTCACCGTGGACGGCACCGCGACGGTGGCCGACCGCGCCGCGTACGAGCTCGTGCTCACGCCGAAACCCACCGAGAAGACGCTGCTGCGGGAGACTCGGATCGCCGTCGACGCCGAGACCCGGATGCCGCTGCGGGTATCGGTGTTCACGCACGGTGACACGGAGCCCGTGTTCTCGCTGGGGTTCAGCGAAATCGACTTCGGTGAGCAACCCGCCGACCTGTTCACCTTCACACCACCTGAGAGCGCGGAAGTCACCGAGATCAGCCCACGTCATGACGACCGAGCACAGGCACCCGTCGACGACCTCCGCGTGGTGGGCGACGGCTGGGACAGCGTCGTGGTGGCGCGGATGTCCGACGCCGTGGGGAAGTCGAACGGCGAGGAGGCCGGCGAGTTGCTGTCGAACATCGGCACTCGGGTCAACGGCGACTACGGATCGGGGTATCTCGTGAAGACCCGAGCCGCCACCGCGTTGCTCACCGACGACGGCAGGATCGCCGTCGGAGCCGTGCCCGAGCAGGTGCTGGCCGACGCGTTGACGAGGGACGGCCGGTGACCACCGCAGACAGCGTGGGCGCCTTCGGTCACCCGCCGGAGGCGCCCCCGGCCACCACCGGATCGATCGCGGCGTCCGCCCGGGGGCTGCGCAAGGTCTACGGGCAGACGGTCGCCGTCGAGCACGTCGACCTCGACATTCCCGAGGGTGCCGTGCTCGGGATGCTGGGACCGAACGGTTCCGGCAAGACCACGACGATCCGGATGTTGCTCGGCCTCGTCAGGCCGACGGAGGGCACCGCGACGGTGCTGGGCCGAGGCGTTCCGGACGAGATCGAGCAGGCGTTGCCGGATGTGGGTGCTCTCGTGGAGGGGCCCGGCTTCCATCCGTTCCTGTCGGGACGCGACAACCTCCTGCGCCTGGCGGCGGCCGAACCACGCCTCGCCCGGCAGGACATCCCGCACGCCGTGCGCTCGGCACTGGAACGCGTCGGGCTGTCCAACGCCGCCGGCCGACGCTATCGCGGCTACTCGCTCGGTATGAAGCAACGACTCGGCCTCGCAGGAGTCCTGCTGGCCCCCCGCAAGCTCGTCATGCTCGACGAACCGACGAACGGGCTCGACCCCGCCGGCACACGCGACGTGCGAGCGCTGATCGCGGAACTCCATGCGGAAGGTGCCACCGTGCTGGTGTCCTCGCACCTGCTCGCCGAAGTGGAAGCCACGTGCACCCACGTGGCCGTCCTCAATCACGGCACGGTGGTGGCGCAGGGCGAACTGGCCGAGCTGCTCGACTCGGGCACTCCTGCGGTCATCGTGTCCACACCCGACTCCGAACGAGCGCTGCAAACCTTGCGCCAGGCCCGAATCGCCGCGCGGCCGGTGCCCGGCGGGGTACGCGTCGACGTGAGCACCACAACCGCACCCGAGGTGGTCGCGGCCCTCGTGCACGCCGATGTTCCGGTGTACGAGGTCCACAAGGACCGGACCGGCCTCGAGGATCTTTTCGCCCGGCTGACCCAGGGCGAGGAGCAGGAGGAACGACCGTGACCGACATCAGCGGGGCGCGGCGAAAGGCTGCCAGACCTGTCTCGGCGGCATCAGGACCACTGTGGACGACCGAGCCGGTCCCGAGGGATCGCGTCCGGTTGAGAAGACTGCTCCGCTCGGAGATCTCCCTGATCTTCCGCAGGCCGCGGACCCTGGTGATACTCGCGCTGCTCGGCGCGATCCCGGTGATCATGGGCATTGCTCTGGCTGTGGTCGACGCGCCGGTGGGAGGCCCCGACGGTGACGGCGAGAACAGCGCGCTGATGTCCACGGCCGCAGGCAACGCGCTCGTGTTGCCGATCGCCGCGCTGATCCTGTCGGTGAACCTCATGTTGCCACTCGCCGCGGCGATGTCCGGCGCGGACGCCATTGCCGGTGAACAGGCTCACGGCACTTTGCGAGGTCTGCTGCTGGCACCGGTGAGCCGAGGTCGCGTGCTGCTCGTCAAGGCTGTCGGCGTTGCCGCACTCACCTCCTCCGCAGCCTTGATCATGGCGCTGAGCGGCATCGTCACCGGGTTGGTCAGCAACGGCACCGATGCTCTGTTCACGATGTCGGGCACCACGGTGTCACTACCGGAGGCGCTGGGGCGGGTACTGCTCGCCGCGGCGTGGGTCGCGGTGCAACTGTGGGCTGTGGGAGCTGTCGCACTGGCGATCTCCACCATGACCGAACACCCACTGGTCGTGCTGGTCTCGGTGATCGGTGGCGTGCTGCTGTTCTCGTTACTCAGCGTGTTCGACGCACTCTCGTGGCTGCATCCGTTCCTGCTGAACACGTCCTGGGACTACGTGGTCGACGTGCTGCGCGACCCGATGCCTCTCGACGCACTCGGGGAAGGAGTCGTCCGCGCGGGTTGCTACATCGCGATCGCGATGTCGCTGGCGGCAGCTCGCATCCTCACCAAGGACAGCTGAGCTCCCCCGCCCACCGGCTGTCGCGTCACAGCCCGACGGTGGCGATGCCGTCCGCATCCAAGGTCAACACCACCTGGTCGCCGGGTACCGCCCTGCTCGTCATCGCCGCGACCGCCGCCACGTGGGGTGCGTCGCCGTCCGGGCGTACCGACAGCCTGACGTGATCACGCCGGTGCACGCGGGAAAGCACTTCGGCGCGCAGCCCGTCGACGGGGTGAGTGGTGCCCGAAGCCCGGTCGAGCTCCACAGCCCGCACCGCGTTGGGCCGCAGGCCCACCAGCACGTCACCGGTCCCCGCCCAGGGCAGTGACACCTCACCCAGCGCGCACCGGAGCCGACCCCGCTCTGTCCGGCCACGCAAGAACGTCGTCACACCGAGGAACCGCGCGATCCTCTCGTCGACGGGCCTGCGCCACACATCGAGGACATCGCCGACCTGCCGGATCACACCGTCGTCGAGCACCGCGATCCGGTCGGCGAGAGTGAACGCCTCCTCCTGGTCGTGCGTGACAAGGAGCGTCGTCGTCTTCGTCCGCCGCAACAGCTCGGTCACCTCGATCGCGAGCTGTTCGCGTAGTTCCGCATCGAGGCCTGACAACGGTTCGTCGAGCAGCAGCAATCGAGGCTGCGGCGCCAACGCCCTCGCCAGTGCCACCCGTTGGGCCTCCCCACCGGAAAGCGCAGTGATCTTGCGACGCTCGTACCCGGCGAGACCGACGAGGTCGAGCAGAGCGCGAACCCGCTCGTCCCGTGCCACCCGGTCCATGCCCCGCATCCGCAGACCGAACGCGATGTTGCCCGCCACGTCACGGTGTGGGAAGAGCTGGCCGTCCTGGAACACCAGCCCGAAGTTCCGGCGGTGGACAGGCACCCCGGAGAGGTCGTCGCCGTCCCAGCACACCCGGCCGGTGGCGGCGGGCTCCAGCCCCGCGATCGTCCGCAGCAGCGTCGACTTGCCCGAGCCCGAGGGGCCGAGCAACGCCAGCACCTCGCCGTCCGCGATCTCGAGGTCGGCGTCACGCACCGCCTCCACGTCGCCGTAACGAACCGAAACACCGGTGACCGTCAACATCAGAACTCTCCCAGCCGCGCGTGCGGCGCACGCACGCTCTCGATCAAAGCCGCGACGATCACTGTCACCACCATGAGCAGAGCACAGCCCGCGTACGCCATCAGATGGTTCAGCTCCCCGGGCCGGTTGATCAGGTCCGCGACGGCGACCGGGAGGGTGGGCGCGTCGGGCCGGGCGAGGAAACTGGTCGCCCCGAACTCCCCGAGCGCGACGACATACCCGAACGCCGCTGCCGCGACCAGCGACCGTGCGACGAGGGGAAGATCCACCTCTCGCCACACCCGCGCCGGACTCGCGCCCAGGGTCGCCGCGGCCTGCCGCAACCGCTCGTCCACCGAACGCAGCACCGGCAGGATCAGCCGCACCACCATGGGGATGATCACCAGGGCTTGGGCGAACGGGACCAACAGCGGCGACGTGCGAAGGTCCCACGGCAGGTCGCCCAGCGTCACCAGGTAGCCGAACCCGACGGTCACCGCCGACACCCCGAGCGGCAGCATCAACGCGGCGTCGGTGGCCTCCCCCGCCGTCCTCGCGGCCCGGCTCGGCGAGCGGCGCAACACCACCACCGTGACGGCCGCCAGCACTCCCACGACGAGTGCGAGCATCGTGGCGTCGGACGCGGTGCGTAGCGAGTTCAGCGCAGCGTCCCATCCGGTGACGTTCAACGCGCCGTCCTGCCCGAACCCGGACAGCGCTCGGTAACCGTCGAGGGTCCAGCCGTGCCGTCCCGACACCGAGCGCACGAGCAACGCGACGATGGGGGTCAGCAGCAACCCGAGCACCCCCAGGGCGACGGCCACCACCGCCCACTCGCCACCCTCGGGCCTGCGAGCCGAGTGCCGCGCCGAGCGAAGCTGTACCGCCGTCTCGTTGCGGCGACGAGCCAGCGCGCCGACTGCCAGCGCGGCGACGACAGCGGCGAGCTGCACCAGCGAGAGCGCCGCCGCACCGGAGAGATCCAGCAGGTTCACCGTGCGCAGGTAGATCTCGGTCTCCAGGGTGCGGTACCGGTTGCCGCCCAGCATCAGCACCACACCGAAACTCGTGGCGCAGAACANNACGCCGACACCGCGGGCAGCAGAGCGGGCAACGTCACCGAGCGGAACGCCCGGAAACGCGACGCGCCGAGTGAGCGTGCCGCGTCCTCGACCCGCCGGTCGAGGTGCGCCCACATCCCACCGACGGTGCGGGCGACGACGGCGACGTTGAAGAACGCGTTGGCGACGATGATGCTGAGCACGCCACCGTCGGGCCACAGCGCCCGGAACGCCAACCCCACGACCACGGTCGGCAGCACGAACGGCACCAGCACGAGCGTGCGCACCACCGCGATCCCGGGAAGCCTGGCCCTGGCGAGCACGAACGCCAGGGGGAACCCGGCGAGCAGCGCGACCGCGGTGGCGCCCAGGGCCTGCACCACGGTGAAGGCGGCGAGCCGCCACGTCGACGCCTCGGCCAGGGCCTCGGCGACTCCGCCATCGGTGAACCCGAGGCGGATGATCGCCACGACCGGCCAGGCGAAGAACAGCCCGAGGAACGCGACGGGCAGGACGCCCAGCGCGCCGACCGCCGCCGCCCGGCGCACGCCGGGAAGGGACCTCAGCCCTCCAGCAGCCCGCGCCATTCCTCGATCCACTGCTCTCGGTTGGCCTGCACCTGCTCACCGGGCAGCGAGATGGGCTCGCGGGGCAGCGGCGCGGCCTGCGCCCACCCTTCGGGCAGGGCGACACCCTCCCGCGTCGGGTAGACGTACATGTTGTTCGCGACGGTCGACTGGAACTCGTGCGACAGCAAAAAGTCGATCACCTTGCCCGCCTCGTCCGGATGGCGTGTGCCCTCCAGTACACCGGCGTACTCGACCTGCC
>JACYYK010008562.1_pt4 | contig 12295 bp, 13 predicted proteins | sample 8236871 | NCBI WGS metagenome assembly JACYYK01 (sample SAMN14103087, study PRJNA606662) | landfill metagenome | isolation source: landfill solid waste inoculated with endophyte fungus Paravalsa indica | place: India:New Delhi, Okhla landfill site | collected 2017-11-05 | reverse complement strand
GGTGATCCGATGAACTTCGATCTCATCCATATCGGAATGATGAAGACTGCCACTACCTATATGCAGAAGATTTGGTTAAGAGACCCTAACTATTGTTTGTCTAATAAAGGTAGTAATGAGTATCTTCATCATTTACGAAGAGAAGTGAGAAAGGGAAAAATGAATAGTCTTATTAAGACGGATATTTCTACAGATAGACCGAAACAAGATAATCAAATAATGATATTAAGTAATGAGGGGTTTTCTACTGCATTTTTAAATGAGATACGTCGCCAACAGCGGGTTTGGAAATTTATTGATTATACAAGTAGTCAACTTCGTTATAAAACAAGAACGAATCAGCTTCTTATTACAGTTAGAGAACCGATCTCTTGGATTAGATCTATTTATATTCAATCGATAAAACAAGGATGGTCTGGCTCGGCACAGGACTTTGTTGAAGAACAAGGGCTGTTTTTATTTTATTCGCTCCAATTGAAAATGATATTAAGGTATTACAAGCGGTATTTCGAAAAGATTTTAGTTTTGCCATTTGAATTGTTAAAAGAAAACGAAGATAAATTCTGGCATACGATCACGGATACTTTTCAGTTTCCAGCAATTGAGACAAGAATAGAGAATAAGCTGAATCAATCGCTCGATTTAGAAAAAGCATTCTTATTATCATATCTTAATCAAATGCCTCCTGATGAAAATGAAAAATTATTAAATTTTGTACCATATGACAATGTAATGGAAAAATATGAATCATTAAAGATTCATTCACTATATCGAAAGCTAGTCGAGCGTGCTACAAACTCAGATATTGCCAAATTGTACAACTTACTTGAATTAGAAACGCCAAAAGCTAACTTTTTTGAATTCCGTTTACAAGACAACTTCATAAAATCTATTCAAAAGAATTATTTAAATTGTTTAAAACGATATATTGATCCAGCTTTTGTTCTTCAATATCAACAAAGCTTCGATCAATATATTAAGCAAAATCCTTCCTCTTAATAAGCAAGATAATGCAACTTCCCAATAATAAAAGAACAGATCCTATTAGTAAGAAGTTGAAAATATAGGAGGCTGTATTTGGGAGCTTATCAGCGCTTATTGGACTGTTGGTGGAAAGCTGAAGTATACTATCTTGCTCCCCTTTTTTACTCTTGGCTGTAATGATAATTTCTGCATCTACTGAAAGACCTTGGTATTCATTGCCGAGCTCTTTTGGAATAGAGAGTCTCATGTTTAAATTGTCCTGACCATTTACAGCTAATGTTTGAGAGGGGAGATCAGATAATTCATGTAATTTATTATGGAAGAGAACGGCATCACCATAACGAATTTCCATTGTTAATGCATGAAAAAACTTTTTAGAACCATTCACAAAACGGATGTCGAAGTCATAGGTTGTTTCTTCCTTACTAGCATTGGAGATTATCAATTCACGATCAGCCCAATCACCTGGCTTAATATTTTCAATTGAAAATAAATGATTCGTTTTTGTAAGTGAGCCAGATATGTCAATTAAATTTGAGGCTGTAGCATGGATAGGGTATGAATAGAATAAGAACAAACTCACGATGCCTATTATCCCACTTCGAATGAAAAGTATTTTCATGATTAACACCTCCTCCTAAGCATTCATTCGGAAATATTTTTAGCCTTACGCTCTAGCCTAATAATCGTACTCCAAACGTTATACATACCATAGCCTAATAAACCAAGACCTGGAATAATCAATAATAAAGCACTGCCTAATGGTGATTGCATATAATGCACAATATAGCCTAAATAGGGGATGGTCATTCCAGAATATGTCGCCACTACATTGTCATCTTGGACAAGAGCTTGATCGGGAGTACGGTTGTTATCCCCTTTCGTTTGATAAAGTGTATGAGTACCATTCTGTTGAATATCGACTACTCTATGAGTAATGAGTTGATCAGATTCGTCCACAAATGTTATCACATCATCGACTTCTATGGAGGAGTTATTGGTATATTCCTCCACAGCAATTACAGAGCCTGTTCGGAAGGTTGGTTCCATTGACCCTGAGAGGACGACTTTTAACTGGTATCCGAAAATTTCCGGTTCATTGCCACTAACTCTTGTTATAATCACGAAGATAGAAATCGTAATTAATAGGACGAACAATATGGCTGTTATAGTATTACTCAGTATTTTCTTGAACTTTATTTTCTTGTTCGATTCCTTCATTTGATTTTTCTCCATCCTCGTTTTCCTCCTCTGTATTCAAAGCTTCATCTTTATGATCTTTTACTACTTCTTCCTCTTGCTCCGTTATTTCTTGTTCATTGTTTATTATTTCGTCAGCATTCTCTTCCGTTGTTTTTTCTATTTTCTGTTCTGTATTTTCCTTTATCTCTTCGGTTAGAGTTTTCGTCTGCGTCGGATGATCGGTTGTCTGTTCTTTAGTTGGGGTGGACTCTATCTGCTCTTTATTGACATTTCCCTTTTCTAATTCACAAAATGCCTTAATGACTGGGCTTTTTGTAAACTGTTGTTCCTTTTTATTTTGGTAAAGTGGATGTTGATTTACTTTGAGTTGGTAATGTCCATTTTGTAGATTAGGGAATACTAACGTTTTTTCCTCCATTGAGGCAAGGGGTGAGATCGTACCTTCTTTGATTAAATTTCCATTCTTTATAGGAGATCCATTTTCTGAAAAATAAAGATAATAATGAGTAGACTCTAACATGGAAACCCCCTGATTCTGAACAGTAAAATGAATTTGGACAGAAGGGCAAGCATCTTTCATTTGATACGATTGTTCAGTAATAACCAGCTCACTCTTATCCCACCAATTCCCTAGTTGAACAGTAAAAGAATCCCTCGTTGAATGGATCAATTTCGATTGGGTAACAGAAGTAAGATGGGTTAGCCCGGATAGACCAATTAAACAAATAGAAATCAGTAATGCAAATAGCATAATTAGTTTTTTATAACGAACAAATAATTTCAAGCTGGTCCCCCCTTTTAAATTAGGACATTCTCATTTTTATACACATATGAAAGCATATAGGCATAAAAATAAGGGAGAGAGAAGAGAAGCATTCTCTCCCCATGTAAAATCATTATCTACTTTCACCTTCCGTTTGTTGTGCTTCAAATGTCCATTCTAGCTCTAAAGAATCGCCTTGGAAGACGTTTTGATCCTGACCATTATCCACAAATTCGAATTGGACGATTAAATCATCGGATTCTCCTACTTCAATTCCACTTGCTTCGTCACCCCAACCAAGGAATGCCCAGATTTTATTTTCAACCGCATCTGGAACTTCTCCCTGAAGCTCTGCCAATGTTGCAGACGTGATGACATTCTCATGAGGATATTGGAACAAGGAATCCTTATCTAAGTTTTTAAGGAAGTTTACTCGAATATGCTCACCAAAGTCTTCAGAGCCATTGTCACCATTTGCATCAATGACAGTATAATCTGTGTGCAAATCAACTGCTGAAATGTCTAAACTACCATCATTTACTAGCTCAAAAGAACGGCTCATCCAATCTCCAGGCTTTAAATTGTCTACATCAATAATGGTAGAAGGATTGACAGATAAGTCCAATGTACCCGCAGTGAATGAATTTGCCGACACTTCTGTGTCACTAAAGTAGGCATATGTACCTCCACCAATTAATGCAATCCCAAGTGCAGCAGACGCTAATCCCATTCCAAGCTTTTTCTTTAACGACATGTTAATTCCTCCTCAAAATTTTGTTCTATATAAAGAACATTAAGTGTATTATAACGCATATGCCGAAAAAGAAAAGAACCAAAAAAGAAGAAAATCACTCGTTTTAAATATTTATCAAGTGATTTCCTTCTATTTTCTTCTATTTTCTTTGTATATCTAATTTTAATGTCGTTTGTTTAACCAAAGTACCCCTGATTTTGCTAGTCTAGGAAGTAGTCCAGTGACAGGCTGACGATACATGTTACCGAAGCCGTCAGATTTGCCGAGAGAGCCTAATTGTCCTTTCAGTTTAATTTCTTTTGGCCTTTTAGGTGTTTCATTTCGTAATATCGCGGCTAATATTTCTCCTATTTGTTCTCCTTGAATTCCGGCAAGTTGTGCACTTGGTGAATAATTGGACGCAGCGCAATCACCAACAATAAATACATTATCATTGGAGGGAACTTGATAAAAATCATTAATGATAATTTTTTCGTGACGATCCTTTTCAAAAGGTAAGCTACGAACTAAGTAATTCGGACGCACACCTGCAGTCCAGATAATGACATCACTTTCAATACCCTCACCATTATTATAAAAAATACCTTCTGCTACTAGCTCTACGTTCGAGTGGTGAAGAATGTCGACCTCGTTACGATGAAACCACTCTTCCACATAGGATTGGATTTTTTCGTCGAATGCAGATAAAACAGATGCACCTCGGTCTAATAAACGAATATTTAAGTCAGGACGACTTTCTCTAATTTCGGAAGCTACTTCGATACCACTTAGTCCAGCGCCTACGACAGAGACTTGACTATATGCTGGCAAATTATTTACTTTTATATTAGCTTGACGAGCATTTGCAATACTTTGTACACTTTCTGTATATTCCATTGCACCTTGGATGCCGTGATAATTATCCTCACAGCCAAGCCCAATCAGTAAGTAATCATAGGTTACAGCCTCTTCATTATTTTTTAAACGGATCTGGTTATTTTCTGTATCGATCTCAATAATATCTCCAAAGGTATAGTTAACTTGTTCGTGGATTGGAAAATCAATCCGTACTTCTTTATCAGATTTCGTACCAGCAGCAATGGCATAAAATTCTGTTTTTAATGAATGGTATGGATTTCGATCAATTACGTTAATGTGAACATCATCAGGTAAATCATGATCTAGCAATTGATGTAAGGCATTCATACCACCATAGCCACCACCAATGATGACAACTTTTCTCATCTTCAAAACTCCTCGTCTATCATATAATTCATAGTGATTATTTCTATATTTAAGACTAACAAAATTAGTTCAAAAAAACTATCCTTTTCCTTTAGAAAGAGCAAAACACATTAAATTCAGAAAATTCTTTATTTAATGCTTATTTTTCCCTTTAGAAGAAAATTATATTTATCACAGTGTCTGACTTTGTATCATACCTCCCTTAGGAGTTTCTCTTTTTTAGAATTAACGTAATTTTTTGATAATAAGATATAGTTCATGGTATAAATGAAATATAGATATTGTAAGCGTGTACAAAAAAGAGAGGGAGATTATTTAATGGAATTACAAAATGTGCAAACTGTTGCGGAAGAAATAAAAGAGAATATGAAGCAGGTCGTTGTTGGACAGGGAGATACGATGGACTTATTAATGGTAGCAATCATTGCTTCAGGTCACGTTCTATTAGAGGATGTACCGGGCACAGGAAAGACCTTAATGGCAAAAGCATTAGCAAGATCTTTGGAAGGACAGTTTAAGAGGATTCAATTTACACCAGATCTGTTGCCTTCTGATATTACAGGTATTCATTTTTATAGCCAAGAGAAGGGGGAGTTTGAGTTTCGACCTGGACCGATTTTTACGAATATTCTATTAGCGGATGAGATTAATCGGGCAACTCCGAGAACCCAATCAAGTCTACTGGAAAGTATGGAGGAGCGCCAAGTGACTATTGACGGCGAGACACATCGGTTGGATGAACCCTTTTTAGTTATCGCCACACAAAATCCAGTTGAAAATCAAGGAACATTTCCGTTACCTGAAGCACAGCTAGACCGTTTTTTATTAAAAATACATATGGGTTATCCGTCCAAGCAAGAAGGGATGGAAATATTAAAAAGATTTAAACAGCTAAACCCGTTAGATAACTTAAAAGCTGTGATAGACACGGAAGCGATTATTAGTATGCAAAAAGTCTATAGTGAGGTAGAGGTGAGTGAGGATGTTCTTCATTATTTAATGGATCTGATTGAAAAAACAAGAAATCATGAAGCAATCGTGTTAGGTGTTAGTCCACGTGGAAGTCAAGCCCTTTTAAAAGCTGTACAGGTGTATGCTTTACTCCAAGGTCGAACCTACGTTATACCTGATGATGTGAAAAAAATGGCTAAGCCAGTGCTGGGCCATCGATTGGTTTTGGCTAAGCGTATTGGAATTAGAGATGGAGAGGTAGAGGATGTAATAGCAGATATATTAAAGGATGTCCCAGTGCCAACTGAGAAGGATTTGGTAAAGGGATGAATATTGCCTGGATTATAGTTGTCTTATTAATCATTATATTCTTGCAAGGAATGATTTATAGTAAATGGGGCTTAAAGGGAATAACATATCATCGTGCCTTCAAGCAGAAAACTGTTTTTGAAGGGGAACAAATTGAAATGGTCGATGAAATTGCAAATAACAAGTTGTTACCGGTTCCGTGGATCCGTTTGGAATCTAAAATGAGTGGAAATTTAAAATTGCAATCCGAGATTGGAAAAAGTAAGGAAGAAGAGATGTTTCATCGGACTCTTTTCAGCTTATTTCCTTACCAAAAAATAACGAGAAGGCATTATCTCATTGGAGCAAAAAGAGGGTATTACCCACTTGAAACCGTTTCGGTGACGACGGGAGATGCGATTGGATTTGGGGAAGTATTCGATTCATTTAATGCAAAAACAGCTGTTACTGTTTATCCAAAGTTGGTACCCATTGAAGATATTCCGTTACCTTCTCATAGCTGGCTTGGAGATATAACCGTGAAGCGCTGGATAATCGAGGATCCCTTTTTACAATCTGGTGTAAGGGATTATCAGAAAGGAGATCCATTGAACTCGATTAATTGGAAGGCAACTGCTCGTGCTCAATCCTTACAAATTAACAAAAAGGACTATACGGCTGATCACTATTTAATGATATATGTTAATTTTGATTGGGATGAAGACATTCGGTTACCTATTGATAATCCAGTTAGGATTGAAAAGGGATTATCCTATGCGGCTTCGTTAGCTACATATACATTAGAACAGGGTATTGCAACAGGCTTTGGATGTAATGGATATTTTGTTGAACCATTTACGAACACAACAGATCGTATGAAGCCTTCGATTAGAATAGAGCCGGCAAGCAGTGGCCAGCAATCCGAATATATTTTAGATTCTATTGCCAAAATTAAGATGGATCGGTCGCGAAATTTCCGTGCTTTTCTACAGGAGGATATTGATCGTGGCTTGACGAAAACAGATATCATTATTTTTTCACGCAGAGTTACAGAAAAAATGGAAATCCAAATGGCTCGATTAAGACAGCTTGGTAATGCTGTGGAAGTGGTGTTATTAGAGGAAGATGCGGGAAAAGTGGGTGAAGAAAATGTTAGCTAAAGAGAAGAATTTACTACCATTATGTTGGCATGGGCTTGTGGAGTATCTCGCTTTATTTCCGTTTGTATTGTTGATTGGTGTACTTATTCATCGACAGGAATTTATTTTTCCATGGCTCCTCTCCCTATATGTCTTATTGACTTTAACAGCCATTATTCGTACATTGTTAAAGCAGAAGCGTGTGCTATCCATCGTGCTTGCTTCTACGATAGCAGTACTCTTAACCATCCTGATAGGGCAGTCCTTGTTCTCATACATAGGGAGTTTCATTGTCACCATCGTCGTGGCATTTCGAGGGGTGCAGCATGGGGAAAATGAATGGGAGGATATTTTGCCAAGTCGCTTTCTTTGGGCAATTGGATTGCCTAGTTATTTTGTCGCTTATTTGGCTTTTCATTATTTTGCTAGCTTAACTCCGTTCAAAGGATTACTAACAATATTCGGTGTTAGCTTTATCATTTGTCTGTTGTTTATTACGAATCAACAACATTTACAAAGAGAGTCTCTCGCCAAGGGCAAGCATAAACCAAATCAGGATATGAAAAAAATGAACGATCTATTTATAATCATTACTATACTATTTGTTCTTGCCATCACCAATCTCCACATCATTCAATCAGCACTCTATAATGGTACACGCTCCATCATTGGATTTTTCATTTGGTTTGCTTCTTTATTCTCGAACGAGGAAGAGATTATCCGAGAAGAGAAGCAAGAATCCAGTATGACGCCAATGCTACCAGAAGAAGAACCAAAGGATCCTTCATTTTTTGCGGAGTTGATGGAACAGATCATGATTATCTTAGGATTTGTTTTAATTGTTTTTCTCCTCCTATTATTTCTTGCTATATTTATCAAGAAGGTGCGAAGAGCTATTAAAACAGTCTTACTAAAATTATGGCAGATTATAACACAAGTATTTTCACGAAGAAAAACAGATGAAATATCGACAGACTACTCAGATGAAAAACAAAGCTTGTTCAACTGGAAGGATTGGAGAAAAACAAAACAGGAAGAATTCCAAGAAGCGATTACGAGAATCGTGAAACGCAAACCGAAATTTGAGCAGCTGTCTCCAGCAGAGAAAGCACGTTTTCTATATAAAGAGATAGCAACAGAGCTTAAAAGACAACATAAGTGGAGGCATTCAATGACGGCACATGAAGTGTTACAAAATGCTGAACAGAATGAACAGTTAGCTCGGTTGAGAGAGCTATATGATGATGCGAGATATGGGAAAGATAAGTTGGATAAAACCATGGAAACTGAACTGAATAGTATTTGGAAAACAATAAAATAACGATTGGCTCATTGAAATATAGTTCAAAATATCCATTTAACAAATGGGAGTTTATTCCGATATAGAAAAAAAGAGTGTAAAAAGGACGTGAATGAAGATGAGAATTAGTGGATTTGCAAGCGGAATGGACATTGAGTCAATCGTAAATGATTTAATGAAGGTAGAAAGACTTCCATTGCAAAAAATGGAGCAAGAAAAGCAAGTCTTAGAATGGAAACGTGATGATTATCGTTCTATCAATACGTTGTTATTAGATTTTAGAGATAATTCACTATTTAATATGAGATTAACAACGGGATTTCGTGCTCGACAAGTTACATCATCGAATGAAGATTTTATTACTGCTGTAGCATCTAGTGCTGCCAATCAGACATCTTTTGAAATTTCTAAGGTGGAGCAACTAGCAACAGCTGCGTCATGGGTAAATGATGGGAAAATCTCTAGTGACCAAACGAATAAAATAGATGCATCCAAAAGCTTGTACAATGAAGCTGACAAACTAGCTAATAATTTAACATGGAATAAAGGGGTTATCGAGAAGAAAAATATTAAGGTGGAATCAGGACAGACTGTTAAGTTGGATGACAATATTGTGTATGATGTCGATACATCACTAGATATCCAAGTCAATGGAAAAGGATTTGAGGTAGTTGATTCCGCAAATAATTTAGAAGCAAATCAAGTATATTTTGATGCTAGTACAGGGGAATTAACTTTTGCTGATGGTGCAGTAAAAACAGGTGATACCATTAGTGCTCAATATGTGAAAGATAACAAAACAATTGATACAACCTTGTCGGAAGGCTCTAATGGTTATAAATTAGATGGTGGATCGATTGTAGCTGATAGCAATTTTTCTTTAACCGTTAATGGGACAAACTATTCTATCGGGGCATCAACAGGAACGAACGAATATGCTTTAGTAGATGGATCGGGTAATTCAATAGGGAAAATCAACACAAATTCAGGTGCCATTACATTTGACGAAAAGCTGACAGAAACTACTGATATTAGTGTTACCTACCAGCAAAATTATACTTCCTTTTCAATTGGTGCAAGCACTGCTAATGGAGAAACACACCGGAATTTTATCGTTTCAGGAAATGAATCATTAAATAAAATCGTGGACAGAGTCAATAGTGCAAAGCTAGGTGTTTCTATGATGTATGATTCTTTCTCTGACCAATTGACCTTATCTAGAACAGAAACAGGAGATTTTGATTCTACCACAGAGGATATTCAAGTAAGTGGAGATTTCATGACCTCTGTGTTGCAATTTTCAAATAACCGAACCAATTATGAGGAAGGAACAAATGCTAAGTTTACGATAAATGGACTAAGTACAGAAAGACATTCAAATAGTTTCCAAATCGATGGAGTGACATTTAGTCTTAAACAAACCTTTGACGAGGTAGACGGTGCACAGCCAGTAACGATCGGGGTTACCAATAATACGGAAGAAGTATTCGAAAATATTAAAGAATTTGTAGAAACCTATAATACTTTAATAGACAATATTAATAATAAATTAAATGAAGAGTACCACCGAGATTACAAGCCTTTGACAGACGAAGAAAGAGAGTCTCTTTCAGAAAAGCAACAGGAAGATTGGGAGGCAATGGCAAAGAGTGGTTTGTTAAAAGGAGACCCAATTCTTCAGAGTGTATTATCAGAAATGAGAAGGGATTTTTACACACCAGTCAATAATGATGAATCAACAGGTGTATTCAATCAGCTAGCTGCGATCGGAATTACTACCACAAAAAACTACATGGAGGGCGGTAAGCTCGTTATTGATGAAGCAAAGCTAAAAGAAGCCATTGAAGCGGACCCTGATGCAGTAGAAAACCTTTTCCGTGGAGATGGAGACTCCTATGGTGAAAAAGGAATTGTTAGAAGATTGACAGATTCCGTAGAAGGTGCGATGGATAAAATCTACGAAAGAGCCGGCAGAGCAACCGCAACGAATTACCAATTTACGATCGGCCGAAATCTCGAAGATATCGAGGATCGAATTTCTAATTTTGAAAATCGTTTAGCACAAGTGGAGGAAAGATACTGGTCACAATTTACAGCAATGGAGCAAGCCATTGCACGATATAATCAGCAATCAAGCTATTTAATGCAACAATTTGGAGGCGGAATGAGCTAAAGATAATAGGGAGGGATTTTTATGGATATCGCAGCAATGTCGATTGCAATGAATCAAGCACAGGTAAAACAAGAGGCCAGTATTGCCGTATTAAAGAAAGCAATCAATGAGCAACAAGTAGATTCGAACGAAATGATAAAAATGCTAGAACAATCCATGCAACCTCATCTGGGAAGTAGCATTGACATCAAAGGATAGTGCTGAAAAATCTAGAGCTCAAGTTGCTCTAGATTTTTCTATCAGAAGCTAACAAAATAATACTTTTAACCGATACTATAATTAAATGGCGTAAGAGGAGATGATTGTTGTTATGGATATAAGTAAAATGAACATTGGAACTCTCTCCCCTCAGCATGAATCAGCACAAGATATATCTTTGCTTCCAAAAGATAGTTCTAAAGTAAAAGAGAGTGATGAATTACAACCTAATTCAGATAATGATGAAATTTCTATGATAGAAACAAAGGATTTAGTGGATGGACTTAATTCTTTTTTAGAACCATATGATACAAGTATTCGCTATGAATTTCATGAAAAATTGGATAGATATTATGTTACCATTGTGGATTCTCAGACAGATGAAGTTGTAAAAGAAATTCCTCCGAAAAAATTATTGGATGTGTACGCCTCAATGGCGGAATTAATGGGATTTATCGTTGACGAAAAAATATAGAGGAGCGTTCAATTTATGGCTAAACAATATCAAGCATACCAAAATAATTCAGTTACAACAGCAACTCCAGGAGAACTAACCTTAATGCTTTATAATGGATGCTTGAAATTTATAAAGCAAGCTAGAAAAGCAATCGAAGAAAATAATCATCAAGTACGGAATGAATATATACAAAAATCTCAAAATATTATACGAGAATTAATGGTAACACTGAATCCGGAGGCTACAATTTCTCAAGAAATGCTACCATTATATGATTTTGCTTACCAATCATTGACCCAAGCAAATGTCCATAATGACCTAGAGAGGTTATCGGAGGCTGAAGAGATTATTCGCCAGTTTCGTGATACATGGAAGGAAGTCATTCAAACGGAACGTAGAAGACAATACGGGCAAGGTGCTAAAGCATAATGGAAGCCATTCAAAAATATTATCAGCTCACAAAAGAGATGCTAAGTTTACTAAATGTTCCATCAGGTAGCCAAAAACGCAAGGAATTAATTGACCATATCACAGAAATGATCGACAATAGACAACAATGGATGGAACAAATTAAACCACCATATACGCAAGAGGAAGAAGAGCTTGGGAAGCAAACAGTGATTCTTGACCGACAGCTAAATGACAAGCTGCAGCAGCTTTTTCAAAGCATAAAAAAGGATATGCGCAATAATAAAAAGCAACAAAGATCAAATACAAAATATTTAAATCCTTATCAAAGTATATCCACACTTGATGGGAGATTCATGGATTCTAAAAAGTGATGATGTTCAAAGCCTTGCATCCATTATAGGAAGCAAGGCTTTTTTGTATAGAAGACATCCTTAAAGTAAAAGTCATTTT
>JACYYK010015429.1_pt1 | contig 12308 bp, 8 predicted proteins | sample 8236871 | NCBI WGS metagenome assembly JACYYK01 (sample SAMN14103087, study PRJNA606662) | landfill metagenome | isolation source: landfill solid waste inoculated with endophyte fungus Paravalsa indica | place: India:New Delhi, Okhla landfill site | collected 2017-11-05 | reverse complement strand
CCACCACGTTCCACAGGGCGAAGCCGCCGCTGCTCACCGCGAGCATCGCGGCCGCCACGTACGGGCTGTCGCTCAGCGCGATGACGACGGCGGGCAGTCCGGACAGCAGGGTTCCGGTGACGAGCACGGTGTGCGGCGCGAAGCGCTCCGCGAGCCGTTCGGCTCCGAGGGCTCCGGCGGTGCCGCCGACCGCTCCGGCCGCCAGCAGCAGACCGAAGCCGGCCTCCGGCAGTCCCAGGACGTCCCCGCTGTACACCACCAGGACCGACCACCACGCGGAGTCGGCGAAGCAGATCGCCGCTCCGGAGCAGGTCACCGCCGCCAGCCGCGGGTTGCCCAGCAGCCAGCGCACCCCTCCCAGCAGCTCGGTCCGCAGCGGCGGGCGCTTGCCGTCCGGCCGCTCCACCGCCACGGTGGAGGCCGCCTTGGGCAGTGTCAGCACCAGGACGGCGGCGATGAGCAGCGCCGTCGCGTCCACCGCCACCGGCACGGACATGGCCGCGGCGAAGAGCAGCGCCCCGAGCAGCGGACCGATGAACTCGTTGCCGACGATCTCGGTGCCGATCAGCCGTCCGTTGGCGCGTTCCAGCTGCGCCTCGGTCACCAGCCTCGGCAGGATGCTGTGCGAGGCCGTGTCCCGGAAGGTCTCCGCCACCCCGATCACGAAGGCCGTCCCGGCCAGCAGCGGGATCGTCACGGCGTCCAGGAGGAGCACCACCAGCAGGGCGGAGAGCATCACCACGCGCAGCGCGTCCGCCGCCGCGACCACCCGGGCGGGCGGGTAGCGGTCGGCGACCAGCCCCGCGCCGAGCCCGAACACCAGCCAGGCGCCCTGCTGGCAGGCGGTGATCAGGGCCACCCCGAAGGCGTTGTCGGAGACGGAGGCCGCGATGAGGGGCAGCGCGGCGGCACGGATGCCGTCCGCGACGTTGACGGCGGCGGCCGAGGTCCAGAACCTCCAGAACGGGGCCCCGAGCCGCCTCGCCGCGAGGGTGTCGGTCACCACCGCCGCCCTCCGTCCTGCCCGGTCCGGCCGGCCGCCCGCGGCCCGTCCGGGTACCTGACGCTCCCCCACTGGCCGCCGTTGTGGTGGTGGATGATCGTGGGGACCGAGCGCGGGCAGACCTTCGACCAGGCGCCGGCGGGCTCGCCGTCCACCACGAAGAAGCCGATGCTCACCTGCGTGGCGGGAAAGGAGAGCGCGTCCCGGGCGTCGTTCAGGTGGGGGAAGGGCACCGTCCCCGGGGGGATCAGCCGCTGCAGCACGTGGGGGGCGTCGAGGTTCTCGGCGGCCGCGCGCAGCGCCGACCGGAACTCCCCCTCGTCCATGTCCGCTCCCAGCCGCACCCCCTGGCTCAGGCTGCCGATCGACGGCTTCAGCACCAGGTCGGTGTGCGCGCCGAAGGCGGCCTCGCCGTCGGCGAGCGCCTCCGGGGTCAGCAGCCACGTCTCCGGGATGCGGCGGCGCACCAGTTCGGCGGCGGCGGGCGACAGCAGTCCGCGCCGGGCGGCCTGGTGCAACAGGCCGAACGTGACCTTCTGGGCCTGCCACTCGGCGCGGAAGCCGGTGGTGAGCACGACGGCTCCGTCGACCGCGGCGTCCAGGACGGGCCGGGCGGAGTCGGGGTCCTGCGGCATGTCCTCCAGCAGGAACTCGCGGTGCACCACGTCGACGGGCCTGCCGCGCAGCCGCAGCCGGCCGTGTTCGTAGCGCAGTTCGCGGTGGTGGCAGACGACCGTCTCGAAACCGCGGGCCGCGAACAGCTCCGCCATCCGCACGTGGTCCCGCAGGTAGGCGACGTCGTAGCCCTCCCAGTCCACCACGGCGAGCACCGGCCGGCCGTCGCCGCCGGCCAGCTTCTCGCACCTGCGGTGCACCGCCCGGGCGAGGAGGTCCATCGGGGTGCGGGCCCGGCAGCCGCCCGCGGCGAGGAGGTCGCGCAGTGGCCGGCGGGAGAAGCACGCGTCGTAGTCCTCCACCAGCAGTCCGCCCAGCCCCGCGCAGATGTTGATTTCGTTCGCCTGCCAGCCGTCCGAGCCGAGCAGGAAGTCGGAGCGGGAGAGCTCCACCTCGTGCGGGATCTCGGCCCGGACGAAGGGGCGCAGCGGGGCCGGGGTGCGGAGCTCCTCCAGCGCCGTGTCGATGTCGCCGTACAGCGCCACGGCCGGGTCGCTGCGCACCGCGGCGGTCAGCTCGCGGGACGCCTCGCCCAGCAGCTCGACCTCCTCGCGGTCCAGCAGGACCGGCACGGACGCCAGCGGTATCCACTCGTCCGGGCGCGGCTGCATGGCCGCCGCCGCCCGCAGTTCCCGTTGCGCCTCGGCCAACGCGGCCACCGCGGCGTCCTCGTCGGCGCGCAGCCGACTGTTGAGCTCGTCCAGGAGCCTCATACGGCAGTTCCCCCTGTCGCCGCCGTACCGCGCGCCACCAGGGTCCGGATCTCCGAGACCAGCGTTCCGCTCGGTGTCCGGAGCCACAGCGCCTCGGGGTGCGGCAGCATCTCGGTGAAGGTGACGGCGCGCGCCGTGCGCAGCGCGTGCGACAGGTTGGCCACGGACAGCGCGGACTCGAAGTCCAGCCACATGGGCTTGGGTTCGGCGTCCGTGAGGAAGAAGACGTGGCGCGGCATCCCGAGCCGTCGTCTCCAGTGGTGCACCTCCCGCCAGTGCCGCCCGGTGGCCCCCCGGGCGGGCAGCACGGGCACCGAGGCGAGCGGCGGGTCCCACCGGCGCCGCTGGAGCACCACCCCGTCGACGACGATCCTGGGGGTGTGCTCGCCCAGGCGCACCGCGGGCAGTTCCAGGGCGGGAAGGGCGCAGTGGGCCAGCCCTCCGGGGTCGACACCGTTGTCGTCGTAGTCGGGGAACAGCCAGTAGTCCTCGCCGCGTTCGGGGCTGTGCAGCCCGACGAAGCCGTTCTCCCACTCCCGCACGACCAGTTCGTCCACCGCGACGGGGCCGGCCCCCGGCCCCTGTTCCATCCGCTCAAGGCAGAGCAGGTGGTGCCCCAGCGGCGAGGAGTCCGTGCCCTTCTGGTCGCGCCTGATCTGCTGGATCATCGGTTTGGCGGGGGCGAGCGTGGCCTCGAGCAGTTTCCCGAGCCGGTCCAGCCGCCACGCCTCGTCGGAGAAGAGCGCGCGCCACGGCTGGGCCAGCGGCGGCCAGATGTGGTGCAGCTCGCTGAGCACGATCAGCCCCGGACCGGACGCGGCGGACGCCCCTCCCGTCAGCATCAGGTCGGCCGCGCCGAACAGCGGCCACGCCTCCAGGTCCGTGCGCAGCAGGCCCGCCTCCTCCAGGTCGGCGCGGGACAGTTCCACGCACTCCGCCGCGGCCGGCAGCAGCCGGACGAACGCCTCCGGCATCCGCTCCGCGGCGGAGGGGGGCAGCGTCAGGCGGCGCACCTCGGCGGCGGGCAGCGTGTCCGTGCCCGGCCGCAGCAGCTCCTTGATCCGGCGCTGCCCGGACAGGCGCTGCGTGACGGCGCGGGAGGCCAGCAGGTCCAGCACCGTGCCGAGCCGCTCGCACAGCGCGCGCAGCCCCTCCGGTCCCACGGTGGCGCCCTCGATGTTGCCGGACGCCTCCTCGGACAGCACGAACCGGTCGGCGTAGAAACGGCCCCGGCCGCGCCAGGCCGGGCGGCCCGTGCACGCGGTGAAGTCCGCCGCGATCCCGTCGAGCTCCTCGGCCCGCCGGTGGTAGGGCCGTCGCGCGAACCGCTCGATCCTCTCCAGCAGGGCCGGTACCCGGCCGGCCCGCTCGGTGCCGGCCTCCCGCGCCACCCGGGCGACGTCGGAGGCCGGGTCGCCGGTGTAGCCGGGGACGCGGCGGTCCAGGGCGAGCAGCCCGCGGGCGGCGAGTTCGGCGGCGAGGGCCGCCGTCTTCTCGGTGTCCTCGCCGAGGAAGGCGGCGAGTCCGGCGAGGGAGCGCGAACCGTCCGCGGCCGCCAGCAGGGTCGCTTCCGCCTCGGGCGGGGGCGGCGCGGCCGGTCCGTCCCCCAGCAGTCGGCAGGGGCGGAGCAGCCCGGCACCGCCCTCCTCCACGATCGCGTCGATCAGGGCCTGGGCCGCCCAGTGGCTCAGGAAGACGCGCCGGCGGGCCGCCCTGCCGTCTCCGAGGCCGGTGTAGCGGACCGGGCCGAGCAGCGGGTCGTCGTACGTGATCGCGGTTCCGCCGTTCGGGGACGGGTCCGCCTCCCGGCCCTCCCCCAGGAGGAAGAGGTTGACCGGGCCGCCGTGGCCGCCGCTCTCGGCCTTGCCGCACAGGCGCTGCAGGTACCGGTAGGCCACCCGCTGGTTGGCGAAGCGCAGGGAACCGGCCGTCGCCTCCCGCACCAGGGTGTCGTGCGCGCCCCGGCTGTTCATCAGGACGGCTTCGGCGAAGGCCTCGTCGGTCACGTGCCGCGCCAGCGCCGCGTGCTCCTCCGCCAGCGCCGTCCGCCATGCCGTCTCGAAGGCGGCCGACAGGTGCTCGTGGCGCTCGACCGCGGTGTTCCAGCCGTCCCGCACGGAGCCGCTCAGGATCCCCTCGGCGGCGTGCGGCAGCGTGCGCGCCCGGTCCAGCGCGCGGTTGACGGCCTTGACGGCCGATGGCGGCGGGGGCGGCTCCGCCGCGCGCGCCGCACGCAGCTCGGTGACGGCTAGGCGCCGCGCGGTGACCAACTCGTGGTGGGCGGCGGTCAGTTCGGCGTCCACCGCGGCCAGGCGCGGGGAGGCGAGGCCGGACAGCCACCGGGACGGCAGGCCCGCCGAGCGGAGTATGCCCACCCCGAAGACCGTCCAGGGGGGCGTCCCCGCGGTGCGTCCGGTCATCGGCCCAGCTCCTCGACGGCCCGCCGCAGCCTTCGGAGCCCGGCGGACCACGTGGGGGTCGGCAGCGCGAACGACAGTCGCATCCGGTACGGGCCCCGCCGTCTCCACCACGGTTCGTCCCGGCCGAACGCGGGCGCCGGAAGGGTCTGGAGGCCGAACTCCCGGAAGATGCGGTGGCAGGTGTCCAGGTACCCGTGTCCGGCGAGCGCCGGAATGTCGACGAAGGTGTTGAAGTCGCCGCGCCAGTCGGGGAAGCCGGTCACCAGGTCGTCCGCCTCGGCGCGCAGCATGTCGATGTTGTCGGACAGGGTGGAGCGCAGGTCCGTCCGCCACTGCTTCAGCCGTTCGACCACGTCCTCGTCCTCCAACGCCTTCGACACGGCGGTGGTGACCTCGTCGATTCCGGGGATCGCGCGCCGGTATCCGGAGAGCGAGTCGGCCAGCAGTTCGCGGGCCCGCGACAGGGCGTCCGCCGGGCATCGTCCTTCGGACGCCTCCACCGCGATCATGACCATCCGGTCGAAGAGGAGGGCGGGCGCGGCGATGCCCGGCGACGAGGGCGCGGCGAGTTCGTTGATCCGCGCCAGTTCCCCGACCAGCGGGGCGTCGGCGATGAGCCAGCCGATCCGGAAGCCCGGCACGGCGCGGCTCTTGGAGAGGCTGCTGACCGTCACCAGACCCGGGAGGTGGCCCTCCTCGGCGGCGATGCCCGGCAGGTACGGCAGGTCGCCGGAGGCGGAGACGTCGGAGGAGACCGTGTCGTGCAGCAGGTGCACGTCGTGGTCGCGCGCCCACCGCACGAGGGAGCGGAGTTCGTCCTCCTCGTAGCGCTCACCGGTGGGGTTGTTGAACGTGTTGACGTACACCACGGTCGTTTCGGGGGTGGCGGCCTCGATCAGCTCGGCCACCGTGGGCAGCCAGCGTCCCGGCGTGCCGGACGCCACCTCCTCGACGGTGAACCCGGCATCGGTCAGGGCCGCTCCGGCGAGCGGGAACGTCGGCACGGGCACCAGCGCGGCGGGGCGGTCCGACACCCGCAGCCCCCACTGGTGCAGGCCGCGGGAGGCGAGGGCGAGCGCCGCGCTCGCGCCGGCGGTCACGACGACCTGGGACGGGTCGAGACGGACGCCTCCCCCACCCCGTACGGTCTCGTGGGCCGCGATGGCCGCGCGTCCCACCAGATGCCCCTCGGGGCCGTCGTAGTCGTGCCAGAACAAGGGGTCGCGGGCGCAGCCGACGACGGTGTCCACCAGTACGGACGGCGGTCTGAGGGCGTTGATGCCCGAGGACAGGTTGACGATGTCGGTGCCGGGCCGGCGCCGCGCGAACGCCTCCTGCTCCGCGAGGGAGTAGTTGACCCCGTCCACGTCCAGCATGAAGTTCCACGGCGCGAAGGGAACGACGGTGCCCATCTCAGTCACCGTCCGGCACGTGGTAGACGGAGACGTGGTCGGGGCTGCCGGCGGTCAGGGGCGTCCGCTGCCAGGAGGCGTACCGGTGTTCCAGCCGCAGCCCGGACAGCCGGGCCATCAGGTCGAGTTCGCTCGGCCAGGCGTAGCGCAGCTTGGACGGCCGGAACTCGGTGCGCTCCGGCCGCACGATCAGGTACTGGTTGACGAGCGTCTGCCGGACGGGGTCGTGCAACGTCACGTCCAGGTCGACGAGGTCCTTTTGGAGGTCGTAGACCCGGATTCTCTGGTTTCCGGTGAAGGAGGCCGGATCGGGCACCAGCGCCTGGACGACGAATTTCCCTCCCGGTGCGAGATGCCGACGGGCATTGGCGAACGCCCGGATTTGCGCCTCCTGGGTGAGCGCCAGAAAGAGCGTGTTGTAGGCGGCGAAGACGACGTCGAAATCGGAATGCCCCGCGTCCACGGATTCCATGGTGTCGTGGATGAGTCGGATTCTGCCCCGGGTGTCCGCCGCGGCGCATTTCTCCAACATGGCCGGGGAACTGTCCACTCCGGTCACCTCGCACCCCAGGTCGGCGAGTGGGAGCGCAATGCGTCCCGTGCCGATTCCGAATTCCAGGATTCGGGGTCTTCTCCGTGAGCCGGAGCAGCCGGTCTCGTACAGGAAACGTGCCGCTTCCTCGGCGTCGGGCGGGCACTGGCCCGGCTCGTCGTAGATGTCGGCGATCGCGTCCCCGTAGGTCGCCGAGGTGTAACCGTCCATCGGTGGGAGGGCTCCTCGCAGGTCGGTGGCCGGGCGTCCGGAAGGGTTCACGGAGCGAAGCGGGGTCTCAGCCGGGGAGCCGTGGCGCGGGCCCGGTCGGAGGCCTCCCGCCAGTCGGTCCCCTCGCAGATCACCCAGCACAGCCGGTGCCCCACGTGTTCGGGCCTCGCGGGAAGGGACGTGCCCGGCCCCGCGGCGAACCCCATGCCCGTGAGGGAGGGCTCCTCCAGCACCTCGGGGATCCCGTCGATCCCCGCCAGGATCCCGCCGCGCTCGGGGACCGTCCACGACATGGCCTCGGCGCCCCGCCATTCGGGGTTCCACCTCGGGCTTCGGCCCAGCGCCAGGTCGTAGACCACGTGGTAGGGGTTGCAGCCGCTGCGGCGTTGGATCATGTCCATCAGGCGGTCCCCCGCGGTGCGGGCGTTGACCTCGACGATCACCGGGCCGCGCGCGGTCATGAAGACCTCGACGTGGATCGCCGTCTCGTCGACCCCCAGGGCCAGGGCGGCGTCGATCGCGGTCGCCGTGATCCGCTCCGCGTCCGGCCCCCGGTAGGGCAGGGCGTGACCGATCACGATCGGGTTCGGCCCGGGCAGCGTGGTCTTCTCGGTGACGCAGACGGCGGTGACGCGGCCCTCGTGGACGAAGCCCTCGATGCTGTACTCGGGACCGCTGATCTGCTCCTCGACGAGGAGCGGTACGGAGAGGTCCAGCCGCGTCGCCTGGACGGCCTGGTACGCGGCGGCCAACTCCTCCTCTCGCGCGACCTTGACCTTGCCGATGGCTCCGGCCTGGTCGGCCGTCTTCAGGATCACCGGGTACCCCAGCTCGGCGGCCGCGGCCACCACCTCGTCGTGGGTGTCGCAGGTCCGCCAGCGGGGACAGGGCAGGCCGGCCTCGGTCAGGGCCTGTCGTTGTGCCACCTTGTTGATGGCCAGGTGCGCGGCGCGCGGCGACATGAACCGACAGCCGTTCTTCTCCGCGAAGGCCGCGGTCGGCTCCATGAGTTCGTCGTAGAAGGTGAGCACGCCGTCGGGGCGCTCGGGGAGCCGGTCGAAGGCTCTGCGCAACTCGTCCCGGTCGAACAAGTCGTGGACCGGTATCTGAATGTGCGCCAGTTGCAGCATGGGCGCGGTGGCAAAATCAATAATGGCCAGCCGTAAGCCGCTCTCAAGTGCCGTGCGGACGGCTAACTCACGATTCTCGACCACGCCAACGAACAGCAGAGTACCACTCATGCTTCTTGTCCTCTTGAGACAACAACAGCACCGGGCGGCCGGACTGTTGTCGGCTCGCCCTGCGTTCACGACGGCAGAACAAAGGTGGTGAGGCGATCGCTTCCAGCGATTGTAGACAATCGCTTCTCACCGTCGCAAGGGAAACACGAACCGTTTCCCCCTCCCTTTTCCTTATCCCTGTATGCCGCCAATCAAAAAATTTTCTCGCTTTGGTCTTCTGTGCAGCGTTTCGAGCGGCTCGTCACGGTTGGTCCCCGCGCCCGTCGCCGCCGTCCACGCAACCGCCACCCGTCCCGCCCGGTGCTCCGCGCCTCCTCGACACCACGGGCTGCGGGAATGAAGGCGATCACCGCGGTGTTGGTCCCGGACATGCCACGATCCGACACCCCGCTCCCCCTCGACGGGCGCGCCCCGCGTCCCCGCATGCCCCTGGCCGTGTACGTCCTGGGACTGTCCGTCTTCGCCCTGGGGACGTCGGAGTTCATGATCTCCGGGCTGCTCCAGCCGCTCGCCCGTGACATGGACGTGTCCATCCCGCAGGCCGGGCTGCTGGTGTCCGCCTTCGCGATCGGGATGGTGGTCGGGGCTCCGGTGCTGGCCGGGGCGACGCTGCGGCTGCCGCGGCGCACCACGCTCGTCGCGCTGCTGGCCGTCTTCGGTCTCGGACAGGTCGTCGGAGCGGTGGCGCCGACGTACGAGGTGCTGTTCGCCTCGCGCGTGGTGAGCGCGCTGGCGTGCGCCGGGTTCTGGGCGGTGGGCGCGGCGGTGGCCGTGTCACTGGTGCCGCCGGGGCTGAAGGCCCGGGCGATGGCCGTGATGCTCGGCGGGCTGAGCGTCGCCAACGTCCTGGGCGTGCCGGCCGGCGCGCTCCTGGGCCAGCACGCGGGGTGGCGGGCGGCGTTCTGGGCGGTGGCCGCCCTGTCCGCGATCGGTCTGGTCGGCGTGGTCACGCTGGTGCCCCGGACACAGCCGCCCACCGGCGACGACCGGCCCCGGCTCGGCCGGGAGCTGCGGATCTACCGGGACGGCCAGGTGTGGCTGGCCATCACGATCACCGCGCTCAACGCCGCCGCCACCTTCTGCCTCTTCTCCTACCTCTCCCCGCTGCTCACCGACACCGCCGGCATGGACGAGGGCTGGGTGCCGACCGTCCTGGTGCTGTACGGGGTCGGGGCGCTGATCGGCACGGTGCTCGGCGGCCGGGTCGCCGACGCGCACCTGTTCGGAACGATGTACATCGGCCTGGCCACCACCACCGCGGTCCTGGCCCTGCTGGCGATCACCGCGCACCTGCCCGCGGCGGCCGTCGGACTGGCGCCGGCGCTCGGGATCACGTCCTTCTTCACGGCCCCGGCCATCAACGCCCGGATGTTCGACCTCGCGGGCAGCGCGCCCACCCTGGCCGGCGCGACGAACACCTCCGCGTTCAACATCGGCAACACGCTCGGCCCCTGGGTCGGCGGGCTGGTGATCGGCGCGGGCTGGGGGTACAAGGCCGTCTCCTGGACCAGCGCGCTCCTGGCCGTCGCGGCCCTCGGCGCGACGGCGGTCGCCTCGCTGTGGCACCGGCGCACGGCCGCCTCCCGCGTGGTGACCGGTTCGCACCCCGAGCCCGCCGTCCCGGCGGAGACGGGCGGGACGGCGGGCTGACCTCCGGGGTTGCTCCACCGGCGCTTTCCGCACACGACGACCTCACCGGATGGCGTTACCCTCGGTTGACAGTGGCCTCGAAGACCGCCTGCGGTCCGCGACTCGCGGCAGGGCGGGGGCCCGGCCGGAGAGGACGTACGCCGTGGACGTGCGCGTCAGGCACAACATCACGACCACCGGCCGGGAGGACGGGCCGGTGGTGTTGCTCGCGCACGGGTTCGGCTGCGACCAGAACCTGTGGCGCCTGGTGACACCCGCCCTGGCCGAGGAGTTCCGCGTGGTCCTCTTCGACCACGTGGGCTCCGGCCGCTCGGACCCGGCCGCCTGGGACGCCGAGCGCTACTCCTCCCTGGAGGGGTACGCGGACGACGTGCTGGAGATCTGCCGGGACCTGGACCTGCGGGACGTGACGTTCGTGGGCCACTCCGTCAGCTCCATGATCGGTGTGCTGGCGGCCCGGCGGGAACCGGAGCGGTTCGCCAAGCTGGTGCTGCTCGTCCCCTCGCCCCGCTACGTCGACGAGGGCGACTACCGGGGCGGGTTCACCCGGGAGGACATCGAGGAGCTGCTGGAGTCGCTGGACAGCAACTACCTGGGCTGGTCGGCGGCGATGGCCCCGGTGATCATGGGGAACCCGGAGCGCCCCGAGCTGGGCGAGGAGCTGACCAACAGCTTCTGCCGCACCGACCCGGACATGGCGCGCGTCTTCGCCCGGACCACGTTCCTGTCCGACAACCGGGAGGACCTGGCCGGTGTGAGCGTGCCGACGCTGGTGGTCCGGTGCGTGCCGGACGCGATCGCCCCGCCCGAGGTGGGCGAGTTCGTCCGCGACCGGATTCCCGGGTCCGTCCTGGTCACCCTGGACGCCACCGGGCACTGCCCGCAGCTCAGCGCCCCCGAGGCCACCGCCGAGGCGATCGCGTCCTTCGCGAGGGCCCGGTGACGTCCCGCTCGAACCCCTCTCCGGAGCACAGGACGGGCGGGGGCGGCAGGGACGGCGAGAACGGCAGGGACGGCGAGAACGCGGACCCCGTCTCCGAACTGCTGGGCGGCGATGCCCGGGAGCTTTGGGAGAGTGCCGAGGACCTGTACGAGAACGCCCCCTGCGGCTATCTGTCCACCCTCCTGGACGGGACGATCGTCAAGGTCAACACCACGTTGCTGACCTGGCTCGGCCGCGCCCGCGAGGAACTGGTCGGCCGCCGGTCCTTCTCCGACCTGCTCACCGTCGGCGGCCGGCTCTACCACGAGACCCACTTCGCCCCGCTGCTGCGGATGCAGGGCCACATCGGCGGGATCGCCCTGGAGATGAGGACCGCGGACGGTGAGCGGCTGCCGGTGCTGGTCACCTCCACCCTCAAGCACTCCCCCGACGGCCGGCCGCTGCTGATCCGCACCACCGTCTTCGACGCCCGCGACCGCCGCTCCTACGAACGCGAACTGCTCCGCGCCCGACGGGAGGCCGAACGCGAACGCGAGCGCGTCCAGCGTCTGGCCACCACCCTCCAGCGCAGCCTGCTGCCCCCGACCCTGCCCGAGGTGCCGGGCGCCGAGGTCGCCTCGTACTACCACACCGCCTCGGCGGACGAGGTCGGCGGCGACTTCTACGACCTGTTCCCCCTCGCGGACGGCCGGTGGGGGATCTTCCTGGGCGACGTCTCCGGCAAGGGCGCGGGCGCGGCGGCCCTGACCTCCCTCACCCGCTACACCCTGCGCTCCGCGAGCGTCTACGACCCGGACCCGCTCCGGGTGCTGGCCAACCTCAACACCGTCCTCAACCACGAGTACCAGGGCGACGACCCCCGCTACTGCACGGTCGTCTTCGGCGTGCTCACGCCCGACGAACGGGGCTGCTCGCTCACCCTCGCCTCCGGCGGCCACCCCCCGGCCCTGCTGCTGCGCGCCGACGGCGCCGCCGATTACGTCCCCACCCCCGGCGGCCGGCTCATCGGCCTGCTGCCCGACGCCCACCCCGTCTCCACCACCGTGCGCCTGGCGCCCGGCGACACCCTGGTGCTCTACACCGACGGGCTCGTCGAGGCCCGCACCGACGACGTCGGCGGACGCTACGGGGAGGACGCCCTGCTGGCCTTCGCCGGCGGTCTGGCCCCCGCCGGCGCGTCCGAGACCGTCGCCGCGATCGCCAAGCTGCTGGAGGGTTTCGGGGAGGGGCTGGACGACGACACCGCCGTCCTGGCCCTGGGCGTCCCACCTGCCTGACGGACCGCACGGCAGGACGGCCTCAGGACGGCGTCGGGACAGCGCCGGGACGGCCTCAGGACGGGGCGACGACCGCCGCCGTGTCCCGGCGCGGCGGTCTGCGCCGGCGCAGACCCGCCTCCGTCAGCCTCCGCAGCAGCTCCTTGCTGCCCACCTCGACCGCGCCCAGGCGCACCGCCCGCTCGTAGTACGCGCTCGGCACGTCGTAGTG
>JACYYK010001419.1_pt3 | contig 12315 bp, 13 predicted proteins | sample 8236871 | NCBI WGS metagenome assembly JACYYK01 (sample SAMN14103087, study PRJNA606662) | landfill metagenome | isolation source: landfill solid waste inoculated with endophyte fungus Paravalsa indica | place: India:New Delhi, Okhla landfill site | collected 2017-11-05 | reverse complement strand
CGGTCAGCCCGGTCAGCCCGGTGGCTTCGGCCAGCCCGGCGGGTTCGGTCAGCCCGGCCAGCCCGGCCAGCCGGGTCAGCCCGGTCAGCCCGGCGGCTTCGGTCAGCCGGGTCAGCCGCCGCAGCAGTGGTGATCCACTGATTCGCACGTCGAAAGGGCCGTGGGTGTGGCACCCGCGGCCCTTTCACTTTCTCGACGCGCGACGGCGTGCCAAGGGGGCCGCCCGTAGGCTGTGGGCATGGTTGCAGACCCGCGCTACGGATTCGAGACACGCGCCATCCACGTAGGGCAGGAACCCGACCCCCGCACGGGTTCGGTGATCATGCCCATCTATCAGACCTCCACCTACGCGCAGGACGGGGTGGGCGGTCTTCGCGAAGGCGACTACGAGTACTCGCGGACGGCGAACCCGACGCGTACCGCGCTCGAAGAGGCCTTGGCGGCGTTGGAAGGCGGTAGGCACGCCCTGGCGTTCGCGTCGGGCATGGCGGCCACCGACGCGGTGTTGCGCACCATGCTCCGCCCGGGCGATCACCTGGTGCTGGGCAACGACGTCTACGGCGGCACGTTCCGGCTCATCGACAAGGTCCTCACCGAGTGGGGCGTCACCTACAGCGTCGCGTCGCTGTCCGACCTGGACGAGGTCCGGTCGGCGCTGCGGCCGGAGACCAAGCTCGTCTGGTGCGAGTCGCCGACCAACCCGCTGCTGGGGATCGCCGACATCGCGGCGCTCGCGGAGCTGGCGCACGTGGGCGGCGCGAAGCTGGTCGTGGACAACACCTTCGCCACGCCCTACCTCCAGACGCCGCTGGAGCTCGGTGCCGACGTCGTCGTGCACTCCACGACGAAGTACCTCGGAGGGCACTCGGACGTCGTGGGCGGAGCGGTCATCACCGACTCCGACGACCTGCGGGAGCGGCTGTTCTTCCTGCGCAACTCGGCCGGCGCGGTGCCGGGCCCCTTCGACGCATGGCTGACGCTGCGGGGCCTGAAGACGCTGGCCGTGCGCATGGAGCGGCACTGCGGTAACGCCGAGCTCATCGCCGAGGCGTTGTCGGTGCACCCGAAGGTCGAGCGGGTCTACTACCCGGGCCTCGCGGAGCACCCGGGCCACTCGCTCGCCGCCAAGCAGATGCGGCGGTTCGGCGGGATGGTGTCGTTCACTCACGCGGACGGCGAGCAGGCCGCGCTCAACATGGTCGCGCGGACCAAGCTGTTCATCCTCGCGGAGTCGCTGGGTGGGGTGGAGTCGTTGATCGAGCACCCCGGCCGGATGACACACGCGAGTGTCGCCGGGTCGTTGCTGGCGGTGCCCGCCGAGCTGGTGCGCTTGTCGGTCGGCATCGAGGACGCGCACGACCTGCTGGCCGACCTCCGGTACGCGCTCGACGCGTCGTAGCCGGTCAGCGGTTCAGATCGCCGGGGGAGGTGGAGTCGGCACCCGACCGCTCGTGGTCGTGGCCGATGCCCGCCTCCCTCAGGTCGGCGCCCGTGACGCAGCTGCCGACGAGGGTGACCTGCCTGCCGTCACGAACGTAGTGGCCGGGGTCGCACTGGGACTCCGCCACGGTGTAGACGGCGGCTCCGGTGAGGGCGAGGGCCGAGACCACGCCGGCGATGAGCGGCACGACACCTGCGAAACGAGACCCGTTCGACGTGCGTGCCCTTCCCATGCGTTCGTCTCCCGCCGTGAGCTTCTCCGGTGACTTCCGGTGTATCACAAGCTTACCCAATCGTGATCTGGGCACGCACGTAACCTCGTCGTCACGCTACGTGCAGTGACATCATCCCGGTATGGGACTTGTCAGCGTGGACACAATCCGCGAGGCGAGGCGCCTACTCGAATCGGTCGTGCGGAAGACACCGATCGAGCGGGCGCGGGACCTCGAAGCGCCGCAGGGCGGGCCGGTGTATCTCAAGTGCGAGAACCTGCAACGCACCGGTTCGTTCAAGATCAGGGGTGCCTACACGCGCATCCACGGTCTCAGCGAGGCGGAGCGCGAGCGAGGCGTCGTGGCCGCCAGCGCCGGGAACCACGCCCAGGGTGTCGCGCTCGCCGCCGCGCTGCTGGGCACCAAGGCGACGGTCTTCATGCCGGAGCGGGCACCCCTGCCGAAGCTGGCCGCCACCCGCGGCTACGGCGCCGACGTCCACCTGCACGGCGAGTCCCTGGAGGAGGCGCTGGTCGAGGCGACGGCCTTCGCCGAACGCACGGGGGCGGTGTTCATCCACCCGTTCGACCACCCCGACATCATCGCCGGTCAGGGCACGGTCGGACTGGAGATCGTGGAACAGATCCCCGACGTGGCGACCGTCCTGGTCGCCGCCGGCGGCGGGGGACTGGTGGGCGGCGTGGCCAGCGCCGTGAAGGCGATGAAGCCCGACGTGCGCATCGTGGGTGTGCAGGCCGAGGGCGCGGCGGCGTTCCCGCTGTCGCTGTCCGCGGGCAACCCCGTGCGGTTGGAGCGGACGCAGACCATGGCCGACGGCATCGCGGTCGGCGCGCCCGGCCCCATCACGTTCGAACACGTCCGGTCACTGGTGGACGACGTCGTGACGGTGGGCGAGGAGTCGCTGTCGCGGGCCGTGCTGCTGTGCCTCGAACGCCGCAAGCTCGTGGTCGAGCCGGCGGGCGCGGCGACGGTGGCGGCGCTGCTGGAACATCCCGGGGTCTTCGAGTCGCCGGTGGTCGCGGTGCTGTCCGGTGGGAACGTCGACCCGCTGCTGTTGCTGCAGATCATCCAGCACGGCATGACCGCCGCGGGCCGGTACCTGAGCCTGCGTCTGCGGGTTCCCGACCGGCCGGGATCACTGGCGGGAGTGCTGACGCGCGTCGGAGAGCTGGGTGCGAATGTGCTCGACGTCGAGCACTCGCGGATCTCGGGCCGGCTCGCGATGGGTGAGGTGGAGATCGCCCTGAAGCTGGAGACGCGCGGCCCCGAGCACTGCGCCGACGTCGCCACCCAGCTACAGCGGGCGGGCTACCGCGTGGTGGTGTGAGCCCCGAGGGCCGTGGGGCCGTCCGAGACCGGGCGACCCCACGGACGGCTCACAGGTTGCCGCGACGGGCCTGCTCGCGCTCGATGGCCTCGAACAGGGCCTTGAAGTTGCCCTTGCCGAAGCCGAGCGAGCCGTGCCGCTCGATCAACTCGTAGAACACGGTGGGGCGGTCGCCGATCGGCTTGGTGAAGATCTGCAGGAGGTAGCCGTCCTCGTCGCGGTCGACGAGGATGCGGTGCTCCTTCAGGGTCTCGATCGGCACCCGGACCTCACCGATGCGAGCCCGCAGTTCCGGGTCGTCGTAGTAGGAGTCCGGGGTGTCGAGGAACTCGACGCCGGCGGCGCGCATCTCCGTCACCGTGCGGACGATGTCGTTGGTGGCCAGCGCGATGTGCTGACATCCGGCGCCGTCGTAGAACTCCAGGAACTCGTCGATCTGCGACTTCTTCTTGGCGATGGCCGGTTCGTTGAGCGGGAACTTGACCCGGTGGTTGCCGTTGGCCACCACCTTGCTCATCAGCGCCGAGTAGTCGGTGGCGATGTCGTCGCCGATGAACTCGGCCATGTTCACGAAGCCCATGACGCGGTGGTAGAAGGCCACCCATTCGTCCATCTTGCCGAGCTCAACGTTGCCGACGCAGTGGTCGACGGCCTGGAAGAGCCGCTTCGGCGCAGCCTCGGGCTTCGGCACGGATCGCTCGCGGGCCACGTATCCGGGCAGGTAGGGGCCGGAGTAGCGGGACCGGTCGATGAGGCTGTGGCGGGTGTCGCCGTAGGCGGCGATGGCGGCGACGCGCACGGTGCCGTGCTCGTCGGAGAGGTCGTGCGGTTCTTCCAGCACGGTCGCGCCGTTCGCGCGGGCGTGCTCGACGCACTTGTCCACGTCGGCGACTTCGAGGGCGAGATCGCTGACGCCGTCGCCGTGCTTGCGGTGGTGATCGAGCAGCGGTGAGGTGGGCTGCACACCGCCGTTGATCACGAATCGCGCCGAGCCGGACTTCAGAACGAACGACTTGTACTCGGCGTTGCCCGTCTCCGGGCCGGAGTAGGCGACGAGGTCCATTCCGAACGCGGACTGGTAGAAGTGCGCGGTCTGGGTGGCGTTGCCCACCACGAAGACCACGGCGTCCATCGCCTTGACGGGGAACGGGTCACTGGCCACGTCGTGGTCGACGAGGCCGACGAGCTGACGGAGCTGGTTGTAGTCGATGTCGTCGAGTGCTGGGTTCGCCATGTGACGAAGAATGCGCCCCGCCGGGCAGACTGGGCAACAGTGACGCGAAATACTGGTCAACCTGCTTGGTCGACATGGCATTCGAGTGAACAGATTGGCGCAGATTGCGCAGGAGGGCTCATGACGCTGGACGAACTCGACGCACGGTTGCTGCTGTTGCTCACCGACGCACCCAGACTCGGAGTGCTGGAGTGTGCGCGTCGGCTCGGGGTCGCGCGAGGCACCGTGCAGGCCCGCCTCGACCGCCTCACCGCGTCGGGAGTCCTCCGAGGCTTCCCTCCGGAACTCGACCTCGCGGGGATGGGCTACGGGCTGACCGCGTTCGCCGTGCTGGAGATCGCCCAGGGGCGACGTAGCGAGGTCGCCGCGGCGCTGGCCGCCATCGACGAGGTGTGCGAGGTGCACGCCACCACCGGGCAGGGCGACCTGTTCGTCCGGGTGGTGGCGAGGTCCAACGACGATCTGCAACGCGTCATCGACGAGGTCGTCGGCGTCCCCGGGGTCCGGCGGACGGCGACGTCCATCGCGCTGTCGACGCCGGTCCCGCCCCGGGTGCGACCCCTCCTCGAACGGGTCGCCGGAGAGCGCCGAGGGAGCCGAACCCGGCCTCGATGACCCCCGGACACACCAACGGCCGGTGCGTGCCATCACGATGGCTGCACCGGCCGCTCACCCGGGTACGGACTCGGGCCCCGCTCAGGAGCGGTAGGGAACCGCCTTCACGAGCGTGACCTTCTGGGTCTTGCCGTTGGGCAGGGGGTACTCCCGGGACTCGCCTTCGCGGGCACCGAGCAGCGCCCTGCCGAGCGGGGAATCCGGCGAGTACACCTCGACCGGCCCGTTGCCGCCCTCCTCGCGCGTGGCGAGAAGGAAGGTCTCCTCGTCGTCATCGCCGTCGTAGCGCACGGTCAACACCATGCCCGGCTCAGCGACGCCGTCGTCCTTCGGCGCTTCGCCGACCTTCGCGGCGCGCAGCAGCTCCTGCAGGTGCCGGATGCGGGCTTCCTGCTGGCCCTGCTCTTCGCGGGCGGCGTGGTAGCCGCCGTTCTCCTTGAGGTCGCCCTCTTCGCGGCTGGCGTTGATCTTCGCGGCGATGACCGGACGATTCTCGATCAGTTCGTCGAGCTCGCTCTTGAGCCTGTTGTAGGCATCCTGGGTCAACCAGGTCACCTTCGTGTCGCTCACGGTCACCATCTCCTCCTAGGGCCTGCCGAACCTGGGTATACAAGCCGGCCGCCACGCCATCGTGGCTGGTAGATAAAGGAAAGACACGGCCCGCGTGGGACCGTGCCGATAACTGAGGATAGCACGAAACCACCCCCGCAGGCCGCCACATTCATACAACGCCGGGTATCCGGCGCCTATTTCACTCCGTTGGCCGCTGGGGGGTTGACAAGTATTTCGGAACATCATAAGAGCAGCCGTACACATCTGCAGTGACAGGCCGACCGATGCTCCGTACGACGGTGTCCAGGCGCGACGCGCCCGGTGGAACGTAGAGCTCCTTCCTCCCGGTTTCGGCTCCCTCGATGTCGCGAACCCGGACGATGCAGACGGCCGGGCGCGACGGGTCGTCGCGGTTCACGTCCACCGTGATCTCCATGGCGTTGCCGGGCCGTTCGTCGAACGCGACCCGCTGGCCGTCGATGGGGGTGGCGAACCACTGCGTGTAGACGACATAGCTGGCGACACCGAGCACGACGAAGACGGTCACGCCGAACCACCAGGCTCGCTTGCCTTGCAGCGGGCGGCGGGGACGACGGATCCGGGCCGAGCCGTAGCGATCCTCCAGAGCGTCCACCGACTCGCGGTCGGATTCGGAGCTGCTCAAGGGGAGGGCCTCCAGGTCGTGTCGGTGCGGCGGGGAGAATGAAAACACCCACCTCGTGTGTTGAGTATCCGTGAGAGCGCTACGGACGTGGACCGGGGGGTCCGCACATGACGTGTGATGGGAAAGGAACCGAGCCGAACATGGCGCGAGCCGATGAAGAGAGGGCCGACAGGGTGGACACGGGCTTGCGGCTGATGGCGGTGCACGCGCACCCCGACGACGAGTCGAGCAAGGGCGCCGCCACGATGGCCCGCTACGTCGCCGAAGGCCACGACGTCATGGTCGTGACCTGCACCGGTGGGGAAGCGGGGAGCGTACTGAACCCGGCGATGGACCGGCCCGAGGTCCACGAGAACATGACGGAGCTGCGCAGGGAGGAGATGGCCAGGGCGGCCAAGATCCTCGGTGTGCAGCACCGCTGGCTGGGCTTCATCGACTCCGGGCTCCCGGAGGGCGACCCGCCGCCACCGCTTCCCGAGGACTGCTTCGCCAACGTGCCGCTGGAGGAGCCGGTCCGCGAGCTGGTGCGCGTCATGCGGGAGTTCCGTCCCCACGTCGTGATCACCTACGACGAGAACGGCGGTTACCCGCACCCCGACCACATCCGCTGCCACGAGGTGTCCATGGCGGCCTACGACGCCGTGGCCGACGCCGAGCAGTTCCCCGACGAGGGCGAACCCTGGCAGCCCTTGAAGCTGTACTACTGCCACGGTTTCTCCCGCGCGAAGTTCGAGGCGTTCCACGAGGCGCTGACGTCGCGCGGCCTCGACTCGCCCTACGAGGAGTGGTTGAAGAACTGGGATCCCGACCGGCCCGACGTCATGCAGCGGGTCACCACGCGCGTGCCGTGCGCCGACTACTTCGAGACGGCCGCCGACGCGTTGCGTGCGCACGCGACCCAGATCGACCCGAACAGCCGCTGGTTCGCGGTACCGCTCGACGTGCAGCGCGAGGTGTGGCCCACTGAGGAGTACGAGCTGGTGCGCTCGCTCGTCGACACGACGTTGCCCGAGGACGACCTGTTCGCGGGCGTTCGAGAGAGGGTGACGACATGACACTGCCGGCTTTCGCCGCCGTGCCCGCCATGAACGCCGGGGTCTGGCTCGCGCAGCAGCCGCCCCCCGGAGGCGACGGCGGCGACGGTGGCGGCCAGGGCGAGGACTTCGGCAAGTCCTCGCCGGTGGGCCTGCTGCTGTTGCTGGTGTTCTTCGTGGCGGTCGTGTTCCTGATCCGCTCGATGACCAAGCACCTGAAGCGGGTCCCGGCGAGCTTCGACCACCTCGACGACGCCGACGACGCCGCCGGCGCCGACACCACCGGTGACGGCGCCGACGGTCGTGACGAGGGCGGGCGCGAGAACACGACACCGGATTCGGCCGGCGTGGATGCCGCCTCCGGCGCCGATTCCGGCGGTGGCGGCAAACCCTGACGCCGCGACCGCGTCGAGGGGCGTGGTCGTGCTGCCCGAGGGCTCCTAGCGGCTCAACCGCCGATAGCGGCGAANNGGACAGCGGGAAGAAGACGGCGATCAGCAGCACCGGCCACACCAGGGCGGGGAGCACGGGGTGGGTGGCGACCCACGAGTCGCTCGTCCAGCCCGGGTTTCCGAACAGGTCCCGGGTCGCGGCGACCGTGGCCGAGAGCGGGTTCCACTCGGCGAGCGCACCCAGCCAGCCCGGCATCGTGGCCGGCGAGACGAACGCGTTGGACAGGAAACCCACGGGCCACACCAGGATCTGCAGAGCCATCACCGACTCCGGGCCGCGGGCGACCAGACCGAGGTAGATGCCCACCCACAACATGGCCAGCCGCAACAGCAGCAGGAGTCCGAAGGCGGCCAGCGTCGGGGCGAGTCCCCCGTGGGGTTGCCAGCCGGCGGCCAGGCCCGTGGCTGTCAGCGCGGCCAGGGTGACGACGCTGCTCAGCAGGTCCGCGCTCGCGCGGCCGACGACCACCGCCGACCCCGCCATGGGGAGCGAGCGGAACCGGTCGGTGACACCGCGCGCGAGGTCGGTGTTCACCGCCGTGAACGTGGACTCGATGCCGAACACCATGGTCAGTGCGAGGACGCCGGGAACGAGGAACTCCCAGTAGTCGCCCGGGACCGCCATCGCGCCTCCGAACAGGAGGCCGAACATCAGCAGCACCATCACGGAGAACAGCAGATTGGCCACCAGCATCCCGGGCTGGTTGGTCCAGTGGGCGAGGTCGCGGCGCGTCATCGTCCACGCGTCCACGACGGCCCAGCGCAGCCGCGAGACCGTCGTGGCGGGCGGCTCGGCGGGGCGGGGCGCTGAGGACGGGGAGAGCGCCGAGGACGCCATGGGAACGGTCATGCCACTGCCTCCGTCGTGATCCGGTCGGGGTCGGTGAGTCGGAGGAAGACCTCGTCGAGCGTGGGGCGGCGGACGGTGACGTCCTCGATCGCGAGGCCGGTCTCCTCGACCTCGCGGAGGAACCGCCCGAGCGTGCCGACACGGTCCGCGACGGGCACGCTGAGGCGAGCCCGGTCGGCGTCGGTGTCGACGGCGGCGCCGCAGACCCTCCGCAGCAGCTCCGCCGCGGCGGCCAGGTCGGAGGTGTGTCGCAGCGTCACGTCGAGTCGGTCGCCGCCGAGTCGCCCCTTCAACTCGTCGGGCGTGCCCTGGGCGATGACCTTCCCGCCTGCCACCACCGAGACGGCGTCGGCGAGCTGATCGGCCTCCTCCAGGTACTGGGTCGTGAGGACGACCGTGGTCCCCGAGTCCGCGAGAGCGCGCACCGCGTCCCACATCTCGGCTCGGGCGCGGGGATCGAGGCCCGTGGTCGGCTCGTCGAGAAACAGCACGGACGGCGCGAGGAGCAGTCCGACGGCGAGATCGAGTCGGCGGCGCATCCCGCCGGAGTACTGCTTCACGGGTCTGCCGCCCGCCTCCGTGAGCCGGAAAGCGGCCAGCAGGTCGTCGGCCCTGCGCGCCGCCTGGGCGGAGCCGAGGTGGGAGAGCCTGCCGAACAGCAGCAGGTTCTGCCGTCCCGTGAGGATCTCGTCCACGGCGGCGTTCTGGCCGACCAGCGCGATCCTGCTGCGGACGTGTGCCGCCTGTGTGTTCACGTCGAAGCCCGCGACGCGTGCTGTGCCCGCGTCGGCGCGGACGAGTGTGCTGAGCACGCGCACGGTGGTGGTCTTGCCTGCGCCGTTGGGACCGAGCAGGCCGTGGACGGTGCCGCGTGGCACCACGAGATCCAGGCCGTCGAGCGCGTGGGTGGTGCCGTAACGCTTCCGTAGGCCGGTGGCCTCCACGGCGGGAGCGGTGTGGCTCACGACCCCTCCTTAACTCTCTACGTTGTACGGAGTCTACTTCACTATACATCGTATGGAGATTCGGCGGCCGGGTAACGTGTGCGGAGTGAGCAGCGTGTACGTGGGCAGCGGCGACCCGAAGCGCAGCATGGAACTGCTGTGGGGAGCGGCGGACAAGCCCCGGCGAGGCCCGCGGCCCCGGTTCACCGTGGACGACATCGTGGCCACCGCCATCGAACTGGCCGACACCGAAGGCATCGACGCCCTGACCATGCGGGGCCTCGCCTCGGCGCTCGGCCTCACCGCCATGTCGCTCTACGGGTACGTGCCGGGCAAGGCCGAACTGGTCGACCTCATGGTCGACAGGGTCCACGCCGAGGTGAGCGCCCCCGAGCCGACCGACGACGGCTGGCGCGCCAAGCTGGAGGCCGTGGCCCGCCGCACGTGGGACCTGTACCTGCGCCACCCGTGGTTGCTCCAGGTCTCCACGGTGAGGCCCGTGCTCGGGCCGAACGTCATCGCCAAGTACGACGCCGACCTGGCCGCCGTCGCCGACCTCGGACTGACCGCGGTCGAGATGGACCTCGTGGTCACCCTCGTGGCGAACTACGTCCACGGCGCCGTGCGCGCCGCCGTCGAGCTGCGCCGCGTCGGACCGGACACCGGCAAACCGAATCCCGAGTGGTGGAGCGAGTACGAACCGCTGTTCACCAAGGTCTTCGACAGCGAACGCTACCCGGTGGCCGCCGAGGTGGGCGGCGCGATGGGTCCGGAACACTACGGGCCCGACGCCCCGGAAACGGCGTTCGAGTTCGGTCTCGAACGCCTCCTCGACGGCGTCGCGGTGTTGGTCGAGAACGCCTCCCGCCGGGGCGGACCGGACGCCACTTCACTGTGAGCCGCCCACGCGTGTGACACGCTGGAATCCATGAACCGCCTCGCCACCGCCACCTCGCCCTACCTCCTGCAGCACGCCGACAATCCCGTGGACTGGTGGCCGTGGGGACCCGAAGCGCTCGCCGAGGCGCAGCGACGCGACGTCCCGATCCTGCTGTCCATCGGATACGCCGCGTGCCACTGGTGTCACGTCATGGCGCACGAATCGTTCTCCGACGAGGACGTCGCGGCGCTCATGAACGAGCACTTCGTCAACATCAAGGTCGACCGCGAGGAACGCCCCGACATCGACGCCGTCTACATGACCGCCACCCAGGCCATGACCGGGCAGGGCGGCTGGCCCATGACCTGCTTTCTGACACCGGACGGCAAGCCGTTCCACTGCGGCACGTACTACCCGCCCGTCCCCGCGCACGGCATGCCGTCGTTCCGGCAGCTGCTCGACGCGGTCGCCCAGGCGTGGCGGGAACGTCGCGACGAGCTCGTCGAGGGGGCGGGCCGCATCGTCGACCACATCGTCGAGCAGACCAAGCCGCTCGGCCCGCACCCCGTCACCGCCGAGACCGTCGCGTCCGCGGTGTCGAAACTGCGGACGGAGACCGACCCCGGGCACGGCGGTTTCGGCGGTGCCCCCAAGTTCCCGCCGTCCATGGTGCTCGAGTTCCTGCTGCGCCACTACGAGCGCACGGGTTCGGTGGAAGCACTGTCTATTGTCGACATGACCGCCGAGGGCATGGCCCGGGGCGGGATCTACGACCAGCTCGCCGGCGGGTTCTCCCGGTACTCCGTCGACGCCGGCTGGGTGGTGCCGCACTTCGAGAAGATGTTGTACGACAACGCGTTGCTGCTGCGCTTCTACGCGCACCTCGCGCGGCGCACGGGGTCCGCGCTGGCCCACCGGGTCGCCGGGGAGACGGCGGAGTTCCTCCTGCGCGACCTGCGGACGCCGCAGGGTGCGTTCGCCTCCTCCCTCGACGCCGACACCGAGGGCGTGGAGGGCCTGACCTACGTGTGGACGCCGCAGCAGCTCGTGGACGTGCTCGGGCCCGACGACGGCGCCTGGGCGGCCGCGACGTTCGGCGTGACCGTCGAGGGCACCTTCGAACGAGGCGCGTCCACCCTGCGGCTGCCCCGCGACCCCGACGACCCGTCCCGCTGGATGCGCGTCACCGCGACCTTGCTGGAGGCCCGCAACGCCAGGCCTCAGCCCGCCCGCGACGACAAGGTGATCGCCGCGTGGAACGGACTCGCCATCACGGCGTTGGCGGAGGCGGGCGTCGCGTTGCAGCGTCCCGAGTGGGTCGAGGCCGCCGTCGCCGCGGGCGCCTTCGTGCTCGACGCGCACGTGTCCGACGGGACGGTGCTGCGCAGCTCGCGGGACGGCGTGGTCGGTGAGGCGGCGGGAGTGCTGGAGGACTACGCGTGCCTCGCCGACGGCCTGCTGTCACTGCACCAGGCCACCGGGGAACCCAGGTGGCTCGTCGAGGCGACGGCGCTGCTCGACACGGCGATGCGACGGTTCGGCGTCGAGGGCGCGCCAGGTGCCTTCCACGATACCGCGTCCGACGCGGAGGAGCTCGTGCATCGGCCGAGCGATCCCACCGACAACGCGAGCCCGTCCGGAGCGTCGGCACTGGCGGGTGCGTTGCTCACCGCGTCGGCGTTGGCCGGGCCGGAGCATGCGGGCACGTACCGGGCGGCGTGCGAGGAAGCGGTGAGCCGGGCGGGGGCGCTCATCGCGCAGGTGCCGCGGTTCGCGGGGCACTGGCTGTCGGTGGCGGAGGCGATGCTGGCCGGTCCGGTGCAGGTCGCCGTCGTCGGTGAGGACGCGCAGGCGCGTCACGAGCTGGTGGTGGAGGCCGCCACACGCGTGCACGGCGGCGGCGTGGTGCTCGGCGGCGAGCCGGAGGCCGAGGGCGTGCCGCTGCTGGCCGACCGTCCGCTCGTGGACGGCTCCCCGGCGGCGTACGTGTGCCGGGGCTATGTCTGCGACCGCCCCGTGACGACCCCGGAGGATCTCGCCCACGCCCTCTGACATCGTGTCCGCGCTCCAGGGACGGGTGTTCGCACTTC
>JACYYK010012303.1_pt1 | contig 12318 bp, 11 predicted proteins | sample 8236871 | NCBI WGS metagenome assembly JACYYK01 (sample SAMN14103087, study PRJNA606662) | landfill metagenome | isolation source: landfill solid waste inoculated with endophyte fungus Paravalsa indica | place: India:New Delhi, Okhla landfill site | collected 2017-11-05 | reverse complement strand
CCGATCCTCAGGGCGGGCTTGGACAGGGTCGCGGTCACCTCCCCATTGTCGCTGGTCGGATCGGTGAGCTTGCGGGGGGCCGCCGGTCCGGGCCGTCAGGAGCGTGCCGGTCGTTCCGTTCCGGGTCCCCGACGAGAGAGGAGAACCAGAGTCATCGCGCAAGCCGTGAGCACGAGCCCCACCCCGATGCCGAAGGAGAGGCGGTAGCCGTCGAGCAGTGCGAGGGGCTCCGGCGTGCCCTCGGCCAGCCGTGCGTCGGCGTGTGCCGTCGCCACTACGAGCAGGGTCGACAACCCCAACGCCCCACCGACCTGTTGCGTCGTGTTGAACAGCCCGGACGCCACGCCGGAGTCCCGCGGCGTCGCCTCGGCCATGCCGAGCGACATCAGCGACGGCATGGCGAGGCCGAAGCCCGTGCCCAGCAGCATCAGCGCGGGCAACAGGTGCGGGACGTAACTCGCCTCGGGCGGCAGTGTGGCCAGGAGCGCGAAGCCGACCGCGATGACGGTGAGTCCCACCGGCAGCACGAGACGTTCCCCGAAGCGGGGGTTGAGTCTCGGGGTCACGATCAGCGACAGCACGGCGATGGCCACGGACACCGGAGCCATCGCGAGCCCGGCCTGGCGAGTGTCGAAGGAGAACACCCGCTGCACGGTGAGCATCGTGAGGAACATGAAGCCGAACATGGCCGCCACGAGCAGGAGCAGGACGACGTTGGCGCCCACGAGCCGCCGTGACCGCAGCAGCCGCAGCGGCAGCAGCGGTGCGTCGGTCTTCCTCTGACGGAGTACGAGACCGCCGAGCAGGGCGGCGGCCACGACGCCGAAGGCGCACGCCTCCTCCCAACCGGTCCGTTCCAGCCCCGTGATCGCGTAGATGAGCGTGGCGAGTCCTCCGGTGGCCAGTACCGCCCCCGGAACGTCCAACCGTTGCCGGGTGTGCGGGGCCTCGTCCCCCGGCAGGACCCGCAGAGCGAGGAGGAACGCCAGTACCCCGAGGGGCACGTTGAGGTAGAAGATCCAGTGCCAACTCAGTGCCTCGGTGACGAGACCACCGATCAGGGCGCCGAGGGTGCCGCCCGACGCCTGCACGAAGCTGAACGCTCCGATGGCCCTGGCTCGCTCGCCGGGTTCGGTGAACAGGGTGACGATCATCCCGAGGAGCACAGCCGTCATCGCGGCGCCACCGATTCCCTGGACGAACCGGGCCGCCACGAGCACGACCGGGTTCGGGGCCAGCCCGCACAGGGCCGACGACACGGTGAAACCGGCGAGGCCGACGAGGAACACCCGGCGCCGTCCGACGAGGTCACCGAGTCGCCCCGCGAGTAGCAGCAGACCCGCGAAGGCGACGAGGTAGGCGCCGGTGATCCAGCTCGCGCCCGCCTGAGTGAACCCCAGGTCCGACTGGATCACCGGAAGCGACACGGCGACGATCGTCTCGTCGACGATGGCCATCAGCGCGCCCGCACACAGGACGACCAGCGCCAGCCAGCGAGTCCGGGATGGGAGCGCGATGGTCGATGGTTCCATTTCGACTCCTTGGTGCACGACTTGTAACAGGAGTCATCATGTGTGACCATCGCGGCGGTCGGAAGGAGGCACTTTCATGTCCCGGAGTCACACGAATGTGACCGCCCAGGTCATCGAGGAGGAGGCCTGCCCGCTCGCCGAAGTTCTCGACCACGTCGCGGGAAAGTGGAGCATCGGGGTGCTCGTCGCCGCCGCGCACGGACCGGTGCGGTTCACCGAGCTGGAGCGCGCGGTCGAGGGGATCAGCAGGCGCATGCTGACGCTCACGGTGCGTAGGCTCGAACGCGACGGGTTGCTGCGGCGCACCGTCTACCCGACGGTGCCGCCGAAGGTGGAGTACGAACTCACGGACATGGCGCGCGAGTTGTACGGCACGCTGCGCTCCCTCACCGACTGGGCACAGCGACACCGCGCGGACATCGCGGCGGCCCGAGCGCGCTACGACGCCGCGCAACGGGCCTGACCCGCACTGTCAGGGGTAGGGCCCGCCACGCCTCGGGGACGGCGCAGCGGGCCCGTGATCGGTCAGAACGACACGTCGACGCAGGCCAGGCGTGCGCCCGCGGTTCCGGCCTTCCCCTCGGCGGTGGAGGTACGGTGCTCGTGGATCACCACGGAGGCGGGACGCCGATCACCGAAGGACCAGGCGACCTCGGAACGAGCCTCTCCCGCACCCTGCGCGTCGGTGGTGAAGTCGAGCCAGATCTCGTTCTCGGGGTTGGCGTAGGCGGGGTCGGTGGACGGCTGTTTCGGGTCCCGGACGTGCTGGTAGTGGGGTCCGGCGTCGTCCCCGGTCGCACCGCAGGGGTTGACGTGGACGTGCGCGCCGTACTCGCGATCGGGCACGAGGCCACGCACCTTCAGTTCGGTGACCATGCCTTCTTCCTCGGTCACCGTGGCGACGCCGACCAGGGAGCCCACCGGAACGAGATCGGGGTCGTAGGTGACGGCGTCGCCGAAGCGGTGGTCGCTTTGGAACGTGGTGACCACGGCGGTGATGCCGTACTCCGCGGCGGACGCGGGCAGGGCCACGGTGGTGACGGCCGTGGCGGCCGTGAGCGTCATCAACAGGGCGGCGATTCGGTTGCGCATAAACCGTGCTAACCAGACGGCGGTGGGAGTCGCAACGCGACATCACACGTCGGAGGGTGTTCCACTGCCTGATCTCACAGTCCCCATGGGCGGTTACCGCTCGTAGCCTGGGTTCGTGATGACATCGCCCGAATCGGATCGGACCGACCGCACCTGGCTCGTGGCCATCGCCGCGGCGCTGTGGGGCACCGACGGACTGCTCAGGCTTCCCCTGGCCGAGGACCTTCCCGCCGCGCCCGTGGTGTTCTGGGAACACCTCATCGTGGCCGTACTCCTGTTGCCGTTCCTGCCCTCGGCGCTGCGGGCGCTGGCGCGGTGCGGGCCACGGGAGTGGGTGGCGGTCCTACTGATCGGCGGTGGGGCGTCGGCGTTGGCCACCGCGTTGTTCACCGCGGCCTTCCAAAGCGGCGACCCGGTCACCCCGCTGGTGTTGCAGAAACTCCAACCACTGTTCGCGATGCTGGCCGCCTTCGTCGTCCTGGGGGAGCGGCTGCGGCCCGGTTACCTGCTTTTCGCCGTTCCCGCGTTGGCGGGTGCGTGGCTGCTGGCGTTCGAGGACCCGCTCGACATCCGGGTCTCGGCCCTGCGGACGGCGTTGCTCGCACTCGGTGCCGCGGCGCTGTGGGCGAGTGGCACCGTGCTCGGCAGGTTGGTGTCGACGAAGCTGCAGCCCCGCGAGGTGACCGCGCTGCGGTTCACCGTCGGACTGCCGGTGGCGGCAATCATTGTGGCGGTGCAGGGTGATCCGTTCGCGGTGGGTTGGGACAACGCGGTGGGCCTGGTGTTGCTGGCCGTGGTGCCCGGACTGCTCGCGTTGAGCCTCTACTACGTGGGAATGCAGGCCACCCCGGCGGCGCGGGCGACGCTGGCCGAACTGGCCTTCCCGGCCACCGCGGCGATCATCAGTGTCACCGTGCTCGACTCGACCCTGTCGGCCACGCAGTGGTTCGGCCTGGCCGTGGTGGTGTGTTCGATCACCGCGTTGGGCTGGCACGAACGGTCTCGTTCGGACACGGTGGTGGTTCCCGAGGAACGGGTCAAGGCGGGTACGTGAGCGAGACCGGGGAGCCGAAACACCAGCAGCTCGCGCGTAACGTGGGCGAGCTGCTCGCCGAGCTGCGTGTCGCGCAGGCGGGGGTGCAGATCCTCTTCGGCTTCCTGCTCGCCGTGGCGTTCACGGAGTTGTTCCGCGACGCGAGTGGTTTCGAGAAGGTCCTCTACCTGGTGACGGTGCTCTTCACCGCGACGGCCACCGCGTTGCTCACGGCACCCGCCGCCTGGCACCGGCTGCTCTTCCGGGAGGGGCGGCGCACCGAGATCCTGCGGGCGGGCAACCGGGTGGTCGTGGCGGGGTTGGGCTGCCTCGCGGTGGCCGTCACGCTCACGGTCTCCCTGATCGGCAAGGTGATCTTCGGGACCGTCGTGATGATCGTGCTCTGGGTCGTCGTCGGGGGAGGGTTCACGCTGCTGTGGTTCGTCGTTCCCCACCTGCTCCGGGGCGGGAACCGGCAGTGAGGTCGGGAGCCGAGCGACGGCGCGGGTCCCGGCCGCGCGGGCTTGAGACACCTCGCGATCGCGGGTTCTCGGGCTCGGCGGCCGCCCTCACGCCGCCCGCCGTGTCAGCCCGCGCGGACCGGGACCTCTTCCACTCCGGCCCCGCCGGAGCCGTGGTCGCGCAGAGGGCGAGGGGTAGGCCCGCACGCTAGGTGGGAGGCGCTGCCCTGTGCAGTCTTGAATCGTGAAGCGTTTTCGGTTAACGCCGGAACGCGCCGCCCACGGGAATCACTCGGAAAGCCCAAGCCGAAAGGAGGCCGGTCCTCGTCAGTCCTCGCCGTCGTCCTCGTCGGCCAGGTACGGGTGCGGCGTGGTGTCGCCGGACTCGGCGCGTGGCCTGAACCAACTGGGGAAGGCCAGGTCGGCGGTGAGCTCGGACTCGGGGACCGTGTACAGCAGGTCGAGGTCGAGCCCGGCCAGGGCGCGTTCGTTGAAGGCGGTGTAGACGCCGTCGATCTCGTCGGGGTCCAGGATCTCGGCGAGATCGAGTTCCACCTCGGCGCGCGACTCCGCGATACGCAACGCGAGCGCCTCGGCCACGGACAACGGCCCGCCCCAGCCTTCCCTGGTGAGCCGGTGCCCGAGAATCGAGGTGGTGACGAGGAACTGCTTGGCGAACAGCGCGCTGTACCGGTCCACGTACTGTTGAGGTAACTCGTCCACCGCCCACAGGGCCTCCACCTCGTCGGCGGTGGCGTCCTCGTCCTCCAGCATCTGCACGTCGCCGAACAACTCGTCGATGAGCATCTCGACACCGTGCATCAGCGCCCCGGCCACGTACCTCGCGCGCTCCTCGTCGGCCACGCCGAAGACGTCGAGGCCGAAGGCCTTCAAGTAGGTGCTCGCGCGCAGCAGGCTCGCTCTGCGGTCGACCAGCTCGGCCTCGGACATGGCGGAGGCGATCTCGTCGGTCTCCCCCGAGTCGAGCACGAAGGTGCGCGCGAGACCGGTGTCGTCGAGGTCCGAGGGCAGTCCGTCGGGGAACTCGTCCGGGTCGAGCGACACCGCCAGCGCGCTGGCGAGTTGGTCGTCGGTCGCGGTCACCGCGCAGTGCTTGACCTCCCAGCCCGCGAGCAGGTCGATCTCGTCGATCAGCTGCTCCAGCACGGAGCGGGTGGCGTCCTCGGCGAACACCAGGGCGGGCGCGTCGAGCAGCCAGTTCACCACGGCACCACCGAGATGCGCTTCGATGGAGTGCTCAACCGGAACGATCTCCATGCCGTCCGGGCCCTCGATGCTCGCGAGGTTGTTCAACCGCTCGTCGAGCAGCGAGACGACGCCGACCTGCTGCAACGGGTCGAGGTCCGGCGCCTCGGGTGGGGAGGCGAGTTCGGCCGTGAGTTGGTACTCCACGTTGCGCAGTGTGACACGTCCGGCGGGAACTCAGCCCGACCAGCCCGCGGACCGCGTGCGATTTCGGACCGCGACGTTCGTTTCGAACATGCCCCGGTACGTGCCGTGACCAGCGGTGGGCGGGTCGAGGGAGCGACTTCGCGCCGGAGTCGCCGGGCCCCGGCGCGACGGGCCGGAACGGGCGAGGAGCTTCACGGAGAGCTACCGGTCGATTCACCCTGGTAGTGGTGCCGCGTGCGGTGGGGGACTCATAGCGTCAGGGGCTGGCACGGAACACGTCCCGAGAGGGTGGTGATTGCCATGAGTGGGTGTGGTTGCTGCGGTTCCTGCAGCGGTCCGAACTGCGGCTGCTGCGGAAAGTGCTGAGAAGCTCCTTCGGGAGTTCACCGCGTGCCCCGCGCCGCACAACGGCGTGCGGACCGGGGCACGTGTCTTCGAACGCCGTACCCGCTCGTGCCCGCCGCTTGAGGACGCGGTGAGCTGCGGTGCTCGGTCCAACGACCGCCTCCTGCACTCGCCGCACCCGCTCGACGCTACACTCCAGGGCGGGCCGTTAGCTCAATTGGCAGAGCTGTGGACTTTTAATCCATAGGTTCTGGGTTCGAGTCCCAGGCGGCCCACCAACGAAGTCCGGGTCAGCCCGGATGCCGGACGCCCCGCGGCGACAGCGGCTCACCCTTTACCCAGGGGAACCACTCGGACTTCTCACCGAAGACGTCCTCAAGCGCTGCGCCCGGCGAACCTCGCATCGGCTCCCTTGCCGTGCCGGGTCGAGAGCGTGATCCGGCACGGCAACGGGCTTCCTCGCGTTTTCGATGATTCGAGCGGAAGTCGGTCCGCGGGAAAGGGCCGCGCGAACCGAGTTCCGTTCCGTTACTTCCCGGCTTCGGCCAGGACGCGCTCAACGGCCTCGACGACGACGTCGGGCTGGTCGACGTAGATGTGGTGGCCGCTTTCGCTCGCGGTGGTCAGGTTGCTGTTCTCGGACAGTTCGAGCCACTTGCGCTGTCCCTCGCCCCACGCCTTCTCCAGCAGCTCGCCGTACTCGGGGAGCTCGGCGAGGTAGGGCTGCCCGTGCTCGATCACTTCCACCGGCATGTCCCCGGCGGACCCCACCTTCGCCCCTTCGAGGGAGAGCATCTCCGGGTTCTCACCGCTGTACATCGCGATGGTCTGGGCACGCAGCTCGGCCGCCGGACCGCTGGCCGACTCCGGGATGGCCTCCTTGGTGTCGTCGAGAGTGGACGGAGGCGTGGCGTCCATGAGGACGAGTCCCACGACCCGGTCGGTGTGGGCGGGAGCGTACTGAGCGGCGAGCAGGCCCCCCAGGGAGTGCCCGGCCAGCACGACCGGACGGTCTTCGGCGACATTGTCCAGCACCCCGGTGAGGAGCTTGTCGACGCTGTCGAGGGTCTGCACGTCCTCCGGCTGGTCGCTCTCACCCTGGCCGAGCCGGTCGTAGGAGCAGACCTTGGTCTTCTCGCTCAGGGTCTGCTGCAGATCGGCCATCTTGCTCACGTCGTCGCCGAGGCCGGGCAGCAGAACGACCACCGGCTGGTCCTCGGCGGCCTCACCCGAGCAGGAGACGTTCACCGAGTGCCCCTCGACGGTGATCTTCTCCGCCCCGGAGGACGCTTCTTTGCCGGCTTCGGCGTTCGCCGAGGACTTCGGTGCCTCCGCCTCCGACTCCGACCCCTCGTCGCACCCGGCCAGTGCGGCCCCGGTCACGGCGCAGAGCATCGCGGCGACGGCGGTCGACTTGACATTTCGAAACATGAGTACCCCATCAATGGTCATGCGGCAACGCGCGGAGACCGAGCCATTCGTCCAGCGGCCGACAGGTCGTTCCGCTCATATGAGCAAATTGCTGAAACGCTTGGCCAAATTTTCGTCGATGCACGGTTCTCGGCAATCTCGGATATGTGTCTCCGGGGTATGGAGGATACACGGAGGTGATCTTGCTAATACCGGAGTGCCCGCGGAGGCGGGGTGCATTCTTGGCGGTGCCGTAGCTCTGCTAGCACGGGAAGCGGCATCCGTCGCGGTGCCGCTCGGATCGAGTCGATCGGTTCGATCCGGACGATCACCCTTGGGTCAGCAAGCGCACAATTCTGTCCACAGCGGAATGTGGATCTTCGTGTTCCCAGACTCGTAACACCGTCCAGCCCAGCTTCTTCAGGCGTTCGTCGGTGTCCCGGTCGCGACGACGATTCTCCTCGATCTTGTCGAGCCACCACTTCCGGTTGGCCTTCGGGGTGGATTTGTGCTCCGTGCAGCCGTGCCAGAAGCAACCGTCGACGAAGACGGCGACTTTCTTCCCCGGAAAGGCTATGTCCACCTCGCGACGTAGGCCGGGAAGAGCCCGGTAGTGCTTCCGGTACCGGTGTCCGTTCCGCCAGAGCAACCTGCGGATGCGAAGCTCGGTCGTCGTGTCCCGTTCTCGCTGCGACCGCATGCGAGCCGTCACGGAGGGCGAGGAGGCAGCGGGGTTTCTCCCGGCGGCACCCATGTCATCACCGAGCCTCGTGTCCGTGGGCCGAGCGAACGTCGTGACCGTTTTCGGTCGGGCGGGTCAGCTTCGCCGGATTGTACGCGCCGGGAAAGCTGGTTTCCTCGTCGCGGCGAGCTAGCTGCGCAGTATGTCGCCGACCGACAGGTGGGTGTTGGGCAGGATGGTTTCCTCGATGTCGGGTTTCCTTCCGCTGAGAACCCATTCACAGACACTGGCGAGTTGGCGGGAAATCAACGGGGGAACCGCGTCGCCGATATGGCGGTAGCGGTTGTTGACGCTGCCCTCGAAGACGTAGTCGGCGGGGAATCCCTGAAGGATGGCCATCTCGCGTACGGTGCAGAGTCGGTCCTGTTCGGGATGGGCGTACCGGCCGTTGCCGACATGGCTGCATTCCCGCTTGATGGTGACGGAAGGGCGATCCCACCACAGGCGTCCGTACACGTCGGGAAAGCTGCCGAACTTCCCCGCCTCCTCCAGGCGACGCATCACCGGTGTCATGAATCGACGCGTTCTTTTCGAGCGGGTCAGATCGCGCCAAGAGCCGCCGTCGCGCGGAATCGCCTTGAGTCTTTTCAGCGAGGTGCTCTTCCGGAAGGTGGGGGACACGTGCATGGGGTCGTCGGGGTGTGTCTGCCCCGCCTTGACCGGCGGTAGCTCCCAGATGGCGCGGCGCACGTGGGTGGCCTTCTCGTCGATCCGAAAGCCCTCCCACAACTCTTCCAGGGTGCGCACGCGAAGCGGCTTACGCGCGGCGACGACCAACGCGCGTTCCCGTGTCTGGGGTAGTCCGAACTCGTTGAGGAAGTGGGTTCGAGCTCGGACCTCGTAACCCTGTTCCTCGATTCGTTCCTTGAGGGAGCGGAAGTGATGGGCGAAGCGGCCCATGAGCAATTCCCTGGCGTTCTCCATGACGACTATCGACGGCCGGAGTGATTTCACGTACTCGGCTACGTGGCTCACCAAGCTGTTCCGGGGGTCGTCGCGGAGGTGATTGGTGGCGTTGGTGCGGGAGAATCCCGTACAAGGGGGACACGCGATCAGTACGGTCGGCGGTTCCGCCAGTCGCAGTATTTCCTTGAGTTCGTCCCCGCTCGACCTGCCCAGATCGATTTCGAGCGGGGAGATGCCGATGTTGGTGCGATAGGTGTCGTTGCAGCCGAGTTTTCCGGGAGGGCTGCTGGGTTTTCCCAGTTGCGCGTCCGCGGCGGCGACAACGGCGAAATCCGGATGTGCGTGAAAACCGGCGCTGGCTCCGCCAGCACCGGAGAACAAGTCCACCACGGTCCAACGTGCGACCCTACCCGGCATGCGGAGGGAGCCTAGTCGACCGGTGCGGCAACTTTCGTGAGACAGGCGGGAGGCGAGAGCCGGTCAACCGGTGGCTCGAACACCGCTACGCTTCGTGTTCGGGTCGCGACGGACCACCGCGAGGTGCGGTCGAACTCGCTGCCGTGCCGACCGGCCGCGCCCGGCGAATTTCGATATCCACAATGAACTGGCAGGCGGCTACGTTCCGAAGTCGGTCGATCCTTTTAGGACTAATTGGGAGTCGCCCTCGAAGTGGGTGCTACGTCGCCGGTTTCGGGTCCGTGCGCGGCAACACGGTGAGGGCGACGAACGCGGCCCCGAGCAGCAGCACGGCACAGATCGTCATGCCCAGTGCGTAGCCTCCGGCGAGTGCCTCGGCCGTGGTGCTTCCTCCGGTGTGGTCGTGGGCGGTGGTGCCGAGGGCGGCGAGGCCGAGCGACGCGCCGATCTGCCTGGTGCTGCTGAGCAGACCCGACGCGGTACCGGCTTCGTGGGGTGCGACGCCCACGGTGGCCGTGGAGACGACCGGTCCGAGGCAGAGCCCGAATCCGACGCTGGTGACGAGCGACGCGCCCAGGACGTCGGCGAGGAACGAGCCGTCGGCGCTCAGCGTCCCGAACCACGCGAATCCCGCCGCGGTCACCACACCGCCGATGACCAGAAGGGTTCGGCGGGGCACCCGGAGTCCGAGTTTGACGGCGAGGACGGAGCCCACGATCACCCCGATCGCGAACGGCAGGCACTGGACACCGGCCAGTGCCGGGCCGCTGCCGAGCACTCGTTGGAGGTAGAGGGACACGAAGTAGAAGGCCGAGGCCATGGCGGCGCCGAGCAGCAGGTTGTAGGCGTTGGCGCCGGCCACCGACCGGTTGGTGAACAACCCGAGCCGGATCAGCGGGTCGCGGGAGGTGGTGCGCTCGACGTGAAGGAACGCGGCCAGCAGGACGACGGCGATGAGCAGGGTCGCCAACGTGGTCGTCGACGTCCACGAATACCGCTCGGTCCGGACGATGCCGAACACGAGCAGGGTCATCCCCGCGGTGGCGAGCACGGCCCCCGGCACATCCGGGCGGCCACGGCGGGCGGCGGGCCGGTCGACGGAGACTCCGCGCCAGGTCAGTGCCAATGCGCAGCCCGCCATCGGAACGTTGACGAACATGACCCACTGCCAACCGGCGTACTCGGTGAGCAGGCCGCCGATCAGAACCCCGAGGGCGCCTCCCGCGGCGTTCATCGCGCTCCAGATCCCGAAGGCCTTGACGCGAGGGGCGCCCGACGGGAAGGTCGCGGTCAGTAGCGCGAGCGCGGCAGGCGCCAGTGCGGCGGCGCCCACGCCCTGAACCGCGCGCGCGGCGATCAGGTGGCCCGGTTCCGTGGCGAAACCGCCGGCGAGCGAGGCGAGGGCGAACACGGTGAGCCCCAATGTCAGGACGCGTTTGTGGCCGTACCGGTCGGCGATCTTCCCGCCCAGGAGGAGCAGCCCTCCGAAGGTGAGGGCGTAGGCGTGGACGACCCAGGTGAGGCCCACGCCGTCGAACCCGAGACCTTCGGCGATCCGGGGAAGTCCGACGTTCACGATCGTGAGGTCCACGGACACGAGGAACTGAACGACCGCTACCGAGGCAAGGGTGAGTCCGGAACGAGTGTTTCCGGCCAGACGGGGGCCGTCGGGCGCCGATTCCGTGTTCGTCATCGCGGCCCGGCCTCCCCGCGCCGTCCCCCAGCATAATTTTCGAACATGTTCCGAAATGTAGCACCGAAGCGGAGTGCTGTCGAACACACAACGGCGAGTGCCGGGTGGCTGAGCGGGAGGGGCATGATGGGGCGGTGGTCCGACGCAACGAATCGCGAAGTCGTGCGGGCAGGCCGCCGGTGACCTCCCGCGCGCAGATCCTCGCGGCGGCCCGTCGGCTCATCGACCGCGACGGCTGGGAGAAACTGACAGTTCGGCAACTGGCCGCCGAGCTCGGCGTCGGAACGACGACCCTGTATCACCACGTGCGGAGCAAACAGGACCTGCTGCTCCTGTTGATCCGCGAGTACGCCGACCGGGTACCGCTACCCGACCTGCCGAGCGATCCTCGGGAACGCATCGTCGTGGCCACGGCCGCCATCCACGACGCGCTCGCGGCCTGGCCGTGGGCCGCGGAGATCCTCACCGCGGACGGCTTCGTCGTCCGGGTCGGCGACTCGGCCCTCCGGCTGGTCGAGGCCATCGTGGAGGGCGCCGTCGCCGGCGGTTGCACTCCCGCGCAGGCCGTGTACGTCTTCCGCAGCCTGTGGTACTACACGGTCGGCGAGATCCTGGTCCGGGCGCGTTCCGCGGGGCGACCTCCGGAGGACGTGCGCCCCGTCGACCGCGACGATTTCTTCGCCGATCTCAGCACGACCCGGTTTCCGCACCTGACCTCTCTCGGTGGGGAATGGGTCACCCTCTCGGCGCGGGACACCTACCTGCAAGGGCTTCGGGCCTTCGTCGACGGGCTGCTCGCGCGAGCCACGTCGACCACACCGTAGTACGCGGCCGCCACGGCACCTCGTCCGCGAACAGTCGCCCGCCGGGTTCGACTCGCCCACGGCGAAGGCCACCTCCCACGGACGGGGAGGTGGCCTTCAGCGAGTTCGGGCCTAGGCGTTCGAGGCCGCCATCGCGGGTTTGGGCAGTTTGCTCATCACGTGGCGCACGAGTCGGATCAGCACGAGCTTGCTGGACTCCCGCTGGCGCGCGTCGCAGAACATCAGCGGCACGTTCGGCGAGATCGCCAAGGCGCCGCGGATCTCCTCCTCGGTGTAGTCGTCCGCGTCGGCGAAGCGGTTCACCGCCACGATGAACGGGATCTGCCGGTGTTCGAAGAAGTCGATGGCCGAGAAGCTGCTGTCGAGCCTGCGGGTGTCCACCAACACGACGGTGCCGATCGCTCCCCGCGCGAGCTCGTCCCACATGTACCAGAAGCGTTCCTGGCCCGG
>JACYYK010000623.1_pt2 | contig 12337 bp, 13 predicted proteins | sample 8236871 | NCBI WGS metagenome assembly JACYYK01 (sample SAMN14103087, study PRJNA606662) | landfill metagenome | isolation source: landfill solid waste inoculated with endophyte fungus Paravalsa indica | place: India:New Delhi, Okhla landfill site | collected 2017-11-05 | reverse complement strand
CAGGTCGGCCTGGCCGTCCTCGGCGATGCGGTCGGCAAGCGTCGCGACCATGCGGTCGGCGAGTGCCTCCACCGCCGGACGCAACCGCTCGACGTGCCCGCGGGCGAAGGCCGACGACACCAGCCTGCGCAGCCGGGTGTGCGCGGGCGGTTCGTTCTCCAGCAGCGAGTTGCGGTGCAGCATGTTGAACGACGCGAACTGCTCCACCGGGGTCGCGTCCTGCCACAGGCGGCCGAGCCTGCGGTCACGCAGCACGGCGGAGGCCGAGGCGTGGGACACGGCGACGAACAGACCGAGGCCGTCGTGCCGGTGCACGGGCCCGCGCGAGCGGAGCTCGGCGAACACGGGATAGGGGTCGGCGAGGAAACGCGGATCACGCGGGTCGAACACGTCGCAGAGCGTAGATCGCCCGGTCGCGGGAGTCGAGGGTCAGACCGCGCGGGGGCTCGGCCACTCCGGGGCGAGCATCGAGAAGAGCACCGAGTCGCGCCAGCCCCCGCTGACGCGGACGTGGTCGCGCAACACGCCCTCGCGCGTGAACCCGAGGCGTTTCACGAGCGCGAGCCCCGGTCGGTTGTCGGGGCCGACGGCGGCCGTCACCCGGTGCAACCGCAGCGGCCCGTACGCGAAGTCCAGCAGGGTCCGGACGGCGTCCCCGGCGTATCCGCGGCCCTGGTGAGCGTGGGCGATGGCGTAGACGAGACGACCGGAGTGCTCGTTGGTGCGTTGCAGCCTGGTGAATCCGATGGCCTTGTCCACATCGGCGGCGTTCTCCGGCTGAAGCGGAGTGATCGCGAGGTAGTACTCGCTGCGCGGGCGCTGCTGGGCCCGCTCGACGATGGTGCGGAGCAGTTCCTGCGCCTGTTCCTCGTTGCGGGTGTTGAACGACAGGAAGTGGGTGACGCGGTCGTCCCCGACCACTCCGCGCACCCCGTCGAGGTCGGCGAGAGTGAACTCGCGCAGGCGGACCCTGTGGCCGCTCAGTGCGACCGGTCCTTCGTCGTGCCGAGTCGTCACGTCATCCAGGCTAGCCTCGAAAGCATGATCTCGGAACATCTCGTCGTGTCGACGACGACGGATTCGGAATCGGCCGCGCGTGACCTCGCCGCGGGGGCCGTCGAGGCGCGGCTGGGCGCGTGTGCCCAGATCGTCGGACCGATCACCAGCGTGTACCGCTGGGAAGGGCGGGTCAACACCGACGCGGAGTGGCGCATCGAGGTCAAGACGGCCGCCGACCGGGTCGACGAGCTGGTGGACCACCTGAAACGCCACCACAGCTACGACGTCCCGGAGGTCGTGGTGACCCCGATCGTCGGAGGCAGCGAGGACTACCTGTCGTGGGTGGTGGACGAGACCCGCAAGGCCTGAGAATGCGGCGCGGGCGTCACTCGCGCGGGGCGGCCCCGTCACGCCTAGTCTGGATTCGGGTCGAGTAGCGTCGAGCCAACCGAAACACGCAGGAGGGCGGCAACCGTGGGCAAGGGCGCACGCAGGAAGGGACCGGGCAAGGGACCGAAGACCGGGAAGCGGAAGGTCCGCGACGTCTTCGTGGCGCGGCCGTTCGAGGGGCTCGCGGCGGAGCCGGAGCTCATCGCGCTGCGCGAGTTCGTCCCCTCCGCCACGGCGCCGCTGCCCCTGAAGGACGCCGGCGACCGCACGGTCACCCTGGCGTCCGTCCTGCCGGTGGCGGCGGCGGCGATGGTGCGCGGCGAGACCGGCGAGATCCTGCTCGGCATGCAGGTGCAGACGCGGTCGTCCGACGTCAGCCGCGATCTTGGACGCGCGCTGCGCTGGGCGTTGGACGCCGAACCGGGCCAGGTGCTCTCGGTGCCGGACACCACGAGCGAACCCCAGCCGGGCGAACGCCTGCAGGACCTGCTCGACCCCGACGCCGAGCTGGAGGTCGAGCTGCACTCCGACTTCGGCTGGTGGCTGCAGGACGACGCGCAGGCCACCGGTGAGGTCGCGATGTCGCTGGAGCGCGCCAACGCGGCGATCATGCCCACCGAGCGGGTGCGCCAGGGCGCGTACTGGACGTTGACGGGGGAGAAGGCCCACCTGCGGTGGGTGTGGCCCGCCGACGAGAACAAGCTGCTCCAGGCCCTGGCCCGGCTGTCGGCCGCGGGCGAGTTGTCGCTCGGCGAGGGCTCGCGCTACGCGGGTTCCTTCCGCGCTCACGGTCTGCTCGTGCCGGTGTGGGACCTCGATGCCGAGGCACACGCCCGGGAGTGGAGCGAGCCGGCCGAGCAACTCGGGGCGCGGCTCGACGCGGCGCTCAAGTCGTTGGACGACGAGCCGTTGAACGCCGCCGAGCGCCGGGCTCGCGACGGGCTGATCGGCCGCCAGCTCACGCTGCGCTGAGCCCGTCCGATGCTGCTGCACTTCTGCCCCGCCGCCGACTGGGAGGCCGTGCCCGACGGCGGTGAGTACCGCACCGCATCGCTCGACGAGGCGGGGTTCGTGCACTGCTCCGAGTACGGCACGGTGCACCTGCCCGCCAACGCCCTGGCGGAAGGTCGGACCGACCTCGTGCTGCTCCGGATCGATCCCGGCCGGCTCGACGTTCCCGTGCGGTGGGAGCCCGGGGACCCGGCCGACCCGGCCGGTGTGTGGTTCCCCCACGTGTACGGCGCCATCCCGTCGACGGCCGTGATCTCGGCGGAGCCCTACCTGCCCGGCCCCGACGGGCGGTTCGCACCACCTCGTCCCACTTTCGGAGGGTGACGCCCACAGGTCCAGGCAACCTCTCGACTCCCTCACGCGTGACCACGTCAGCCTCGACTTCGGAAGGCGCAGACGAGTCCGCGTGAGGGAGGGATTACGGTGACTGCGTTCATATCCGCTGTGCCCACCACTCCCCACGACGGTCGGTTGACGGGCATCGCCGGCCATAGGAAGGACATGGCCGTGTCTGGCGACCTCACGGACTTCTCCGAGTTCGTCGAGGACAGCCTGCCCGGATTGTTGCGCTACGGGCACGCGCTGACGGGAAACCCGCACGACGCGGCCGACCTCGTGCAGTCGGTGCTGGAGAAGATCGGATCTCGCTGGAGTTCGGTCCTGCGCAAGGCGGGCGACCCGCTGGCCTACATCCGCAGGTCGATGACCAACGCCCACATCAGCCGGTGGCGGCGGTTGCGCCGGGAGAGCCTCGTGGCCGAGGTTCCCGACTCCGGGTCGATCGTGCACGCGGACCCGTTCGAGCACGAACCGCTCTGGTCGGCACTGCGCGAGCTGCCTCCGCGCCAGCGAGCCGTGATCGTGCTGCGCTACTACGAGAACCTCAGCGAGGCCGAGATCGCCGCGTCGCTGGGGATCAGTCAGGGCACCGTGAAGAGCCAGGCGAGCAAGGCCTTGAACTCGCTTCGGAGCAAGCTGCGCCACGCCGAGGGCAGCGAAGGGAGGGACGTGCTGTGAGCACTTCCGGTCCGAACGGCACGGGCGACGACCTCGACGCACGGTTGCAGGCACTGTTCGCCGACCCCCGACTCGACGTCGTCCCCACTCCCCGCGTGGGCGAGCGGATCGTGGCGGGTGCGCGGCGGCGGCGCAGCCGCAGGGTCGCGCTCACCGGGAGCGGCACGACGCTCGCCGTGGTGGCCGCCGCGGTGGCCATCGTGGCGTCGGGCTCGCACTCGGACGAGAAGTCGAACCAGATGACCGTCGCGGCCTCACTGCCCCAGGCGCCGCCCGTCGACGGCTCGACGCTCGGGACGCTGCAGGACAACGAACACGCCGATCCCTCGGCGCTCCCCGAATCGCACCAGACCGGTACGCCGTCGTCGCCGTCGGGCGGTGGCGCCAGTTCGGAGCCGGGGGGATCGCCCCAGCCGAGCACGCCCGTCGAGAGCGGCAGGATCCTGATCGCCGATGCGGTGCTCGCCACGGACGGGTACCGGGAACTGAAGCTCGGTATGTCCTACAGCGACGCCCTGGCGACGAACCTGCTCGTCGTTTCCGGCGAGAGCCCGCCGCAGGTGTGCGCCGACTACGCGCTCGCGGAGGGCGACTCCTCGGTGCGTGCGGTGACGATCTCGCGCGAGTACGGCGTCGTCGGCTTCACCGCCGGCAACGCGGTGACCCCCGAGGGCGCGGGCGTCGGAACACCGGTCGACGAGCTGGAGAACCTCTACCCGGAGGGTCGTGCGGTCGACGGCGCCTACGTCGTGGACACCGGAACCGGTGTGTACGAGTTCACCGCCGCGGACGGCGTGGTCGACGCACTGGAGTTGAGGGCCTCCAGCTCCGACTGCTGAGCCGGCTCACTGCTGCCGGGAAACCGGTGGCCGCCGCGCGCACCCGAGCGTTAGGCTTTCGTGCCGTGGGAACTTTGTGCAGCGCGCCGATGACGGCGCTGAACTTCTGGATTCGTGACCGCCGCGCCTGACGGCGCGTTCTTCGCTGGTCACCGCTTTTCCGCGCGCCGTCGCCCGGGCTGTCCACGCACCCCGGACGCGCGTCGTTTCCTCGTACCCGACCCACGCCGGGGTGCTCCCTGTCTCTTGCCTTGGAGCGCTCACATGTCACACCGTTCCCGCCACGGCGGACGTCACGAACTCGGACAGAACTTCCTCGTCCACCGACCGACCATCGACCGCATCGTCACGCTCGTCGCCTCGACGGCCGGACCGATCCTCGAGATCGGCGCCGGCGACGGTGCTCTCACCCGGCCCCTCACCGGGCTCGGACGCAGTGTCACCGCGATCGAGATCGACGAGCACCGCGTCCGCATGCTGCGCCGACGGGTTCCCCGCGCCACGGTGGTGCAGGGGGACGCGGTCACCGAGCTCACCGCACTCACGCGGTCGTTGGATCGCCCCGTCGTGGTCGGAAACCTGCCCTACCACCTCACCACCCCGATCCTGCGCCGCCTTCTCACCGAGCGGCGGTGGCAGCACGCCGTCCTGCTCACCCAGTGGGAGGTCGCGCGCAAGCGCGCCGGAGTCGGAGGAAGCACGATGCTCACCGCGCAGACCACGCCGTGGTTCGTCTTCGAGCTGCACGGCCGCGTGCCCGCCCACGGCTTCCGGCCGGTACCGAGCGTCGACGGTGGCCTGCTCTCGATCACCAGACGCGGCTCGCCCCTCGTCGATCCGGCGCACCGGCGTCGTTACGAGGCGTTCGTCCGGGCCCTGTTCACAGGGCGTGGGCGGGGGCTGGAGTCGATCGTGGCGACGTGGACGGGATGGAGCAGGTCCACGGCGCGACGCGCGCTCGACCGGGCGCGGATCAGGTCGGGCAGCCTGCCTCGCGACCTCGACCCACACCAGTGGGCGCAACTGTGGGAGGTGGTCGGGACGAGGCCGGACAAGGTCGCCGAGCCGGGCCGCTCACGCATCCGCGTCGATGGCGGGACCACCGTCGAAAGGCGGCGACGCTGCCGACCGAATGATCAATAGAGATCCGACGGATACGTCTCGGCGATGCTCTTCGGGGCACCGCCGAGACGTTCCCGTGTCACAGTTTTCCGCCCGCGACGGGAGGCATGGTCGAATCGGCCTCCTCGCCGACGGGCTCGCGGAAGAGGAACTGCTCCACGTCGAAAACATTGCCCTTCGCCATGTCGATCACGTTGAGCAGTCGCTTCATCGAGGCGATCTCCTCGACCTGTTCCTTGAGGAACCACTGGACGAACTCCGAGCCCGTGAAGTCGTCCTCGTCGCGGGCCACCTTCGCGAGCTGCACGAAATCGGCCTGGACCTCCTGCTCCTGAGCGAGCGCGAGCGCGACCGGCTCCCGGATGTCGGCGAAGTCGTTGCGAACCTGCGGTACGTCGGGAATCTCGACGTGGTGATCGGTGTCGAGAAGGTACTGCACCAACGCCATCGCGTGGTTACGCTCCTCCAGCGCCTGCCGATAGAAGTGGCCGGCCAGCTGCGGCAGGTCCTTGCCGTCGTACCAGACCGCCACCGCCACGTACTGTTGCGAAGCGTGGAATTCGTTGCGAATCTGCGCTTGGAGCAGTTCGTAGAACTTCGACCGGGGATTCTTCTTCATGCTGCCCATGGATCAACCATACGCATGAAAGCCGTTCTCGATCCACTTGTCGTCGGTGATCTCAGTCCCAAGTGGGTACAATTTTATTAGCCTAGGTTTCGCTCAATAAATGAAGGCTTGGCTAAACATGAAAAGCCTTACCTAACCTGCCTCGCCTTCGGTGGAAACGGCGTCGCGCACGATGGGGCAGGACATGCACCGCGGACCACCGCGACCCGACCCCAGTTCGGAGCCCGCGATGCGCACGACCTCGATGCCCGCCGCCTCCAGGCGTTCGTTGGTTTCGAGGTTGCGTTCGTAGGCGATCACGACCCCCGGCGCGAGGGCCAGTGTGTTGTTGCCGTCGTCCCACTGTTCGCGCTCGGCCGTCACCGGGTCGAGCCCCGTGTCGATGACGCGCAGGCGGTCGATACCCATTGCGTCCGCCGCCGCCTCCAGGAACGGTGCGGGTCCGCCCACGCGCACGCCCTTCTCGTCGTCCGGCGTCAGCGTGTAGGCGATGAGGGAGTCCTGCGCCAGCGGGTACATCACCACCGCGTCCGGGGCGACCATCGTGCACACGGTGTCGAGGTGCATCGTGGCGCGGTCCTGGGCGATCGGCACGGCCAGCACGGTGTGCGCGAGGTCGTCGGCGAACACCGACCTCGCCAACGACTCCGCGCCGGCGGGGGTGGTGCGCTCGCCCACTCCGACGGCCAGCACGCCCGGGGCCAGCTGCAACACGTCGCCGCCCTCGATGGGGGCCGAGTGTGCCCCGTACGCGCGGACGGCGCCACGGAAGCGCGGGTGGTAGGCGTAGACGAGGTCGACCAGGGCGGTCTCGCGCTTGCGGGCGGGCATCGCGAGTGACGAGATCGCGACCCGGTCGCCGATCCACACCGACGAGTCGCGCGTGAAGAGCAGGTTCGGCAGCGGGTCCACCGCGAAGTCGTGCGGGTGGTGCATCTTCCGCACGAGCGAGCCGCCCTCCGAGGCGGGGAGTTCCTCGAACGTCATGCCCGACATGAGGACTTCCGTGAGCGTCTCGGGAGAGGCGGTCGACAGGTGTGAGCGCAGCACGTCGGCAAGCTCGGCGCCCAGCCTTCGGGAATCGACGGCCGCGTGGACCCCGGCCGCGTGCGCCCTCGGATCCTCCAGCGCGGAACGCAGGACCTCGACGAGGAGCAGGACCTCGACACCGCGGTCGCGCAGCACGCCGGTGAAGGCGTCGTGCTCCTCCTGGGCCCGGTCGACCCACGGGATGGAGTCGAACAGCAACTGGTCGTTGTTGCGGGGTGTGAGCCGCCGCAGCTCGTTGCCGGGACGGTGCACCAAGACCGTCCGCAGCGGTCCGACCTCGTTGTCGACGCGCGCGACGGAGCGTCCGGAAAGGCTGCTGGGGCTGGGAATCGTCGATTCGGTCACAGGCGCGAGACTAATGACCTCGGGCCCTCTGCGCGGGACACGAAACGACGCGGCGCGGCGTGGTAGCGCCTTCGCGCCGGGACCCCGTTCCTCCGCAATGAAGTGGGTGTCCCGGGTGCGGTTCGTTGCGTCACCCGGCAGCCGGCCTCCTCAGCGGGCGCTGTGTGTCGGCCTCGGCGATCCCGCGGTGACGGTGGAGACCGGCAGGCGGGGCTGCCGGTGCTCGACGTTCGGTATCGTCGTGAAGATCCAGTTCTGGACGCCGCCCCCCATGATGTCGGCGTACCGCTCGGCCGCGTCGCGGTTGGCGAAGCGAATCTGCTGGTCGTTCACTCGGTGAGTGATCTTGCAAGCCATGGTCCCCTCCTGACCGTGCTGTGCCGTGTCGTGCCCGTGTCGTCCCCGACGGCATCCATTAGAACATGTGTTCGAACGTCGGGCAACGTCAGGGCAGCCAGTCCACGTGGTCGCGCAGGGCGGCGTACCCGACGAAGGCGACCACGTCGAGCAGCAGGTGAGCCACGATCAGTGGCCACAGCCGGTTGGTGCGCTGCCAGACGCGGCCGAAGACGAGCCCCATCACGACGTTGCCGACGAACCCGCCGAGGCCCTGGTACAGGTGGTACGAGCCCCGCAGCAGCGCCGACACCACGAGCGCGGTGTTCTCCGAGAGGTCCAGCTGCCGCAGCCGCGTGAGCAGGTAGCCGACGACGAGCACCTCCTCGGCGAACGAGTTGCCGAACGCCGAGAGCGTCAGCACGACGGGTCTCCACCAGGCCTCGTCCAGCGTGGAGGGCTGCACGGCGAGGTTGAACCCGAGCTTCCAGGCGACGAAGTAGAACGCCAGCCCGGGTAGGCCGATCGCGGCGGCCAGTGCCACGGCCCAGGCCGTGTCCCTGCCCGGCCTCGTGCGGTCGAGACCGATGCGGGACAGGTGGATACCGGCCCGCCACAACAGGTAGAGGCCGAGCGCTCCCCAGCCGACGAGTTGCACGACGCCGAGCAGCTGCTTCAGTAGGTCGATCAGCCCGAGTGCCGCTCGTGAGGCGTTGATGGCGACCTGCTGCTGCGCCAACGGTTCCGGGCGGAGCAGCGCGTCCAGCAGCGACAACCCACTGCGCACACCCGACAGTCCGAGGGTGATCGAGAAGACGAGCACGAGCTCCACGACGAGCGCACGCCGCTCGCGCGGGTCGGTGACGCGGTGCGGGAACTCCGGAGGGCGTGGACTGATCCAGTCGCGTGCTCGAGTGGCCACTGTGGCACGTTACATGAAGTTGAATCTGCGCAGGTCAGAGGCTGCTTACCAAGATTGTTACCGGTCTTGTAGACCCGAATGGGTGTAGTTCGGCTTCTTGGGCCACTAGGGTCCTACGGTCCGAATTTTCCGAAGAAGGAGGCAAGCCTCGTGACGGCGACGTCCGATACTGAGGCCCAAGCGCTCTCCGGTCAGCGGCGACCGTGGTACGCGTCAGTGGCACCGCGGGTCTTCTGGCCGTCGGCGGTCATCATCTTGGCTTTCGTGATCGCCAGCGTCGTCGCGCCCGACGCGATGAACGAGGCGCTCGCCACGATCCAGGAAAAGGTCATCGGAACGTTCAGCTGGTACTACATGCTGCTCGTTTCGCTGTTCGTCATCTTCTCCCTGTGGATCGGGCTCAGTCACTACGGTGACATCAAACTCGGTCCCGATGAGGACGAGCCCGAGTTCGGGCTGAAGTCGTGGTTCGCGATGCTGTTCGCGGCCGGCATGGGTATCGGCCTGGTGTTCTGGGGCGTGGCCGAACCGCTCAACCACTACGCGGGCATCCCCAACCGGGCCACCGGGATCACGCAGGACGAGGAGGGCGCGCAAGGCGCGCTCGTCCAGACGTTCCTGCACTGGGGGCTGCACCCGTGGGCGATCTACGTGGTGGTGGGCGTCGCGATCGCGTACGTCATCCACCGCAAGAAGCGTCCGGTGTCGATCCGTTACGCGCTGGAGCCGCTGATCGGCAAGCGCGTCCACGGCTGGCTCGGTGACGTCATCGACATCGCCGCCGTCGTCGGCACGCTGTTCGGCATCGCGACCTCGCTGGGCTTCGGCGTCATCCAGATCGGTGCCGGACTCGACTTCCTCGACGTGGTCTCCGAGCCGAGCGACCTCATGTACGTGGTGCTCATCGGTGCGATCACGGGCCTTGCGCTCTTCTCCGTGGTCACCGGTGTCAAGCGCGGCATCAAGTGGCTGTCCAACATCAACATGGTGCTGGCCGCCCTCCTGATGCTCGCCGTCCTGGCGCTCGGACCGACGCTGTTCATCTTCAAGGATCTGGTGCAGTCGATCGGTGACTACTTCCAGAACCTGCTGCGGATGAGCTTCAACACCACCGCCTACGAAGGCGCCGACGGCAACTCGTGGCAGGGCTGGTGGACCACGTTCTACTGGGGTTGGTGGATCTCGTGGGCACCCTTCGTCGGGGTGTTCATCGCGCGCATCTCCCGCGGTCGGACCGTCCGTGAGTTCGTGGCGGGCGTCCTGCTCGTGCCGACGGCCGTGACGACCCTGTGGTTCACCGTGTTCGGCGGCACCGCGCTGTACCGCGAGCTGTTCGGTGAGGGTGGCCTGGTGGGCACCGACGAGACCGGCGCCGCGACGGTGGACACCGAGGCGTCGCTGTTCGGCATGCTCGACGGCCTGCCCGGCGGGGCGCTGCTCTCGGTGGGCGCACTGATCCTCATCGTGCTGTTCTTCGTGACGTCGTCCGACTCCGGCTCGCTCGTCGTCGACATGCTCGCCTCGGGTGGCAACCCGGAACCGCCCAAGTGGAGCCGGGTGTTCTGGTGCCTGCTCGGCGGTGCGGTGGCCATCGCGCTGCTGCTCGCGGGTGGGCTCGACCCGATCAAGACCGTGGCGATCCTGATCGCACTGCCGTTCAGCGTCGTGATGATCGGCATGTGTGTGGCGACCTGGAAGGCCTTCCGGGTCGAGCGGCAGTCGATGCTGCGGGTCCAGCGGCAGCTCCAGCGCGAGCGGCTGACGGAGCACGTGACGAACAGTCTCATCGACGAGGGGCTCGTGGATCCGGCCGACAAGTCCGGCCCGGACATGGAGAAGGTGGTCACGAAGTCCTGACCCTACGACGAAGGCGGGCGCTCTCCGGTGTCACCGGGGCGCCCGCCTTCGTCGTTTCAGCAGGTCAGTAACTCAGTAACTCAGTGGCTCAGTAGCGCTCGTCGGCGTTCGCGTCGCTCTGTGGCCGGAAGGGGCACCCGGCGAGCTTGCGCAGTTCGACGGCGAGTTGCGGCGGGTTGTCGACGCTGCGGGAGAACGACAGCCGGACGTCGTGGTCGTCGCCGGAGGTCTCCACGCGCAACCGCAGGCCCCACCGGTCGAGTCCGAGCGGGCGCACCCGGCCGTCCCGCAGCTCGGGCGGCAGCAGGCGGCTCAGGCGCAGCACGACGTCGGCGTGGCGGTGCTCCAGGTGGCGCAGCCACCGTCCCTCGTAGTCGTACAGGGGGTCGGGGGCGGCGGCGCCGAAGGTGATGGGCGACAGCGAGTGTGTGCCCTCGCTGTCGGCGACGACCACGGAGGCGGGCGTGAGGCGCAGCAGCGTGAGGCCGTGCCCGACGTCGAGCAGCCGGGGATCGGGCTCGGCGGTGTGCTCGGCGATGCTCACGGCCTTGGCCCTCGCCGTCTGCGGGTCGAGCCCGCGGAGCCAGCCGGTGAGCCACAGCAGTCCTCGGACGGGCTGCCGCAGCGGTACGGGCGCCTCGTCGGTGATCTCCATCGTGACGGCGAGTTCCGCGCTCGCCTCTCCGTGCAGGCCGGCGGCGAGCGGGTGGTCCGTGGGAAGCACGACGCTGACGTCGTCGCCCGCGTGCAGGTGCCACAACTCGGGCGTGGTGCGCTCGCTCGTCACGTCGTGACCGAGGGCGGGCAGCAGGTGGGCGGGGCCGCCGCGCGCCGCGACGGATCTCGCCCGTTCGGCCGGGGTCGGTGTCGGGGGCCGGCGGGGGACGGGTTCGCTCACGACTCACCTCCTAATTAGGTAAGGCTAACCTATCGATCTTGTGGGTGGAACGTGTCGTTCCACACCTCACGCCAGAACGTTCGTGTAACGAACACTTTTGTCCGTATTTCGTTCGCTACTAGCGTGGGGGACGTGACAAGCGCTGTGGAACTCCCGCCCCCAGGTCCTCGTGGAATCCCACCCCTGCTCGCCCGGCTTGTCGACGATTCGGCGCTCTTCCCGCCGAGCGAGACGACGATGGCCGACGCTCTGGCCGGGTACCTGGACAACCGCGCCGGCGAGTACGCCGGAGTGCAGGGAGTCTTCCTGTGCCCCGCGTCCCGTCTGCCCGAGATGATCACCGAGCTCGTCAAGATCCGGCCGAAGGAGCCGCTGCCGCTCTCGCTGATCATCGACACCGGGCTCGGCGGCGTGCCCAAGGCCATCTCCATCGTCGAGTCGCGCGACGAGCTCCTGTCGCTGCGGATGGTGGAGATGCCCGCCCCGTCGGACGTCGACGAGGTGTGGCTGGAGCGGGTGTCGGAGTTCGTGCCCGAGGACGTCGTCCGCGTCGTCGAACCCCGCCGAGGGGTCGGCTGGCTCGACGGGGTCCGCAACGTGATCGAGCACGGAAGCTGGCCGAAGATCCGCTGCGGGGGCCTGTCCATCGAGAACTTCCCCAGCGTCGACGAGGTCGCCGATTTCCTCGCGGTGGTCAGCGGCACGCCGGGTGCGGCGTTCAAGGCCACGAACAGCCTCCACCGCGCGGTGCGGCACGCCGACGAGGAGACGGGCTTCGAGCACCACGGCTTCCTCAACCTCCTGGTCGCCTCGGGTCGCAGCCTGTCGGGCGGCGACGTACGGGAGGCGCTCGCCAACACCGACGGAGCGGCGCTGGCCGACGAGGCCTCGGGGTTGAGCGACGAGGCCGCCAAGGCCGTGCG
>JACYYK010000570.1_pt2 | contig 12358 bp, 12 predicted proteins | sample 8236871 | NCBI WGS metagenome assembly JACYYK01 (sample SAMN14103087, study PRJNA606662) | landfill metagenome | isolation source: landfill solid waste inoculated with endophyte fungus Paravalsa indica | place: India:New Delhi, Okhla landfill site | collected 2017-11-05 | reverse complement strand
CGGCGCCGATCCCGTTCTCGCGGAAGTCCTCCAGCGCGTGCTGGGCGATCGGCAGCTCGGCCGGATCGAGCGTGAACGACCGAGCGCCCCCGCGTTCGACGGCGATGACGCGGTTGGGGGCGGCGGTGCTCAGCCCGGCGAGGCCGCCCCGGGCGCGCACGACCCACGTCCGGCGGTGGCCCAGGAGGCGCGCCGCCTCCGCGACCACCTCCTGGTCCTGCGGGTTGCCGGCGCCGATGAGGCGGGCGCCGGAGGCGATCGGGTTGGCGAGCGGGCCGGCCAGGTCGGTTATGGAGCGCACGCCGAGGCGGCGCTGCACCGCCGTCAGCCGGGCCAGGCCGGGGTGGGTGCGCGCGGAGGACACGCACGTGAAGCGGTGGGATTCGGCTCGGCGCGACGAGGCGGCGCACTGCGCGCCCGGGCCTTTGAGCGCGGTCAGCAGCGCGGCGCAATCGGATGCGCCGGCGGCGGTGCGTCCGCAGGACTTGGCCACGCGCAGGCCCAGGCTCGCGGCGGTCAGCGCGCTGAGCAAGGCGATGCCGTCCGCATCGGCGGTCCCGCCGATCGCGACCGCGTCGGCGGCGTCCCGGCCGTGCACTCCGGGCCGACTGGCCGAGGCGAGGACGGCCGCGACGACGGCGGCGAGCTCGACGGCGGAGGGCCGCTTGGTCGACCAGGCCACGAGCAGTTCGGCCAGCAGCGCCTCGTCGGTTCCGGGGTCGAGGAGGGCGCGGGCGGCCGTCCGCGCCGATCCGGCGGGGAGGTCGCCGCCCGAAACGATGATCTCCAGTGCCGCTTCCAATACATCAGAAGACGAATCGCGTTGCGTGGTCGTTGATGTCTTCGACGATGAACCTATGTCGACCGAAGTGTCTTCTTCGGGCATGCGAAGCCCTCCGTACGAGTCCATTGAACGGGTCGATACCGGAATCGGGGAACTGCAACTACTCCTCGAAGACGTTAGTCTCGACTCTGGCAAGGTGACCAGACCAGTTGGAGCGCAGAGGAGCGGACCAGTTGTCTCTCTATTTGGGCATCAAGTTGGACCGCGGCGGGTCCACGCTGCTGCGCGATCAATTGCGTCAGCAGATCAAGGACCTCATCGACAGCGGATCGGTCGCGGCGGGGGCCCGGCTGCCCGGCACCCGGCGGCTCGCCGTCGACCTCGACGTGTCCCGCAGTGTGGTCACCGAGGCCTATCAGCAACTGGAGGCCGAAGGGTACCTGCTCAGCCGCCAGCGGTCGGGCACGGTCGTGTCCGAGCGGGCGGCGCGGGGCGACGCCCGCCTCTCGGCCCGGCCGCCGGACCCGGCCGGGGCCCTCAGGACGGCCGGGGACGAGCCGCCGATCTACTGGGACCTGCGCTCCGGCCTGGCCGACGTCAACGCGTTCCCCAGGCGGCAGTGGATGGAGAGCCTGGCCGGGGTCTTCAGGTCGGCCACGCCTCGCCAGCTCGGCTATCCGCCGCTGGCGGGGCTGATCGAACTGCGCGAGGAGCTGGCGGCGTATCTGCGCCGGGTCCGCGGGGTCGACGCCTCGGCCGAGCAGATCGTCGTCACCGGCGGATTCGCCCAAGGGCTCGCGCTGCTGTGCCACCTCCAGCTGCGCGACGGCTTCGGCACCGTCGCGGTCGAGGACCCGAACCATCCGGGCCAGCGCGACTTCATGTCCGAGATCGGCGTGCGGTGCGTCCCGGTGCCGGTCGATCGCGAAGGCATCGACGTGGACGCGCTGGCGCGCACGGGAGCGCGCATGGTGCTGGTGACGCCGACGCACCAGTTCCCCACGGGGCTGGTGACCTCGCAGCGGCGGCGCGAGGCGCTGGTCGCGTGGGCGCGCCGCACCGGCTCGGTGATCGTCGAGGACGACTACGACGGCGAGTTCTGGTACGACTCGCAGCCGCAGCCCCTGGCGCTGCAGTCACTCGGTCCGGACGTGGTGGCCTACGGCGGTTCGGTGAGCAAGACCCTGATACCCGGCCTCCGGCTCGGCTGGCTGNNGCTGCCGCCCCGCCTGGTCGAACCGGTGCTGCGCATCCGCTCGCACCACGACCTCGGCATGTCGTCGGTCGACCAGTTGGGGTTCATGAACTTCATGGCCGGCGGTCAGCTCGACCGGCATCTGCGCAACATGCGCAAGCGGTACAGCGCACGCTCGCAGGCGGTGGTCGTGGCATTGCGCGAGCGGCTGGACGGCGCCGAGGTCTACGGGCACTCGGCGGGGCTCCAGCGGTTCGTGGCGCTGCCGCCCGGCGTCCCGGAGGGCCGGGTCGTCGCCGAGGCCCGCCGCAGCGGCGTGGTCGTGCGCGGCGGCCGGCATTTCACCATGACGAACCGGGACCTCCCCGACGGCCTGGTGATCGGATGCACCTTCTACCCGCCGCAGTCGCTGGCGGCGGCGGTGCGGCTGGTCGTCGACGCGGTCGAGACGGTGCGGCGCTGACCCCCGGCCGGCCCTCGCGGCCCCGGGCCGGATTCGACGGCCTCAGGGCCGGGCCGCCCCGGTTCAGACGGGTCGCCCCCTCCTGGTGAAGATGTCGGCCAGCACCCGGAGCGCCATCACCGAGGCGACGAGGAGCAGCGCGAGGCCGAAGAACTGGTACAGGCCGATGTCCTCGGTCAGCGAGGGGCCGCCTTCGATGCCCAGGAGCATGACCGCCATCAGGCCCGAGGCCGCGGCCAGCACCGTCAGCAGGATCTGGTGCAGCCACGCGGTGATGACGCGCCGGTCCTCGGCCTTGGCGAACAGCCGCAGGTTGGCCGTGAGCTGCCCCGACTCGGCCGCGTCCGCCAGGCGGTCGAGACGGCGCGGCAGCTTGCGCAGCACCGGCATCAGGTCGGCGACCTCCTCCCTGACCATGTCCTGGACGGCGCCGGGGCGCAGCCGCCGCTCGGCGTAGCCCTCGCCGGCCTCGCGCGCCTCGGCGATGAGGTCGAAGCCCGGATCGATCGCCGTCAGGCACCCCTCCAGGGTCGCCAGGGCCCGGAAGACCGCGGCGAGCTCGGGAGGGATGGCGATGCGGTGCTTCGCGATGATGCGGAACAGCTCGTTGAACATCCTGAGGTCGGGGGCGGCCCCGGGGGAGAGGTGGCGGGTCATGAACGAGCCCAGCGCCCGCTCGAACGCGACCTGGTCGAGCTCGTCGGGGCGGGTCGAGACGCCGACGAGCGCGTCCGCCATCGCCGGCCCGTCCTGGCGGTCGACGGCCTGGAGGATCGCCTCGAACGAGGTGCGCAGCTCCCGGTCGAGCCGGCCGACCGAGCCGTAGTCGATCAGCCCGATGCGCCCGTCGTCGAGCAGCATGAGGTTGCCCGGGTGCGGGTCGGCGTGGAAGATGCCGTCGACCATGACCTCGTCGAGCATCTCCCGCAGCAGCGCCGCGGCGACGGCGCGGGGCTCCAGCCCGCGGTCGCGCAGCCCCGACGCGGCCGAGACGAGCGGGACGCCCGCCAGGCGCTCCATGACCAGGACCCCCTCGTCGGACAGGTCCGTGTGCGGGGTGGGGACGACGACCTCGACGCGGCGGCGGGCGTGCGCGGCGGCCACCTGGGCGAGATTGCGGGCCTCGACGGTGAAGTCGACCTCCTCGCGCAGCGCTTCGGCGAAGCCGTCGGCGAGGCCGAGCACGTCCATGGACCGGCCCCAGGACGTGTGGCGGTCGAGGGTGCGGGCCAGGCGGCGGATGATGTCGAGGTCGCGTTCGACGGTCTGCGCCGCCCCGGGGCGCCGGACCTTGACCACGACGGCCTCCCCGCCGCGCAGGACGGCGGTGTGGACCTGCGCGATCGACGCGGCGGCCACCGGTTCGGCGTCGAAGCGGGCGAAGACCTCGTCGAGCGGCGCGCCGACGGCGGCCTCGACCAGCGGCGCCACGCTCGCGCCGGGTATGGGGGCCGCCTGGTCCTGGAGTTTGGCGAACTCCGCGAGGTAGGCGGCGGGGAGCAGGTCGCGCCGGGTCGAGAGGATCTGGCCGAGCTTGACGAAGGTGACGCCGGCGTCGTCGAGGGCGCGGCGCAGCGCCCGCGCCATCTCGGCGTCCTGCCCCGCCTGGCGCCCGCGCAGCAGGCCGATCAGGCCGTGCCTGCCGGCGATCGCGAGGATCTGGAGGTAGCGGCGCGTGCGTCCGATCCTGGCGCGCAGGCCCTTGAACCACGTGCGCACCGGCGGCACGGCCCCGGTGGGGACGACCGCCTCCCAGATCACCAGCATGACCATGGCGATCACCGGCGAGCAGACGAACACGAGCGTCCACAGTGCGAAGACGCCGGGCAGCTCCTCGGGGGTCGGCTCGCGCTGCTCGTACGGCTCCAGCAGCGTCGGGAGCAGTCCGTACTGGATCGCGGTGTAGCCGCAGACGCTGACGACGATCAGGCGCCAGACCGTGTACCTGACGTCGAGCAGCCGGGTCGCGACATAGCCGACGGCGGTCGTGATCAAGGCGATGCCGATGAGCGAGAGGACCAGCTCGGTCATGGAGGACGGCCTTTCAGCGGTCGGGGACGATGATCGCCAGCACAGGCTACGCCGCCGCGTCCAGGCCGGGCGAGGGCGCGTCCGCCGGGCCGCGCCGCCGCGCCCGGAGGGTCATCGGGACCGGCCGTCGCCGTCGATGAGCGCTTCTGCCGCGTCCAGGGTGGACTGGATGCCCGCCGCCACCGCGGCGTCGGCGTTGTTGAGGTACCGCAGCACCGCCGCGCCCGCCGCCGAGACGGCGTTCGCCGGGACGGGGACGGCGCCGAAGACCGACGGGAGCCCGTAGACCGTGCGCAGCACCGCTTCGATCACGAACGCGTTCACGGGGCGCTGCTCGGCCCGGTGCGCCGCCGCCACCTCCTCGCTGAACGCGGCGGCCTCGTCCGGGCCGCACCCCTTGGGGAACCTGGGGGCGAGGAGCACCGCGATCACCGCGGCCAGGTAGGCGTTGAACGCGCCCCGGTCGGCCGGCGAGAGCGCGTTGTTCAGCGCCCGCGCCCGGCCGTCCTTGAGCACCAGGGATTCGACCTGCATCCGGAATCGCGGTTCGACCGTCACGAGCGCTCCTCATTCCACGAAGTTGGCGAGGACGGCGAGCACCGCGTCCCCGAACGAACGGTGGCGGCCGACTTCGTCGAAGCCGAACACCGCTCTGGGCCTGGTCTGCGCGAACGCGAGGAACAGCCCCCGGTGGTCCACGACGTATCCGACCGGCGCGGCGACCTCGCCGGCCTCGACCGGGCCGACGAGGTACCGCCGCTCGCCCAGGTCGGCGTCGAAGGACGGCGCCAGGCCGTACCCGTGCCGCGACAGCGTCTTCGCCGTCCGCGACGGCAGTTCCGGTGTCCTCATGGGATCTCCTCGTCCGGTTCGGTGAACTCGCGGAGCCGGCCGGCCCCGATCTTCTCGTAGAACTCCACGGCCGCCAGCGCCAGCCGCGACCGCTCCGGGCGTTCGCCGATGAACGCGGCGAGGACCGTTTCCTGCCGCCGGGCCGAGAGCGTGGACCATTCGCCGCCGCAGGCGTTCACCAGGGCGTCGAGGCATTCGGCCGTCGCCATCGCGCCCTGTCCCCGCCACTGCTCCAGCCAGTGCCGTTCGGCCGCGGCCTCGCCGAGCGAGCGCGGCCGGGGCCGGGCGGCCGCCCGGTCGTCGTCGGGCTCGGGACGGACCTGGTCGATGTCCAGTTCCCGCCGCCGCTCGAGGCTCGACCGCCGTTCGGCCGCGAACGAATTGCCCAGCCGCGCACCGAGGTCGTACCAGTCGAGCGCGCGTTCGGTGTCCCGGGACCGCTCCTCGTTGAGTTCGCCGAGGAGCAGCGCGGCGGCGCCGTCGCCGGCCTTCGCGGCGGCGGTGTACCACCGCGTGGCCTTGGCGAGGTCGGCCTCGCTCGCCCGCGGGGGCGCGGTGCCCAGCACCGCGGCGCGCACCCGCCCCTCCACGACCATGCCGGCCTTGACCATCGCCGCGACGTGGTTCGCGCGCGCCGCCGAGAGGTAGAGCTCCTCGATCTCCCGAAGGTCTTCGGCGCGCCCGCGCCGCTCCAGGCGCAGCGCCCGCTCGTAGTTCTCCTCGGGGGACGGCGCCGCCGCCGGGAGGTCGGGGACCGCGTTGTTGCGCGCGAAGATCCAGTCGGAGGCCCGGTTCCAGATCTGCCGCTTCGGCGCGGGTTTGCGGTGCTCCACCAGTTTCGCCGAGACCGCGTTGAAGAGGTGGCCGAGCCCGAGGCCGGGCGGGGCGCCTTCGATGCCGGTCTCGACGGCGTCGACGAAGCACTTCGTGAAGTACGTCTGCGGCGCGTCGCCCCCTTGCTGGTACCAGGACGCCTCGAAGTCGCTGCTGCTCATGATCAGGTAGGAGCCGATGGGCGGGGTGCCCTCGCCGGAGAGCCGCCCTTCGCGGGGGCTCGCGAGCCCGGCGTAGCAGCAGTCGAGGATCGCGACCTTGACCTTCGCCTCGCTGTGGTCGAACGCTTCGCGCACGGCCTCGAACCCGAGCGTCGTCGCCCCGACGTAGCCGTGCTCGCGGGAGCTCTCGCCGACGGTCAGGCCCAGATGGAGCCTGTCGTCGTACAGGCCGTGCCCCACGTAGTAGAACAGGAGCACGTCCTCGGCGCTCAGGCACGCGCCGATCAGGTCGATGCGGGCGCGGTAGGGGTCGCGCCGGTTTTCGAGGTCGACGATGGACGTTTCGGGCCAGCCGCCGCAGTGCGGGCCGGTGAGCAGGCCGCGCATGCGTCGGAAGCTGCGTTCGACCGCGGGGAGCGAACGGGGCTCGAAGTGGTCGTAGTCCCAGGTGCCCATGAGCACCGCGCGGGACTTCCGGAGGTCCAGCCCTTCAGTCATCGCCGTTGAGCCGCTTCATGATCGCATCCACGTCGTCGCAGTTCTCCGTGGTGACCGTGACCTTCCTGCCGTCGGTTTCGACCGTGACGCTGACGGCGTTCTTCCGGGACCTGATGAAGTCGGGCAGGGTCCTGACCACGACCGCCAAGAGCGCGAGCGTCGGCACCGCGACCTGGAGGAGTTCGCCGCCGCCGAGGCGGCCCGCTTCGGGCGGGAGCCGCTCCCGCCTGACGCGGACGCCGTCGACCTCCCGGAGCAGGCGCTCGAGCATCCCCTGCGCCGCGGGATCGGACACCCGCAGGTTGAACGCCATGCCCGCCATCAGCGGCTCCAGCGGCGGTGGGCCGTCCGCGGACAGGGACAGTACGGTTGAGGCATAAGGGGTCTCCTGGTCACGCCGTCGATCCGACGAGTATCGCGCGACCGATGGCGTCGCGCAATCCCCCCATCCGTCGCACATCCGACAGCGCCGTGTTCCCGAGTCGGTGGACGCGCCCGGCGAAGCCGATGGCGGGCGCGGCTATGCGACGAGCCGAATCACTCCGAGGACGGCGACGGCGGCGGGCATCGCCGCGATCGCGAGCACGAGGACGGCGCATCCGCTCTGGTTCGACTTCTGCGAGGACGACGACGGGGTGTAGCCGTATTTCTCCATCTCCGAGTCGAACTCCCGCACCGCGGGGTGGTCCTCGTCGACCGGGCGGCCTTTCGAGCGGTCGTAGATCTTCCCCGCGCACGAGTCGCACACGACTCCTGCGGCCTTGACCGGGCTGGTATGGCAGATACGGCAGTAAGCCACGGCGCCTCCCGTCGCGTCGGAGTCGCGACCTATTGTCCCACAAGACGGAGCATCGATCAAGAATCCGCGTTCCGGGGCATTCGCACCGCTTCGCCGTGCCCGGCCGTTTCGCACGCCGGAAGGCTGGACGCCCGCCGACGACCCCTTGCGCATGATGAAGGCTTCAATAGCGCTTTCGTCACGGTGGCGACGGGTTCGTCAGTCGTGCCGTTCCTCGGCGCGGACGACCAGGACCGGGCATGTGGCGTGGTGGATGCAGTGCTGGCTCACCGAGCCCAGCAGGGCGCCGACGAAGCCGCCGTGGCCCCGGTTGCCGAGGACCAGCAGGCTCGCCTCCTCGGCGCGTTCCAGCAGGACCTTGGCCGGGTGTCCCTGGGTGACCACGCGCGCTATCTCCACGGACCTGTGCTCGTCCGCGACCTCGTCGACGACCGCCGCCAGGTGCTCCAGGGCGGTGTCGGCCGGGGCGTCTCCGGGGTACACCGGTATGACGTCCCCCCACGCGGTCAGCGGCTGCCATGCGTTGACCGCCTCGACGGTCGCGCCGGTGAGCTCGGCTTGACCGAGCGCCCAGCGCAGGGCGGCGACCGATGACGGCGAGCCGTCGACGCCCACCACGATCCGCCCCTGTTCATGCTCTCGGCGTGCCATGTCCTCCTCCTTCGCGCTGCGTTCTCCTCCCAGTCTTCCCCGATCACCGGGCCGGTAGTCGGGGCGCGGGGCCCGAGATTCGGCCGCCTCGCCGGGGCGCAGGAGGCCGGGCCTGGACCTTCACCCGGTCCGAAAGCCCCCACGGGAGCCGTCCTCAGTGGTGCGGCCGCGTTTCGGGGGCGCTGTCGATGAACGTGGCGACCGACGTGACCCGCCCGTCGCCGTCGACGGCGATCACGTCCGTGCCCTGGGCGAACGAGGTCTCGCCGACCTGGATCTCCCACTGCACGCGGGCGCGGTCGTGGTGCGCGTCGGGCTCGGTCCGCGCCCGGAACCGGTAGGCGCCGATGTTGTCGGCGAACTGCTCGGTGAAGTCCGCCAGCGCCTCGACGCCGGTCAGGACTCCGGCCGGAGCGATGTAGGCGACGTCGTTGGCGAAGGTCGCGCCGCCGGTGCGGCGCTGCTCGTCCGGCGCGGTGTTCCAGAAGCGCAGGTATCGAGTGACGGCGTCCGCCACGTGCGGTGCGATGGTCTCGTTCACGGTGTCCTCCTCGGGTGGTTCGCGGAAACAGGCGTCCCGTTCCAACGAGCATGCCGCGGACCGGGCGGCCTGTCGATTACCTCGGAGGTAGTTGTGCCGGCTCGCCCCGGAGCGGCAGACTGAACCCATGACGCACGCTCAGGAGCCGGTCGGGGGCCTGGTCCGCCGCTGGCGGGAACGCCGCCGCCGTTCGCAACTCGACATCGCGCTGGCCGCGGGGGTGTCCGCGCGGCATGTGAGCTTCATCGAGACCGGGCGGACCAATCCGAGCCGCGACATGATCGCGCGGCTCTGCGACGAGCTCGACGTCCCGCTGCGGGAGCGGAACGCGTTCTATCTGAGCGCCGGGTTCGCGCCGGTCCATTCAGAGCGGCCGCTCGCCGACCTCGGGGTCGTCCGCACCGCCGTCGAGGCGATGCTGCGGGGCCACGAACCGCACCCGGCGATGGCCGTCAACGTGCGCTGGGACCTGCTGGCGGCCAACGGGGCGATGCGGGCCCTCCTCGGCGGCTCGGACGCGGCGCCGCTCGAACCGCCGGTGAACGTGCTGCGCGCGATGCTGCACCCCGAGGGGATGGCCCGCCAGGTCCGCAATTACGGGCAGTGGCGGGCGGCGATGCTCCGAAGGGTGCGCCGCCAGCTCGAACGCTCCGCCGCCGACGGTCTGGGCGAGCTCTTGGAGGAACTGGAGTCCTATCCGGCCCCTCCGGCGCCCGATGACGACGGCGCGGCTCCCGCCAACGACCTCGTCATGCCGGTCGTGCTGGCGACCGAGCACGGCGACCTCGCACTGCACCACGCGCTCACCGTCTTCGGCGCGCCCCGGGACGTCACGCTCGACGAGATCGCCATCGAGACCTTCTTCCCCGCCGACGACCATAGTGTGGAGCTGCTGCGGGCGATCACGGGCGGCCGGTCCGAAACGGCCGCGTCCGCCTGAGGGCGCCCCGTGACCGCCCGCAGCAGCCGGGGGCGCGAGGTCACCGGAGCACGGCGGTGCTGCGCAGGTACGGCACCGGGAGCACGAACCGCGACCCCTCGTGCCTGCCGTGCGCGGCGAAGAGGTCCCCGAGCCGTCCGACCAGTTCCGGCCAGCGTCCCGACGGCTCCACTCCCGCCCGGACGGCCAGCCAGGCCGGGTTCAGCTCGCTGATCTCGTACACCGCCTGGTCGAAGCCGTCCCAGGCCACCTCGACGACGTGCTCGGTGCAGACGAGGTCGACCGGGAGTCCGGCGAACAGCTCGGCGACGCTTTCGGGCCGCTCCCACCGCGCCACCGGCGAGGCCCCGGGGCCGGACGGCAGGAAGCCCGCGGCGAGCGGTCCCATCCGGCCGAACGCCGACTCGGGCGTCCAGGCCAGTGCCGCCACGGTGCCTCCCGGCCGGCAGACGCGGACCATCTCGGCGGCCATCGCCGCCGGGTCCGGCGCGAACATGCAGCCGAAAGCGGAGGCGACCGTGTCGAAAGCGTCGTCGGGGCTGGGAATCGCGGTCATGTCCGCCTCGATCCAGTGCACGGGCACGCCGGCGGCCGAGGAGCGGGAGCGCGCGAGTTCGAGCAGCACGGGGGAGGCGTCGAGTCCGGTCGCGTGCGCCCCCGCCCGGGCGGCCGCGATCGCGAACGCTCCAGGGCCACAGGCCAGGTCGAGGACGGACTGCCCCGGCTCGACCAGGTCGAGCGCGAGGTCCGCGCTCGCCTGGGCCCAGCGGTCTCCCGCCGCTGCGTAGTCTCCGGCGTTCCAGATCGCTGCGGGTTTCATGTCGGCTCCATTGAACGGTCGGTTCGGCGGGTGGTCACTGGGCCTCGAACACCTGGCGTCCCTTGTACCGGCCGCAGTGGACGCATGCCTGATGCGGCCGGACCTGCTCCTTTCGGGGGCACGGGCAGGGCTGGAGCTGCGGCACCTCGCCCTTCCACTGGGAGCGGCGGTGTCGGGTGTTGGCGCGCGACAGGCGCCTCTTGGGTACGGCCATGCCCTCCATGTTAATGAATATGGTTTTCATTAACGAAGATGGCCACGGGGCTGTGACTCGGGTCATGATCCGATGTTGCATCTACATATGCGCATCTTTTTGGTTTTCGACGTCACAGGGGCCCTTGCGTGCCCGTGGCCTGGGGCGAAGCGCGCCGGCGGAAATCAAGTCCGAGAAGGACTCGCTAATGATAATGATTTTCGTTATTGTGATGGCATGACCTCCCCGACCCGACGAGGAACACGATGACCCCCGCCCGAAAACGCCTCGCGCTCACCGCCGCCGCGCTCCTGCTGCCACTGGCCTGGCCCGCCGCCGCCTCGGCCGAAACCGCCGACGACCGCACCGTCCTCTCTGCCGGACACGTCGACGCCATGCAGGTCTACATGGACGGCGACCGCCTCGACCTGCGCGTCAAGGACGACACCGGCGAGGCCACCCGCTACAGGGACCCCGGCGACGTCCTCTTCCAAGCGCTCCCCGAATCCGAGCACCCCATACCCGAAGGCGACGCCTGGAGCTTCATCGGCGAGGCCGGCGATCCGATGTGGATGCTGCCGCTCACCCAGGACCCGGCCCTGCTGTGGCCGGGCTGGAGCACCGAGCCCCTCGCCAGGGGCCAGTTCGCCGACGACGAGCTGTCACTGCGCCTCGTCGACGTCTCCGGCCCCGGCGACGTGGTGCTGTGGACCGTCTCCAGCTTCGGCGAGCCGCGGCTCTACGCCTCGACCCGCGACGGGCTCCCCGACACGATCGCGGTGAACGTCCCGGCGCACGTCCACTCCTACTGGGCGTTCACCGCCGAAGGCGCCTACACGCTCACCTGGCAGGTCGCCGGCACCCTCGCCGACGGGACCGACATCGCGACCGAAGCGGTCGACTACCGCTGGCACGTCGGCGAACTCGACGAGGACGACGCGCCCGGCCCCGGCGACCCCGGCCCGCCGGACGAGTCCGACCTCGACGGACGCCTCGTCCTCGACGACGGCCACGTCGACGTCCTCGCGCTCTCCCTGGACTCGGGCGAACTGACGCTGAACACCAAGGACGGCACCCGCCTGCACGATCCGGCCGACACCGTGCGCGACCCCGACGAGGTGGTCTTCCACGCCGCCCCCGAATCCGAGACCGTCCTGGGGGAGCGGTTCGCCGACCCCGGGTACGCCGCCGTCGGCGCCCCCGGCGACACCCGCTGGCACCTTCCCGACGTCCAGGAGCCCGGCGTGCTCTTCGCGGGCTGGGACACCGGCGGCGTGCCCCTCGGCGCGCTCGAAGGCGACGCCGTCGATCTGGCGCTCACCGGCTTCACCGGTCCCGGCGACCTCGTGATGCTCACCGTCGACGACTTCGGCGACGCCGCAGTCCGGATCGACACCGGGAAGGCGCTGCCGCAGACGATCGCCACCCGCGCCCGCACCCACGCCCACATCAACTGGTTCTTCAGCGAACCGGGCGTCTACCGGCTCACCTGGCAGGCCCAGGCCACCGCCGCCGACGGCGCCCCCCTCGCCTCCGAACCCCGCGACTACCTGTTCGTCGTCGGCGAATGGCCCGGCCCGGACGACCCCGGCCCCG